>ERZ1026846.78-NODE-78-length-70488-cov-12.783667_pt1 | contig 70488 bp, 71 predicted proteins | sample MGYA00380153_ERZ1026846 | MGnify/ENA primary metagenome ERZ1026846 (study PRJEB33269, sample SAMEA4719789) | human gut metagenome | biome: human-associated habitat; feature: organic feature; material: feces | place: Cameroon | collected 2013-10 ...
GGTTGAAGCCCTGGATCAGCTGGTAGATCTGGCCCTTGTCGGCAATGGCACCGAACGGGCAGTTGACCAGGCACTGGCCGCAGGAAACGCACTTGCTGTAGTCGATCTCAGCACGGCCCAGCTCGTCGGAGTGGATGGCACCCATGCCGCAGGCCGCAGCGCAGGGGCGCTCGGTCTTGACGATGGCGTTGTAGGGACAGACGCCGACGCAACGGCCGCACTTGATGCACTTGTCCTGATCGATGATGGAACGGCCGCTCTCCCAGGTGATGGCCTTCTTGGGGCAGACCTCCATGCAGGGGTGTGCCAGACAGCCCTGGCACAGGTCGGAGACCTTGACCAGCTTTTCGGGGCAGCGGTTGCAGGCAAACTTGATGACGTTCACCAGCGGGGGATCGTAATACTTATCGGCGATGGAAGCATCTTCCAGACCGGAAACGACGCTGTTGTGCTCGTCCATGCGGCGGGTGGGCAGGCCCATGGCCAGGCGGACGCGCTCCTCAACGATGGCGCGCTCCAGGAAGATGTCCTTGCGCAGCTTGCCCTCCTCACCGGGGATGATGGTGTAAGGGATCTTGCGCATCAGGTGGTTGGCCTGCTCGCCCTTGACGTTGGCATAAGCCATCCGGGCCACCTCGGTGAACACCTGGCGGCGGATCTGGATGACCGTCGTGTTGATTCCTCTAAAGCTCATTCCAAACTCTCCTTGTACAGATACAAAACATCCCGCAGCGGCGCGGCGTTGCAACGCACCCTGCGGCTTTCTTTCCTGCGGGCCTGCTGGTACTGCGCCGCTGCAATCGGCGCACCGGCCCCAAGATTCCATCCTCATTTTAACACAAAGACGTCTGCCTGAAAAGAGCAAACGCCAAAATATGTTAAAGAATTCTCAAATGGCAAAGATGAAGGATATTCAACGGTAAGATTCAGCAAAGTACTGCCCGCACCCGCTCGCCGTCGTAGCTGCCCAGCCGGACGCGGACGATCTCGCCGCTTTTGCGGCCGGGGGCCGAGACCACCACCGGCACATACAGCCGGGTGTAGCCGGTGAAGAGCGTCTCGCTGAGGGCCGTTTCGAGAAGCACCTCGTCCTCCATGCCCTCATACGTCGTGAGCACGTCCCGGCGGAGTTCTTCGGCAAGGGCGTTCATGGTGCGGCTGCGCTCCTGCTTTTCCCGCTCATGGACCTGATCGGGGAAATCGTAGGCGGGAGTGCCGCTGCGGCGGGAGTAGGGGAAGACATGCACCTTGAGGAAACCGATCTGCTTCAGGAAGGCGCAGCTCTCCTCAAAGTCTTCCACCGTCTCACCGGGGAAGCCGCAGATGCAGTCGGTGGTGAAGCTGACGGGCCGGTCGCCGTAGGCGGCGCGGATGTCGGCCACGACTTGGGCGTACTGCTCGGCGGTGTAGACGCGGCGCATCCGGCGCAGGGTGGCCGTGCAGCCGCTCTGCAGGCTCAGGTGGAACTGGGGGCAGAGCTTGTCCACTGCGGCAAGCCGGGCGATGAACTCCGGCGTGAGCATGTCGGGGTCCAGGCTGCCCAGGCGGATGCGCTCGATGCCCTCGACCTGGGCGCACTTTTCCACCAGTTCCACAAGGTTGGTGCCGGTGTCGAGGCCGTAGCTGGGCAGGGAGATGGCACTGAGCACGACCTCCCGGTAGCCGGAAGCGGCCAGCTGGCGCAGCTCGTTCAGGATGCTGGCCTCGGCGCGGCTGCGCACCGGGCCGCGGGCGCGGGGGATGACGCAGTAGGCGCACTGGCGGTTGCAGCCGTCCTCTACTTTAATGAACGCGCGCGTGTGCGTCTCGAACCGCTCCACGGGCAGCTCCTCGAACAGCTCGCCGCGCTTGTGGGGGGTGACGGCGACGATCCGCTCGTGGCCGTCCAGCAGCTTGAGCACATTGTCGAGGATGGCCTTGCGGTCGCCGTTGCCGCAGACGAGGTCTGCTTCCAGAAAATTCGCGGCCTCTTCGGGGAAGGCCTGGGGGTAGCAGCCGGTGAGCACCGTCACGGCGCCGGGGTTCTCGCGCTTGGCCCGGCGGAGCCACTTGCGGCTCTTCTGGTCGCCGAAGTTGGTCACGGTGCAGCTGTTGACCACAAAGACGTCGGCCTCTTCGCCTTCCGGCACGATGGTGAAGCCGGCCTCCCGGAACATCTGTTCCAGGGCCCCGGTCTCGTTCAGGTTGACCTTGCAGCCAAGGGTATAAAAACAAACTCGCATGAGGGGATATCCTTTCTATGGGGAACAAAACCCTCTCAGTCTCGCTTCGCTCGCCAGCTCCCCCAAAGTGGGAGCCTTTGGCACACCGGGAAACCGGTGCTGTTCGCATGGGCCTGATTTGTCAGAACGCAGTGGGCCCTGTCCTCATTGCCAGCAGATGCTGGCCTCTGTCGCGGAGTCCGGACATGTTCGATCCAATAAAAGCCCTGTTCGTTCAGCAGTTTCAAAACCGGCCTGCCAATGGCTCTCCCTTTGGGAGAGCTGTCAAAGCCGACAGGCTTTGACTGAGAGGGTGAGTTCATTTGCAAATAACAGAAACCATCTAATTATAGCAGATTTTTCCCCGTGAGAAAAGAGCATCCCACCCGAATTTTTTGCATAGAATGCAACCAGAGAGTTTACTGCGGGGAGGTACGAGGAATGGAACGGAAAAATCTGGCCCTGCTCTGTGCGGGGGTGCTCTGTTTCTGGCTGTTTGCGCTGGCGTTCGGGTCGGCGCAGGGCGCGGGATTGCGGGCGGTGAAAACGGAAGCCCCGGCACAGGCCGCTGCGGCGGATGCCCCGGCTGCACAGACTGCCGCCCCGGCAGACAGTCTGTCGCTGCCCTGCCGCGCCGCCGTCCTCATCGAACCGGCAAGCGGCCGGGTGCTCTATGAGAAGAACGCCGACGAGCGGGTGCCCATCGCGTCCATCACCAAGCTGATGACTCTGCTTCTCACCTTTGAAGCCGTCCACGGTGGAAAACTCACGCTGGACACGCCGGTGCCGGTCAGCGAACATGCCTACCACATGGGCGGGAGCCAGATCTGGCTCGAACCGGGGGAGCAGTTCACGCTGGATGAGATGCTGCGGGCCATCTGTGTTTCCTCTGCCAACGACGCTGCGGTGGCCGTGGCGGAACTGGTGGGCGGGAGCGAACCGGTCTTTGTGGAACAGATGAACGCCCGCGCCGCTGAACTGGGGCTGCAAAATACCTCGTTCCGGAACGCCTGCGGGCTGGACGCCGAGGGGCATCTTTCCACCGCGCGGGATGTGGCGGCTCTGAGCTGTTATATCCTGAACACCTGCCCGGAGATCCTGCATTATACGGGGATCTGGACCGACAGCCTGCGCAACGGCCAGACCCAGCTCGTGAACACGAACAAGCTGCTCAAGCGGTACAGCGGCATCACCGGACTCAAGACCGGCACCACTGGCGGGGCAGGGGTCTGCATCTCGGCCAGCGCCACGCGGGACGGGCTGACCCTCATCGCGGTCATCCTGGGTGCGCCGTCCAGCGCCGAGCGGTTCCAGGCTGCGACGGCCCTGCTGGACTATGGGTTCGCAGCCTATGCGGCCGTTCCGGTGCCGCAGCTGCCGGACCGCCCGCTGGAGCTGACCGTAAAGGGAAGCACGGAACAGACGGTGCCGCTGGATTACAGCGCCCTGCCCCAGACCGTGCTGCTGGAAAAGGGGGCCGGGGCCGACCTGCGCACCGAGCTGACCCTGCCCGAAACACTGGAAGCGCCCGTGGAGCGGGGGCAGACGGTGGGCACGGCCGCAGTTTATGCAGGCGAAACACTGCTGGCCGAGGCCGAGGTGAAGTCTGCTGCGGATGCGCCGCGGCTGACCTTTGGCGGCGCAATGGAGCTGCTGTGGCAGAGCCTGCTGGGCGCATGAAGCGCAAAAGAAACACAACAGCGCCCAAAAGCGGTTCGCTTCGGCAAATCGGCTTTGGCGGGGCTGAACAAAAGATGTCGGGACGACCAAAAGAACACTATTAAAATTGTATGAAATCCTGGGATTTTGGCCTTGACTTTGCGGCGTTGGAACGGTACACTTATACCAAGATAAACCCTCGCAGGGCAACGTGCCCGGCAAAATGTTTGGAGGTTCTGAGAGAATGAGTGTCGTTCTGAATACAAAGCACCTCTCCGGTTTTATCAACGAAGAGGAATACAAGGCCATCTACCCCCAGGTGGAGGCCGCACACCGGCAGCTGGAAGCCAAGAATGGCCCCGGCAATGACTTCCTGGGCTGGATGTATCTGCCCCGCGATTACGACAAGGAAGAGTTCGCCCGCATCAAGGAAGCAGCGCAGAAGATCCGTGAGGACTCCGAAGTGCTGGTCGTGGCCGGCATCGGCGGCAGCTATCTGGGTGCCCGCGCTGTGATCGAGGCCGTCAAGGGCCTGTACCACAACGAGATCGAGAACGGCCTGAAGATCTACTTCTGCGGCAACAGCATCAGCCCCACCTACCTGAACGATATCATCGCTCTGTGCAAGGGGAAGAAGTTCTCCATCAACGTCATCTCCAAGTCCGGCACCACCACCGAGACCAGCCTGGCCTTCCGTGTGCTGCGCAAGCTGCTGGAAGACGAGATGGGCGTGGAAGAGGCCAACAAGCGCATCTATGCCACCACCGACCGTGCCAAGGGCACCCTGAAGCAGCTGGCGGACGCACAGGGCTGGCCCACCTTCGTCGTTCCCGACGACGTCGGCGGCCGCTACTCCGTCCTTTCCGCTGTGGGTCTGCTGCCCATCGCCGCTGCCGGGATCGACATCGACGAGCTGATGAAGGGTGCTGCCGACGCCATGGAGCGCTTCTCCGTCCTGAGCGAGGACAACGACGCTTACAAGTACGCCGCCATCCGCAACATCCTGTACCGCAAGGGCAAGGCTGTGGAGATCCTGGAGTGCTATGAGCCGAACTTCACCCTGATGAACGAGTGGTACAAGCAGCTGTTCGGCGAGAGCGAGGGCAAGGACAACAAGGGCCTGTTCCCCGCAAGCTGCATCTTCTCCACCGACCTGCACTCCATGGGTCAGTTCATCCAGGAGGGTGCCCGCCTCATGTTTGAGACCATCGTCGATGTCAAAAAGCCTGCACAGGATCTCTTCATCGAGAAGCTGGAGGGCAACTTCGACGGCCTGAACTTCCTGGCTGACCAGAACATGAGCGTGGTCAACCGCAAGGCGATGGAAGGCACCATCCTGGCCCACACCGACGGCGGTGTGCCGGAGGTCGTGATCGAGGTGGATGACCTGACTGCTTATAATGTGGGGTATCTGATCTACTTCTTCTGGCGTGCCTGCGCCTGCAGCGGCTATCTGCTGAGCGTCAACCCCTTCAACCAGCCGGGTGTTGAGAGCTACAAGAAGAACATGTTCGCACTGCTGGGCAAGCCGGGTTACGAGAACCTGACCGCCGAGCTGGAAGCAAAGCTGAAGTAAGCTGGAAAATAAATGATCTCCCGCCGCAAGGCGTGGAAAATACAGGAGGACAGAACTATGATTAAACTGATTGTTGGTGCGAAGGGCTCCGGTAAGACCAAAGCAATGATCGACATGATCAATGATTCGGTCAAGACCTCCAAGGGCAACGTCGTCGTTGTCGAAAAGGGCATGAAGCTCACCTATGACATCGCTCCTGCTGCTCGCCTGATCGATCTGGACGAGTACAAGGTCTCCGGCGGCGAGATGCTGTATGGTTTTGTCGCAGGCCTGATGGCAAGCAACTACGATATCACCGATCTGTACATCGACGGCATCCTGAAGGTGCTGAACCACGACATCAACCGCCTGGGCGTGGTGCTGGACGAGATCGCTGCCATCGCCGGTGATTCCGTCCGCGTCGTCGTTACCGTCAGCGCAGACGAGGCCGAGCTGCCCCACAACGTCAAGAAGTACCTGTGATTTTCTGAACGGAAACCATCCAAGCGGGCAGGAAACCGGAAAATTTGAAATTTTTTCGGTTTTCTGCCTGTTTTGGTGTTGACAAAGGAACGCTTTGGCGCTATACTAACAAAGCAGCCTTTTATGAGGTGTACTATGCAATTTGACCTGAGAAAGTTTATCGCGACCGGCACGAAGCCCTACCACGCAGAGTTTCCCTGTGATTTGTCTGCCAGGGATTTTGCCGGCGCAAGGATCGAACAGCCTGCGACCGCCTGCTTTGATGCAGAAACGGACGGCGACGAAGTCCGGATGACACTGCGGGCAAAAGCATTGGTGCACGGAGAGTGCGCCCGCTGCCTGGACCCGGTCGAACGGGAAGAGGCGGTCGAAGCGGAGTGGACGGCAAAGGAGCGAGATCTGGACGACCCGGATTTCGATCTTCCGCTGGACGAAAAAGGCCATCTGGATGTGGACGAATGGCTGGCCCAGGAGTTCCTGTTCCAGATCCCGACGGTGCTGCTGTGCAGCCCGGACTGCGCGGGGTTATGCCCTCGCTGCGGCAAGAAGAAGGCAGAGTGTGTCTGCCCGCCAGAGGAAGAGGAGACTGCTCCCGCTGACGCAAGGCTCGCGATCCTCAAATCACTGCTGAACTGAGAAACCCATCAAGGAGGTGCAAAAATATGGCAGTACCTAAGAGACATCTTTCCAAGGCCCGCCGCGACAAGCGTCGCAGCAATGTTTGGAAGCTGGAGGCCCCTGCACTGGTCAAGTGCAGCAACTGTGGCTCTCTGAAGCTCCCCCACCAGGCATGTGGCAACTGCGGTTACTACAAGGGCGAGGAAGTCATCAAGAAGGCCTAATTTGCGCAAAATTGGTGGCACATTGGTGTTATGTTGAGAAGGGGATGGCGCAATGCCTTCCCCTTCTTCTTTTGTCCAACCCTCTCAGGCGCTTCGCGCCAGCTCCCCCAAAGTGGGAGCCATTGGCAGTCGGATGAAGTCTGATGGAACTGAATTGAGACGAACGTACGGAAAATTTGTGATTCGGTCGTTTGGCCGGAAGCAGAAAAGGCAGGTGAAGCAGAGTGGCGATCAAGATCGAGAGCGTTGAAGAGGGGAGCGAAGCCCAGGCGCTGGGCCTGCAGCCCGGCGACGAGCTGCTGAGCGTGGACGATAATGAACTGAACGACACGCTGGACTACGATTTTTATACCGACAGCAGGAGCTTTCACCTGAAGGCAAAGGTGGCGGACGGCATCCGGGAATGGGATGTCAGCCGGGAAGAGCGCGGCCCCTTTGGCTGCGATTTCCACACCTACCTCGGCGACGAGAAGCACACCTGCTCCAACCACTGCATGTTCTGCTTCATCGACCAGATGCCCCCCGGTATGCGCGAGAGCCTTTACTTCAAGGACGACGACGAGCGCCTGTCCTTTCTGTTCGGCAACTATATCACCATGACGAACATGCAGGACCATGAGATCGACCGCATCATCAAGATGCACATCTCGCCGATCAACATTTCGGTCCACACCACCAACCCCCAGCTCCGCGTCCGGATGCTGGCCAACCGGCGCGGCGGCGAGGTGCTGCAATACCTGCCCCGCCTGGTGCAGGGCGGCATCGCCATCAACTGCCAGCTGGTGCTCTGCCGGGGCATCAACGACGGCGATGAGCTGCGCCGCACTCTGACCGACTTGCTGGAACTGACCCCCATGGTGCAGAGCATAGCCGCCGTGCCCTGCGGCGTGACGGACTACCGCAAGAACCTCTACCCGCAGGTGCCCTACGACGCCGAGACGAGCGCTGCTGTCATCGACATTCTGGAAGCGTTCGGCGATGAGTGCAAGCGTCGCCATGGCAAGCGGATCATCTACCCCAGCGACGAGTGGTATCTCAAGGCAGGGCGGCCCATCCCGCCGCCGGAGTTCTATGAAGACTACGATCAGCTGGAAAACGGCGTGGGCATGATGAGCCTGTTCCGCGAAGAGTTTCTGGCCGAGCTGGAAAAGCCTCACCGCATCTACGGCACCAAGCAGCTGGATGTAGTCACGGGCACCATGGCATCCCCCCTCATCTGTGAGATGATGGACGAGCTTCACCGCCAGTACCCGATGATCGAGGTCACGGTCCACACCATCCAGAATAAGTTCTTTGGAGGCAATGTCGGCGTGGCCGGTCTTGTGACGGCCACCGACATCATCGCCCAGTGCGAGGGCCGCCTGAAGAGCGGGACGCTGGGCATCCCGGCCGTCATGCTGCGGGAAGAGAAGGATACCTTCCTGGACGATGTGACCATTGCGCAGCTGGGCGAGCGGCTGGGCGTCAAGGTAGAGGTGCTGCCCGTCAGCGGCGGCGACGAAGCCCGCGCCCTGCTCCGCAGCGGCCTGCATATTTCGAGAAGAAGACATTGAGATAAGAGATAAGAGACTACTCTGAAAGGAGGAACCCCCATGAGCAAACCGATCGTAGCAGTCGTGGGCCGCCCCAACGTGGGCAAATCCACCCTGTTCAATAAACTGTGCGGCCAGCGTCTGGCCATCGTCGAGGATACCCCCGGCATCACCCGCGACCGCATCTTTGCCAACTGCGAGTGGAACGGCCACGATTTCCTGCTGGTGGACACCGGCGGCATCGAGCCGAAGGCCACCGAGGGCATCCTGGCCCACATGCGGGAGCAGGCACAGATCGCCATCGACACCGCCGACTGCATCATCATGGTGGTGGATGTTCGCAACGGCCTGACCGCCGCCGACGAGGACGTGGCCCACATGCTCCGCCGCAGCCACAAGCCGGTCATCCTGGCCGTCAACAAGTGCGACAATGTCGGCGAGGCTCCCATGGAGCTGTACGAGTTCTACAACCTGGGCTTTGAGGAAGTCATGCCCATCTCGTCCGTCCACGGCCACGGCACCGGCGACCTGCTGGATGCCGTCTGCGCCCATCTGGATTTCAGCGAGACCGTGGTGGAGGAGGACCGCATCCCGGTCGCCATCATTGGCCGCCCCAACGTAGGCAAGTCCAGCCTGACCAACCGCATCCTGGGCGAGAACCGGATGATCGTGGCCAACGAGGCCGGCACCACCCGCGACGCCATCGACACCCCTGTGGACAACGCCTACGGCAAGTTCATCTTCACCGACACCGCCGGTCTGCGCAAGCGCAGCAACATCACTGACGGACTGGAACGGTATATGGTCGTGCGCGCGCTGGCAGCCGTTGAGCGCAGCCGCGTGGCCCTCATCCTCGTGGACGCCACCGTCGGCTTCACCGAGCAGGACAGCAAGGTGGCCGGTTACGCCCACGATCAGGGCAAGGCCTGCATCATCGTCGTCAACAAGTGGGACGCCGTGGAGGGCAAGGAGACCAACACCATGGAACTCCAGCGCCGCGGCTATGCCGAGTGCTTCAGCTTCATGGGCTATGCTCCCATCATCTTCATCTCCGCGCAGACGGGCTATAACGTCAACAAGCTGATGCAGCTCATCCGCGATGTGGATGCCCAGAACGGTGCCCGTGTGCCCACCGGCGTGTTGAACGAGATGCTGGCCCGCGCCACCGCCCGGATGCAGCCGCCCAGCGACAAGGGCCGCCGCCTGAAGATCTTCTATCTGACCCAGGCCTCCACCCGTCCGCCGACGTTCGTGGCCTTCGTCAACTCCAAGCAGCTGTTCCACTTCAGCTATCAGCGCTACCTCATCAACCAGATCCGCGAGAACTTTGGTCTGGAGCACACGCCCATCCGGCTGGTCATCCGCGAGCGCGGCACCGGCTCGGTCGGTGCAAAAGATGTGTAAGGGGGCAGACTGTTGATGATGACGATCCTGATCGTCTTCGCTGCCGCGGCGCAGGCATACCTGCTGGGCAGCATCGACACCGGCATCCTGGTCAGTAAGTACTTCTACCACGATGATGTTCGCAACTACGGCAGCGGTGCCGCCGGCATGACCAATATGCTGCGCACCTTTGGCAAAAAAGCCGCAGCCCTGACCGCTGCGGGAGATGTGCTCAAGGGCGTGGCGGCGGTCTGCATCGGCCGGTGGCTGTTTGGCTTCCTGCCCGAAAACGCAGCCGTTTCGCCCTACCTCGGCGTTTATCTGACCGCCATCCTGGCCGTGGTCGGCCACCTGAAGCCTCTCTACTTTGGCTTCAAGGGCGGCAAGGGTGTGCTGGTGGCGGGCGGTGCCATTCTGGCCATCCAGCCCATTCTGCTGCCCTTTCTGGCGGCGATCTTCCTGCTCTGCCTGCTGCCCACCGGCATGGTCTCACTGGGCAGCATCGTCATGGCTGCTTCCTACCCGGTGCTGACCCTCCTCTACGGCCTGCTCAAGGGGCTGGCCGTGGGCGACCTCGTCGTCTGCGTGGCCGGTGCGGCCATCATGGGCGGCATGGTCATCTATATGCACCGTGCCAATATCCAGCGCATCCGCGCAGGGCAGGAGTACCGCTTCGGCCGGAAACACAAAAAATAAAAAAACTTGAAAAAAGAAGTTGACAAATCTCTCCATTGCTGGTATAATAAGTCACGTCGCAAGACACGAAACCAAACATGTGGGGGATTAGCTCAGCTGGGAGAGCGCTTGCATGGCATGCAAGAGGTCAGCGGTTCGATCCCGCTATTCTCCACCAAAAAAGCACTGTACTTCGTAGGAAGTATGGTGCTTTTCTTTTTTACTAAAGCCGATTTTTGGGGGTGCATTGCTTCGCCTGCACCGTTTTTGGGCTTTTGCAGGCGGTCGAGTTACGCCCCCGCGATTCCGCACGATGGAGCAATCTGCTCTTCTATGGAACGGCGGCTTGTAAAAAATCATGATTTATGGTACGATATTCTTGAAAGAAGAAAGCGGGTGAACCGATGCCGGAAAACAAAACACAGCAGGAACTGGATTTTGAACGCAAACACGAACAGGACTTGCAGCGTCTGAGAGGACTGCGCCTGATCGACGATGATTTCATGGCGGCGGTGTTTGAAGACCCCGCTTGTGCAGAATTTTTGCTTCAGATCATCCTCAAACGAGAAGATCTGAAGGTTCGTGAGGTGCATGGCCAGTACAGCATGAAGAATTTGCAGGGACGCTCCGTTCGTCTGGATATTCTGGCTGTTGATGAGCAGAATCGGGCATATAATATTGAGGTACAGCGCAGTGACCGTGGCGCAAGCGAAAAACGCGCCCGCTACAACAGCAGCTTGCTGGATGCAAACCTCACGTATTCGGGCAGCAGCTATGATGCTTTGAACGAAGCATATATTATCTTCATCACCGAAAACGATGTGTTAAAGGCTGGATTGCCGATCTACCACATTCATCGCATGGTGGAAGAAACAGGTGCTGTTTTCAATGACCAATCACATATCATCTATGTGAACTCGCAGATCAAGGATGAATCTGCGCTTGGAAAACTGATGCACGATTTTTTCTGTACCGATGCAAAGGATATGTTCTATCCGGTGCTTGCAGAGCGAGTACAATACTTTAAGCAAGATGCGAAAGGAGTGGCAACTATGTGCAGAGCAATGGAAGAAATGCGGAATGAAACGGTTCGTGAGCGAAATATTGAGTGTGCATTGGAGATGCTCGCAGATGGAATGCCTTATGAAAAGGTGGCTAAGTATTCGAAATTGACCCTTGAAGAAGTCAAGGCATTGGATACTAAGAAGCCTGCCTGATAACAGGCTGCCGTTCGCAGACAATAAGAAGTCATCGACAAATATCATCGAAACATTCTCAGGGCCGGAATAGGTTCAAAAAACAGCTTACAGCAACAAAAGAGAGGCATCTTCGTCTGGGTACAGCACAGACGGAAACGCCTCTCGTTTTCGTTTTTGAACGATCTTATTCGTAGTCGATGGGCAGGGTGGGCAGGCCGTTGAGCTCCAGCCCGGCGGTGTGCCCGGCGATGTACTGATAGTAGCCCTGGGCAGCGATCATTGCGCCGTTGTCGCCGCAGAACTTGAGCTCCGGCAGGTAGACTTTGGCACCCAGCTTCTGTGCGCCGTCGTTGACGAGCTGGCGCAGCCGGCCATTGGCTGCGACGCCGCCCGCCAGGCAGACCTGCTTCGCTCCGGTGTCGGCTGCGGCCAGGAGCAGTTTTTCGGCCAAGATGCCTGCGATGCGCTCCTGAAAGCTGGCGGCAAGGTCGGGCACGTTGACTTCCTCGCCCTTCATCTGGGCCTTGTTCACCTCGTTCAGCACGGCGGTCTTCAGGCCGGAGAAGCTCACGTTGTACTTGCCGTCCACATGGGGCACCGGCAGGCGGTAGGCCTTGGGGTCGCCGGTCTTGGCAGCGTTGGCAACGCTCGGCCCGCCGGGGTAGGGCAGACCTAGCGTCCGCGCCACTTTGTCAAAGGCTTCGCCCGCCGCATCGTCCACGGTGTGGCCGAGGATGTGGTAGTGGGTGTAGTCCTGCACTTCCACGATGTGGCTGTGGCCGCCGGAGGCCACCAGGCAGAGGAAGGGCGGCTTGAGTTCCGGGTGGGTGAGGTAGAGCGCCGCGATGTGACCGCGCAGATGATGCACCGGCACCAGCGGCTTGTTGGCCGAGTAGGCCAGCCCTTTGGCGAAGTTCACGCCCACGAGCACGGCCCCGATGAGGCCGGGCGCAAAGGTGACGGCCACGGCGTCCACGTCGTCGATGGTCTTGCCGGCATCCAGCAGGGCCTTTTTCACGGTGGAGCTGATGAACTCGCAGTGGCGGCGGCTGGCGATCTCCGGCACGACGCCGCCATACAGCGCCTGTTCTTTTACGCTGGTGGAGACGACGTTGCTCAGCAGATGCCGGCCATCCTCCACCAGGGCTGCGGCGGTCTCGTCGCAGGTGGATTCGATTCCTAAAACGATCATAGTATCAATGGGCCTCCAGCCAGTTTTTGCCGGTGTGCACGTCGGTGCTCAGGGGCACGGCGTACTGCACACAGCCTTCCATCTCTTCCCGCAGGATGGCGGCGGCCTTTTCGGCCTCAGCCTCCGGTGCCTCCACGATGAGTTCATCGTGGACGGTCAGAATGAGACGGCTTTCCATTTTCTCGTCCCGCAGACGCCGCCAGACCCGCACCATGGCCAGCTTGATGACGTCGGCAGCTGTGCCCTGAATGGGTGTGTTGCGGGCCATCCGCTCGCCGCTGGCCCGGATGTTCCGGTTGGCACTGGTCAGCTCCGGCAGGGCGCGTCGGCGTCCGAACAGGGTGGAAACGTAGCCGCACGCCCGCGCGTCGGCGATGGTCTTATCCATGTAGCCGCTCACCTTGGGGAACGCGGCCAGATAATTTTTGAGGAAGGCGTCCGCCTCTTTGACGGAGACGCCGATGTCCTTCGAGAGGCTGTACGCGCCCTTGCCGTACATGATGCCGAAGTTGATGGCCTTGGCCGAAGAACGGATGCGGGGCGTGACGGCCTCCAGCGGAAGGTTGTAGATCTTGGCGGCGGTGGAGCGGTGGATGTCCTCTCCGCTGCGGAAGGCCTGCTGCATGTGTTCGTCGCCGGTGATGTGGGCGAGGATGCGCAGTTCGATCTGGCTGTAATCGGCATCCACCAGCACACAGCCGGGCTTTGCGATGAAGTAGGCCCGCAGCTGGCTGCCCAGCTCCGTGCGGATGGGGATGTTCTGCAGGTTGGGGTTGTCGGAGGAGAGACGGCCAGTGCGGGCTTCGGTCTGGTTGAAGCGGGTGTGGATGCGGCCATCCTCCGCGATGACCTTCAGCAGGCCCTCCACATAGGTGGAGTTCAGCTTCTGGTAGGCGCGGTACTGCAAAATGTCCTCGACCAGCGGGTAATCCCGCAGGGACTCCAGCGTCTCGGCGTCGGTAGACCAGCCGCGCTGGGTCTTTTTGCCGTGGGGCAGGCCCATGGTATCGAAGAGCATCTCGCCCAGCTGCTTGGGGCTGTTGGGGTTGAAGCTGGTGCTGCCGGTCTCCATCTGGATGCGGGCCAGCACCTCCGAAAGTTCGCTGCGCATCCGCAGGCCGAACGCCTCAATGCCGTCCCGGTCCACCAGGATGCCGGTGCGGGTCATGTCGGCCAGCACCTGGGCCAGCGGGAACTCGATGTCATTGTACAGCGCATCCTCGTCCCGCGCGGTGATCTCGGCCTTCATCCGGGCAAAGAGGTCGGCCAGCGAACCGGCATCGGGCCAGGCCTCACAGGTGAACGCGGCCTGTGCCTTGTAGCTCGTCAGCAGCTCGGAGATCTGATATTTCGAAGCCGAGGCGTCCAGCAGGTAGGCGGCCAGCTTGCCGTCCCACACGATGCGGCTGCCCCAGCCGCCGTGGGCCATGGCCAGCGCGTAGAGCGGGGCGGAGTCGAAGACGTCCAGCGTCACGGCGGGGTCGTCCAGCAGGCGGACCAGCGCGTCGTCCGACAGGGGATAGACGGTGGTGTCCTGCACGGCATACCAGGCTTCCGGCTGAAGCACGACGTTTTTCGTGCCCTGCTTGCCGGTCACTGCAGGCCGCGCGGCCAGCAGGTAATGCCCGGACGGCGTCAGGGGCAGGACGTCTACGGTGCCCTCCACGGCGGGCGGCGTCTCCGGGTCGGCTGCCGGGGCGACGCCGTCCAGCCCGAACCGGGGGATGAGGGAGTGGATCTCCAACTCCTGCAGGAGCTTCACGGCAGCGGCCTTGTTGCCCTCGCCCACCTTGTAAGCGCCCTCGGCGGTGTCGATGGGGGCGTCGGTGCGGATGGTGCCCAGCAGATGGCTCAGCTCGGCATCGGCCTTGCATTCCAGCAGATGCTCCCGCTGCTTGGGCTTGATGGTCTTGTCGTCGATATTGGCATACACGTTTTCCAGTGTGCCGAACTTCTGCACCAGCGCGAGAGCGGTCTTTTCGCCGATGCCCCGCACACCGGGGATGTTGTCGGACGTGTCGCCCATCAGGCTCTTCACCTCGATGAGCTGCCGGGGCTGGATGCCGTATTTTTCCTCAATGGCGGCCACATCCATGGCCACGGTCTTGCTGCGGCCCATGGCGGTGGTGGCCAGCAGGACCGTGGTGCTCTCGCTCACCAGCTGCAGGCTGTCGCGGTCTCCGGTGGCCAGGAAGCAGTCGTCCTTGCGGGCGTCGCAGGCTGCGGCCAGGGTGCCCAGGATGTCGTCGGCCTCCCAGCCCTCGGCCGTCACTTCCCGGTAGCCCAGGTCGGCCAGCAGCTCTTTCAGCACCGGCATCTGCTGCGCCAGCTCTTCGGGCATCCCATGGCGGGTGGCTTTGTAGCCATCGTACATCTTGTGGCGGAAGGTGGGGGCCTTGAGGTCGAACGCGACGGCGACCTCGTCCGGGTCGCACTCCTTGAGCAGGGAGAGCAGAATATTCAGAAAACCATAAATGGCGTTGGTATAGCGGCCGTCCTTGGTGGTCAGCAGCTTGATGCCGAAAAAGGCACGGTTCGCGATGCTGTTGCCGTCAATGACCAGTAAACGCATAGGCTTTGATCCTCCGTAACATAATTTCACATTTTATAGTATAGCACAAAGCGAAGGATATCGGAGGATTTTTTGAAAATTTTTGATGTAGAACTCCCTTCGTCATCGCTTGCGCGATGCCACCTCCCTCTAAGAGGGAGGCATTTGCAGCAGACCGCCACGCGAAGGCCCCCTCACTGAGGGGGCTGGCACAGCGCAGCCGTGACTGGGGGAGTTTTCGCCTCACGCCTCGATCCGGATCGCGCTCACCGGGCAGGACTGGGCGGCGTCCACAGCCTGGGGCACTGCCTCGGCGGGGATCTCACCCAGAAGGGCCACGGCCAGGGTGCCCTCCATCGTGAATACCTCCGGGCAGAGCCCTGCACACTGGGTGCAACCGATGCAGAGGTCCGGGTCAACGAATGCTTTCATGGAATGCTCCTCCTTCCAATTTGGGATGCTGCTAGTTTTCCCGCCGGGGCGTGGAAATATCCCTATGCTTTTCGGTGCAAGTATGGTACAATAGGCTGAGACTTTCCGGGAGGATGAAACGATGAACATTCAGATCTTCGGCACGAACAAGTGCTTCGATACCAAAAAGGCCCAGCGCTATTTCAAGGAGCGGGGCGTCCGGTTCCAGATGATCGACCTGAAGGAAAAAGGCATGAGCCGGGGCGAATTTGAGAACGTGGCCCGCGCGCTGGGCGGCTGGGAAAAGCTGGTGGACCCGGCGGCGAAGGACAAGCAGACCCTTGCGCTGCTGGACGCTCTGGTGGACTGGCAGAAGGAGGACAAGCTGTTCGAGAACCAGCAGCTGTTCAAAACGCCCATCGTCCGCAACGGGCGGCAGGCCACCGTGGGCTATCAGCCCGATGTCTGGAAGAGCTGGGAATAACACGCGCTTTCACAAAAAATCCACGCGTCGGATTTTGCACTTTGGGGCGAATCGTGGTATACTAAAACACAGTGTGGCCCCTACGATATCCAATTAGGAGACGAATAGAATATGAAAACCTATATGACCCCGGAAGAACACGCCCGGCTCCACCGCCGCCGCGCCCGGCAGGCACTGGGCCTGCTGGTGGCGGTGCTGGTGCTGGTGGGTGCCGTGACCGTGGTGCGCGCCGGTGTGCGCACCGTGGCAAACCTGTTCGACGATACCCAGCAGCGGCAGGAGTATGAGGACAAGCTCGAAGGCCTGGTCCTGTTCGACCCCGTTCCCTTTGACGGCATCGAGAACATCGACGATCTGACCCTGCGCGAAGCGGCGGTCTGGGGCTGCGTGTACAGCATCCAGGAGACCCAGGGCGGCTTCGACAACTACAACACCGACCCCGACACCGAGCAGCTGCTGCTTCCCTCGGTGGATGTGGACGCCTATCTGGCCAAGCTCGTGGGCCCCAGCTTCAAGATGACCCACAAGAGCTTTGAGATGGATGATATGACCGTCGAATTTGACGAGACGACCCAGTGCTACAAGATCCCGGTCACGGGCAGCGTGGGCACCTACCGCGCCACCGTCACCCGGCTGTTCAAGAAGGACGGTCTGCTCCATGTCACGGTGGGCTATATCCCCACCCAGAGCGCGGATGACAGCATCCTGAACGCAGCCTCCGATATGCCCACCAAGTATATGGACTATTTGTTCAGCCGCCAGAGCGGCAGCTGGTATCTGACCGGCCTGACCGACAGCGAGACCAAGCCCGAAAGCACCGCGTCGTCGGCTGCCGCCGAGCCGATGCCGCTGGCGGACAGCGAGGTGCAGGACGCCATCCTCGCCACAGCGGGTGACTCCGCAGCCGCCAGCGAAGCGGCTTCCGGGGAAGCAGCCCCCGCTTCGGAGCCTGCCGACAGCACCGCCGCCGAGAGCAGCGCAGCCGATGCCGGCAGTGCCGCCGCCAGTGAAGCAGCATCGCAGAGCGCGGCAGGGTAAGAAGACAGAATAGAAAAGCAGAGTCCCCGCCATGGAAGGAATGTTCCTCTCGTGGCGGGGACTTTTTGCGTGTCGGTTATAGTTTGGATAGATCCTCCAACAGAGCCAGCGCAATGGGTTTGACACGCATGGAGCAGGAATTGAACAATTCCACCACGCGGTCATTGGCATAGTCTTTACGTGCGATTTCAGTGTTGGTCAGGATCTCGGCCAATTCGGTGTCCAGTTCGGTGCAGATATTGGAGAGTGTTTCCAAGGTGGGATATACGCGGCCATTTTCGATTTTGGACAGATAGACCACCGAAATGCCGACCTGCTCGGCCAGCTTTTCCTGCGTGATGTTCCGTTCCTGCCGCCTGGTTTGAATGCGTTTGCCGATTGTAGCATAGTCAATCATAGAAGTTGACCTCCTGTATGTATCTTATACTGATAATACAGGATTAAACTGAAAGAATGATAATTTAATGGTTTAACTTGACTTGACAAAACAATATGCCTGTAATGAAATCAAACAGGAGAAAATGGTTTTCTCAAAAAACTTTGGAATCACAAAATCAGTGAAGGAGTGGAATTATGCGTTTACATCTTCGAACGTTCTATGCTTTGTCGGTCAGCGCTGTCATTGCGGCAATGTTTCTGACGGGATGCAGTGGCGGCGGTGAGGTTCCGGAGGCCCCCGCTGATTCAATGCCGTCCAGTGCAAGCAGTAGTACGGAGGCTCCGGCCACATCGGAGAGTGCACCAAGTGCGCCTTCCTCGGAAAGCACTTCGTCCAGCACTGCTAAACCCGAAAAAACGGATGGTATCAAATGGACATACACAAAAACCGGCACTTCTACGGCACGGCTGACCGGCTATGATGCATCTGGTGAGAAAATTCCTGCGGGCGTGGTAGAACTGCCCTCAAAGGTGGATTGATATACCATTACGGAAATTGGAGGAAGTGCTTTTTCGGGCAATGGAAATATCACTGGTATTATTTTCCCGGAGACAGTCATAGCGGTTGGTTCAAAAGCGTTTGCCAATTGTAAGAATCTTGAGCAGGTTCAGTTCACGAAAAATCTGACCAAAATTAGTGTACAGGCTTTTAATAACGATGCACTTGTGGAACTGGTATTCCCGCAGGAGGCGGTGGCAATAGATGGACGTGCTTTTGAGGGAAACAAGTCACTCGAAAGTGTTGAAATCAAGGGAAAAGCAACTTTTGGTGCGTACGCCTTCGATGAGTGCACCAGTCTGAGGACGGTTGTACTGGGCGATGCGACGACAGAACTTTCCTTTTCGATGTTTTCAAAGTGTACTGCGCTCAAGTCAATCACGCTTCCTCAGAAATTAAAAGTGATTGGAAACGGCGTTTTCTCTGGCTGTACTGCGCTTGCAAATATTTCCATTCCGGAAAGTGTAAATGATATCGGACAGTCTGCATTTTATGGCTGTACTTCTCTTTACTCCATTGTACTTCCGAAAAACGTAACAGAAATCAAGAGTGGCACTTTTTCGGGTTGTTCTTCGCTGACGTCTGTTAAAATGCAGGGCGATGTAACTTGGATTGGAGATAGCGGATTTTACGGTTGTAAATCGCTGTATGATATTACACTTCCGGACAGTCTGACAAGCATTGGTTCATGTGTGTTTACCCAATGCACGGCACTGGAAACGATTGAAATTCCGCAGAAGGTAACAGCGCTTCCGCAGAGTGCGTTTAGTGGATGTACCTCTCTGCGCAACGTAAAAATGCAAAAAGGGCTGCGGACGATTGGACAGTACGCATTTTCTGGATGCACTGGACTGCGCAAAATTGCTCTTCCGGAAGGAGCGACGACGATTGCAAAGGGCGCATTTGCAAACGATACTGGACTGAAGTATATTTACATTCCCCAGTCGTTGACGAGCATTGAAGATAGTGCATTTTTCAGATGCACCAATTTGACCGATGTTTACTATGGCGGCAATGAAAACAGCTGGAATGCTATCACCATTTATGGTGGACAGAATGCTTCTGGTTCCAACGGATATATTATCAGTGCAAAACGGCATGACAATGCAAAACCAATCGATTTGGATAGAGTAGTTTAATCTAAAATAAAAATCACCCCCGGTCCGGGACGCGGCAAATGTCTCAGGCCGGGGGTGTTGCTGTATCAAAATTATTTCAGGTCGAACCGGACAATGACCAGCCGATACCACAGATACGGCACCATGTTCCAGATCATCCACAGTTCCATCAGGATGTAGTTGGGCAGGTCTTTCAGGCGGAAGGGGCGCTTGCCGAGCTGGCCGGAGCGGAGCAGGGCAAAGGCTTCGTGCATCCCTTTGTCCCAGGCCTCACCAAAGCCCTGCTTGTGGAATTTGTAGCACTTGAGCAGATAGCCCAGCGCCAGCGGGATGAAGTTGAGCAGGAGCATGAGCAGCGGCTCGTTCTTGAGCGGGAGCAGGATGCTGTTGCGGCCGCTCTGCTGGCTCTTGAAGGCATTGTACTTGACGGCACCGGTGCTGGCACCGCAGATGTGGTAGCATCTGGCCGCAGGGCAGAGCACATTTTGATAGCCCGCGTTGTTGGCGCGCCAGCTGAGGTCCACGTCTTCAAAGTAGGCGAAAAAGTTTTCGTCGAAGCCGCCGATCTCGTCCAGGATGCTCTTGCGGTAGAGCGATGCGCCGCCGCAGGCCGAGAAGATGCGCTTCGTTTTGGTGTAGCGGCTGGCCCGGCGGCCGTCGCCGGTCTTACAGGCAAAACCCATCCAGGTGACGTAATCCCCGGCGTCGTCGGCCAGTTCGCGGTCGAAGTGGCGGATCATCAGGCTCTGCACCGCGAAGATCCGGGGGTCGGTCTCGGCGGTGCGGATAAGCTCCGCCAGCCACTGCGGCTCAGCGAAGGCGTCGTTGTTGAAGAGCACCACAAACTCGCTCTTGGCGCGGGCGATGCCCTGATTGACCGCATGGGAGAAGCCGGTGTTGCGGCCGTTCTCGATGAGGGTGAAGTTCGGGCGGGTGCAATAGCTGCGGGCCTGCTCCAGACTTTCGTCGGTGGAGCCGTTGTCCACGACGATGAGTTCAAAATCCTGTTCGGTCTGGGCATAGATGGACTCGATGGAGTCCCTGAGCCAGCCCTTGCCGTTGATGTTGGGGATGACGATGGTTGCTTTCATATCTACCTGCTCCTGCAAAGTTTCGGTTTCGTTGGTCCTGCTTGAAAGTATACCATAATCTGCACAAAAAGAAAACGGAAAGAACAAACAGACTTTTGTACGAAAGCCACAACAGACAAAAGTGCCTTTTGTGCAATCTGCTCCTGAATTGTGACCAAAACGTGTAAAATATGAGAAAAAAGCCGAGCAACTGTTTACAAAAGAGTAACAGACTGGTATACTTTACGGCAGTGAATAACGACGCGATTCAAGGGAGATGGAACAACGTGGAAACTGCACCGCATCACGCATGGAAAAAACTGTCGGCGCTGCTCATGACGCTGGCGCTGATGATGACGCTTCTGCCTGCGGCTCTGGCTGTGGACTTAAACGTTGACGCCGGGTTCTACTTCAAGCAGAGCCGGGGCGGCACCTGCACACTGGCTTCGGCCGCGATGATGCTGCGCCGCCGCGCTTACTTCGATGGTTTGGACGGCTGGGTCGATGTGACCGAGAACAGCATCAAGAGCACGGCGTGGGCCGGCGGTCTGTCCCACAGTTTTACATACAATGCGATGCACGTTGGCTACGCTACCCTTCCTTCCGGCAAGGCGGCCAAGACCGAAGCCCTCATCCGGATCTTGCAGGAGCACCCGGAGGGCATCGTCCTGTATGACCGCAGCCAGCCCCACGCGGTGCTGCTGACCGACTACACGAACGGCGTCTTCTACTGCTCAGACCCGGCGAACGGCGTTTCTGCGGGCCGTGTGCCGCTGTCCAGCGCCAGCATCTCGATCGCTGGGGCGTCCTGCTACTGGTACATCACTTCCGATGCCAACGACGACGGCATCGGTCTGGAAGAGCTGGAGGCCGCAGTCGTGGCCGAGGAGACGGCTGCGGAGACGGCCACCGAGACCACCGTGGTGGAACAGACCCCCACGACGGAGACGACGACTCAGAGCAGCGTGTTGAGCTGGCTGGACAGTCTGTTCCAGTAAAAGATACCGAAAAACCGCCGGGTGCAGATCAGATGCACACGGCGGTTTTTTGTCGGCGCGGCTCACTGCCGCAGCTGGGTGCCGGGAAAGTAGTGGGCGAGGATCTGCGAAGCCGTCTGCCCCTGCTCGGCCAGCGCTCTGGCTCCCCACTGGCTCATCCCGACCCCGTGGCCATAGCCTCTGGTGGTGAAGAAAAAGCTGCCGTTCTGATACTGCACCGTGAAGCAGGCGCTCCGCAGGCCCAGCGCCTTCCGCAGCGCCGGGCCGGTCACGGTCTGGCCGCAGACGGGCAGGGAGGCTACATAGCCGGAGGGAGTGAGGGCAGCCTCCCCGAACCAGCCCTCCGGCGCGGAGAGGTCGGGCGTGAGGCCCAGCCCGGTCAGGAGCTGCTGTAGCTGTGCGGCAGAAAACGAGACGGTGTAGATGTAGTTGTCGGCGTTCTGGTCGGTGCTGCTGTCCACCGGGATGAGATAGGGGACGGCGGTGCCCCAGACGTTCTCGCTGGCTTCGGTCTGCCCGTTGGAGATGGCGAAATAGCTGGTCCCGGCGGGGGCGTTCTCATAGTAGAGCACCTGCGTCAGGACCGAATCCACCAGAGCCGAGAGCCGGGCGTAGTTGGCCTCATAGGCCGTGCCCCAATAGCTGCGGAGAACGGCATCGGTCAGATAGCCCTGCCGCCGGGCCGGGTCGGCGGTGAGCCAGCCTGCGGTGGGGTCCTGTGCGTGGTCCCGGCAGTAGAGGGCGTAGCTGTGGGCCGCGATGGCCTGGGCTTTCAGCGCCTCGTCCGGCCAGGTGATGGGCATTTCCGCCGCCACGGCCCCGATGAGGTAGTCCCGGCGGGGCACCGACACGACCGCGCCATCGCTCTGGTCGGCAATGAGGAAGGTCTCGCTGTCCCTGTCGGAGGGCGGCAGAGAGGCGGCATCGGGCGTTTCCGGTTCCGGGGCCGCGGCGGACGACGCCGGTGCCGAAGGGCCCAGCACGGTTTTGGCCAGCCGGTATCCGGCCAGCGGCAGCAGACTGCCCAGCACGAACAGCACGGCACAGAGCAGAAAAAAGGAACGTTTCATAGCAGCCCCTCCCGGACAGGCAGTTTCGTTTGGGCCAGTGTAGCAGGAACATGCGGAGAAAAAGCGCAGATTTCATCTTCTTCTTGAATTTATTTCACAAAAGCGCTATGATAGATATGTGCCATCAGCGCGGATGGCAGGGAAAGGTATAAGAAATTCGAAACAGAAAGGGGAATCTGCGCATGAACTATCAACATGCAGAAGTGGCAACGCTGGACCCGCAGACGATGCAGACACTCTGCGAAGAGTACATTGCCAACAACTACATCGACCCGGAGACCAGTGAGCGGCTGGGGGTCAAGCGCGGCCTGCGCAATCCGGATGGCACCGGTGTGCTGGCAGGCCTGACCAACGTCTGCGACGTCGTCGGCTACAAAAAGGACCAGGAGGGGCATGTCATCCCCATCCCCGGCAAGCTGATCTACCGCGGTGTCAACATCGAGGAGATCGTGGAAGAAGCCTACCGCAACGACCGCTTCGTCTTTGAGGAGGTCATCTGGCTGCTGCTGTTCGGCAGCCTGCCCACCCAGACCCAGCTGGACGATTTCTGTGCGCTGCTGGCCGAGCACCGTGCACTGCCCGATGGCTTCATGGACACCATGAACGCGCCTTCGCCCAACGTGATGAACAAGCTGCAGCGCTGTGTGCTGGGCCTGTATTCCTACGATGAGCACGCCGAGGACCTGAGCCTGGAGAACATCCTGAACCAGAGCATCAACCTCATTGCAAGCATGCCCACCATGATGGTCAACGCTTACCAGATGAAGCGCCGCTATTACGATAAGCAGAGCATGTTCTTCCATCTGCCCAAGCCCGGCCAGAGCACGGCGGAGCACATCCTCAGCACCTACCGCCCAGACCAGAAGTTCACCCACGAGGAGGCCAAGCTGTTGGATATGTGCCTGCTGGTCCACGCGGACCACGGCGGCGGCAACTGCTCCACCTTCACCACCCGTGTGCTGTCCTCTTCGGGCACCGACACCTATTCGGCCATCGCGGCGGCCATCGGCGCACTGAAAGGCCCCAAACACGGCGGTGCGAACCTGATGGTCAACCGTCAGCTGCAGGATATCCTGAAGCATGTCGAGCACCCCGACGATGACGACGAGGTCCGCGAGTATCTCCGCCGCATCCTCCGTAAGCAGGCGGGCGACGGCTCCGGCCTCATCTACGGCATGGGCCACGCGGTCTATACCATGAGCGACCCCCGCGAGGTTATCCTGAAGAACCGCGCCAGACACCTGGCCTACGAGAAAGGCTTTGAGGAAGAGTACAACATGCTGTGCAGCATCGAGCGGCTGGCCCCCGGCATCTTCGCTGAGGAAAAGGGCAGCACGAAGCCCGTCTGCGCCAACGTGGACCTGTTCAGCGGGCTGATCTACAACATGCTGGGCATCTCCGAGGACATCTACACCCCGCTGTTTGCCATTGCCCGTGTGCCGGGCTGGTGCGCCCACCGCGTGGAGGAGGTCATCTTCGCCAACCGCATCATCCGGCCCGCCTACAAGTATCTGGGCGTGCGCCAGAAATATAAACCGATCGAGGAACGCTGATGAATCCATTACTCACACTTGTTTTTGTTGTAGGAACGGCACTGGCCCTTGGCCGGGGCCTGGATCTGGGCTTCTGGACCGACCTGGAAAGCGGCCTGTGCATCGCCGGTTCGGTCTGGCTGCGGTATGCTGCGCTGGGCATCGCGGTGCTGGTGAGCCTGTTTGCGGGCCGGAAACTGGCCTGTGAGCCGAAAAACTTGCAAAACCATTGCAAACCGTCTGGCATCGTCACGGCGATGGCAGGGGCATTCTTTACTGCCGCAGGATTTTTGCGCTTCGCCGTTGGAATGACTGGCGCAGGCTCGTTTGTTCGCGCGATACTGGAAATTCTGTGTGGCCAGTGGCTGGCCCGGCTGGCGAAGAGCTGGCTGCGGAAGGACTGGCAGCCGCCCACAAAGAGCATGGCCTCCGGCATCTGGGGCACACTGGTGTTCTACTGGTGCGTTCTGAGCCGTTTCATGGAGAACAGCTCCAGCTGGCACCGCGTCTCACCCACGGCGCAGGTCTGGGTGCTGCTGGGGATGCTCGTCTTTCTGTCCAGTCTGGTGCGGGCGCTCTGGCTGCCCGAAACGTCGGATGGGAAAGCCCTGTGCGCCTCCGGTCTGGCAGCCTTTGTCCTCGGATTCTGCTGGGAGCTGCCCCAGACCCTGACGCTGGCGATGCCCTCACAGTTCGTCTTCACGGCGCTGCCCTCCATCTTTTTTGGTCTGGGCATGGCCTGCCTTGGGACGCTGGGCGTGTTCTGCACCGTGCGCACCGCAGGGCCTGCGGCCAGAAAGAAGTAAAGGCCGGCACTCTGTTGGCTGAATTGCTGAAAACCGGCCCAGATAAGGGACAAAAATCATACAAAAGCCAAAAAGTGAACAAACGAGTTGTTAATTTTTTAGCAGACACTTGAAACTTTTCGCGTTTTGGACTACAATAAAGATACCGTGAGATTATCCGATGAAAAAGGGTAAGAACATTTAGGAGGTATTATTAACATGGCTGTTAGAGTTGCTATCAATGGTTTTGGTCGTATTGGCCGTCTGGCTTTCCGTCAGATGTTTGATGCTGAGGGTTACGAGGTCGTCGCAATCAACGACCTGACCAGCCCCAAGATGCTGGCTCACCTGCTGAAGTACGATACTGCTCAGGGCTCTTTCTGCGGCAAGATCGGCGAGGGCAAGCACACTGTCGAGTCCACCGAGGATTCCATCATTGTTGACGGCAAGGAGATCAAGATCTACGCTGTTAAGGACGCAAAGGATGCTCCTTGGGGCGAGCTGAACGTTGACGTCGTTCTGGAGTGCACCGGCTTCTACACCAGCAAGGAGAAGAGCATGGCTCACATCCAGGCTGGCGCAAAGAAGGTCGTCATCTCTGCTCCCGCAGGCAACGACCTGAAGACCATCGTCTACTCCGTCAACGAGAAGACCCTGACCGCTGAGGATCAGGTCATCTCCGCTGCTTCCTGCACCACCAACTGCCTGGCTCCCATGGCCGACACCCTGAACAAGACCTATCCCATCGTTTCCGGTATCATGACCACTGTTCATGCTTACACCGGCGACCAGATGATCCTGGATGGTCCTCAGCGCAAGGGCGACCTGCGCCGTGCACGTGCTGGCGCACAGAACATCGTCCCCAACAGCACCGGTGCTGCCAAGGCCATCGGCCTGGTTATCCCTGAGCTGAACGGCAAGCTGATCGGCTCTGCTCAGCGTGTGCCTGTTCCCACCGGCTCCACCACCATCCTGGTTGCTGTCGTCAAGGGCAAGGACGTCACCAAGGAGTCCATCAACGCTGCTATGAAGGCTGCTGCTTCTGAGTCCTTCGGCTACAACGAGGATCAGATCGTTTCTTCCGACGTCATCGGCATGCGTTACGGCTCTCTGTTCGACGCTACCCAGACCATGGTCGCTAAGATCGACGACGACACCTATCAGGTTCAGGTCGTGTCTTGGTACGACAACGAGAACTCCTACACCTCTCAGATGGTCCGTACCATTAAGTACTTCGCTGAGAACTGCTAATCACAGCTCTACGCTCAAAAGTGCTTGAGGTGCCGTGCTGAATGACAACTAGTGTTGGCTTTGCTGATACGAACATGCTGTGATTGGTACGACAACAGGATATTGAGTTCTACACCCTTCCTTTTGCGGGTTTCCGCAGAGGGAAGGGTGTTTTTTGTGTTGTTAAAATCCAGGAAACACGGCATGTTACGTAAATGATATACGGAAAACATTCACAGAAGAACGATCAGCAATAACATAATAAGGGGCGGCTGCAACATGAGATGCAACCGCCCCTTGTAGTGTTATTCTTTGCGAGATGCGATATAGGCGACTATCGAAGAAATTAGCGCAATGCTCAAACAGCATATTTGTAATATGCAATTCAACGCTGTTGCTGTTGCATTAAAAAGCTGAATTGCTATAATAGCAGGAACAGCGGTCTTGTGTGCGGCTGTACTCGCTGGGTGTAGTAACCCTGACCCAGCGCTAGGAGCAACTGTATGACCACACATTTTGCCGATCGGTGATTATATCTGGAGTTTTCATGCGAAACTGGGTAATATGTAAAAAAGATTAGTGGGTAATATGTAAAAAAGATTAGGTTGAATCGCAAATTTTTTAAGATGTGGATGGATACATTTCCTCGGATTTCTATTGATTCCCAGATATAACCATGATAAAATAATAAGAGAGGTCAAACAACAATGTTGAAAGATTGGTATCCTCCATTTTCACTATAGAGGACACTTCTGATTTGCGCAGGGGGGTGAGTTGTATGGCATTGCGTTTGTTTGAGCACAACGAAAAAGCATATCATGCGGCAATCCGGATGATGGAGCAGTATGGCAAGGCCCCTGTTGTTCACCCGACCGGCACCGGAAAGAGCTATATTGCGTTCAAGCTGATCGAGGACAACTCGGAGAAGGTCGTGATCTGGCTTTCGCCCAGTGAATATATCTTCAAGACCCAGCTGGAGAGCCTGAAAAAGTTATGTCCGAAAGCAAAACTGCTGGGGCTGACAACAACAAACATCCGATACCTGAATAATAACTGTGGCATGGCCGAAGAACTTTTTGATGGACATATTGCAATCGATGTGACCCTTGGCGAAGCCGTTGTCAGAAGCATTTTGCCTATCCCGAAGTATGTGACAACCGTCTACCAGTGCCAGAAAACGCTTGCAAAGTATCAGGCACGGGTGGACAACCTGCGGGCACCAGGCATTCAGGATGTGAACCAGAAATATCTGGATGCGCTGCGCCGCGCCTTGGAACAGGCGGACGGCTTGGATAGGGTCTTTGCACATCATATCACGAATAAGGCTGGCAAGTACATCGTGTTCTGCGCCAATAAGGAGCACATGGACGAGATGGTGTCCCACGTGCCGGAGTGGTTCGCCGGGGTCAACCCGGACGTGGTGGTGTATCAGGCCTACTCGGATGACCCGAATACGGACAAGGCTTTTGCAGATTTCAAGACGGATACGAGCAATAGACTGAAATTGCTGTTCTGCATCGATATGCTCAACGAAGGCGTCTATGTGGAGGGCATTTCCGGCGTCATTCTGTTCCGTCCTACGATTTCCCCCATCATCTACAAGCAGCAGATTGGCCGGACTTTAACCGCAGGGGATAATATGACACCACTTATCCTGAATGTTGTCAATAATTTCGAAGGTCTGACCAGTATTTCCAGTCTGCAAAGCGAGATGCAGGAGGCAGTCCATCGTCTGTATGCCAACGGCGAGGGCGATAAGATCGTGACCGAGCGGTTCGAGGTCATCGAGCAGGTGCACGACTGCCGGGTGCTGTTCGAGCAGTTGCAGGCCAGTCTTTCTTTCAGCTGGGAGCACTATTTCTTCGAAGCAAGCATCTACTACGCAGAACACGGCGACCTGAACGTCCCGGCAGAATATGTGTCGCCGAGTGGTTACAACCTCGGAAATTGGGTCAAGCGACAGCGGTATACCCGCCAGAATCCTGAAAAAAGCTGCGCTGTTCTGACGGAAGAGCGGATAGCAAAGCTGGATGCCATCGGGATGCGGTGGGAGAAGGTGAATTCGAGGCCACATCGATTGGAGCTGGCGCAGGGGTCTAAAAGGAAAAGCGAAAATCTGAATGTTTCAGCTAACCACAAAACGGGGGAAGATGTCGGTTTGTGTGGATGATAGCGCGCCCCAAAACGGTTTCTGTAAAGCGCATTGGAAAAGTGCGTTGAAGAAGTTGAGTGAGTCGTAAAGAAAGAAAAGCTAAAGGAGTTATTGGAGAGGATTATGTCAAAGTTTCAGCATGATGTGATGTTGCGGATCGTAAAGATCTTGAACGTTCTGATGATTGAGCTGCCGTTTGCGGCCTGCTGGTTCCTGTACTACTCGCACCAGACCTACGCAAATCTGGCATGGAAGGGAAATCTGGCGATTTTGAGCCTGTTTTTCCTTCTGTATATCATTTTGGGTAAGGTATACGACGCATTTTTGATGTCGATGCAGCGGATCTCGGAGCTGGTGTACAGTCAGATCCTTGGCGCGATGGCAACCGATGGTATTTTGTACATTGTGATCTGCCTGATGTCGGCAAAGCTTTGCAACTTGTGGCCTGGAATTGCAGCAATTGCGGGGCAGCTGGTGATGTCTGCGATTTGGGCATCCTGCGCACATAAATGGTATTACACGACCTTCCCGCCGCAGAAGACCGCAGTTGTCTACGATGTACGACACGGCATGGAAAAGCTCATCGGCGAGTACGGCTTGAGTAAGAAATACGATGTGCAGGTCACCCTGAGCGTGTCGGAGTGCTTGGCAGACCTGAGCATTCTGGACGGCATGGAGACGGTTTTTGTCAGTGGTGTTCACAGCCATGGGCGAAACATTATCCTGAAGCACTGTGTAGGAAAGGGCATCAATATGTTCGTCATCCCCCGCGTTGGCGACGTTATCATGAGCGGCGCTCATCCGATGCACATGTTCCATCTGCCGATGCTGCGCGTCGGTCGTTACATGACAAGCCCGGAATTCTTGTTCGTTAAACGCGCGGTGGACATTGTAATCTCGCTGGTGGCACTGATCATTCTGAGCCCGTTGTTCCTGATCACGGCCATTGCGGTCAAATCCGATGGTGGTCCCGCTTTCTATAAACAGGTGCGCTTGACCAAAGATGGTAAGCAGTTTGAGATTTTGAAGTTCCGCTCCATGCGCGTGGATGCGGAAAAGGATGGCGTGGCACGTCTGTCCACCGGCGACAAAGATGACCGTATCACGAAGGTTGGCCACATCATCCGTGCTTGTCGCTTGGACGAGTTGCCGCAGTTGCTGAACATTCTGAAGGGTGATCTGTCTGTTGTCGGCCCCCGCCCGGAGCGCCCGGAGATTGCTGCCCAGTACTGCGAGGAGATGCCAGAGTTTGCGCTGCGCCTGCAGGCAAAGGCTGGTTTGACCGGCTATGCGCAGGTGTACGGTAAGTACAATACCACCCCTTACGATAAGCTCCAGATGGATCTGATGTATATTGCACACCCCAGCTTGATCGAGGATCTGAAAATTATGCTGGCGACCGTGAAGATCCTGTTTATGCCGGAAAGCACCGAGGGCGTTTCCGAGGGGCAGACCACTGCAATGAGTGGAGAAAACCACTAAATATCGATGATTTCGTACATTTTAAGCTGCTAAAAATTGGAAGAAATTCCAAAGTGGAGTCGGGCATAAATGCAGCTCTTACAGTAGCGTCGCAGTAAGAAACCGGCAAAACGCCCTGTACAGGGGCGATATGGCGCACCTGATAGTGCAAAATGCCGGGAGCGTGGGCGTGAGACAGGGCAAAACTGAGGCGAATCGAGGCTTTTACGCCCCGAAAAAGCACTTTTATGGATGCGACGGTAGCTCGTGGGTTTATATCTGATTGCACTGTGAGGGGATGTACCGAGATTGCGGTGACTTTCACATAGCGGTTTCGGGGCTTGGCGATGATAACATCATCTGCGATTTCATCCCGGTCTTGGAGATAACAAGGCGGATGTGAGCAAGATGGTGATAACCACATGGTCGCAGAGATGCTCATTTGTGTGGGGAAATCCGGCATAAGCAGGGGGGCTACCGTGGCATGGATGAGTGGAGTCTGGAATAAAGGAAAGGGTTACCGTAGCGTGGATGAGTGGAATCTGGAATAAAGGCAAGAGCTACTGTAGCAACGTTCATTGTAGCGGCACAAGACATGGCGGCAGTATGACTCACATTGCTGAGGACGATTAGTAGAGCTTTATAAGGAATAAACGGCTCAGACTCTTGGAGAATGAGTCTGGGCTGTAATCTTTGATATGGGGAGAGGAGTAAGGACTAGGGAAGATGTTACATAAGGAGTTCGGCTTGATAAGCATTATCATGGCTGCTTACAATGCGGAAAAGACAATAGAGCAGGCGATTAACTCGGTGTTGCGTCAAACCTACACGGATTTTGAGCTGCTTGTGGTTAATGATTGCTCTAAGGACAAAACTGTGGAATTGGTCAAAAGCATTGCGGCAAAAGACAACCGAGTGCGTTTGATTTCTAATGAAAAGAACAGCGGCGTATCCTTTACTCGCAAACACGGTTTGAAAGAATCAAATGGCTCGTGGATTGCGATTCTTGACAGTGATGATGCGTGGGCTCCGGACAAGCTGGAAAAGCAGATTGAACTTCAAAAGAGAACGAATGCTGATTTGCTTTTCACGGGTTCAGCTTTTATGGACTCGGAAGGGCAGCCAATCGACTGGTATCTTCATGCTCCGGCAGAAGTGACCTATCGGCAGTTATTGAAGCAGAATGTGTTATCCAATTCCTCTGCGCTTGTGCGTAAAGAGTTATATGCAAAGCACTATGCAATCGGAGATGGGATGCACGAGGACTTTGCGACTTGGCTCAGCATCCTGAAAGAAGGAAAGAAAGCCTATGGCGTAGATGAGCCGTTGCTAATCTATCGCATTGCAAAATCATCAAAGTCAGGCAATAAAGTCAAGGCTGCGAAGATGAACTGGAATACATATCGGTATATCGGATTGAACCCAGTAGAGGCAGCTTATTATGAGGGCTGGTACATGATTAAAAATGTGATCAAGTATACGAATATTAAAATTTCCCCGGGGGGGGGGGGTACAAGATGAGGTGATTTATATTGCTTCGCTTGATATTCTGATTTTCCCTGAGCAACTGCATGAAGAACAACTGGAGGCCGCATAATGGTTTCCAAGTGTTCTGTATTAATGTCAGTTTATCACAAAGAAAAACCAGAGTATCTGAAGCAGGCAATTGAGAGTATTCAAGCACAGACACTCCAAACGGATGACTTTGTACTGGTTTGTGATGGACCTTTGAATGATGCGCTAGACAAGGTGATTGCCGAAAAGCAGCAAGAGATGGGGATGACTTTAAATGTTGTTCGCCTTTCTAAGAACGGTGGCCTGGGCAATGCGCTGAATGAGGGCATCAAGCACTGCAAAAATGAGCTGGTTGCCCGGATGGACAGTGATGACATTGCGTATCCGGATCGCTGTGCAAAACAAATTGCTGTGTTTAACACACATTCGGAAGTGAGCATTTGCTCCGGCATCGTGGAGGAGTTCACAACTGATCCGAACACCGTTGATACGAGGCGAGTGCCGCCGGAGACAAATGCGGAAATCGTAGAGTTTGCAAAAAAGCGTAATCCGTTTAATCACCCCTGCGTGATGTATAAAAAATCCACAGTCGAGGCGGTTGGTTCTTACCAGGACTTCTATCTACTGGAGGATTATTACCTTTGGCTTCGGATGCTAATGGCGGGGTATCAAGGTTACAACATTCAAGAGCCGCTGCTCCATATGAGAGCTGGCTCGGATATGTACTTGCGGCGTGCTGGTTGGAAGTATGCCAAGACGCAGGCCGAGTTGTTCAAATTTATGAAGATCCAGGGCTTTATTGGCGAAGGACAGTACATAAAGAGCTGTGTGATCCGTAGCGGATCGGCGTTGGCTCCAAACTGGCTGCGGAAGTTTATGTTTGAGAAAATATTGAGAAAGTGAATCCATGTGAGGTATATATGAAGGAAATTCAGTCGGAAGAATTGAAGAAAGTGGAGTTAAATCTCCTAAAAAAAATAGATACAATCTGTAGAGAGCATGGGTGGAAGTATTCGCTCTGTGGTGGAACTCTCTTAGGCGCAATTCGCCACAAGGGATTTATTCCATGGGATGATGATATTGATATTGCCATGCCCAGAAAAGATTATGAAATTTTTTTGAAGTACGTAATGGAACATGGAAAAGAGCAAAGTGTCCGGATTGTTTCACCTAAAACTTCTTCTTGCTATGCGTATCTTGCAGCAAAAGTGTGTGACACAAATACCATTATGGAAGAGGAAAATTTTAAACGTGACGGACTAGAAATGGGAGTTTATGTTGATGTTTTTCCCATTGATGGTCTTGGGACTAAGTCGGAAGCAAAAAAGAACTTTAATGCAACACGATTTGAGAGAGAGCTCTTAGTTGCACGAAACTGGAAAAGATTTTTCCGGAGTAAGACGCATGCATGGTATATTGAACCAGTGCGATTTGCATTCTGGATTATGAGCAGATTTGTGTCAACATCAAAGTTGGTTGATAGAGTGGAAACATACTATGCGAAGTTTCCGGTAGAAAAGAGTCAATGTGCTGCAGTGGTTTGTGGATCCTACCGTGAAAAAGAAATTCTTCCGGCAGAAGTTCTTAACACATTTTCTGAGGTCGAGTTTGAAGGAAAACAGTTTATGGCTTTTGAAAAGTATGATGACTATCTGAGTAGCATCTATGGTGATTACATGAAACTTCCGCCAAAGGATAAGCAGGTGAGCCATCATATGTTCAAAGCATATTGGAAAGATTAAGGAGAAGTATTATGGCGAATATTGCGTTGATTATCGCGGGTGGTGTTGGTGCTCGCATGGGGCAGGACATTCCAAAGCAGTTTATTAATGTACACGATAAACCAGTTATCGTGTATACCATGGAAGCATTTCAAAAACATCCAGAAATTGATGCCATTGAGGTTGTTTGCTTGGATGGCTGGCATGATGTTTTAAGAGCATATGCAAAACAGTTTGGAATTGCTAAGTTAGAAAACGTTGTGTCCGGTGGAAGAAATGGACAGGATTCCATTCGTAACGGCCTATACGATATCGCGTCGAGACATACAAATGATGATGATATTGTTCTTATTCATGATGCAATTCGACCGATGGTAAGCGCTGAAGTTATAACGGATAATATTCGCGTTTGTAGGCAATATGGAAATGCAATCACTGTTGTTCCCTGTACAGCGGCGATGTTAAAAACATTTGACTCTTTGTCTACAAAGGAGCAGGTGCCAAGAGACAATTTGAAAATCACGCAAACTCCGCAGGCTTTCTTTGTGAAAGACATTTGCCGTGCACATGAGGAAGCATTAAAGGCTGGTATTACGAACTCAGTAGCCTCTTGTACGATGTACATTGAATTGGGAAAGAAACTCTATATGTCAAAAGGCTCTGAAAAAAATCTGAAATTAACAACATCTGAAGATATTGAAATTTTCAAAGCCTTACTAATGGCTAAGAAAGATGAGTGGATGCACTAATGTACAGTGAAAGTGTTATTGCAGCGGCCAAAGAACTCAAAATTCATGATGCTTCGGTGCTTGTTACGGGGGCAACAGGACTTATAGGTTCGTGTGCAATTGATGTAATGTGCGCAGCAAATAATGAGCAAGGCGCAAATATACACATCTATGCGCTAGGAAGAAGTAACGAGAAAATTAGAAAAAGATTTGGGAATAATGTTATCCCAATTGTTCAGGATATAGTTGAAACCCTCTCGGAAAATAGGTCTTTCGATTATATTCTACATGGTGCAAGCAATGCTGATCCACGCTCGTATGCAAGGCAGCCGGTGGAAACAATTACAACAAATCTAATTGGAACTCGTAATATTCTGGACTGCTGTGTAAGAAATAATAGGACGAGGGCTATATTCACATCAAGCTTTGAAGTATATGGCAAAATTCCCAATACGGACATCTATACAGAAACAATGAGCGGTACAATTGATCAAACCATTCTTCGAAATGGATACCCGGAGAGCAAAAGGTGCTGTGAATTGCTACTGCGCAGTTACGTCGAAGAATATGGTGTAAACGCTATAATAGCAAGGTTACCCAGTGTTTATGGGCCGACAATGCAAAAATCAGATAGTAAAGCACATGCTCAGTTTATTCGGAATGCCTTGAATCACGAGAATATTATCATGAAAAGCAAGGGAAGTCAGCAGCGCTCATATTGCTATGTGATTGATATTGTTAGAGGATTGTTCTTTCTCCTTGAGAATGGTCAAGCAGGAGAAATTTATAATGTAGCCAATAGTGCTTCAGTGGCCTCAATTGCTGAGTATGCAGCCACCTGCGCTCAAATTGCTGGAACAGAAGTTGCTTATGAACTTCCAGATGACGTGGAGGCAAAAGGCTTTTCAAAACCACAAAATTGCATATTGGATACTCAAAAGATTGAAAGTCTCGGGTGGTTTGGTAAGTACTCTCTGATTACAGGGATTACAGAAACAATCGAGACGCTGAGAGGAAAAATAGATGCTTGAAGAACTAAAAAAGTCCGTTTGTGTAGCGAATCTCGATCTCGTGAATAAAGGCGTGGTCATTTATACATGGGGTAATGTGAGTGGTATTTCGGATGATAGAAAATATATGGTAATTAAGCCATCGGGAGTGGAATACGACGGAATGTCACCAGAAGATATGGTGGTGGTTGATATTGAAACTGGGGAGTGTGTAGAGGGAAAATGGAAACCGTCTTCTGATACTAAAACACATTTGGAGTTGTACCGTAGATATCGAGAAATCAAAGGAATTGTACACACCCATTCCGTTAATGCGGTGGCATTTGCCCAAGCAGGTATGGCAATTCCAGCCTTGGGAACAACCCATGCGGACTATTTCTACGGGGACATCCCATGTACTCGTGAATTGACCAAGCAGGAAGTCATGGAGGATTATGAAACCAATACAGGTAAAGTGATTATTGAAACTGTAGATAGTGGTGGCTATGATCCGATGGCGATTCCTGGAATTGTAGTGAAGAATCACGGGCCTTTTGCATGGGGAAAAAGCCCTGCGAATGCCGTATACAATGCCGTTGTAATGGAGAAAGTTGCAGAAATGGACTTGAAAACTTTGCAGCTTAATCCAAACAGTGTGATGGCTCAATATGTGCTTGATAAGCATTATATGCGTAAGCATGGACCGAACGCTTATTATGGGCAAAAATGATAAGTCTAGGTTTTTAGCGGTGGATATGCTTTGACAGATATGAAATGTAAAATACCGAAGTTAGTATGAAGGAGAACAGATGAAGCCATTAAAAGTATTGATGGTTGTACCCAACCTACGTGTAGCAAACGGTGTTGCAAGTTTTGCAATGAATTACTATAGGAGTATTGACCATACTCGAATCAAGATGGATTTTATATCCTATAAGAAGGTTGATACTCCATATATTGATGAAATAGAGCGTAATGGAGATTCTGTTATTTATGTTACTTCAGTAAAGTACATTTTTAGACATTATAGAGAGTGCAAAAAAATAATCAGAGTGGGTCAGTATGATGTGATTCATGATAATAGTTTGTTGATCACATTTCCATTAATGTTAGCTGGGATTAGAGACGTTAAATATAGAATACTTCACTCTCATAGTACAAAACTAGGCGAAGACAAGAAGCGCGAACTTCGAAATCGAATGCTTTTACCGCTATTAATTACGGTATCAAATCGCTTTGCAGCATGTTCAACTGAAGCGGGAAAGAAAATGTTTGGAAACCGAAGGTTTGAAATAATTCCGGACGTAATAGATGTGGATAAATTCCAGTTTAATATGGCAATGCGTATTCAGACAAGAAAAAAAGAGCAATGTCAAAATAAATATGTAATAGCAACCATCGGTAGGCTTACCTATGCAAAAAATCCATTCTTTGCAATCGATGTGGTTGAACAAGTCCTTTTGAAGAATCCAAAAGTGGAGTATTGGTGGATTGGAAATGGTGAATTAGATTCAGACGTAAAGAAATATATAGATGAGAAAAAACTTCATGATAGAGTCAAACTTTTTGGCGGACGAGGAGACGTTTCGAATTTGTATCAGGCTATAGATATATTTTTTATGCCGAGCATATTTGAGGGGTTTGGACTTGCGTGTCTGGAAGCGGAGACGGCAGGACTTCAATGTTTGGTTTCCGATAGATTGCCAATGGAAGTGGATGTGACCGGAAATGTCGTTTTTATGCCCTTGGAAAAGAGTATTAGTGAGTGGGCTGGAGTTCTTGAAATAATGATGAAGAATCAGATTGATCGGAATGAAGCGTATTCAAAGGTAAATCAGAGTAGTTGTTCAAATAAAAGGGCAGGTGAACGGCTACTTAATTATTACAAGACTTTATAATATAGACGATGACTACATAAAACTGAAACAATCAGTTTTCTTTGAGGATAAAAAATGACACCGTACTTATTGATGATAGGTTTTATCATAGTTTGGGGATTGATTTTGCAGCCCAGTGTAACCATGCAACGTAAGAAAATCTTTTTGTGGTTTTCCTTTTTGCTGATGTTCATGTTGTCGGGCCTAAGAGATGTTTCGGTTGGAACGGATACGGAAACGTATATCACTCTTTTTAAATATATTGACAGTTACAATTTTGATAACTCACGCTATGAAAAGGGATTTTTGTATTTTTTAAAAGCAGTCCATTCAATAACGCAATCGTCTTCTTTTTTGTTTTTTATAGTCAGTGGTATTTGCGTGGGTGCAGTATGCATGTTGATATATAGATATTCAAAGTCGCCACTATTGAGTGTACTATTGTATATTACTTTAAAGTTTTATTTTTTTCAAATGACCGGAATGAGGCAGGCATTAGCGATTGCATTTATTGGACTGGCGTTTTTGAATGTCGATAAAATTCAGACTAAATGGTTAATCGTAAAATCGATTTTGTTTATTATAATAGCTTGTTCGATTCATAGTATGTCTATCGTTGCAGTAATTCCATTTGCTTTGTTTATTTGGCCGGGGGTGCAGTGGAAGATACTTCAGTCTCCAACTCAAATATTTAAGATTACAGTTGCGTTATCATTTTTTTTCTTTGTGTTTTATGGAACCGCAATGAAACTAGTTGGACTTATTGTGCCACGGTATGCGGCCTACTTTATAGGAACATGGTCGAAATCAAACTATTCTGCTGCGCTTTTCAAAATGTTGGTGCAACTAGCATTTATGCTTGTAGGTGTATTGTACCTGAAAGGCCGCAAACTCAGTAGAACTGAAAGCTTTTTCTTAATTATGATGGCGTTTTCTGTTGTCACAGGTACTTTATCGATGAAGATGACAATATGGGGAAGATTGACAGGTACATTTTCTATATACACGATTTTGTGGGCATCTGTTTTCACGGAGACCCCTATGAAAAGCAATAATAGAATAATTTTAAAGCTTAGTATTTTTTCGCTCTCACTTTTATATATGGTAATAACTTTTATATATAGACCAGAGTGGGATGGTGTCGTACCGTATTTATTTATGAAATAAGATTCAAAAGTGCTAAAGAAAACCGGATTGATTTTGGAAAAATGCATCACGCTATTCGCATAGAATATCAGATGCTTGTATATGGCGAGGGAATGTATCTGGAAAACGATAATACAAACCAAATTTTTGAAAGGCCAATTATACTACAATGAACGATAAATACAAAGCCCTTTTTAAGGATACGATCATCTTCGCAATTGGAAACCTTGGTTCGAAAATGATACTATTTTTTCTTGTACCACTGTACACAAATTATTTAACGACAGAAGAATATGGTACAGCAGATTTGATATTCACTGTGGCACAGTTGGTGGTGCCAGTTGTATCGCTTACTATTTATGATGCAGTAATTCGATTTGGACTTGATAAAAAAAATAGGCCTGAAGATGTTCTTAATGTTGGAATAACCGTTGGAATAATGGGAACAATTTGCACAGTTTTGATTACACCTATTTGGAATATCTATAGCCCGATTTCTGTATGGAAATGGTATCTCTGTATTTATGAGATTGGAAGCTTTGTTCTTAGTATATTTAAGAGCTATCTTAAAGTAAAAGGATTGAACAAAAAATTTGCGGAAGCTAGTGTTTTACAGACTCTAATCATGGCGTTACTTAATATACTTCTTCTTGTACATTATCGAATCGGTGTTAAAGGCTATATGATAGCCAATATTGTTGCCGTATACACATCTGTAGGAATTTCAGCCTTATGGGGACGGGTATTTGAAGATCTAAAGCAATCGAAATTTGATAGAGGACTTTTTAGTGAAATGGTTAGATATTCTGCGCCGCTTATTCTAAATGACTTGTCATGGTGGGTGATTCATTCATCTGATAAATTCATGATTGAAGCTATGATTGGTGCAACAGCTCTTGGATTATACACTGTGGCAACAAAGATTCCATCACTGATTAATGTTATGATTAGTATATTTGGACAAGCATGGGGAATTTCATCTATCAAAGAAGCCGAATCAACAAACGATGCCACTTTTTATACAAAAGTTTTTGAGGGGTATAGTTATATAACATTTTTGGGCTGTTTAACTTTGGTTTTCATTATAAAACCTTTTATGTCAATTTATGTAGGCGTGGACTTTAGAGAATCGTGGGTGTTTGTTCCTATGCTGTTAGTAAGCGCCGTATTTTCCGCTGTATCTGCCTATTATGGGCAAATGTATGGCGCTCTCAAAAAATCGTGGAATAGTATGGCATCAACAGTCGTTGCTGCGCTTGTAAATATTGTCGCCAATTACTATTTTATTCCGAGAATTGGTATAAACGGTGCTGTGATTGGAACAGTTCTGGCATATATTACTTTAATGCTTGTGAGGATGGTGGATGTCGGAAAATACATTAGTTTGTCGATAGATTATAGGCGGTTTGCATTGAATTGCATTGTAGTTATGCTACAGGGACTGCTTGTGTCTAATGATTTCCATATTGTGGTAACTTCGATTTTGAGTTTAATTGCTTTTGCAATAATTAATTGGAAAACATTGATGACTTCCTTAAGAATTGGTACGATCAAATATAAATAAGATAACTTGCGAAGGTGATAGTATGTGCGATTTTAAAAGAGTAATAAAGCAAATATTTGGGACATATTATGCAAGTCAACTAGCAAAAATTTTTTACAAGATACCTAATGCATTACTTGCTTTTTTTCCGATGAGAGACGAAATTCTATTGGAGAGTAATCCGGATTTGACATGTAATACTTATGAATTATATCGATATTTCCTACAGAAGGGACTGAACAGAAAATTTCGTCTTGTGTGGCGAGTTGATTTTCCTGAGAAATATGAAAATGATGTACCTCCTAATGTATACTATATAGAAAAAAATCCGAAAGGAATTAATAAAATAAGAAACTATGTGCGGTGTTATCTGGCGAGAGTCTCTATATCATGTAATACAAACTTGCCAAGGTATAAAACATCAAGAAGGCAGTTGAATATCTACTTGGACCATGGATCGCAACTGAAAAGTATGAAAGGAAAAGATGGGAAAAAAGCTCCGCTTTCGTGTGATTATCTTATCTCTCAATCGTCCTTTTTTGTAAAGTACCATTTAGATGAATATACAATAAAAACAGAACAAATTGTATGCACAGGGTTGCCTAGAGATGATCAGTTTTTTAGAAAATACAATTCACTATCAAAACTTGTGACGAATGTGGATAGTTATCATAAAGTAATTATATGGGCACCTACTTTCCGTGCACATAAAAATGGTTACCGTATTGATTGTCACAGTAAAAGCGCCTACGGCCTTCCTATCCTTAGAAACTCCTTGGATATTTTGCAATTGAAAAGTGTTTTGGAAAAGGAAAATATTCTGTTGATTATAAAACCGCATCCAGCACAGGATATGACAAAGTTGAAAGTTGAAAGTAATAATAACGTTAAAGTCATCTCAAATGAAGAATTATGTGATTGTTGCATTCAGATTAATGAATTATTAGCTCAAACTGATGCATTAATAACAGACTATTCAAGTATTTACTATGACTATCTTTTTACTGAAAAACCGATTGCTTTAGCAATTGATGATTTGACAGAATATCAAAATGAAAAAGGATTTGTATTTGAGAATCCACTGTCGATACTCAAGGGAGATATTGTAAGAACAACAGATGATTTGTGCAAATTTATTATAAGCGTATCGGAGGAAAATGATAATACACTAAAAGAACGAAAAAATATTCAGAAAATGATCAATGACTATGATGATGGTAATGCATCAGAGCGAGTTTACAATTTTATTATGAGCAAGGTGGACTGTTGATGCAAAACAATGGTGATTAAATTATACTAAAAAGTGATGTCGCTGGTAAAACCCCATGTGATGAGGTTTTACTGTATCAATGCGTTCATGAAAAGGAGGACGAATTAGTATATGAACAAACAAGAAAGCGATATCTTGAATGCACTTTTGCTAGAACCGTTTATTAATCAAAGAATTCTAGCAGAGGTTTCGGGTCATTCCTTAGGGGTTGTAAATCGTTCCCTCAAGGAGCTTATTAAGGCAGGGTATCTGAACGAAGCAATCAGCCCCACAGCAAAGGCTGTAGCGGAGTACAGGAATAAGACTCCCAAACGCGCAATTATTCTGGCGGCAGGCTTTGGCATGCGGATGGTTCCCATTAATACAGAAATGCCCAAGGGTCTTCTGGAAGTCAACGGGGAGCCTTTGATTGAGCGAATCATCAAGCAACTTCATGAAGTGGAAATTCAGGAAATTTACGTTGTTGTAGGTTTTATGAAGGAAAAATATGAATACCTGATGGATGAGTATGGCGTGGAACTGGTGGTCAATCCGGACTATGCCGCAAAGAACAATCTGCACTCTCTCAGATTGGTAAAAGAGCATCTGGAGAATGCGTACATCGTCCCTTGCGACATCTGGTGTGACCGCAATCCGTTTCACCGTCATGAACTGTACTCATGGTATATGGTCAGCGATCTTGTGGAAAACGAAAGCAATGTCCGTGTGAACCGCAAGATGGAACTGGTAACTGTGCCGGAAAATGTCGGTGGTAATGCGATGGTTGGTATCAGCTACCTTATAAAAGAGGACGCTGATACGGTGTCCTCTCGTATAGAGGAACTTTGCAAGAAACCACAGTATGATGGTTCGTTTTGGGAAGAAGCACTCTATAATAAGGATCGCATGATCGTTGCAGCTCGGGTGGTGCATTCGGCAGATGTTGTGGAAATCAATACCTACGAACAGCTTCGTGAGATCGACAGCGATTCCAACCAACTGAAAACGGAGGCGATTCGTTTGATCTGCAAGGCATTGTGCGCAAAACCGGATGAAGTCACGGACATCACAGTCCTGAAAAAGGGAATGACCAACCGTTCCTTCCTGTTTACCTGTAAGGACAAAAAGTACATTATGCGCATTCCAGGAGAGGGTACAGACCAGCTTATCAATCGCCGTCAGGAAGCGGCAGTGTATCATGCCATCGCTGATAAAAACATCTGTGACGATATTGCCTATATTAACCCGGAGAACGGCTATAAGATCACAGAATTTCTGGAAGGTGCCCGGGTATGCGACCCAACCGACTACGAGGATGTCAAGAAGTGCATGAGCCGTCTGCGTGACTTCCATGCGATGAAGCTGAAAGTTGCGCATGAGTTTGATATTTTCGGGCAGATGGAATTCTACGAAACGCTGTGGGATGGAATGCCTTCTGTTTACAAGGACTATGAGAAAACCAAGGCGAATGTCTGGTCTTTGAAGCCTTATATTGATGCTCACACTGGTGAGAAGATTTTGACGCATATTGACGCAGTACCGGATAACTTCCTGTTTGTCCAGAAAAATGGAAAAGAGGAAATTCGTCTGATCGACTGGGAGTATGCGGGTATGCAGGATCCCCATGTGGATATCGCGATGTTCTGCATTTATTCGCTTTACAACAAGCGGCAGGTAGATCGCTTGATTGCGGCATATTTTACGGACGGTTGCGATGATGCGACACGGATCAAGATTTACTGCTACATCGCTGCCTGTGGACTGCTGTGGAGCAACTGGTGTGAGTATAAGCGGAATCTGGGTGTGGAATTTGGCGAGTATTCCCTGCGGCAGTATCGCTACGCAAAAGACTACTACAGAATCGTTCAGGATGAACTGAAGAAATCAGGGGAAAGTAGGGCACAGAAAAATGCCTAAAGTAGAAAGAGCCATTATTATGGCGGCAGGGTTGGGAAACCGGATGCACCCGGTCACGCTGACAACGCCGAAGCCGCTGGTCAAAGTAAATGGCAAGCGGATGATCGATACGGTAATTGAGGGACTGCACAAAAACGGCATTTCGGAGATATACATCGTAGTGGGCTATCTGAAAGAACAGTTCGCTCCGCTGGTGACAGAGTATCCCGGCGTTCGACTGATTGAAAACCCCTACTTTGATACCTGCAACAACATCGCATCCCTGTATGTGGCAAGAGATCACATCGAAAATGCGATTATTTTGGATGGTGATCAAATTATCTATAACCCGGATATTCTGGCTCCGGAGTTTGAGCGTTCCGGCTACAACAGCGTATGGACGGACGAGGAAACGGATGAGTGGCTGCAAACGGTAAAAGATGGCATCGTGATCTCCTGCAGCCGCACAGGCGGCAAGGGTGGATGGCAGTTATATAGCATTTCTCGCTGGACAGCAGAGGACGGAAAAAGACTGAAGCACCATCTGGAAATCGAGTTTGAACAGAAGCAGAATCGTCAGATTTACTGGGATGATGTGGTACTGTTCTGTTATCCGGAAGAATATCGATTGGGAATTCGCCCCATGAATCGGGATGATATCATCGAGGTGGACAACTTCAGTGAACTGGTTGCTCTGGATTCCAGATACAAAAAAATATGAGGGGAAGCATAAATGAACAAAAATAGAGAGCGTGGGAAAATTGATTGGATGATAACGCTGCTCCCACTGACCATTATCATTGCCTTGTGCATCCTGTTCTTCTTGGTGCCTGAACAGTCTAACGCCGTCCTGAGCCAGATTCGGTTCTTTTTCGGAGATACCTTTGGCACCTATTATCTGGTGATCGGACTGGGTATTTTCATCCTGTCACTGTACATTGCGTGTTCGAAGTACGGGGATATTGTTCTGGGTGAACCCAACGAAAAGCCTCAGTATCCCTTCTTTGCATGGGGCTCCATGATGTTTACTTGCGGTCTTGCTGCGGATATCCTGTTTTACTCTTTTTCGGAATGGGTGCTGTATGCAACCGACTCCCATCTGGCAGAGATGGGCAGCATTCAGGACTGGGCAGGGGTCTATCCCTTGTTCCATTGGAGCTTTATCCCGTGGGGCTTCTATCTGGTGCTGGCGGTAGCATTCGGCTTTATGCTGCACGTAAGAAAAAGAACCCGCCAGAAATACTCGGAAGCCTGCCGCCCGATTCTGGGCAAGCACACCGATGGCTGGGCAGGGCGTATCATTGACCTGCTGGCGGTGTTCGCTTTGCTGGCAGGTACAGCCACTACTTTCAGCGTGGCAACACCGCTGATGGCAACCATCATCGGAGAGCTATTCCACGTTGCTGTCAGTCGCACGGTCATCAATATTATCATCCTGTTGGTCACTTGCGCCGTGTATACTTACTCTTTGCTGCATGGCTTCAAGGGCATCAGCAAATTGGCCAATGTCTGTATCTATCTTTTCTTTGGGTTGCTTGCCTTCGTCCTCCTGTTTGGCGGCGAGACCCGGTATATTATCGAAACTGGTTTCTCCTCGCTGGGACGGATGATGCAGAATTTCATTGACCTTTCCACCTTTACCGACCCGCTGCGTACCTCCAACTTCCCCCAAAACTGGACCATTTATTACTGGGCCTACTGGATGGTTTGGTGTGTGGCAGCACCGTTCTTTATTGGCAGCATTTCCCGTGGCAGAACGGTACGTCAGACGATTCTGGGCGGCTATGTGTTTGGCGTGGGCTCTACACTGACCAGCTTCATTGTGCTGGGTAACTACTCCATGGGACTGCAGATGACTGACAAGGCGGATTTTATCGCCAAGTATCTGGAAAACGGCGATATGTACGGCATGATCGTGGATATGATCAAAACTATGCCGGGTGCACCGGTCGTTATGGTGGCTGTTCTGATTACGATGATTGCTTTCTATGCAACTTCCTTTGATTCTATCGCACTGATAGCTTCCTGCTATAGTTACCACACTCTCAAGGACAATGAACAGCCCAATAAGGGCATCCAGTTGATGTGGTGTATCCTGCTGATTCTGTTGCCCATTGCATTGCTGTTTGCGGAAAGCTCTATGAACAACCTGCAGTCGGTCAGCATCGTGGCGGCATTCCCGATTGGTGCAGTCATCGTGATGATTGCGGCAAGCTTTTTGAAGGATGCCAAAAAATATCAAGCAGAGCTGGAAACGTATCAAAACGAATAAATTGATAAGATAAGACAATGCAGCCATGCTCAAAGCATGGCTACGCCATCCAGATATGCTGCCTCTACGTGGCGGATGGCAGGCAACGAGATTCTCTCTCGGCTAAAGCATATATTCGTCAATTCACTCTTTGGATGAGGATACAATTACATAATGGGAAAGTATTTTGGAACCGATGGCTTCCGTGGTGAAGCTGGAATCACTCTGACCGCTGACCACGCCTACAAGGTTGGTCGTTTTCTGGGCTGGTATTACAACGCTCTGCGTGAGCGCAACGGTGATACGAATCCTGCACGCATTGTAATCGGCAAGGACACTCGTCGTAGCTCCTATATGTTCGAGTACAGTCTGGTTGCAGGCCTGACCGCTTCCGGTGCGGACGCTTATCTGCTGCATGTCACTACTACGCCAAGTGTTGCATACATCGCCCGAGTGGACGACTTCGACTGCGGCATCATGATTTCTGCCAGCCATAATCCCTACTACGATAACGGCATCAAGCTGATCGACTGCTATGGCGAGAAGATGCCGGAGGAAATCTTGCTGTTAGTCGAGGATTACATTGACGGAAAGCTCCATGTGTTCGATAAGGACTGGCCGGAGCTGCCTTTCGCTCACCGGGAACACATCGGCTGCACTGTGGACTATGTGTCCGGTCGCAACCGCTATATGGGCTACCTGATCAGCCTCGGTATCTACTCTTTCAAGGGTGTCAAGGTTGGTCTGGACTGCGCCAACGGCAGCTCTTGGAACATCGCCAAGTCCGTTTTCGACGCGCTGGGTGCGGACACCTATGTCATCAATGCACAGCCTAACGGTCTGAACATCAACAACAATGCCGGCTCCACCCACATCGAGGGCTTGCAGAAGTTCGTGGTAGAGAAGGGGCTGGACATCGGTTTTGCCTATGACGGCGATGCTGATCGTTGCCTGTGTGTGGATGAAAAGGGCAATGTCATCACTGGCGACCACATCCTGTACATCTACGGCTGCTACATGAAGGAGCGGGGCAAACTGCTGACCAATACCGTCGTTACTACGGTCATGTCCAACTTTGGCCTGTATAAGGCTTTTGATGAAAAGGGCATCGGCTACGCCAAGACTGCAGTGGGTGACAAGTACGTCTATGAGTACATGGCTAAGAACGGTTGCCGTATTGGCGGTGAGCAGAGTGGTCATATTATCTTCAGCAAGTATGCCAGCACTGGTGATGGTATCCTGACCAGTCTGAAGATGATGGAAGTCATGCTGGCCAAAAAGCTGCCCATGAGCAAGCTGGCTGAGCCGCTGAAGATCTACCCGCAGGTTCTGGAGAATGTCCGTGTGACCGACAAGAAGGCCGCACAGGATGACGAAGTAGTGCAGGCAGCAGTCAAGTCCGTAGCCGAGGCACTGGGTGACACTGGCCGTATCCTTGTCCGTGAATCTGGTACGGAGCCTGTTGTGCATGTGATGGTCGAAGCTCCCGATCACGACACCTGCCAGAAGTACGTTTCTCAGGTCGCGGAGACCATCAAGAGCAGAGGCTACGGCGTTTGAGTGCATACCTGAAACGAGGATGTGGAATCCTGCTGATTGCATCTGTGGTTCTTCTTTCCATCTTGGCACTGTTGCCTGATGCGGATGTTGACCACGATGCAGGATACACTTCCTCAGAGCTGAGTGTCCGAGAAACCGTAGATGGAAGCGTGACCAGCACAAGCTATGTGAATCCTGATGGGGTGATCACAGAGGCTATTGATATGGGCTATGCGACCGTGTGTAGAATGCAGGATGATAACGGCCGAGTTGTAGAAGAACGTTATCTTGATGCAAACGGAGACCCAGTGGCAAGATATGACGATTATTACGGGTTATCATATGAATATGATGAAACGAGTATGGTAATCACATATCTTGACGCAGAGAGTAATCCAATAAAACGCAGTGATGGATACTCTACTATTGTCAGAACGCAGGGTGATGGCAGGGCTTCCGATGATTTCTACTACGATTTGAACGGACAGCAGGTACAGTGCTCCGGTGGATACTATGGGCTTCATCGTGGGTATAACTCTGATGGTCAAAACATTAGTTTGACCTTTTTCGATAAAGATGGTCATGCGGTGAGCACTTCATCTGGATATGCGATTAAGACATATCAGCGTGATGGGAATGGAACCGTTGTCGGTGAGCAGTACTTTGACACAGAAGGAAACCCGGCAAGGTCTTCGCTTGGTCAGTACGGCGAGTTATACCAGCGCAACGAGCAAGGATACATCGGCCAAATCACCTATCTTGGTGCAGATGGCAAAACCACCCCTACCAATGCAGGCTATACTATCCTCAAACGTACCTATCATAGAGATGGCACAGCAGATACGGATATGTATTTTGATGCGAATGGCAATCCAAAGGCATTGTCTAAAGGGCAGTACGGCATCAAACGTAGTGGCAAGGTGAACCTTCTGCTTGACAGAAATGGCAACATTATGCTGTGTGTGGACAACCTTCTGAATGGCTTCCCATGCATGGTGGTTGTTTTTGGCTGCGTTGTCTGTTTGCTGATGATTGTTCTTCCGAAGAGTTTAAGTGTAGTGCTGACGATTGTTTATGTGGCTTTCATCCTTTATGAAACACTGATGTTTCGTGAGTCAGGGGATGCAAGAACGAACTTTGTTCTATTTTCCTACGCTGGGAAGTTTTTGAAAGAGCAATCTGTGAGAGTAGGGGTCATCAATAACATCTGGCTGTTCATTCCACTTGGAATGGGGCTGTATAGGTGGTTTCAGAAAAAGTGGTTGCTGGTGATTCCCTTCGTGATGTCTGTGGCAATCGAAACGACCCAATATATTACGGGACTTGGCCTCGCAGAGTTCGATGATGTGTTCGGCAATACGATGGGTGGATGGATTGGAATCCTGACAGCGTATGCAGTTGTTTCCCAAATATCATAAAGGTGGAACTAAAACACAACGATATATTCATGCAGATTCCAGCGCGAGGAGCTTGAAATTGGTCGATTATTGGGTTATCTTTATAAAAAGGAGACTCTTGTGCAGTGTAGTATCCAGTAATTGTAAGGTGTGGAGGTGTTTATTATGATGGAAGCAGCTGGAAATCTTAAAGCGGGCGATTATATTAAAGTACCGGGAGACCCATATAATTGGCATGAAGTTTATGGGGTGGATGAGGACTATACTTCATCGAGTGGCAGAAAGGTTTACCTTCGAATTGAAGGATACAAAGGCATTTTGGTTGATAAATCGGATTGTTTTGAGAAGAAGTAATGGCGCACAGGATTTGTTTATAGTACTGTAATACTGAATGCGAAAGCAAAGCTGTTTCTGATTCACTAACTGGGCTGTGGGGGCTTGTACCTCACAGTCTTGCCGCTTGAAACTTTGCACACCTCTACGCGGTGAGCGGCAGGCAACACAGCATGGGTGCTGTGGCTAAGATGCAAATAGAGTCAAAAAGGACAATGGTAGGAAATGAAACAGGAATTACTAAATCTTATAGATGAGAAAGATAAGATTCTTGCTTTAGCTCATGAGGAAAATAGCTTCATGAACATTTCATTCGTGGTGTATGACGTACCGGAGTTTATTTCGTGGAAAGAAAAAGTTCGAGCAGAACTTGTCAACATTCCAAATAAAAATGATACTATAACACAGACGATTGAAGTAATTGATAATGAATTTAAAGGATGGCATGACAAAACCAGCTTTAATCTTCTGTGCGGCAAATTAATGGCAATAAAAGCGTCAATAGATAGCTACTATGAAGGAGATATCAAAGATATGCCGGGGAGAACAAATACAAAAGTCTTTATTGTGCATGGGCATGATGTTGATCGGCGGAATGAAGTTGAACTTTTCATGAGACGAATTGGGCTCACTCCAGTTATTCTTTGCAATCAACCGAACGCTGGACTTACTATAATCGAGAAAATTGAAGAAAATACGGATGTTGACTTTTCGCTTGTGTTGTACACAGGGTGCGATGAGGGAAAACTTAAAACCGATGCAGACTTAAAGCCAAGGGCAAGGCAGAATGTCGTTTTTGAGCATGGTTATTTGATTAATAAGCTTGGTCGGAACCGAGTGGTAGCACTTGTAGATGATGGAGTGGAAACACCGGGTGATTTATCTGGTGTTATATACATCCACTTTAGTGATGCGAATTGGAAAAATCAGGTCATGAAAGAACTTCATGATTGTGGAATATCATTTGACCCGTACAATGCGTGATAGACTGAGAAGGTCTTCATAAACAGAGCGTTTATACTAACATCAAAACTTACATAATCTTATCGGAGGTATCATCCTATGGCCAGAACCAAAGGAAGCAAGAACCGTGTTACCGCATCTACAGATTTCGATGCTCAGATTGCAAAGTTGCAGAAAGACAAGGAGATGCTCGAAGAAGGTCTTTCCAAGACTGTCGCTCAGATCGAAGAGCTGAAAACCGATATAAAGTCCCTGCGTGAAAGTCTAAAGCCGCAGAAGGCGGAGATCAAGCAGACCGAAAGAGAAATCGCAAAGCTGGAGGCCAAGAAGGAAGCCGCTGAGGCGAAGGCCGCCGAAGCTGCTAAGAAGGTCGAGGCTGAAGCTGTGCTGAAAAAGCTGCTGACATCCGGTATGACGGCAGATGAGATTCTCGAAAAGCTGAAATAAAGTAATATGCCGTGTGGACTGAACTCCGAAAGTTCGCACGGTGTATTCGGAGTGCGTCGTATAGTTTGTGACAGTAATAAAAGAGATGGAGTGTATGAAAATGAATTTATCAAAAATTCATCATATTGCAATTATTGTATCTGACTACGAAGCTGCAAAGAATTTCTATGTAAACAAACTGGGTTTCTCTGTCATCAGAGAAAACCACCGCCCGAAGCGTAAGGATTGGAAGCTGGATCTTCGTGTCAATGAACACACGGAGCTGGAAATTTTCGCTGAAGAGAATCCACCGAAGCGCGTGAATCGTCCGGAGGCCTGTGGTCTACGCCATCTTGCGTTCTGCGTTGATAGCGTGGAACAGACAGTGAATGAGCTGGCAGAGGCTGGAATTGAATGCGAGCCGATCCGTGTGGATAGTTATACCGGCAAAAAGATGACTTTCTTCTACGATCCGGATGGCCTGCCGCTGGAACTGCATGAATAATCATGGGCGAGAAAATACCATATAAAGCCAGAAATCCGGGTGGTGGTCGGAAAAAGCGGAAGCCGGAGTACGATGCCGGGGAAAAGCTGAAAGAACAGTTGGATGCTGCTGTAGTGCTTTATAATTCAGAGATGTCATTGCAGGTCATCGCAGATGCGTTGTCCCTCAACCCTATCAAGGTTCGGAAGTTGCTCATCACAGCAGGGGTCTATGAGTCGGACACGGCAAAATTCGTCCAGCAGACGTTCGGTTCTTTTAGAAGCACGCAGAGTTATTCTGCTGCTGTCACCTCCACCATGTCTGCCTTGCAGTTGTCCCGCCCTTCTGTGACCTCTTATCTGCCGTATGAGAAAGGCGTGTACTTCCCGGAGGACGCTGAAGCGGCGAACATCAGTGCCGGGGCAGAGCGGCAGCGACACTACCGGGCTGTGGTTGCGCTGAGGAAGGATCCCTGCGAAGAGAATCTCTGGAAGTGTGTGGTGGCTTTTCGGGGATACAAGTTCAAGACTATGTCTGGCTTGCTCTTTACATATACGCTGAAGAAGGGCAGGGGAGATAAATTCACCAAGGAGCTGTGGATCGACCGCAGAGAGGGTAGCAAGAGCCTTGCGTGGAGTTCTGTGATGCTGGCGTATCACAATATCGGTAAAATCGGAGAGGTAGTGGACAGACCCAAGGCGCTGGGAGATATCCGGGGTGTGTCGTATATCTATGGGCTGCTCTACCGATTTGGCCTGATCGACGTGCCAGACGAGGTTAAAGAGAAGATGGCGAAGCGATAAGAAAACGAGACATATTTTGTTTTAAGATGGAATGTGATATAATAAAACTGGCGGTTTACCGTACTACATGAAAAGGGCAGGTGAATGTGCTAATGTACATCATTTGTCAAGATTCAATCCTTTCATCAGCTATCGAGGCGATTGCTGAGGCAGTAAGTCTATTGGAGCTGAAGCAAGAAAAGAACAGAATCAATAAGCGGATTCAGTCATTGCTTCATATTGCTGATGATCTGGCACCGGATTCTGTGGAGTATCAGTGCGTTTATGAAAGAATTCTCGAATTGGAAAGGATGCGAGAACTAATCAGACGCATTAGAAAGGCTAAGTGTGCACAGATTTATGCGCAATTGCATATGCTATGGGTTAATAGAGCCAAAAAGGCCAGTCGCGCGACTGCGGGTTTGACTACTGATCCAATGAGCATCGCTATGCCCATTCCTCCCACGTTTGAGGCTACCTTGAGTAGTTTCGGACGTGGGAGGGATTTGGATGCCCTCGCATGCTGAAAAAAATCAAACAGAGATCAAAAACTACTATCGTATTATAGACCCGGAGGAAAGGCTGTCTGAGAATGAGAAGGCTGAAGAAGAACGCAAGGTGTTAGAGAATATGCCTGCTTGCTTCCCGGCAGCACTACGATATGTGATGACACGCTTCGGATTTACGCAAGAGGCTTTGGCCTTTGAATCAAAGGTGTCGGAGTCAACGATCGGTCGCTACAGAAATGGAAAGGTTGAAAGTTTTTCTGAGAAAAACGTGGTTGCACTATGCGTTGCTATGCACCTTCCTCCATGGCTTTCGTTTGCGCTCATAGAAAAAGCGGGTTTTAGCTTGGCTGCGACCAAAGAACAGCTAGCACATTTGATGATTCTAAACTGTATGTATATGAGGTCAATTGATGAGGTGAACGAGTACTTAAGGGAAAGAGGAACTGATTCACTGTCCCGAGAAACGGCATAGGATTGTCGAGCTTCTTGAGATTCTGAACCTAAAATGATGAGCCGTGTGTTCAACTCCCTGCCGGAGAAGGATACACGGCTCATTTGCACTGTTTGAGGATAAGGACAGGAAAAGGCGGATGCGAATCTGCACACTTGGCTCATCAAGAGACCGTGTGAGCCAGCTTAAAATTGAATTGCTGCCTGTTTGGTGCTGTTCGAATGCGCGGTAAGCCGAGGTAGACTTCAGGTGACCTTTTATAAGGTTGTCCGAGGTCTGCCTCGACTTTTTTTGATGAATTGCGTTGGAACTTGGGATGAAGAAATATCATGCCTATGGTCTTTCTTTTTGGGACGTCCATTGCTATTATGTAGATGAAAGCTGACAGAGTCTGAGAATCCGTTTCCTTGAGGGAAAGGTGATACAGTGTCTAAAGGCTTTTTTGTTTACACAATTTTACGCTCGTAGGAGAGGAAGAAGCAAATTTGTTCCTTTTAGAAACAGGTACAAGTAAAGTTGCACAAAGGAAAAACTCCGGTTTTGGATTTCTGTCCAAACTTGTCGAAAAGATATTTACGCTGGATAATTTTGGTGCTATAATCACCATGGGGTTTGAGCCAAAAGGAGGCTTTGACCCATCATCTCATCTTGATTCCATAGTGTAAATGCAATACAACATAATTGAACAGAAAGGATAACCGAAGATGCGAAATCGAGGACTCTGAATTGAAATAGCAATAGCAAAGTAGTCTGTATGTTTCAGCGAAGACGTGTGCGCTTGATAAAAACTGAAACAAATTTCTTGATTTAAGACATACAGACCCCAAATACATAATTGGAAAAGCAATAGTAACGGGATTTTTTACAGGATTATAAAAACACTCTAGGTAGAGAACTCTAAAATAACTGCTTTTGTGAATTATGTAAGGGGATAAGTATGCTCATTCAAGAATTGGACTGTTATTTCAATTCAATCTGACTTCGCAATCGGAATCTTTGTATATACAAAGACCGGAGAAGCTAGGATAGTGTACTTGTAACAAGTCACTGAGTCTTAGCATCTCCGGTCTTTTTTTGTTTGCATTTGCAGTATGGAAGGGGGTGAACCGAGGTGGCATCCGATGTACATAAGAATACGGATATCAAGGTGGAAACCGTCAGTGCCAACTCGGTTTGCCGCCAGAATACTGCTGAGCAGGGGATGGCTGCGCCAGATGAGTTTATGGCAGAGGTTCAGTGGTCCATGGCAATACGGAAGATGATTGCAAAACTTGAGTTCGGAGACGCTCTAAAGCTGCTGATGAACGACCGGGATATGTCTGTAGAGAAGAAGGAGTCTGAGTCCGGACTCGCTGTGTCCACAGTGAAGCGGCTTCGTGCGGGTCAGGAGGCAAGCACGGAACAAGTCGTTGCCATTTCGGTGGCATTGCGGCTTCCGCCAATGGTCAGCAGTGATTTATTAAGAATGTGTGGAATCACACTGGACTTTAACAATCAAAGGAATACGGTCTATCAGATGATTCTGACGGGCCATTACAAAGACGGTATCGAGCAAGTCAACGTCTATCTTGCAGCTTGTGGATGCGCCCCACTCAAAACTGCCTGCTAAAGTACCTACAACAGAATACCCATGAGGCGATTGGACCACAAAACGGTCTGGTCGCCTCTTTTTTGAAATTTATTCTGAGGTTAGGGCTCAGAAAGTGAGCTCTAAATGGTAGAAAAAGAGCGAAAAACCGTGGTGTAAAGCCATCAAATATGACCTTGAATTTTGAAAAAGAACGGAATATCGATGGTTTGCATGCTGCTTTTTAGAGCTCACTTAGTGAGCTGGTGATTTGATCAGTCTTCAGCTATCATGTAGTCAGTTCAAGGGACGAACCCCAAAAAGGAAAGTCCCGAGAATAAAAAATAATATCGTAAGCCCGATTCTAGAGAAGGCGAAGGATACCATAACGGAGTTCTACCAGCTGGCAGATATCATCTGCTGGAGGTGAAACAGCCGGTCTATGGGTGTACCTCCCATCTCTGGAATCGGGCTTTTTGCGCTTTGCAGAATGTCCCAGCTCAGAATGTGAGCCCTGTTCCGCTTCCGTCATCGGTATCCTTCTCCCTCCCAGAGTCCGGGGAAAGGACAAGAAAAATGACTAACATGATGAACGGGGCAGTTGCAATCTATGGCGGCGTAGGCGTGATGGAGATTCGCCAGCCGTTACCGCAGACAGTGGAGAGCATGGCACAGGCAGTCGAGAATGCGGCCGTCGACGCACACATCTCTCTGCGTGAGCTGAAGAACACGGTTGCAACCGTTATCGAGAAAAAGCTGCCGAAATACGCACAGCTCATGGAGAGGCATCCTGTGATTGTTGCCAGAACCGTGGTGAACGGAGCAACGCTTACGGCTTATGAGAATGGTTATGCCGTCTATGAGCAGGATTGCGCATACACGGTTATGGCCATCGACCGCTGCGGCGACTACCGCTACGATTTCAATGACGGCACATACGAGGTCGTTCCGGCTGTGGTGTTTGAGGATGCCGAATGGTCGGTGCGTCTGGTCATGGAAGGCGAACGCCGGATGGAAAGCAACCGCAGCAAGACGGTTGCCATCAATGAGGCTGCCAGCCTGGATTGCGATGGCTCCGACTGGTCGGATGCGGTTATGGTGGACTTCATGGATGAAGAAAATGTCGAAATGTTGGCAGAAGAGGAACTGCGCAAGCTGTATGCCGCTATGAGTAAGCTTACAGAACGGCAACAGGAAATCATCCAGCTCTACTTCTATAAAGGGCTGACCCAGTATGAGATTGCAGAAGAATTGGGGATTGCAAGACCCGTAGTAAGCAAAATCATGACTGCTGCAATTAAAAAGCTCAAGAAAAGTTTTTGAAAATAGAGTACCTTTTCCCGAATTTCAGTAAGCATTATGAGAGGACTTCCTCTCACGAATACATCCAAGGAGGTTACAACCCATGAGTAACATCAAGAATCCCCAGAACAATCCCTTAAAGAATCCGGCTCCGGTGCGACCGCTCGGCGGCAGCACCACCCCAAAGACCGTTTATGTCTGCTCTCCGTTCCGACCCACCGCAGTATCCGAGGCGGACAGGGAGGCAGAGCAGCGATCCAATATCGAACGGGCACTCAAAGCCTGCCGCATCCTCGCCATGATGGGCATCCAACCGCTGGCACCACATCTGTATTTCACTCGTTTTTTCAAGGACGAGTTGGCGGCAGAACGTGCTGCCGGGATGCAGTTTGGCCTGTCATGGCTGGAACAGGCAGATGAGCTTTGGGTGTTTGGCGACACGGTGTCGGAGGGCATGGCACAGGAAATCGCCAAGGCGAAAGAACTGGGAAAGTCGGTGCATATCCTTTTTGAATCCAGGCGAGTGGCAGAACTGCTCGTCGAGAGCCTTGCACAGAAGTACACCCTGACCGGTGACGGTCAACAGGAGATGCAGCCCAAGGCTGCGGAAAGTGAGCAACACAATGATGAACGATAAGAACCAGAATACCAATGCCCCGGAAGTGCGCCGTATTCTCCCGGTGATGCTGAAGGTCGAGAACCTCCACATCCATCTGGATGAGCGCAGCACCAGCAACACCTATTTCAATGGTGTCGAGGATCAGGACGAAGAGCCTGATATCGACATCGAGGCCATGATCGCCACCATCTGCACCAAGACCGGTCTGTGCAAGGATGCCGTCGTGATGGTTCTGGATGCTCAGGCTGAGTATCTGGATTCTGTCTACGGTGAGGATGAGGTGGACGAGGATGAGTGAGATGCTGACCGGTCCCAAGAAGATCGTGGATGGGCTGACGGAGGTATTCCGCAGCCTGACCCGGATGTGCGAGGGCATGGCAGAGCAGATTGAACTCCTGGAGTTCACTTCTGAGGATGCGGAGGACGAGGATAAGCTGCTTCCTCCGACCAAGCTCCCTGCTGTGGACACAGCACCAAGGGTACAGGATGTGCCTCACCCTCGTAAGAAACCGGGGAAGCGTCCCCGCAAACAGGAACAGGACACTCCGTCCACGATGGATGAGACGCCCAAGGAGCCGACCGAAGAAGCTCAGGCAGAGGAAAGCCCTGCTGAGGAGGCGAAAGAGGAACTTCCTGATTTCCCGGATGACTCGGCAGATGACTTGCCCTTTGATGTGGATACTGCCCAAAAGGCGGAACCCGAGCAGCCTGCGGTGACCGTCTCCAAGGATGAGATCACGGCGGTCATCGTGGCGAAGATCAAGCAGAAGCGCAGCAACAACGAGAAAATCGGTCAGTTGCTGAAGACCTACGGCGTAGATCAGCTTTCTGAACTGCCGGCAGCGAAGTACGAGGCGTTTCTCGCAGACATCTCCCAGCTGTAACGGAGGTGTCGTATGCCCGCAGTACACGCGATCCTCTCTGCGTCTAGCTCGAAAAGATGGCTCAACTGTACGCCATCCGCTCGGCTGGAGCAGAATTTTCCCAATGAATCCTCGGTGTACGCCGAGGAGGGGACAGCCGCCCACGCGCTGGGCGAGTACAAGCTCCGCAAGTACCTGCATGAGCGTGTGAGGCGGCCTACTTCCGAGTTCGACACCGATGAGATGGATGCCAATACCGACATCTATGCGGAGTACATCATCTCCACAGTCGAACGCATCAAGGAAACCTGCCCGCATCCTCTGGTCATGGTGGAGAAACGGCTGGACTACAGCTATCTCGTTCCGCAGGGATTCGGTACCGGCGACTGCGTGATCATCGCAGACGGCACCCTCTATGTCATGGACTATAAAAGCGGAAAAGGCGTATTTGTCAGCTGTGACCATAACCCACAGATGATGCTATTTCCCGAAATTCAATGTGGATGGTTTGCTCCGTGGTGATTACCAGAGCCGGATGAACGGCTACGCCACCGGCATCAGCAACGGTTTTCTGTCTCCCAACGACATCCATCGTCTGGAAAACATGGACCTGATCCCGGCAGACCAGGGCGGTGACGACTACTACCTGAACGGCGGCTATGTGAAGTCGAAAGACGCAGGACTGGCGCAGCAGAACAAAGCTGCCGCTGCCCAGCAGAATCAGCCACAGCAGACACAGCCGGAGGAAGAAACCCCTGACAGCGAAAACCGGCAGAGTGAGAGTACGTCAAAACGACAGAAAGAAAGGAGAGCAAGATGAAAAAGTTCTGGAACTGGATCAAGGACAGTGACGAGACCAGAACCCTCCGGCTGGAAGGTCCCATCGATGAGGAATCCTTCTGGGGAGATGAGATCACTCCGCAGATGTTCCGGGATGAGCTGAATGCCGGTGAGGGTGATGTGACCGTCTGGATCAACAGTCCGGGCGGCAATGTGTTTGCTGCTGCCGAAATCTATACCATGCTCAAGGACTACAAGGGAAGCATCACGGTCAAGATCGATGCGATTGCTGCATCAGCGGCATCTGTTGTTGCCATGGCCGGCGATGTCGTTCAGATGAGCCCCGTTGCCATGCTGATGATCCATGACCCCAGCACTGTGGCGATGGGCAATACCAAGGATATGGAAAAGGCCATCGAGGTATTGAACGAGGTCAAGGAAAGCATCATCAACGCCTATGCATCCAAAAGTGGCCTGTCCCATGCCCGAATCGCAAACTTCATGTCCAACGAAACGTGGATGAATGCGAAGAAAGCCGTGGAGTTGGGCTTTGCGGATGAGGTGCTCTTTGAAGCGAAGCAGAAAGCATCCGAAGAACCGGAACAGACTCCCGATGAAGAACCGGGCGAGGGCGAAGAAAAGCAGCCAATCCAAAAGGATGCGGCAGGGCACCTTTTCTCCAGCCGTCAGATGGATCTAATCGTCCTGAATCGTCTGGGAGTCAAGCCTGACACCCCTGCGGCTCAAACGGAGCCGCCCAGTGATCCCCCTGCGGAAGCCGGTCCTGTCCTTGACATGGACGGCAAGACAGAGGAAGGGGATTACTCTTACAACGTCCTGATGAAACAGCTGGAGTGCATGAAATGATGCGCCCCGGCTTTTTTCATGCCGAAATCGAGTTTTATGGAGGTATACGACTATGAGTAAGATTCTGGAACTGCGCACCAAGCGCAATACCCTCTGGGAACAGACCAAGGATTTTCTGGAAAAGAACCGTGGCGATAACGGTCTGGTCAAGGCCGAGGCTGTGGAGCAGTACAACAAGATGGCACAGGAGGTCAAGGACCTGGGTGCTGAGATCGAGCGTCTGGAACAGCAGGCACAGATCGAGGCACAGCTGTCTGCGCCCACTTCCAATCCTGTCCATGCCGATCCCAAGAACGGCAGCAAGAAGGATGTGAGGCCGACTGCTACTGCCGAGTACGCCGAGAACTTCTGGAACATGATCCGCAACCGTGGTCATTACGGTGAGGTCCGCAATGCCCTGTCTGTGGGCGAGGACACCGAGGGCGGCTTTACCGTTCCCGATGAGTTCGAGAAGAAGCTGGTGGAGGCACAGGAAGCATCGTGTGTTTTCCCTGTTTACTGTCATCTTTGTGGCTTTCCTGCTGTTCCGGTCTGTGACCATTGTCCCGACTGGTTATACCGGCGTGAAGATCAGCTTCGGTCAGATTCAGGAAACGACCATCCAAAGCGGTAAGCTGAACTTCACCGTTCCGTTCGTCCAGAGCATCCACACCGTAAATAATAAGCAGCAAGACAAGCATATCAAGGCGCAGATCTGGGGTGAAGCCTCCGACAAGACTCCGGTTTACGCTGCGGATGTCATTGTGACCTATCAGGTGCTTCCCGAAAGGAGCGCATGGTTGTACGCAAATGTGTCTGACACCAAGAATCTGGTCGGTGACGAACTGGTGGCATCTGCCATCAAGTCCGCGATGGCAGAGCTTGGCCCCAATGAAGTGACCAACCGCATCAAGATTGAGCCTCTGGCCCAGCAGAAGCTGGCGGAATCCCTGGACCAGAAGTACGGCGAGGATGCGGTGTTCATCAATAAGGTGGTCATCAACGATATGGATTTTGAGGAAGCCTATAATACGGCCATTCAGCAGAAGTTCATCGCCCAGCAGAATGCTGACAAGCAGAAGATCGAGAACGAGGCCGCCATTGCTAAGGCAGAAGCGGACAAGCAGGTGGCGATCACCAACGCCGAGGCAGAGGCACAGAAGACTTCCATTGCTGCGGATGCACAGGCCGAAGCGAACCGCAAGATTGCAGAGAGCCTGTCTGATACCTTGATCGAGTACCAGAAGATCCAGAAATGGGACGGCAAGCTGCCCACCGTCAGCGGCGGTAATGCACTGGTCAGCATCGACCCGACAGAGTAAGCAAGTACACGAACCGAGGGCAGGGCGGAGGCTCTGCCCTTTCTACATGAAATGGAGGATAAAGACTATGGCAGTTACGAAGAAAATCGAAATCGATGGTCAGATGGTGGAGTTCCGAGCCAGTGCAGCCGTTCCTCGTCTGTACCGCATCAAGTTTGGCCGGGACATCTATAAGGACCTGCAATCTCTGGAAAAGAGCGTGGGGGATAACGATGAGGAAAGCTCCAGCCTTGACCTGTTCAGTCTGGAGATGTTCGAGAATATTGCCTATATTATGGCGAAGCACGCCCATCCGGATCAGGTGCCGGACACCCCGGATGAGTGGCTGGAGAACTTCAACACCTTCTCCATCTACCAGATTCTGCCCCAGCTGATCGAACTGTGGGGCCTGAACGTGCAGACGGAGGTGGAGGCAAGAAAAAACCTCGCAAAAGTGAGCGGGTAATGACCACCCCGCTCTTCATGCTGCGCTGTGTGCAGCTCGGTATCAGCATAGCCGACCTAGACTTGCTGACCATCGGGTTGGTCAATGACATGTTCACAGAGCGGCAGAACGATGAGTATCCGTATCAGGAGCTGGCATCGCAGGCTGACTTTGACCGGTTCTAACCAAACTTTCGTGCTTATATTGATTGCCAAATAAGCACGAAAGTTTGTGAGGATAAAGAAAAATCCCCCAGCCGTGCACAACTGGGGGAGAAAGAAGGTGACCCGAAGGTCATCTTCCCGGTCTCAGACCTCGCAAGGTTACTGAAACCTGATCGCGATTGAGTTATAGCAGATTGGGCGCAGATAATCAACCGAGTATTTTATGCAGAAGCAGAATCGGTGGGCTTGCGGGTATCTTCAAAGACATTGCGAAGGTAATCGGGTCCCTCCATCCAAAGACCAGTAGAGTAATCGAACAATTCCTTATAAGCGAGAGAGCTCGAAAACTCAAAGAACACCTGATTGAAGGAAACACCCGTTTCAGTGCAGTAATCTTCGAGCATTGCTCGCATGACAAGGTCGGCACACTCTTCACGTTGCGAGTCAGCAACAACTGTTTCGCTCATAAAGAATCTTTTCAGTATATGAATTTCTGATTTTTATGCGGTCTTTTTGGAATTGCAGTAGTCGTAGAGGTTCAGAAGATAATCGGAGCCTTCTTTCCAAATCTCTGTATCGAAATCAAAGAGGGCTTCATACGCACAGGAACTTGTGAAGCGAAGAAGAGCTTCTTCATAAGGAATCTTTTCTCGTGCAGCAAGCATCTCTACTGCCTCACGCATTGCAATTACAGCGCAGCATTCTTTTTGGGAATCTGTAGATGTATGGTTTGTAGCATTAACACAATTTGATGTCGCCATAACGGTCACTCCTTATGAATTCAAGATGATCAACGGCATCCTGAGTTCTGAAACAAAATTGATCCTTGAGACGGTTTGGTAAAAGTCTTTCAATAGTTTCTTTGTCTACTTTTGGATCACCGGGTTTCCCGAAAACTTCACCATTGATATAAATCTGAAGGGTACGGGCTGTCTGATCGTCGGCAATCTTTCCGCCGATGATATCAATCACGCTGTATTTTTTCAGTAGCTGCGGAAAGAGGTCTTTCTTTCGGTTGGCTGCCACGAAATGCAGCCATTCGATACTGGGCTCTTGAAAAAAGTAAGCGAGGATATTCGGGTCATAGTGAAATTTGTAGACTGAAATTTGCCCGTCCGCTGGGTCAAAGTCATCTGGTACAGCACTGATATGTTTTGCTTTACGAACGGAAAGCTGGACATAGTTATATGCCTGTTCATAAGACGAAGTTAAGTAAAAACCACGACCAAAATCAAGCCCGCCCATACAACGTCTTAAGTCAATGTTAGGAATACTGACATAGCTTCCGTGGTAAAGAAGCATGCCATCTTCGAGTCCTATCATACAGTGACACCTCGATTCTTGAGCAGGGTTTCGACATCATGCAAAGCGCATTCGTAACTGTTCAAATGAAGAATGTCGTAGCAATCAGCGATAAATCCAAGGATGTCGTATTTCTTGAATAGTTTGGCACAGTCACTGGGAGACATTTTCCATTTGGACTGAGCCATACGGAAAACCCAGCACTGCATATCGGCAATGTCGATGTTATATTCACTCATAGAGCGTACCTCCTTAGAATACAATTCCTCAATTTAAGTATAGCTCTTTTTCCGGCTCATATCAACGATAGAATTGTAAATTTTTAAGCCCACATAAAAAGTAACTCACGAGTTGCTTGCTTACGAGTATCATATTTCTCTCGGCCTATTCGCCTTGTGCGGATGGGTCTTTACTTATGCCCCGGAGGAGGTGGTTTTCCGCATGGCATCCAGAATCGCAGGCATCACCGTTGAGATCGGCGGCGATGCTACAAAATTATCCAAGGCACTGGAAGGCGTTAACAAGTCCATTAAAACAACGCAGGCTGGGCTCAAGGATGTTAACAAGCTCCTGAAATTGGACCCCTCCAATACCGAGGCAGTTACCCAGAAGCAGCGGATGCTGAAGGATGCCATTGAAGCCACCAAGGAGAAACTCACCACCTTAAAGACTGCGGCAGAACAGGCCAACCAGCAGCTTGCAGACGGCAAGATCACGCAGGACCAGTACGATGCACTCCAACGTGAGATCGTGGAGACGGAGCAGAACCTCAAATCCCTGCAGGAACAGGCTGCTGTCACCAATACGACCCTTGCCAAGATCGATGCGGTGGGTGAAAAGCTCCAGACGGTCGGCTCTCAGGTCGAGGGTGTGGGTAAGAAGTTCCTGTCGGTTACGGCGGCGGTTACTGGCTTAGGCACAGCGGCGGTAAAGACCGCAGCAGACTTCGACCAGGAAATGAGCAAGGTCTCCGCTATTTCCGGTGCAACAGGGGATGACTTTGATCAGCTCCGTGCCAAAGCTCGTGAGATGGGTGCCAAGACAAAGTTCTCTGCCTCCGAAGCTGCCTCCGCTATGGAATACATGGCGATGGCCGGCTGGAAGACCGGGGATATGCTGGATGGTATCGAGGGCATCATGAACCTTGCTGCTGCATCCGGTGAGGACTTGGCGACTACCTCAGATATCGTCACGGATGCGCTGACTGCCTTTGGTTTGTCGGCTGCGGATTCCGGTCACTTTGCGGACATCCTCGCGGCAGCATCGTCCAATGCAAACACCAACGTCAGCATGATGGGCGAGACCTTCAAGTACTGTGCGCCTATCGCCGGTGCGCTGGGTTTCAGTGCAGAGGATACGGCGGAAGCCATCGGCCTTATGGCAAACTCCGGTATTAAGGCTTCGCAGGCTGGTACTTCTTTGCGCTCCATTATGAACAATCTTGCCGGCGAAGTGACCTTTGTGGGTAAGAACATCGGTGAGGTTACCATTGCTGCCAGCAATGCTGACGGCAGCATGAGAAGCCTGAACGACATTCTGGCAGACTGTCGTGTGGCATTCTCCGGCTTGACGGAATCCGAAAAGGCTGCCAATGCAGAATCGCTGGTCGGCAAGAACGCCATGTCCGGCTTCCTTGCCCTGATGAACTCCGGGGAAGGGGATATCAATAAACTCCGTGGTGCCATCGAAAACTGCGATGGTTCTGCGGAAAGCATGGCGGAAACCATGCAGGATAATCTGAACGGCCAGCTTACCATTCGATTCGAGCTAAAAAGGTTCTGCTCATATTGAGTCTATCTGCAAGGTCGTCCTGTGTAAGATGAGACTTGCTACGAAAAAATGCGATGCGTTTACCGAGCGCAAGGTAGTTTATAGGCATGGTCTTACCTCGAAACTGGCCCGCATAAGAACAAAGTAATTATTGAGCTGAAAGTGATACATAGCAAATTTCAAAAGTAAGGATGCAATTCTATACCTCCTGCGGTACTGCATCCTTAAAATAAAAAACTCGGAATTGTTATCTAACAGGTAACAATTTGAAAAACGTGTTGTCTGATGGGTAACAGTCAACTCGCCAGTGTAGATGTATAATAAAGCTGAAGAACTCTAGAAATCACACAATACAGGAACGGGGATAGGGACGAGTGCAAGAAGGACTTTTGACTCTGTATAGCGAGGTTGAAGCGTCGCCGATCCACTGGCTTTGGTATCCGTACATTGCAATAGGAAAAATAACCTTGCTACAGGGTGATCCTGGCAACGGAAAGTCAACAATGATGATGAATCTGATTGCTGAAATAACCACGGGCGGTGCTTTTCCTGATGGCAAGCCATTGGAGCAACCGCAGAGGGTTATCTACCAGTGCTCAGAAGATGGGGTTGCAGATACGATTAAGCCCCGGCTGGAAGAACAGGGAGCAGACTGTAGCGAGGTGGCATTCATCAATGAGGAAGTTAACAGTGGGCTGACACTTGATGATGAACGTATCCGAGATGCGATTGTTGCATTTCGGCCTAGACTGGTTGTAATTGACCCAATTCAAGCATACCTTGCGAGCGACTCTGATTTGCAGATTTCAGGAAAAGCTAGGCGATTGATGCAGCACCTTGGAATGTGGGCGACTGCTTATGAATGTGCCATTGTGCTAATAGGGCACCTTAATAAAAAGGAAGGCATAAAAGGCTTGTATAGAAGTCTTGGGAGCATTGATGTTGTAGCAGCGGCAAGGAGTGTCTTGCAAATCGAGCGAGATGCAGAAAACCTGGATGTTCGTATCATCCACCAAATAAAAAACAGCTTAGGCCCAGATGGATCCAAAATCAGCTTCTCGATAACAGAAGATTATGGATTTCAGTGGCTGGACTCAGTATCTGAAAGCTGTGAAGAAAAACAGGATATAGAGTGTAAGACGAAAACGGAAGTGGCTTGCACCCTTCTAAAGCAATATCTTGTAAAAGGTGATATGGCATCAAAAGAAATCTATGAAAGGCTTGGAGAGGCAGGAATTAGCCGCAGAACCATAGCTGAGACAAAACGTGTGTTAGGAATACAGAGCTATAGAAAAATGCGCCAGTGGGACTGGACGCTTAAAGAATAAGGTGAAACCGTGAAGGAAAACAGTGGACAAGACCGTAAGCAGAAAATTCGTGATAAATATAAAGGCACAGATGTGTCTGAAATCGAAATAATCCCAGCAAAGCCTATTGTGGACTTTACAGAGAGCGGAGGAATTCGCCGGGTGGCGGCGTATGTTCGGGTTTCAACTGATAATGATGAACAGACCTTATCTTATGAACTTCAAAAGAATTATTATACAGAGTACATTACAGGGCACCCGGGATGGGAATTTGTTGGAATCTATGCGGATGAAGGTATAAGCGGAACATCTATTACGCACCGAAAGGGCATGCTTCAGATGATTGAGGACTGCAAAGCCGGAAAAATAGATTTAATCTTGACCAAGTCGATTGCTCGATTTGCAAGAAACATCGTCGATTGCCTTTCAGTTATTGATCTCCTGAAAAATCTTGAACCACCTGTAGGCGTTCAGTTTGAAGCAGACAACATCTATACGCTGGATAATAATGGCCGAATGATTTTGACGATTTTGGCCTCGGTTGCTGAAGAAGAATCGCATTCAAAATCGGTTATTATGAATTGGTCGATTGAGCGCCGCTTTAGGAAAGGACTGTTTTTAACACCAGAACTACTTGGCTACGACCGAGACGAAGAAGGCGACCTTATTGTCAACGATGACGAAGCTGAAACTGTAAAAGCAATCTACTATCTTTACCTAAATGGTGTATCTTTTTCTGAAATTGCAGAGTTGCTAAAAGCCTATAAACGCAAGACAAAGCAGGGAAGTTATGAGTGGAGCGCAAGCACACTTGCCGAGATTGTTGCAAATGAACGTCACTGTGGTGACATTAGGGCGTGGAAAACATTTACCCCTAATTTTTTGACACACAAGGCAAAAAAGAACAACGGTGCAAGAACGCAGTTTAGAAGAAAAAATCATCATGAAGCCATAGTATCTCGAACTGTATATGATGCGGCAAATTATCTTCGAGCATCTCGTTCCTATGCAAAAAAAGCCAGACCTCTGCCCGTACTAAGTGTTGTCGACAATGGAATTCTTCGCGGCTATGTTCCACTGGATAAGGACTGGACCGGATTCTCAAAGGATGAATATCAAAAGGCATCTGAAAGTGTTATGAGCGAGTTGGAGAACATACGGCAGATAGAATATAAGGTCGGATTAGACATGCGTGGCTATGAGGTGGTTCGGTCTCAGTATTTTGCTACTATGAAAAACCCTGCGATGACAATAGCGGATGGAAAACTGGGCTTTAACACGTCCTGTCTCAAGAAATTTGAGAATGTGGAGTATGTAGAGCTGCTGCTGAATTCAGTGAACAGGTGTATTGCTGTCCGCCCGTGTGATCAGAATAATCCAAATGCAATTCACTGGGGAAGGTTGCGCGAAGGGCGGTGGTGCGCCCTATCTAAGTCGTGCCGTGGATTGGCGAAAACTCTGTTTGACATTATGGACTGGGACAAGGATTTGAAATATCGTTTCCGGGGTGACTTTATCGAGAAAGATGACCAAAAGGTTATACTGTTTCAACTGGACGAGCCTGAAATGGTAAAGACAGAGAACATTGTCCTTCCACCCAAAGATGCGGAATCCGATAACGAAGCGGAAATCACAGGGAGGACAGTTAAGCAGACTATTTACATTCTTCCTCCAGAATGGGAGAACACATTTGGAAGACAGATTACCAGCATCGCAGAGGTTAATCTACTGGAGCAGAGACATTATGCGGCTGATTGGGATGTTCTGCGACCAGCAAAGGAGCTGGCAGAATACAGCGCACTGACTTCAGAAGACCTTGAAGAACTTTTATATGAAGCACGAACGATAATAGAAAGGTGGCCTATACCAGATGAGCACGGTACTGGAAAATCAACAGATGACGGAACTGAGGAATCAGCAGATGCTGCAACTGAGTGCGGAACAGATGTCGGAGCGGGAGCAGAGGAGAACGGAGATTGAGCAGACCTTTGATTACGATGGCTATCAGGTCGCACGACGGGAGCTTTTTGCCCATCTCCGGGACCCGGCCATTATAATAAGGGGAGATAGCATCACGTTTAACACAGCATGCATTGCAGGACTGGAGGATGTGGTGTATATCAACATTATGTTTAACAGCGAATTAAAGCGGATTGTGGTCAAAGGCTGCAATGAAAATGACAGGGATGCTTTACGCTGGTGTGTCGCAAAGCCGGACAAGCGCAAAAGTCGGAAAATGTCCTGTCGGCTGTTTTCAGAGTTGCTTTATAAGGAAATGGACTGGTCTGGTGACTGCCGCTACAAAATCCTCGGATATCGGATTGAGTTCGAGGGTGAAGCCCTCTACGTGTTCGACCTTGTGGCCGCCGAGGTATTCCATGAGCGTAAGAAGAAGTCTGCTGATCATCAATCTACGACAGTAGTTGAAAAAAACAAAGAAGAACAGCCTGTGAATCCTCGAAAGGGTTACTACCCGGAGGATATCGCGGGTACCGTTGGCGTGCCGGTTGAGCAGCATCGCCAAGAGTCGGAGCTGAGGCAAATGGATGGTTTTGTCTCGGTTGGAATGCTTACGGGTATACCTGGACAGCAGCAAAATTTATAAAAATCGCTTTTTGGCACCAAGGGGAAAGTCTACCCTTTTTAGGAAGGAGGAAAATTCATGCCAGCAAAGACGTGGCAGCAGAATATGCTAGGGATTACATTTCGCTATGCAGATGGACGCATTACGGTCTTTCGGAGCGCCCTTGAATCTATTGGGCGGCCTGAATTTTACCATTTCATCTACAATCCGACCAAGCAGACGTTTGCAATACAAGCGTGTGGGATGGACGCAGAAGGGGCCAATCGAGTCCCAAAGAAAAATCAGGATAACCGATATGAGATCAAAAGCAAGAATCTTGTGCGGCTGATTTATCAGAGCTGTGGCTGGGACAGAACAAGATCCTACCGGCTGCCGGGTGTCGAGTATCCGCAGCAGAGGCTCGTGAATTACGACTTGTGCCACGCCATTCCCATCTTCGAGGGAAAGATGGACAAAGAGAACGAAAGCACGCAGGAGCCAGCGCAGGCGGCTTCTGAGACAGAGAAATTCTGACTGTGAGAGTCCAGAGAAGAAACGGTTAGACTCCGTAGTCGCAGAGAAAACTAAATAGAAAATGCAGCAGCCCACCAGGTTGCTTTCCGACGAGCTGAGAGATCAGCCGGAAGGAAAGGTGACCCGGTGGGCTGCTTTTTGTGTTTTCTGGGAAGATTGCCTCGTGTCTGAAAGGGTGTTTATGCCTGACTGCACCTATTTCCTCGTGCCTGAATTGACGGAGCCGGGGAGAGGGGCAGAAGTCTGCCTCGTGTCTAAACGGATGTTTATTCCTGATGACACCCCTGTCCTCGTGGCAAAATACTACATATTGACACAAAGAAATGGACGCGCACTAAATGTGGTGGTTTGCTCTGCGACCAGCATTGAATTTTGTTTGTGCCTGAAAGTACCGAGGGAATTTCCGATCTCGATGCTTTCCTTGCAGACGTTGATATGGTCGTTGTTTTAATTGAACCAGTTGAAAGAATTTACGTTGCAAGCCTCATCCGTTGGCCTTTTCATCCCATCCGCTGGATTTGACGATCTGCCCATCGGTGGTGCACCAGAGAGCCTCGACGCCGTCGAGGCTCTCGACGATGGCCTGACCTTCTTCCAGCGGCATGCAGAACAGGCCGGTGGTCAGGCAGTCGGCGACGCCGGAATCAGGGGCCAGCACACTCACGCCGTCAAAGTAGGCGGCGGGCCAGAGGGTGGCGGGGTCGATGAGGTGGTGGTAGCGCACACCATCGACAAGATAGTAGCGCTGATAGTCGCCGCTGGTGACGAGGGAGAGGTCGCTCATTTTGACAGCGGCCACCGAGGAGGAGCTGCCGGTGTAGACGTCCGAAGCGTTCCACGGGTCTTCCACACCGCCGACCCACTGGGAGCCGCCGGGCTTGGTGCCGATGGCCCGCAGGTTGCCGCCCACGCTGATGAGAGCGCTGGTCAGGCCGCGGGCCTCGGCGGCCTGAGCGACCATCTCCACGGCGTAGCCTTTGCCCACGCTGCCCACATCCAGGGACATCTCCGGGTCGGTCAGAAAGACCGTTCGGGCGTCGTCGTCGATGACGAGGTCATGGATGTCGCAGTGCTGGGCGGCAGCATCCAGCTCGTCCTGCGTGGGCAGCTGGTTGTTGCTGTCGTCGGTGTCGGCCAGGGCAGCTTCGCGGTAATTGTGCCAGATGTTGAGCACACTGCCCATGGCGATGTTCAGCTTGCCGTCGGTGGTGTCGTACATGGTCTGGGCCAGCTCCAGCATCCCCAGGATCTTGTCGTCCACGGTCACGGGGGCAAGGCCGGCGTTGTCGTTGATGGTCTTGACGTTGGTGACGCCGTCGTAGTCGTTGTAGATGTCGTAGAGCTTGTGATATTCCAGCAGGTCGGCGTGGAGAGCGTCCATCTGGGCGGCGAACTCCTCCTCGCTGTCGCAGTAGGCGATGACCTGAGTCACGGTGTCAAAGGCGTCATAGAACACGGTGGAGTAGCGCTGCGGGCCGTCGGCGGTGCTGCTGGAAGCGCTGGACGAAGCGGCACGGCCGCAGCCGGCCAGCAGGCTCAGGCAGAGCGCAGCAGACAGGAAAACAGACAGGATGCGTTTCATGCGTGGGCGGTCTCCTTTGCAGCGGTGAAGGCGGTGTGCTCCTCCTGCAGATGGGCCAGCAGGTCGCCGAAGACCCAGTTCTTGTTGGAGGGGGTCACGAGGGCTTTGAGCGGGATATTCACCTGAGCCTGCTTCATGAGGTCGAGCAGGGTGTCCACGTCTTTGTCCTTGAAGTTGGCGAGGACAAGGGCCGACGGGTAGGCGTTCGGGTCCAGCACCAGAGTGCGGGGCGCCTTGGTCTCCACCTCACCCAGCAGCTGGGCGACGGTCTTGCCTGCATCGGCGGGGGAGACGAGGAGGAGCTTCATGCCAAAGGCAGGGGCCATGCCCTCCAGGATGCCGCGGTCGGCGGCGGACAGATTCCAGCCCAGTGCCAGCGGGATGCCAGCATTCTGGTTGCGTGCGATGTGAGCTTTCATGGTGATACCTCATTTCAAAAGCGAAAATACAAAATTACACTATAGTATACCACAAACCGGGGGAAAAGGAAATGAAAATAAAATTCATAAAGACGTTGACAAGACGTTGACAAGGTGGCGGGAGGGGGGTATACTTGCGACAGGGGAATGATTGCTTTTTGAACAAAGCCGACTTTGGCGGTTGGTTTTGAAATAAAAAATCTTTGGGAGGCAAAGAAATCATGCGGAGCAAATTTTCTGTACGCAAGTTCTCGGTTGGCGCTGTGGCGCTGGTGCTGGCGGCATCGATGCTGCTTACGGGCTGCGGCGGCGATGGCGGCACAGGCGGCGGTGACACAAACAGCGGCACGGGCAGTACTGGCAGCACCGAGACGGTGAAACCCAACAAGCCGGAGGATAACGGCGGCTCTGGCAGCGGAACCAGCAGCAAGGTGAACCTGACGGTAAAGGAAGCCACGGGCAAGCAGGAGAGCAACGAGATCCCCAACACGAATCAAATTCTCTTGGTGAATACCTTTACGGTGTACAACGCATCGGACAAAGAAATCAAGCTGGGGGATCTTGGCTTCCGGAGTTACGAAGCTTTGATCGCGAAATACAGCAATAATATTTTAGGAATGTTTGACGACGTGTCCTACACCGGCAGCAGCTTCAAGGTGCGGCTGAAAAATGGTGAGTGGAAGAAGTGCGTAGCGGTCTATGAAGGAACCAATGATACCCTGAAAGCGAAGGACAGTGTGGAAATCATGGTCGCGGTGGCTGTGCCTCAGGGCTTTGAATCGGCGGTCTTTACTTATGACGGCAATCAGGTTGGCGTGATGAGGGAGGAGACACCTCCGACCAAGGCAATCGGCAAAATTGGCGACACACTTACAGCGAAGAACATCGAGGCCAAGGTCTCGTCTCTGGAATATGACGCGGAGACCAAGGTATGTACGGTGAAGATGACCGTGAAGAATGGCAGCGATGCGGCTGTGACTGTGGACCTCAACAAGGTGTGGCTGGGCTACTATAAGAAAGAGTCGAACATTGACTATTCGATACAAGCAAAAAAGATGCGTTTTACTCCCAGCTCCACAGTTGCTCCCGGTGCCACTGTTACCATCGAGGCAGAGTATGATATCACGAATGCCCTGACACGGTATCCGGACCTTGAAACGGCAACCAAACTGGTGGTGTATTTCCTCGATGGTTCGGCAACCGGCGATGTGATGGCGTGGACGGACGGAACCCTCAGCTGAAATACCAGCAAAGACGTGGTTTGCACCAAGGCCTGTGAAAAGGAAAGGGCCTAACAAGCCATCTCCATAGAAAAAAGTGGAAGCGCACAACAAGGGCGCTTCCACTTTTTTACGTCCAGACCCCCTCAATTCAAGGTCTTGCCAAAGAACTCGACCTCTTTGTTGATGAACTGCATCAGCTCATCGAACTGGTCGGGGGTCAGGCTCTGGGCACCGTCGCACTTGGCCTTGGCGGGGTTGTTGTGGACCTCGATCATCAGGCCGTCGGCCCCGGCTGCTACGGCAGCCTTAGCCAGCTCCGGCACCATCCAGGCGTGGCCGCAGGCATGGCTGGGGTCTACGATGACCGGCAGGTGGGTCATCTTGTGGAGCATGACCACACCGGCCAGGTCCAGCGTGTTGCGCATACTGGTCTCGAAGGTGCGGATGCCGCGCTCGCAGAGGATGACGTTCTCGTTGCCCTCGGCCATGATGTACTCGGCGCTCATCACGAACTCTTCCAGCGTGTTGGCAAGGCCGCGCTTGA
>ERZ1026846.81-NODE-81-length-68697-cov-9.411556_pt1 | contig 68697 bp, 65 predicted proteins | sample MGYA00380153_ERZ1026846 | MGnify/ENA primary metagenome ERZ1026846 (study PRJEB33269, sample SAMEA4719789) | human gut metagenome | biome: human-associated habitat; feature: organic feature; material: feces | place: Cameroon | collected 2013-10 ...
CAAAGGAAGAGGATGACTGCTGGGTGCTGAACGGCTCCAAGATCTTCATCACCAATGCAGGGTTCGCCGATGTCTTCATCGTCATCGCAGTCACCGACCATGTGCTGGACAAGAAGGGCCGCCCCACCAAGCTGTGCTCCGCCTTCATCGTCGAGCGCACCGATCCGGGCTTCTCGGTCGGCAAGGCTGAGGATAAGATGGGCATCCGCGGTTCCTCTACCTGCGAGCTGATCTTCGAGGACTGCCGCATCCCGAAGGACCGTATGCTGGGTGTGCGCGGCAAGGGCTTCCAGCTGGCAATGGCCACTCTGGACGGCGGCCGTATCGGCATCGCTTCCCAGGCTCTGGGCATCGCCGAGGGCGCTCTGGATGAGACCGTTGCTTACGTCAAGGAGCGCAAGCAGTTCGGCCGCCCCATCGCTGCATTCCAGAACACCCAGTTCGAGCTGGCTGAGATGAAGGCCCGCGTCGAGGCTGCCAAGTATCTGGTCTATGCCGCTGCTCTGAAGAAGCAGCAGGCTATGGACGGCGCAAAGGTCCGTTACAGCGTGGAAGCTGCTCAGGCCAAGCTGATCGCCGCCCGCACCGCAAGCGACGTGACCCGCCGCTGCCTGCAGCTGTTCGGTGGTTACGGCTACACCCGTGACTATCCCATTGAGCGCATGATGCGTGATGCCAAGATCACCGAGATCTACGAGGGCACCAGCGAAGTGCAGATGATGGTCATTTCCGGCGCGCTGCTGAAGTAAGGGAGGTAAGATTTACAATGAAAGCAATCGTTTGTGTAAAGCAGGTTCCTGATACCTCCGGTAAGGTGTCCGTCAAGCCGGATGGCACCCTGGACCGTGCCTCTATGGCAACCATTACCAACCCCGATGACCTGAACGCTCTGGAGGCTGCTCTGAAGCTCAAGGACGCTACCGGCTGCGAAGTCGTTGTCGTCACCATGGGCCCGCCGCCGGCCGAAGGGATGCTGCGTGAGCTGCTGGCCCGCGGTGCCGACAAGGCCGTTCTGGTCTCCGGCCGTGAGTTCGGCGGTTCCGATACCTTCGCGACCAGCCAGATCCTGGCCGCTGCCGTCAACAAGATCGGCGTTGGCCCGGAGGATGTCGTCTTCTGCGGCCGTCAGGCAATCGATGGCGATACCGCACAGGTCGGCCCCCAGATCGCTGAAAAGCTGCATCTGCCGCAGGTCACCTACGTTGCCGACATCCAGAAGGATGGCAACACCCTGACCGTGAAGCGTATGCTGGAGGACGGCTACATGATGGTCAAGGTGCAGACTCCCTGCCTGCTGACCTGCATCAAGGAGCTGAACGACCCCCGCTACATGAGCGTGAACGGCATCTTTACCTGCTACGACAAGCCCATGGAAGTGTTCGACTACAACGCACTGAAGGACGATCCGCTGATCGAGGTGGACACCATTGGCCTGAAGGGTTCTCCGACGAACGTCTTTAAGTCCTTCACTCCTCCGCAGAAGGGCGCAGGCACCATGCTGCAGGGCGACGATGTTGCTGCCCAGCTGGCTGGCATCCTGGCCAAGAAGCACCTGATCTGATGAAAGGAGCATAGGATTACAATGGCTGATTTTAACGATTACAAGGGCGTTTGGGTCTTCTGCGAGCAGCGCCAGGGCAAACTGATGTCCACCGATTTCGAGCTGGTCAGCGAGGCTCGCAAGCTGGCTGACGAGCTGGGCTGCGAGGTCACCGGCCTGCTGCTGGGCGACAACGTGGAAGGCATCGCCAAAGAGCTGGGCGGCTATGGTGCCGATCAGGTCATGGTCTGCGACAGCCCGCTGCTGAAGGACTACACCACCGACGCATACGCCAAGGTCGTCTGCGATATGGTCAATGCGTACAAGCCTGAGGTCCTGCTGATCGGCGCGACCAACATTGGCCGCGACCTGGGCCCCCGCTGCGCAGCCCGCCTGCACACCGGCCTGACCGCAGATGCGACCCATCTGGACATCGACACTGCAAAGTACATCGATTTCCTGAAGGAGAGCTCCACCATCGACCTGTCCAAGCAGAAGTTCGATATGGAAGACCGCAACCTGAAGATGACCCGTCCCGCATTCGGCGGCCATCTGATGGCTACCATCATCTGCCCCCGCTTCCGTCCGCAGATGTCCACCGTTCGTCCCGGCGTTATGAAGAAGGCTCCCTTCGATCAGGCCAAGGCCGATGCCTGCCAGATCGTGAAGCCCGCCTTTGAGCTGGCTGCTTCCGACATCAAGACCGAGGTCCTGAGCGTCGAGAAGGCTGCTGAGAAGCTGGTCGATCTGATCGGTGCCGATGTCATCGTCTCGGTCGGCCGCGGCATCAGCAAGGATGTCAACAAGGGCATCGAGCTGGCCGAGCAGCTGGCAGCTGCACTGGGCGGCGGCGTGGTCGGCGCATCCCGTGCCGTCACCGATGCAGGTTGGATGACCGCTGACCATCAGGTCGGTCAGACCGGCAAGACCGTCCACCCCAAGATCTACGTTGCTCTGGGTATTTCCGGTGCCATCCAGCACACCGCTGGTATGCAGGATTCCGAGTGCATCATCGCCGTCAACAAGAACGAGTCTGCACCCATCTTCGGTGTGGCAGATTACGGCATCGTCGGCGATCTGTTCAAGGTTGTGCCGGAGCTCATCAAGCAGGTCGAGGCAGCCAAGGCCGCTGAATAATTTGATCTTCTGATCCTGATTTGTGGAACACCGCCGCACAGTGGAAACGCTGTGCGGCGGTGTTTTTTGCGCATATCTGCCCGCCGCAGCGCATACAGTCTGGTATGTGCCATGCCAAACGGACAGGAAAGGAGCGCACAGGATGGAACTGAAGGTCTTTCGGGATGCGCTGCCCGCTGCGGGTGCGAACTGCACCGTCAAGGCGGAGCTCCCGCTGGAAACGGAGATCCTGATCTCCGATTATCTTCCGCCGGTGTTCAAGCTGGTCAAATGCTTTGCGAAACCGGTGGTGCTGCAAAAGCAGCTGCAGCCCGGCAAACTGACGCTGGAAGGCTATCTGCGCTGCATCGTGTATTATCAGGGCGAGGATGACGCGGGCCTCTGCCAGACGGAGCAGAAGCTGCCCTTCAACAAGGTGCTGGAACTGCCGGAGTTTGCCTTTACTGCATGGACGGCTCAGGTGGAGGGCCAGACCGAATACCTGAACTGCCGCTCGGTCACGCCCCGCCGCATCGAGGTGCGGGGAGCCTTTGGTCTGGTGGCGTCGGTCTACACCCAGCAGAAGACCGAGGTGCTCACGGCGCTGGCCGACGGCGGCATCGAGCAGAAGCTGACCACACTGGAGGGCGTCCGCCGCGCGGCCGTGCTCGACAAGCTCATCACGGTGGAAGGTGAGCTGGCCTTTCCGTCGCCGCCTGCGGCCATCCTGGACATTGCCGGGACAGCCTCCCTCCACGACCTCAAGGTCCTGAATGCCAAGGCGGTGGCCAAGGGGACGCTGCACGTTCTCTGCGCCTGGCGGGCAGAAGGGGAAAGCGCCCTGCAGAGCCAGAGCCTGGACCTTCCCTTCAATCAGGTGTTGGATGTGGAGGGCCTCAGCGAAGACTGCCGCTGCCTCTGCGTGGCCGAGCCGGTCGGGTTCACGGCCACACAGGGGGAGGGGGAAGCCCCCGGCTCCCTCAGCGCCACCGTGATGCTGCGGCTGCGGGCATGGCGGCCCTACCAACTGCAATGTGTGGCCGATGCCTTCTCGACGCAGTTTGAGACGGAGCCTGTGATGCAGAATCTCCGTACCGAAGCGCTGCTCTGCGCCCTGAACGAGACGGCCACCCTGACCGGGTCCGGCCCGCTGCCGGATGCCGGGGCAAAGATCCTGGCCTGCTTTGCGGCCATCGGCCCGGCGCAGCTGGTCTGGCAGGAAACCGGCTGGGTGGTGGCGGCGCGGGTCCTTGTGACGGCGTTTGGCGAGAACAGCCTTGCCGAGCTGGAAAGCTACGAAAAGCCGCTGGAGCTGGCCCTGCCCATTCCGGCCGAAGCTGCCGAGACCGCAGCGCTCTATCCGGAGTGCTGGCTCAGCGTCGAGGATCTGCAATGCAGCTGCACGGGCGGTGCGCTGGATGTCTCGGTGACGGTGCGGGTGGAGGGTGCCATCCTCAGCCGCAGGCAGGCTTCCTGCGTGGGCAGCATTGCGCTGGGGGAGAAGCTGGCCCCTGCCGACCCGGAGATCTCCCTCCGCATCTATTACGCACAGGCCGGGGAAGCACTGTTTGCCATTGCAAAACGCTACCATGTTTCGCCGGGGCAGATGCTTGCCGCAAACGACCTCGCTGAGGGCACAACGGCCATCGAAAAAGCACAGCGGCTTCTGATTCCCGGTGCATGACCATAAAAATGTCCGCACTTGTATCTCATGCGCGGACATTTTTGCTGGTAAAGTATGACTTATGAACAAAAAGTGAACAAAAAGACAACAAGCCCTCTCCCAATTCGACACAGGCTTTGTTATAATGATTTCTGTCGTTTGAAAACCGGTTTGTTCAAAGGAGAAGTTTATGATCAAAAATATTGAGTTGGAGAAGGCGGCTTACGACTTCAAAGCCAAGATGCCCCTTCGCCAGGCGATCCCGCTGGGCCTGCAGCATGTGTTCGCCATGTTCGTCGGCAACCTGACCCCGCTGCTCATCATCACGAGCGCCTGCGGTCTGGCGGGCGGCGAGTTCGCTGACCTGCAGATCAGCCTGCTGCAGAACGCCATGTTCGTGGCCGGCATCGTCACGCTGGTGCAGCTGTTTTCCATCGGCCCGGTCGGCGGTCAGGTCCCCATCATCATGGGCACCAGCTCCGGCTTCCTGGGCGTGTTCAACAGCGTCGCGGCTTCCATGGGCGGCGGTGTGCTGGCCTATGGTGCCATCATGGGTGCGTCCATCCTGGGCGGCCTGTTCGAAACCGTGCTGGGCTTCTTCCTCAAGCCCCTGCGCAAGTTCTTCCCCTCGGTGGTCACGGGCACGGTCGTGCTGTCCATCGGTCTGTCGCTGATCTCGGTCGGTGTCAACTCCTTCGGCGGCGGCAACGCAGCCAAGGACTTCGGCTCCATGGAGAACCTGCTGCTGGCTGTCTTCGTGCTGGTGGTCATCCTGTTCTTCAAGCACTGGACCAATGGCTTTTTGAGCTCTTCCTCCATCCTCATCGGCATTGTGGCCGGTTACATTGCCGCCTTCATCATGGGCTTTATTCTGCCCACCACCGGTGTCACCGCCGACGGTGTGGAGTTCACCAAGGCATGGGTCCTGAACTGGAATAAGGTCGCACAGGCCAGCTGGTTCGCCATCCCCAAGCTCGTCCCGGTCAAGATCGTCTTCGATATGCGCGCCATCCTGCCGGTGCTCATCATGTTCATCGTCACGGCCGTTGAGACCGTCGGCGACATCTCCGGCGTGATGGAGGGCGGCATGGGCCGCGAGGCGACCGATAAGGAGCTGTCCGGCGGCGTCATCTGCGACGGTCTGGGTTCCTCCTTTGCCGCCTGCTTCGGCGTCCTGCCCAACACTTCCTTCAGCCAGAACGTTGGTCTGGTGGCTATGACCAAGGTCGTCAACCGCGGTGCACTGGCGACCGGTGCCATCTTCCTGATCCTCTGCGGTCTCATCCCCAAGCTGGGCGCGCTGGTCTCCATCATGCCCCAGGCCGTTCTGGGCGGTGCAGCCGTCATGATGTTCTCTTCCATCGTGGTGTCGGGCATCCAGCTCATCACTAAGGAAAAGATGACTCCGCGCACCCTGACCATCGTTTCGGTGGCGCTGGGCGTGGGCTACGGCATGGGTGCCAACGCCAGCATTCTGGCCCATACGCCGCAGCTGTTCCAGCTGATCTGCGGCGAGTCCGGCATCGTCCCCGCAGCCTTCGTGGCCATCGTGCTCAACGTTCTGCTGCCCAAGGACGAAGAGAACGCCTGAGCTTCCTCTTCAGATCAAAAACTGTTTTAGTTTCCGCAGGGCCTCCGGTGTGTCCGCGTCCAGAAGCTCTGCACGGTCTGCGGTGAACACATTGCAGACCCGCTCCGGGTAACGCCGGAGCAGCACACTGCCGCCTTTGCCTTCGGGCAGGGTGCGCAGGGCGGAAAAATAACCGCATCCAAACAGAACGGGGCTTCCGACAAGCGGTTCCGGGTCGTTTTCGGCCTGGAACGCCAGCCGGAAGATTGCCCGCTCTGTTTCTTTTTGTGTCCGGGTGTCGGCCACAAAGGCGCACACCAGCGCCTCGACCGTCTCCCGCCGCAGCAGGGGCTGGTCGCCGGGCAGGAAGATGCAACCCGCAAGGCCGGGCTGCAGAGTGAGCAGTGCTTCCAGCCCCAGCCGGACGGTGTCGTTCCGGCCCGGCAGTGCGTGGCGCAGGCAGGCTACCCCCAGCGTTTGGCAGAGCGCTTCCACCTCTGCCGACCGCGTCACGACGATGCGGCAGGCCAGCTGCGGGGTATCGGTGGCGTCCAGTGCCCGGCAGAGCAGCGGCCGCCCGCCGAAATCGGCCAGCAGCTTGTTGGAGCCAAACCGCCGGGCCAGCCCGGACGCCATGATGACACACCCGATCGGATGAGAAGTTTCAGACATGTGGATCCCTCCGCGTTGACGGTTCCGCTTCTCCCCTGGGAGCACGGCGGCAGCGCAGGGCGGACGGAACCGATAATTCTAGTGGTATTATAGCGAAAAATGTGTTAAAATAAAAGTAAACAGCAAAAAAGAGAGGTACTGCGTATGATGACGATCCGGGAATACAAACGAGCGGAAAGTCTTGAAGAAGCCTGGCAGCTCAACCAGAAAAAGAACAATCGGGTCATCGGCGGCATGATCTGGCTCAAGATGGAAAAGATCAACGTTGGCACCGCCATTGATCTGTCCGGTCTGGGGCTGGATGCCATCGAGGAGACGGAGGAGCAGTTCTCCATCGGGGCCATGGTCACCCTGCGGCAGCTGGAGCTGGACGCCGGGCTGGCCGCATACACGAACGGAGCAGTGCGGGAGTCCGTGCGGCATATCGTGGGTGTGCAGCTGCGCAACCTTGCCACCGTGGGCGGCAGCATTTACAGCCGCTTCGGGTTCTCGGATGTGCTGACCCTGTTCCTGGCACTGAACGCCTCGGTGGAGCTGTACAAGGGCGGCATCGTGCCGCTGGCCGAGTACGCCGCCCGCCCCTACGACCGGGATCTCCTCGTGCGGGTGATCGTGCCGAAGGAACCGGCTGCGTTCTGCTACCAGTCGGTGCGGAACAGCCAGACCGATTTCCCGGTGCTGACCTGCGCCGCCGCCAAAACGGCCGAGGGCTATCGCTTCGCCATCGGTGCCCGGCCGGGCAAGGCAGTGCAGTTTGACCTGACGCCCAACGCGGCCGAGACGCCGGAGCTGCGGGCAGACCGCTTTGCCGCAGAAGTGCGGGCAGCGATCCGGACCGAGAGCAATCTGCGCGGCAGCGCCGAATACCGCAACCATCTGGCCGGAGTTCTGGTCAAACGTGCGGTCCGCCAGCTGGAAGGGTAACGGAAAGGAGACCACAATGCAAATCACCATCATTCTGAACGGAACCAGAGTTTCCGCCGAGGCCGCCCCGGATACGCTGCTCATCGACTTTGTCCGCAGCCACGGCTGCTACAGCGTCAAGCGCGGCTGCGAGACCGCCAACTGCGGCCTGTGCACCGTTTTTCTGGACGACAAGCCGGTGCTGTCCTGCTCGGTGCTGGCAGCCCGTGCCGACGGCCACCGCGTCACCACGCTGGAGGGCCTGCAGGACGAAGCCGCAGAGTTCGGCGCGTTCATCGCCGATCAGGGAGCGGAGCAGTGCGGCTTCTGCAACCCCGGCTTCATCATGAACGCCCTGGCCCTCTTCCGCGAGAAGGAGTACCCCACCGAGGACGAGATCAAAGAATACCTTGCGGGCAACCTCTGCCGCTGTTCCGGCTACGAGGGCCAGCTGCGGGGCATCCAGGCATTTCTCGCATGGAAACGATCGAAGGAGGCCGCCGAATGAAAAACGTCAACAAACCGTTCCGGAAAAAGGACGCGATGCAGCTCGTGACCGGTAAGCCGGTATACATGGACGATCTCGCTCCTGCCGACTGCCTCATCGTCAAGCTGCTGCGCTCGCCCCACCCCAACGCCATCGTCAAGACCATCAACACCACGGTGGCCAAAAAGGTGCCCGGCATCGAGGCCATCTTTACCTGGGAGGATGTGGACCAGAACGCCCGCCGCTATACCCAGGCCGGCCAGACCTACCCGGAGGCCAGCCCCTACGACCGTCTGGTCATCGACCGGCACGTCCGCTTTGTGGGCGATGTCGTGGCCATCGTGGCTGGTGCGGATGACAAATGCGTCGAGAAGGCGATGAAGCTCATCAAGGTGGAGTATGAGGTGCTGGAGCCGGTGCTGGATTTCCACACCGCCAAGGACAACCCCATCCTCGTCCATCCGGAGGACAACTGGGAAAGCCTGTGCCCCGTGGGTGCGGACAACAAGCGCAATCTCTGCGCCCACGATGAGTGTGGCAGCGGCGATATCGACGCCGTGCTGGCCGACTGCGACGTGGTCATCGACCATGTGTATCACACCAAGGCCTGCCAGCAGGCGATGATGGAGACTTTCCGCACCTGCTGCTATATGGACCTCTACGGCCGTCTGAACATCCTTAGCTCGACCCAGATCGTCTTCCACACCCGCCGCAACGTGGCCAACGCGCTCCACATCCCCAAATCCATGATCCGCGTCATCAAGCCTCGCATCGGCGGCGGCTTTGGCGCCAAACAGACGGCGGTCTCGGCCATCTATCCGGCCTTCGTCACCTGGAAGACCAAAAAGCCCAGCAAGCTCATCTTCACCCGCGAGGAGAGCCAGACCGCTTCCTCGCCCCGCCACGAGATGGAGATGCACGTCCGCCTCGGTGCCACCAAAGAGGGCCTCGTGCGCGGCATTGACCTGTACACCCTCTCGAACACAGGCGCCTATGGCGAGCACGGCCCCACGACGGTGGGCCTGTCGGGTCATAAATCTATCCCGCTGTACGGCAAGGCCGAGGCCTTCCGTTTCGTCAGCGATGTGGTGTACACCAACCACATGTCCGCCGGTGCCTACCGCGGCTACGGCGCAACGCAGGGCCTGTTTGCCGTGGAGTCTGCTGTCAACGAGCTGGCGGCAAAACTCCACATGGACCCGTTCAAGATCCGCGAGATGAACATCGTCCGGGAAGGCGATGTCATGCCCGCCTACTACGGCGCAGTGAACACCAGCTGTGCGCTGGACCGCTGCCTGAAAAAAGTCCACGACATGATCGACTGGGACAATAAGTATCCCGTCCGCGACCTCGGCAACGGCAAGGTCCGCGCCGTCGGCATGGGCATGGCGATGCAGGGGTCCGGCATTTCGGGCATGGACGTCGGCAGCGCGACCCTCAAGGTCAACGATGACGGCTTCTATTCGCTGATCATCGGTGCGGCGGATATGGGCACCGGCTGCGACACCACCCTGGCGCAGATCGCCGCCGAAGTGCTGGACTGCGAGCTGGACGACATCATGGTGTTCGGTGCCGACACCGACGTCTCGCCCTACGACTCCGGCTCCTATGCGTCCAGCACCACCTACGTCACCGGCAAGGCCGTCGAAAAGTGTGCGCTGAAACTGCGGGCGCAGATCTGCAAGCTGGGCGCGGAGCTGCTCCACTGCGAGGAGAGCGAAGTGATTTTTGACGGCAAGACCCTCTCTGTGGACGCCGACCCGACGAAAAAGGTCTCCCTGAGCGAGGTGGCATTCGCCTCTCAGTTCGGCCACATGGTGCCGCTGGAAGTCACCGAGACCCACACGTCGCCCCTGTCGCCTCCGCCGTACATGGTGGGTGCTGCCGAGATCGAGCTGGACAAAGAGACCGGCGAAGTCAAGGTCGTGGATTATGCCGCCTGCGTGGACTGCGGTACCCCCATCAACCCCAATCTGACCCGTGTGCAGGCCGAAGGCGGCCTGCTGCAGGGCATCGGCATGGCGCTGACCGAGAACATCACCTACGACAGCAGAGGCTGGCCGATGGAAAACTCGTTCATGCAGTATAAGATCCCCGCCCGTGTGGACATTGGCCGCATCCGGGTGGAGTTTGAGAGCAGCTACGAGCCAAACGGCCCGTTTGGTGCCAAGTCCATCGGTGAGGTGGTCATCAATACGCCGCTGCCCGCTATTGCAGATGCAGTGTACAACGCCATCGGCACCCGCTTCTATGAGCTGCCCATCACCCCGGAACAGATCGCTATGGCCGTGGAGGAAACCCGCTGAATGCTGTCCGAAGCACAGTTCCCATTTCTGGCGGAGAAGGGCCATGTCGTCTCGCTGGTGGGCGGCGGCGGAAAAACGACGCTGCTCTATCAGCTGTCGGCCCACTGCGCCCGCAAGGGCTGGCGGGTGCTGGCCGCGACCACGACCCACATCCGGCAGCCGGACCACAACATGGCCCATACAGAAGCCGAATGCAGCGCTCTCTGGGCTGCGGGGGAGTATGCCGTTCTGGGCACACCGGACGGCTGCGGCAAGCTGACCGCCCCGCCGCCGGACCTGCTGCACCGCTGGATGCCGCAGGCCGACGCTGTTTTTCTGGAAGCCGACGGCGCGAAACGGATGCCCTGCAAGGCTCCGGCGTCGCGGGAACCAGTGCTGCTGCCGGAATGCGACACCGTGCTGGCCGTGGCCGGGCTTTCAGCTCTGGGCCGCCCTTTGCGGGAGGTCTGCTTCCGGCTGGACGAAGCCTGCGCACTGCTGCATACCGCACCGGACGCCCCCCTGACGCCGGAGCTTCTGGCTGCACTGCTGGCCAGCGAAGCCGGTGGGCGGAAGCTGGTGGGAGAGCGGGCGTTTTATGCGGTGCTCAACCAGGCGGACGACCCCGCCCGGCGGGCGCTGGGCGAGACGACCCGGACCATCCTGTGGGAACGATATCATGTACAAAGCGTTCTGACGCATTTTGCAAGAGGAGAACGAGCCGAATGAGCGAAGAAAAGATCGTGTTCTGTACAGGCGGCGGCTGCACCGCCAAACTCGGCGCGGGGGTGCTGAGCCGCATTCTGGAAAAGCTGCCGCGCGGCGAGCAGGACCCAAACCTGCTGGTCGGCTATGACAGCAAGGACGACGCGGCGGTCTACCGCATCACCGATGACCTTGCGCTGGTGCAGACGGTGGATTTTTTTCCGCCCATGGTCGATGACCCCTATACCTTTGGGCAGATCGCCGCAGCCAACGCCCTCAGCGATGTCTATGCGATGGGCGGCGAGGTGAAGACGGCCCTGAATCTGGTCTGCTTCCCGGAGAGCATGGACCTGAACGTCCTGGGCGAGATCCTGCGCGGCGGTGCCGAAAAGGTGGCCGAAGCGGGGGGCATCCTCGCGGGCGGGCACTCCATCGCGGACACCGGCGTCAAATACGGCCTCTCGGTGACGGGCCTTGTGGACCCGCACCGCCTGACCGCCAACGACACCGGCCGCCCCGGCGATCAACTCATCCTGACCAAGGCGCTGGGCGTTGGGCTCATCTGCACGGCCAACCGTGTGGGCGAAGCCGCGCCGGAGCAGATGGAAGCCGCCATCCGCTCCATGACGACGCTGAACAAAACAGCGGCAGAGATCGCGCGGAAGTATGAGGTCCACGCCGCAACGGATGTGACGGGCTTCAGCTTCCTCGGCCACCTGCACGAGATGATGGGCGGGCGGCTCTCCTGTGTTGTGAATGCCAGAGCTGTGCCGGTGCTGCCCGGCGCATGGGAGGCGGCGGACGCCTGCCTGTACACCGCTGCCGGGCAGCGCAACCGCAACCATACCGGCCCATTCGTCCGGTTTGAGAACGTGCCTTTCCCGATGGAAGAGATCCTGTTCGACCCGCAGACGTCCGGCGGGCTGCTGCTGGCGGCGGCCCCGCAGAAGGCGGAGGCGCTGGCGCGGGAACTGTGTGCGGCGGGTCTGCCTGCCGCCATCGTGGGCGAGATCCGGGACGCACAGCCCACGGAGATCACAGTGAAGTATTGAAAGGATAGAACGATGCTGTTGAACGTAGATGCACGCGGGGATGCCTGCCCGCTTCCCGTTGTCAAGGCAAAAAAGGCCATCGCTGCGCTGAACGGTGCAGGCGAGGTGGAGGTTTTGGTGGACAATGAGATCGCCGTCCAGAACCTGACCAAGATGGCGCAGCAGAAGGGCTATGGCTCCAGCGCGGAGAAGCTGGCCGAGCGGGAGTACTGCGTCCGGTTCACGGTGGGCGATGCCTCCGCTGCGGCCGAAGAGCCTGCCGTCTGCACACCCGATGCCCGCACCGATACCGTGGTGGCCATCGCAGCAGATACGATGGGCGAGGGGGCCGAGGAGCTGGGCAAGACCCTGCTCAAGGCATTCGTCTTCTCGCTGACCCAGCAGGAGAAGCTGCCCAGGACCATTTTGTTTTATAACGGCGGCGCGCACCTGACCTGCGAAGGCTCCCCGATGCTGGAAGACCTCAAGGTGCTGGAAGCTGAGGGTGTGGAGATCCTGACCTGCGGCACCTGCCTGAATTTCTACGGCCTGACCGAGAAACTGCGCATCGGCACCGTGACGAATATGTACGTCATTGCGGAAAAAATGTTGAACGCCGGGAACGTGGTCAAGCCGTGATCTACTTCGATCATGCCGCCACCACACTGCAAAAGCCGCCGGTGGTGGGGCAGGCGATGCTCGCGGCTTTGCAAACGGCGGGCAACCCCGGACGCGGGGCGCACGAACCGACCCTTCACGCGGCCCGCATCGTTTACGACACGCGCACGGCGCTGGCAGAGCTCTTCCACGCAGAGGACCCGGCCTGCATCGCCTTTGCGGCCAACGCCACCCAGGCGCTCAACACCGCCATCGACGGGCTGCTTTCGCCCGGCGACCATGTCATTGCAACAGTCTGCGAGCACAATTCGGTGCTGCGGCCCCTCTACCGCCTGCGGGAACAGGGGGTGCAGCTCAGCTTTGTGGGGGTGGATGACCGCGCCGTTCTGCGGTATGAGCAGTTCGAGCAGCTGGTCCGGCCCAACACCAGAGCGATCGTCGTCACCGGGGCATCGAATGTGACCGGCCATGCCACCGACCTGCCCTTTGTGGCGCAGGTGGCAAAAAAGCACGGCCTTCTGTTGATCGTGGACGCTGCCCAGACGGCGGGGAGCCTGCCCATCGACGTGCAGGCCCTCGGCATTGATGTGCTCTGCTTCACCGGGCACAAGGGGCTGATGGGCCCGCAGGGCACCGGCGGGCTGTATGTCCGGCCGGGGCTGCGGGTCGCGCCGCTCGTTGTGGGCGGCAGCGGGGTGCACAGCTTTGCCGAAGCCCACCCTGCGGAGATGCCCACGGCGCTGGAAGCCGGTACGCTGAATGTCCCCGGCCTTGCCGGGCTGGGGGCCGGGGTGCGCTGGCTGCTGGAACAGGGGGTCGAGGCGCTGCATACCAGAGAAATGGCGCTGACCCGGTCGTTCTGGGAGGGCGTCCGGGAGATCCCTGGCGTCGTTCTGTACGGAACGCTGGCAGCCCCCCGTGCGCCCATCGTCTCGCTGAACCTTGCCGGAGAAGACTCCGCCCGTGTGGCGGATGCGCTCTGGGAGGAATACGGCATCTGTGTGCGGGCCGGTGCTCACTGTGCCCCGCAGATGCACCGGGCGCTGGGCACCGTGGAGCAGGGCGTGGTGCGGTTCAGCTTTTCGCACCAGAACACCGAAGCCGAGGTGCAGTGCGCCGTAAAGGCGGTCCATGAGCTGGTGTTGGAGGAATAAAATGCGAGCAAAACGACCGTATATCGTGCTTTCGTTCCGCGCCACGGTGGACGCCATGGCGTGGGAAAAGCATTGCCTTGCCGAGCACATCCCCGGCCGGCTCATTCCGCTGCCGCGGGAGCTTTCCGCCGGGTGCGGTCTGGCGTGGCGGATGCTGCCGGAGGACTGGCAGTGCTGGCGGGAGCGCTTTGACCCTGCCGCCTACGATGCCGTTGCGCAGGTGGAACAATGATTTGAAAAAAGGAGACCCTTGCATGGAACCCCGAACTTTTTGTGATGCTTTGAACCGTGAGGCGGGCGATTACCTATTGGCTACGGTGCTGGAGGGCGCGGCGCAAGGGGCGCAGCTGCTGTTGTGCGGCGGTGTGCCCGTCTGGCCGGAACATCCGGCGGCGTGTCTGGAAGCACAGCTGCCTGCGCTGCAGCAGCTGACTGCCAGCGGAGTGCAGACATTTGGGGCGCTTCGTGTTTTTGCCGAGCGGTTCGGTGCAGCCCCGCGTCTGGTGGTCTGCGGCGGCGGTCATGTGGGGGCATCGGTGGTGCGGCTGGCAAAGCTGCTGGGTCTGCCTGTCTGCGCCTTAGAGGACCGCCCGGAATTTGCCGGGCAGCTGCGGCAGGCCGGGGCCGACCCGGTGCTCTGCCTGCCCTTTGAAGAGGGCCTTGCAGCAGTCTCTGGCGGAGCAGAGTGCTATTTTGTGGTCGTTACCCGCGCCCACAGCTGCGATGTCCAGTGTCTGACGGCCATTCTGCAAAAGCCCGCCGCCTATGTCGGCATGATGGGCAGCCGGGGCCGCGCGGCTCTGGTGCGCCGTCAGCTGACCGAAGCCGGGCTGGACCCGGCGCGGGTGGAGCAGCTCCGTGCGCCCATCGGCCTTGCCATCGGGGCCAAAACGGCGGAGGAGATCGCGCTTTCCATTCTCGCACAGATCGTGCAGGTCAAAAGTGCCCGCTCGCTGACCGAGGGCTTCCCGCCCGCCATTCTGGAAGCATTCCGGGTGCTGCAAACGCCTGCGGTGCTGGCGACCATCGTGTCCCGCCATGGCTCCACGCCGCGGGAAGTCGGCTCCAAAATGCTGGTCCTGCCGGAGGGCAGGGCCGTGGGCAGCGTGGGCGGCGGCATCATGGAATACCGCATCCAGCAGCTGGCCGGGAAGATGCTGGCCGGGGCGGCAGCGCCCGCCCAATTGGCCGATCTCACCACCGACGGCACAGGCGATGATGCAGCCATTGCGGCCTGCGGCGGCTCCATGCAGGTCTTTTTACAGCGGATCGAACCGGAGGAATGAACGATGAAACAGGAAAAACGGATCGTGGTGCGGGGCGGCGGAGATCTTGCCACCGGCACCATCCACCGGCTCTGGTCTGCCGGGCTGCGGGTGCTGGTGCTGGAAGCAGAGCACCCCGCCGCCATCCGCCGTCAGGTGTCCCTGTGCGAGGCAGTCTATGAGGGCGAGACCACGGTGGAGGGCCTGCGGGCCGTGCGGGTGGCTTCGCTGGCCGAGGCAGACACCGTCTGGGCGCAGAACGCCGTCCCGGTTTTGGTGGACCCGAAGGGCAGCTGCCTGGCTGCGGCAAAGCCTGCCGTGCTGGTGGATGCCATCATTGCCAAGAAAAATCTCGGAACCACGCGGGATATGGCTCCGCTGACCATTGCCCTCGGCCCCGGCTTTGTGGCCGGGCAGGATGTGGACGTGGTGGTGGAGACCAAGCGCGGCCACAAACTGGGCCGCATCATCCGGGCAGGCTCTGCTGCGCCGAACTCCGGTGTGCCGGGCGTCATCGGCGGCTATGGGGCCGAGCGGGTCATCCATTCGCCCGCCGCCGGTGTGTTCCGGAATCGCCGCGCCATCGCAGATTTTGTGGAGGCTGGCGAGACCATCGCCCTGCTCGAAACGCCGGAAGGGGAGACCATCCCCGTCACGACGCAGATCCCCGGCATCCTGCGGGGTCTTCTGCGGGATGGCTACCCGGTGCCGAAGGGCTTCAAGGTGGCCGATGTAGACCCCCGCCGCGAGGAGCTGGAAAACTGCTTCCTCATCTCCGACAAGGCCCGCTGCATCGCGGGCAGTGTGCTGGAGCTGGTGGCTGCTGATCTTTGGAAATAACGAAAGAACGAGCAAAAGAAAAACCGCCGCCTTCCGGTCTTCCCGGAACGGCGGCGATTTTTGCTTGCAGGGGTCAGTTCGTCTCTTCGGTGAGCTTGGTGATGAGCATCTGGTAGATCTCATTGCCCTTGAGGATGAACTGCTTTTTCACGAGGTCGGCGCTGAGCCGGTCGGGGGTGCCGATGTTCAGGCAGAACAGCTCCTGATCCAGCGCTTTGATGGTGCAGCGGATGGTGCAGTGCCCATCCGGCTTTTCTGTGATGCGGGCCGCATACTGTGCCTCCTTGCGGGCCCAGGTCTGGCTGCGCAGCACGGCGGCTACGGCGCGCTCCCGCACACTGCGGGGCAGGTCATAGGCCAGCTCCTGTGCGACCTTGCGCCCTTTTTCAGTGATGGTGTAGCGCCCATCGGTCAGAGTGACCAGCTTTTGCTGGGTGATGTCATCCAGGCAGGAGCCGATCTCAAAATAATTGACCAGCGCTTCCTCCATCAGGGCGTTTTCAATTTCCGTGCGGGTGATCGGCCCGGCATTCTTCACGAGATAACACAGCAGCAACCGGATCTCGGTGCTGTCGGTCAGCCCGCCGGGGCGGACACCGGCGGTAAAAGCGTCGTTAGCGGCCATCGTTCTGCACATCCCCCTCAAGTTTCAGATTGCGGAAAATCATCTTCTCTTTATAGTATAAAGGGTTTTACGCCGGATTGCAAGCCGCAACCGAAAAATCGGTCTCGATCCGCTTGGGGCTGTCGGGCGTGGAGTAGAGCCAGTGGTCCAGGTGGCCTTCGGTGATGAAATAATGCAGCTCGAACCGGTGGCTCTGGCCGAGGCTGTGGTTCACGATGACGAGCTTGATCTTCATTTTCTCCGGCAGGATGTTCTTGATGTAAACACTCACAGCCTGGCCGGGGTGAAGATCCTGGCAGCTCTCGGCCAGCCCGGCCAGATTCGGTGCGATCTCGATGAAGGTTCCGTATTCTTCCACGCTGCGCACGATGCCCACCACCGTTTCGCCCACGGTAAAACCGGCGGCGTTCTCGGCCCAGGTGCCCAGCAGCTCCCGGATGGTCAGGACGAACCGCCCCTGCACATCCCGGCTCTTGATGACGCACAGGATCTGCTGCCCCACGCTGACCCGGTCGGCGGGGGAGGAGATGCGGCTGACCGACATGCAGTCGATGGGGAGCAGAGCGCTGATGCCGCATCCTACGTCGCAGAAAGCTCCGAACGGTTCGATGTGGGTCACGGTGCAGGGCAGGATGTCGCCGGGGCGGAGGGTGTCGAGGTAATCTGCCTTGCACATCCGCTGTGCCTCGGCGCGGGAGAGCCGGTAGCAGGGCTGGCCGGCCTCATCGGTGTCCAGCTCTTCGATGACGAAACAGGTGGGCCGCCCCACCCGCGTGAGCACGGCAATGTCCCGCACACTGCCCGTCTCGGCTCCGTCGGCACACTGCTCAAAAGGCATCACGGCCCGCACCCCGCCCAGTTCGAACCGCAGCTGGCGGGCCGTGTCGAACGCTAGTGCAGTGCTCTGCAAAATTTCGCGGCTGGCCATGGCCGCCCGCAGCTCCGCAGCCGAAAGCCGGTCTGCACTGCGGTAATTTCCTTCGGTACGATAAGTCTGCATCATTCTTCATTCCTCTTTCTGTGCTGTTTTTGTCTTGCGCACCCGCCGTTTTGCCCGGCGGCAGTAAAACCATATGCGCTGACAATTGCATTTTATACGAGTTTGGATTATACTATATCTGTATGCGGCGGCCGATGCAAAATCGGCGCGGGCCGCGATACGGGCCTGTGCCGGAGGGCACAGGCAGGAGGGAGAGCTGTTCATGGATATCGCAGTTGGAGATACCATCCTCACCCGCAAAAAGCACCCCTGTGGAGCGTCCAGCTTCGAGGTGCTGCGGGTGGGCATGGATTTCAAGATCCGCTGCACGGGCTGCGGCCGCGAGGTCATGCTGCCCCGCGCAAAGATCGAAAAAAACATCAAAAAGGTCCAGAAGCCTGGTGCCGCCGAGTGACGAACCGTTACATCCCATGAGAACGATAAGGAGAACTGCACAAGTATGTCAAAACTGTTTTCTCAGATGGATGCGGTCTGCCACCGGTTCGAGGAGCTTTCGGTCCGCCTGAACCAGCCCGAAACAGCGGCGGACCCGGCACTGTTTCGCCGCCTGATGCAGGAATACCATGAGGCCGAGCCAGTGGTGCAGGCCTATCAGGCCCTGACAACGGCGCAGGATCATCTCGCTCAGGCAAAAGCCCTGCTCGAAGGGGAGACCCTCGACCCGGACTTTAAGGAAATGGTACAGCAGGAGATCGGCGAAAAAAGTCAGGATGTGGAAAAACTGGAAAATTCTCTCAAAATCCTGCTCCTGCCCAAGGATGTGAACGATGGCAAAAGCGTCATCGTGGAGATCCGCGGCGGGGCAGGCGGCGAGGAAGCTGCCCTGTTTGCCCACAGCCTGATGCGGATGTACACGATGTATGTGCAGAGCCGTGGGTGGGAGCTGGAAGTGCTCAACCTCAACGAGACGGAGCTTGGCGGCGTGAAGGAAGCCATCTTCGCGGTGAACGGCGCAGGGGCATACAACCGCCTCAAGTACGAGAGCGGCGTCCACCGGGTGCAGCGGGTACCGGAAACGGAGACGCAGGGCCGCATCCATACCTCCACGGCCACGGTGGCCGTGATGCCGCAGGCGGAAGAGGTGGACTTTGCGTTGGACCCGAAAGACCTCCGCATCGACACCTTCCGCTCCTCCGGCGCGGGCGGTCAGCACATCAACAAGACGTCCAGCGCCATCCGGGTGACGCACCTGCCCACCGGCATGGTGGTCGAATGCCAGAACGAGCGCAGCCAGTTCCAGAACAAGGATAAGGCGCTGGAGATCCTCCGCAGCCGTCTGCTGGCCCAGAAACAGAAGGAACAGCAGGATGCCATCAATGCCAATCGTCAGGGCCAGGTGGGCACCGGAGACCGCAGCGAGAAGATCCGCACCTACAACTTCCCGCAGGACCGCTGCACCGACCACCGCATCGGCTTGACCGTGCACAATCTGGATAAGATTTTAGACGGCAATCTGGACGAGATCATTGATGCGCTGGCGACCCATGAGCAGGCCGAAAAGCTCCGCCAACTCAACACACAAAGCGACAAATAATGCACCTGAAATGGTGTAAAGAATATATACTTTACAGATAGAAAGAACGATGATTCGCATGGAAATGAAAACTGAGATACTACCCGCCAAGGGCGAGGGCATCGCGAAAGCGGCCGCGCTGCTGCAGCGCGGCGAGCTGGTGGCCCTGCCCACGGAGACGGTCTACGGCATCGCAGCCGATGCCCGCAATGGGGAAGCTGTGGCCAAGATCTTTGTGGCCAAGGGCCGCCCGCAGGATAACCCCCTGATCGTCCACATCACCGGCCCGGAGATGCTGCCCGGCCTCGTCAGCGAGGTGCCGGAGCGGGCACAGCTGCTCATGGCGGCGTTCTGCCCCGGCCCGCTGACCATCATCATGCCGCGCGGCCCGGAGGTGGCGGCGGAGTGCTGCGCCGGTCTGGACACCGTCGGCATCCGGATGCCCAGCCACCCCGTGGCCCGTGCGGTCATCGAGGCCAGCGGTTGCGCCTTTGCGGCTCCTTCGGCCAACCTGTCCGGCAAACCCAGCCCCACCAACGCACAGGACGTCTTCACCGATATGAACGGCCGTCTGCCTCTGATTCTGGACGGCGGTGAGTGCGACTGGGGCGTGGAGTCTACGGTCGTGTCGGTCGTGGGCGATAAGCCCACCCTCTTCCGTCCCGGCCACATTACATTGGAAGACCTGGAACGCGCCCTCGGCGAAGAGGTCGAAGTCTCCAAGGCCATCCTCGAAAAGCTCCCGGAGGGCGCGGTCGTCCGCAGCCCCGGCATGAAGTATAAGCACTACGCCCCCAAGGCGGATGTCACCCTGCTGGACGGCACTTTTGAGCAGTTCAAGGCTTACGTGGAGGCCCACATGGACCAGAATCCCAGCTGCCTCTGCTTCACGGGCGAGGCCGAAAAACTCGGTGTGCCCTGTGTGGAGTATGGCCGCGAGGGCGATGGTGCCGACCAGGCAAAGCACATCTTCCGCAGCCTCCGCGCACTGGATGAGCAGGGCGACGGCGTCGTCTATGCCCGCTGCCCGCAGAAAGACGGCCTGTCCATGGCGGTGTACAACCGCCTCATCCGGGCAGCGGCTTTCCGGGTGATCACGCTATGATCACGCTTGGCATCACGGGCCGCAGCGGCTGCGGAAAATCTACCGTGACCGCGGTGTTTTCGGCCCATGGGGTCCCGCTGGCCGACGCAGACCAGATCTCGCGGGAGATGCTGCTGCCGTCTTCGCCGCTGCTGCCGGTGCTGGCCCGGCGGTTCGGGGCAGACATCCTCCGGTCGGACGGCTCGCTGGACCGCCGCCTGCTGGCAGACCGTGCGTTCGCATCGCCGGATGGCAAAGCGGCGCTGGACGCCATCACCCACCCGGAGATCGTCCGCCGCATCCGGCAGGCAAAACACGCCGCCGAAGAGGCGGGGGCTTCGCTCTTTGTGCTGGACGGTGCGGTCATCGTCGGGACAGAGGCCGAAGCCGAGTGCGACCGTCTGGCTGTGGTGACGGCTCCATTTGAAACGAGCGTGGCCCGCATCGCAAAGCGGGACGGCATCGCGCCCGAAATGGCAGCGCGCCGCCTGAACGCCCAGACGCCCGAAGAAGCCCTGCTGGCCCGCGCCGATTACGTCCTGCGCAACGACGCAGACCTTGCCGCACTGGAAGCAGCTGCGAACGCGCTTTGCGAGCAGCTGCTGGCGGAAGGCGGCACGAAAGGTGGTGCGCGACCCTCGATTTGAATGCGAAGAGATTTTTGAACGGCTTCGTTCTGGTGTTTCTGGTGACGCTGGGCATCCTCAGCCTGCCGCCGGTGCGGACGCGGGTGGAAAAAACGCTCTATCCCTGCAAGTATTCCGCCCTTGTGGAGCAGTACGCCGCCGAGTACGACCTCGACCCGCTGCTGGTCTACTCCTTCGTTCGTACGGAGAGCGGCTTTGACCCGGATGCTACATCCAGCGTCGAGGCCCGCGGCCTGATGCAGATGACCGAGGAGACCTTCCTCTGGCTGCGCAGCAAGATCGCGGAAGGGGAAAACGTCACCTTCGGGGATCTGTATGACCCCGCCGTCAGCCTGCGGTTCGGCTGCTACTACCTCCATCTCTGCATGGAGCGCTACGGCGGCGATGTCGCCACAGCGGCTGCGGCCTACCACAGCGGCTGGGGCACGGTGGATGCGCTGCTGCAAAAGGAAGAACACTCCGCCGACGGCATCACGCTGCAGGGGTTTCCCTACAACCAGATGCACCACTATGTGGAAAAGATCACCGCCTGCTATGCAGTGTATCAGAATCTGTATGGCACTTGATCCGCTTGAACCGGGCCTCCCGGTTTGAAATATTTAGGAATATAGAAACAGAAAGGCAGGAGAAATTCTATGGCAGAAAAAACTCCGACCCAGCAGCTGGCCGAAAAGCTGCTCTATAAGCCTGCTTACGTTGCCGACAAGGATGCAGACGTCAAGCAGAAGGCACACGCTTTTGCCGAGGGCTACAAGAAGTTCCTTGACAACGGCAAGACCGAGCGCGAAGTCGCCGCCGAGAGCGAGCAGATGCTCAAGGATGCCGGCTACGTGGAGTTCGACCCCAAAAAGACCTACCAGCCCGGCGATAAGGTCTACTTCGTCCAGTTCAAGAAGGCTGTCGTGGCGTCCACCATCGGCACCCGCAGCTTTGAGGACGGCTTCCGTCTGGTCATCGCACATACCGACAGCCCCCGTCTGGACCTGCGCCCGACCCCGCTGTATGAGTCCGACCACCTGAGCTACTTCAAGACTCACTACTACGGCGGCATCCGCAAGTATCAGTGGGGCACCATGCCGCTGTCTATCCACGGCGTCTTCACCCGCGACGACGGCACCACCGTCACCGTCCGCGTCGGCGAGGACGAGGGCGACCCCGTCTTCTGCATCACCGACCTGCTGCCCCATCTGAGCGCCGAGCAGAACACTCGCACCCTGAAGGACGGCATCAAGGCTGAGGAGCTGAACATCCTCATCGGTTCCGATGCGGTGGAGGATGAGGACGTCAAGGAAGCCGTCAAGCTGAACACCATGATCCTTCTCCACGAGAAGTACGGCATCACCGAGAAGGAGTTCATGCGGGCCGAGATCGAGATCACCCCGGCTTACAAGTGCCGTGACGTCGGTTTTGACCGTTCCATGGTGGGCGGCTACGGCCACGATGACCGTGTGGACGCTTACCCCGCACTGATGGCTGAGATCGAGACCAAGGCCCCGGCCTACACCACTGTCTGTGTCCTCACCGATAAGGAAGAGATCGGGTCCGACGGTGTGACCGGTATGCAGAGCATGTATGCCTTCCACTTCATGCAGGAGCTGTGCCGCACTGCTGGTCAGGACGATATCCTGGCCTTCCGCAACAGCGTCTGCCTGTCCGCAGACGTCACCGCTGCCTACGACCCGTCCTGGGCCAGCGCCTTCGAGCCGATGAACGGCACCTATGCAGGCCGTGGCGTGGCGATCTTCAAGTACACCGGCGGCGGCAGCAAGGGCTCCGCAAGCGATGCCTGCGCAGAGCTGGTCAGCGATGTCACCCGGATGCTCGACAAGGGCAACGTGGCATGGCAGATCGGTGAGCTGGGCCGTCTGGACCTGGGCGGCGGCGGCACCATTGCCAAGTATGTGGCCAACCGCGGCATCCCCGTGCTGGACATCGGTGTGCCCGTGCTGTCCATGCACTCTCCCTTCGAGGTCATCCACAAGAGTGACCTGTACATGGCATATCGCGCCTTCAGCCTCTTCAACAACGCACAGTAAGCGCCATTGAAAAACCAGTGCCCCGGCAGGTTTTGTGCCCGCCGGGGCATTTTTGCGCTATTTTTGGGAAAATACTTGACCTTCCACCGACTTTATGGTGTAGTGTAAGGGCGGAGGTGAAGCAAATGAACATCAAACAGGCTTCGGAACAGAGCGGGGTCTCCAGCCCCAACATCCGCTTTTACGAAAAAGAAGGGCTGCTGACGCCTGCCCGCAACCGGAGCAATGCCTACCGGGATTATACCGACGAAGATGTCCGGACTCTGAAACTGATCCGGATGCTTCGGATGCTGGATCTGCCGCTGCCCACCATTCAAAGCGTTCTCCGTGGAGAACAGCCGCTGGCCGAAGCAATCCAGGCACAGCAGGCAGTGCTGGAACAACAGGCCTTCCGGCTGGCGGGTGCGATCCGCTTTTGCGCGGAGCTGACCCGGCAGGCACCCCGGATGGAGCAGCTGGATGTGGACGACTGCCTGAAACGGATGCAGGACCCGCAGGAGCCGGGCGGATTCTTCACCGGCTGGCTCAAGGATTACCGCACAGTGGCAGAAAACGAACAGAAAAAGCGTTTTTATATCGTATCGGAGCAGTCCATCAACACCCCGGAGGACTTTGCAGAAGCGTTGCAGCGCTATGCCGAAGCGCAGGGAAGCCCCCTGCGCATCACAAAAGGCGGGATGTATCCGGAGTTTGAGTGGAACGGCATCCGCTACAAAGCATGGCGGGGGCAGGGCCGTTATTGCGATTCCATCTGCTGCGAAGCGGTCTTCCCGGAATCGCTTCAAACGGGGCTGCCGCCCAGACGGGAGCGCCTGCTTCGATGGCTTTGGCGGCTGCTCCCTGCGGCGGTGACCGCTATGGTGTTGGCAGCACTTGCTCTACGCGGCAGAATGTGAACCCCTGATCCCGATACCACTGGATGATGTCCGGCAGGGCTTCGGCGGTGGTGTGGGTGGTGGCGGAATCGTGCATCAGAACGATGCACTGGGTCTGTTCACCGGTCTCCCGCACCACATTGCGGTAGATGGTGGATGCGCTGGGTTTGCCGCCCACAGCATCCTCGGCGCAGACGTTCCAATCCACAGAGGTGAAGCCTTTTTCAGCGGCCTGCGCTTTCAGTTCGCTCATGATGCCTTTGCCGCCGTAGCGTCGGCTGACGGTGTTGGTGCTCCCGCCCGGAAAGCGCAGATAGCGGATGTCCTCCGTGTGGACATAGGGTGCGATGCGCTCCTTCAGCAGGGCAAGGTCCTGCCAGTAGGCATCCGGGCTCCGGTAGATGTCGCTGTACTCGTGCGAGGCAGAGTGGAATGCGATCTGGTGCCCGGCGGCTTCTGCCTCAGCGAGAAGCGGCAGATACTTCTCGTTGTACCCGGTCGCCACCACAAAAAAGGTGGCCCGGACTCCAGCGGCGTTCAGCGCGGCCAGAACGTCCGGCGTCGTCTTGCTGGGACCGTCGTCGAAGGTCAGACAGACCCATTTGTCCGGTGGTGCGGGCGGCGTTTCCGGCACCGACCCGGCCGGCACTTCGCTTGCGGCAGGGGAGACGAAACCTTCGTCCGGGATGGGCGTCAGGTCATTTTCCCGGCACCCGATGACCGGCGCAGAAGCATAGAAACTCCCAAGCCCAAAACCTAAGCCCAGCCCCAGAAATAGAAGGATCGCGCCCTGTAATAAAAATTTTTTCTGTACCTTCACACCAAAAACCTCCTCATGCTGTGAATTTATGAAAAAGCGTCTCCGTACAAGATATGAGAGCCGAAAAATTCTATGAAAAACGCTTGACTTTCCCAGGAGATTATGGTACTATACTTGAGCAGTCTGCACCACGGTTTCAGACCTCGGGAATCGGAGATTGCACCAAAACAGTATGCGAAGGTGGCGGAACTGGCAGACGCGCACGTTTGAGGTGCGTGTGGTTTATCCTTGGGGGTTCAAATCCCCTCCTTCGCACCAGATGAGAAACCCGTATGAATGCTTGAAAATCAAGTGTTCATGCGGGTTTTTACTTGTTTTGGAATGTGCAGATGCGAACGACTGCCAGCGGTTTCAACGGCTTCTGACGCTCCCAAAGTCGTCAAAAAGTGGTAGAAAAGTGGTAAAAAACAAGAACAGAGGCAAACGTAAAAAGGCTCCACCAAACGGGGAAACCGTTCGATGGAGCCTTTTCTTATGCGGAAGAAGGGACTTGAACCCTCACTCCGATGGAACTGGTGCCTAAAACCAGCGCGTCTGCCGTTCCGCCACTTCCGCACGGAGCTTATTAAGTGTATCAAGTTTGCACCCAAAAGTCAATTCCTGCGGCACAATTTTATAATCACATCCCGCGCGGCACATACTAGCAAAAAGATTCCGGGGAGATGGCGAACGTGAAACAGCAGGACCGAGCGCACCGAAAGGGCTGGAAGCGGGCAAAGCAGGCGGCAGCATGGCTGGCGCTGCTGCCGGTCGCTGCGCTGGGGTGGCTGTACAGCCGCCTGCCGGACCGCGTCTATCTGACGCCGGGCGAGGTTCTGGCGCTGCCCCGCTTTTCCTATGTGGAGCCGCTGGGGGCGCATGGAAGCCAGAATGTCGCCAGCACCCGCGCGGTGGGCAGCTACCAGACCACCCTCTCGCTGGGCGGCTGGCTGCCGATCAAGACCATCCGGACCATCGTTACCGAGCGGATGCAGGTGACGGTCTGCGGGACGCCGTTCGGGGTGAAGATGTTCTCAGAGGGGGCGCTGGTGGTCGGCTTTTCGGACGTGGAACGCTCCAGCGGCGGCACGGCCAATCCGGCAAAGGAAGCCGGGCTGCGCCTGGGCGACCGGGTCATCCGCATCGGCACGACCGTGACGGAGGACAACGACGCCGTCAAAGCGGCGCTGGAAGCAGCGCAGGGGCAGGCGGTGGAGGTCGTGTATATCCGGAACGGAGAGCAGCTCCGCACGACGCTTGTGCCGGTCTGGGATGCGGCGGCAGGGCAGTGGCGGGCCGGGATGTGGGTGCGCGACTCCTCGGCCGGTGTCGGGACGCTGACCTTCGCAGACGATGCACGGGGCATTTTTGCGGGGCTTGGCCACCCCATCAGCGACAGCGACACCGGCGAGAGCATTGCACTGCGCACAGGGGAGATCGTCCCCTGCGAGATCACCGGCTGCAGCAAAGGAACAGCAGGAAGCCCCGGCGAACTGAAAGGGCACTTTCTGGGCAGCCGGGCCATCGGGAGCATCCGCATCAATGGGGAAAACGGCGTATACGGCACCACCCGCATACAGTTCGCCGGGCAGCGCATGGAGGTTGCCTTTGCGCAGGAGGTCACAACGGGCAATGCAGAGATCTGGTCTACGGTGTCCGGTGAGACGCCGCGCCCTTATCAGGTCCGGATCGAACGGATCAGCGACGCAGACCCCAAACGGAACATGGTCCTGCGTGTAACAGACCCGGCGCTTCTGGCGCAGACGGGCGGCATCGTGCAGGGGATGAGCGGGAGCCCCATCGTGCAGAACGGGCGGCTGGTGGGAGCAGTGACCCATGTTCTGGTCAACGACCCGACACGCGGCTACGGAATTTTTGCCCAGACCATGTTGGAACAGGCCGAAATTGCGGCGCAGAGGGCGCAGGATACAGAATCGTCAAAATGAATAAGCATCCTTCGACAATGGATGCCATAATATGGCAAAAATAACCGTTGAAATCAATGGAAAAATATGGTAAAATCAAAAGCGTTAAGGGAACTGCACACTTTGGAGGAATGAACGATGGATAAAATTCGGTTTTTGATGTCGGATACCAGCGCAGAGATCACGGAAGCCTGCCGCGAAGCGTTGGAACAAAAAGGCGTGGAAGTTACGGTCGTCGAAAAGGACGGACAGAAGGTGCTTCAGAAAATGCTCTCGGTGCGGCCGCAGGTGGTGCTGCTGGACGCTTTTATGCCGGGGCTGGATGCACTGGCCGTCAAACAAAAGTACAACGCCGCAGGCGAGCGGCACACCTCGTTTTTTGTGACGGGTGCGTTCCAGAGCGAGGAAATGGTCCAGGAATTGCTGGATGAGGGATTTGCGTACTATTTCGTCAAACCGTTTGACGAAAATGTCCTCGCCAGCCGGGTCGTGAAGGTGGCAATGGGCAAGGAAAAGCATCACCTGCCCACCAGCGTGGACAGCGATGAGCTGACCGTGACGGAGATCCTGCACCAGATCGGCGTCCCCGCCCACATCAAGGGCTACCAGTTCCTGCGGGATGCCATCCTGCTCACCATGAACGAGCCGGAGTACATCAACGCTGTGACTAAGCGGCTCTACCCAGAAATCGCCAAGAAAAACGGCACCACTGCCAGCCGCGTGGAGCGCGCCATCCGCCACGCCATCGAGGTGGCATGGGATCGGGGAGATGTGGACACCCTCAACAGCTACTTTGGCTATACCATCCACAACCTGCGGGGAAAACCTACGAACAGCGAGTTCATTGCGATGATCGCTGATAAAATGCGGCTGGATAAGCGGCAGCGGGTGGGGTGACGATTGAGAAAAGTTACTTTTATTTTGACGTGCAGTTTTGATTGAACGGATACCTTAACAGCTGCATTTCGCTGCCCGGAGGGCTTTGCGGTTCAAAGGCGGCAGATGAAGAGAAAAATGTGCAGACCTTCTGGTTTCGTCGGGCATCAAGCCCCGCGCGGCCGGAAGGTCTTTTTACGGGAAAAAGACGAATTTGGCACTTTCTTTTGAAAAGAAGAAAGATTCACAGCATTTTTTCATAAAATTGCTCCTAAAAATGGAAAATACGATATTGAACTGCTGCGAAATTCATGATAAAATAAGATGAATTATGATAGAAACATTCTATAGAACATATTCGAAGATAGGAAGATGTTTTGAAATGGTCGGCCAGAGAAGGGTCGATGGGAAAGGAACTGGAAATTCAATGCCATTGGAAACGATCACAGACATGCACACCCACATCCTTCCCGAAATGGATGACGGAAGCAAAAGTGTGGATATGTCGGTTGCAATGCTGCGCAAGATGGCCGAAATGGGCATCACAACAGTCTGCGCAACTTCACATTATTACGCGGATCAGAACGACACGGCCACGTACTGTGTCCGGCGGAGCAAAGCGCTGGAAGCATTGCACGGTATCTTGGAAAGCGACAGCAGCCTGCCGCGCATCCGGCCCGCCGCCGAGGTGGCGTATTTCCGGAACATGGAAGAACACCATCTGGAGCGGCTGTGCATCGAGGGCACCCGCACACTGATGCTGGAGATGCCGTTCACCGAGTGGACAGACCAGCAGGTGGAGACTGTCACGACGCTCTCGCTGGATCAGCACTATCAGGTGGTGTTGGTGCACCCGGAACGCTTCTGCTTCAGCAAGGGCAACCGCCAGAAGTTGGAACAGATGGTGGAACTGCCCATCGGTCTGCAGGTGAACGCCGGAAGCCTTATCTCCTGGAGCACCCGCAGGCTTGCGCTGGAGCTGCTCCGCCTGACGGATACGCCGCTGCTGGGCAGCGACAGCCACAACTTGACGAGCCGTGCACCGAATCTGAAAGGGGGGCGGGATGTCATCCGGCGGAAGCTGGGCGAAGGCTTCTTGGCCCGGATGGACGAAAATGCTACCCGTCTTACTGCACAGGGCTGAAGATGCTTTTCCACAGTGGGCAGATCTGCCCACTGCGTCGAATAAGAACGAATCCATAACCGCTACAGCATTGACAAATCAAAAGAGGAGAAAAATCAATCAAGATGGAACAGCAAACGATCAATAAGATGCCCGACCAGCAGCTGCAGATCGCCCTCAATCAGAACGATCACGAAGAAGAGATCGATCTGCTGGAACTGGCGTACATGCTTTGGAGCCACATTCTGCAGATCCTTGCCTGCCTGCTTGCAGGTGCCATTCTGGCATGGGGCGTGACCTATTTCTTCATGACCCCGATGTTCAAGGCTTATGCCAGCATGTATGTGGTGTCCGCGTCGAACAACTCGCTCGTCAACCTGACCGATCTGCAGATCGGTTCTCAGTTAACGGCCGATTATCAGGAACTCCTGCTCAGCCGCCCGCTGCTGGAAAGCGTCATCGACAACCTGGACCTGGATATGACCACGAAGGAGCTGAAGGAGGAAATCAGTATTACCAATACCAGTGGCACCCGGTTGATGACGGTCACCGTCACCGACGCAGACCCCCTGCAGGCAGCTGATATTGCCAATGAGCTGATCGATCAGGCCTGCATTTACCTGCCACAGGTCATGGAGACTGAGACTCCGAACAAGGTCGAAGATGCCATTGTCCCCACCAAGCCGTTCAGCCCCAGCTATTCGAAGAATACGCTGCTGGGTGCTCTGCTGGGTGCTGTGCTCTGCTGCGGCGTTCTGGTAGTGAAGTTCCTGCTGAACGATACCTTCGAGACCCCGGAGGATGTGACCAAGTACCTCGGTGTTCAGCCTCTGGCAACCATCCCGGAAGCAAATCTGGATGGCAAGCATCCGAACAAAAAAATGCGTTCGCGCGGTTCAAGAAGGGCTAAGGGAGGATACCATGAATAAGATCGAGATCAATAAACTGCCCGAACTCTCTTGGGAAGTGAGCGAGGCGGTCAACCAGCTGCGCGTCAATCTGAGCTTCTGCGGCAGCGATGTCAAGACCATCATGGTCACCAGCAGTACTCCAAACGAGGGCAAAAGCTTTGTGGCCATGCAGTTGTGGAAGAGCATTGCAGAGATGGGTAACCCGGTGCTGTTTATCGACTGTGACTTCCGCAAGTCCGTTCTGCGCACCCGCTATGGGTTCTCCTGCAGTGGCCACATGAAGGGCGCTCCCCACTATTTGGCCGGTCAGGCTGAGTTGGAGGATGTTATCTACGAAACCAACATCAAAAATGGCTATATTATCCCGGTAGCAAAGACCATTGTAAACCCGGCTATCCTGCTGGAGAGCCCCAAGTTTGCTCAGATGATCGCAGAGTGCCGCAAGCGCTTCGGTATCATTCTCATCGACACCCCGCCGCTGGGCAGTGTGGCCGATGCACTGAACATTGCCACTCACTGCGATGGCACGGTCCTGATGACCATGTGCGGCCAGACTCCCCGCAAGCTGGTGGCAAGCTCTGTGGAACAGCTCAAGCGTACCGGCACGCCGCTGCTCGGTGTGGTGCTAAATGCTGCAAAAACCAATGGTTCCAACCTTTACTATAAGAAATATTACGGTAAAACGGGATATTATTATGGGGGGGGGTCCGCTTTGGGCGCGGAAGAGAATAAAAAAGGCTGATCTCCCGCTGTGACAGTACCAAAACTTAAAAATTCCCCCTTGCATTTTTCGAAAGTTGTGCTATAATATTTAAGCAATCGTTTCCAAGGCCGCTCGTGGGGGTAGCCGATATTGAAGGTTGTGATGGGCACATACATTGATAATATGGCCCCAATACGTCAGAACCAGAAATGAGGTGAAAAAGAATGAAGCAGGGTATCCATCCGAATTACGTTGACTGCACCATCACTTGCGCATGCGGCAACGTCATCAAGACCCGTTCCACCAAGCCTGAGATCCACGTCGAAGTTTGCTCCAAGTGCCATCCTTTCTACACTGGTAAGCAGAAGCTGGTCGACACCGGCGGACGTGTTGAGCGCTTCAACAAGCGCTTCGGCCGTAAGTAATTTTACTGGTCTTTTCCAAAGCGTCGTCTCCCTTGCGGAGGCGGCGCTTTTTTGCGTGTTGGGGCAGAAAAGCACGAACGGTGGAACCTTTCGGAACTTACACGACTTTATCTTATTTTCATCACATTTGCAGACTAAAATAAACCAGCAACGAAATCCATCGCGTTCTGCGCGGCCTTTGAGAGGAGCGTTATTTGTGATCGAAGTTTCTCATCTTACCAAAAAATACGGGAGCCGTCTGGCAGTAGAGGATGTTTCCTTTGCAGTGGCAGACGGCGGCATCTGCGGCCTGCTGGGGCCGAACGGTGCGGGCAAGTCCACCATCATGAACATCCTGACCGGGTATCTGTCCGCTACCAGCGGGCAGGTCACGGTGGCGGGGCACCCGCTGCCGGAGGAGGCCGATGCGGCAAAGAAGTGCGTCGGCTATCTGCCGGAGCAGCCGCCCCTTTACCCGGAGATGACGGTGCAGGAATATCTGGACTTTGCAGCCGAGCTCAAGGGCGTCAAGAAGGCCGAGCGGAAAGAGCAGGTGCGCAGCGCAGCCCGCCGCACCGGGCTGGAAAAGGTCCTGCCCCGGCTCATCCGCAGCCTCTCCAAGGGCTACCGGCAGCGGGTGGGCATCGCGCAGGCGCTGCTGGGCAGCCCGAAACTCATCATCCTCGATGAACCTACCGTCGGCCTGGACCCGGCGCAGGTCATCGAGATCCGCAAACTCATCCGAGAGCTGGGGCAGGCCCACACGGTCATCCTGTCCAGTCATATTCTGAGCGAGGTGCAGGCGGTCTGCCAGCAGGTGCTGATCCTGTCCAAAGGCAGGCTGGCGGCATCGGGCAGTCTGCAGGAGCTGACGGCGGACGGCAGGAGTCTGGAAGAAGTCTTCCTGGAACTGACCGGCGGTGAAACCGAGGAGAGCACAGGGGAGGGAGACGAATGAACGCCATTTTCAAGCGGGAACTCCGCAGCTATTTCCACGGGATGCTTGGCTATCTGCTCACCGCCTTTCTGCTGGCGTCGTCGGGCATCTATTTTCTGGCGCTGAACCTCGGCTACGGCCTGACGGATTTCAGCTACTATACGCTTTACCGCACGATCTTCATGCTGCTGCTCTACATTCCGGTCCTGACCATGCGGTCGCTGGCCGAAGAGCGCCGCAGCCGCACCGACCAGCTGCTTCTGACCAGCCCGGTCTCCGTCTGGGGCGTAGTGCTGGGCAAGTTTTTCGCGATGTGCGCCGTGTTTGCGCTGCCGTGCCTTGTGGATGCCGTGATGATCCTCATCCTCTTGGCACTGGGCGGAACAGTCACCGCGCTGGCCGCAAACTTCGCGGGTCTGCTGTGTTATTTTCTGCTGGGCTGTGCGGCCATTGCCATCGGCGAGTTCCTCTCCGGCCTGACCGAAAACCCCATCATTGCAGCGGTGGCGGGCTTCTCGGTGCTGCTGCTGGCCTATATGATGCCCAGCCTGCGCAGCCTGTTCAATGCGGGCAGCGCGGTGGCGCTGGTCGTCTTTGTGGGAATCGCGGGTGCGGCATCGCTCCTGGCCGGGTTGCGCACCCGGAGCTTTGTTCTGGGGTGTCTGGCCTTTGCAGCGTGCTGCCTGGGGCTGACGGGCCTTTTCCTCGTGAAGAGCGCCTGGCTGACCGAGGCGTTCAGTGCGGTGCTGAGCGCCCTGTGCCTCTTCACGCCCTTTGAAGATTTTGTCAACAGCAGCTTTTCCATCCCGACGCTGGTCTATTACCTGACCGTGACGGCAGTGTTTCTGTTCCTCACGGCGCAGGGTATCGAGAAGCGCCGCTGGAATTAAAGGAGGTGCGCAGCGATGAAGTTCTCCCCCAAAGATAAGACGGCCCTGAATGGGCGGGTGTTCCGCAGCGGCCTCTATTCCGCTGCCATCACGGCGGCCGTCCTGGTTCTGGCCGTGCTGGTGAACCTGCTGGTGCGGGCCCTCCCGACCAAATACACCACGTTCGACCTCTCGGAGGCCGGGCTGTATACCCTCAGCGACAGTTCCGCGCAGGTGGCGCAGGGCCTGACGCAGGATGTGACCATCTACTACCTCTGCGAGACCGGCAATGAGGACCAGATCATCTCCAAGCTCCTGGACAAATACGCTTCCGAGAGCAGCCATATTGCCTGGGAAATCAAGGACCCGGCCATCTACCCGACCTTTGCAGCCCAGTACGGCGCACAGGATGCTGCGTCTGGAAGTCTGATCCTGGTCTCCGGGGAGCAGAGTGTCGTGCTGGACGCCTCCGACCTCTACGATTATGACTATTCCGACTACTACACCACCGGCAGCTATCGTGTGACGTTCTCCGGCGAGAGTAAGATCACCTCGGCCATCTACCGCCTGACCAGTGGGGAACAGAAACACGCCTACTACACCACCAACCATGGGGAGCAGGCCCTGACCGACACGCTGACCGATGCACTGGAAAATCAGAACCTCTCCCTCACGGCGCTGGACCTGCTTTCCAGCGGCAGCGTCCCGGAGGACTGCGACCTGCTCATCATCAATGTCCCGGCACAGGACTTTGCCTCGGCGGGCGCTCTGGTGGATGAGATGAGCCTTCTGCGCAGTTACCTGAGTGCAGGCGGCAACGTTCTGCTCACGACCGATACCTATTATAATACGCCCAATCTGGACGCTGTGATGGCCGAATTCGGCTTGACCCGCGCCGAGGGGCTGGTGGTCGAGGGCGATTCCGGCCACTTCATGAACGGCTACCCCTACTATCTGCTGCCGGACTACACCAGCCCCACAGAGACCACGGCGCTGGAGGGGGTGGATACTGGCCGCCATGTTCTGCTCCAGATGGCGCAGGGCATCACCCTGACTGAGACGGAAGGTGTGACCGCAGAAGCGCTGCTCACCACCTCCGATGCGGCCTACAGCAAGGCGGCCGGGTACGAGATGACCACGGTGGAGAAAGAGGATGGCGACACGGATGGCCCCTTCACGCTGGCAGCCTACGTCCGCAATACAGCCACCGAGGCAGAGGTCATCTGGATCAACTGCGGCAACATGGACAACGAGAGCGCGTATCAGGTCGTGCCTGGCAACTGCACCTTCCTGCAGGGCTGTGCGTCCTCGCTGGCGGGGCAGGTCGGCAGTGTGCTGATCGACTCCAAGGCGCTGGAAGCTGCCCCCATCAGCGTTTCCAGTGCACAGGCGGCGGTGCTGGGTCTGGTGTTCATCCTGATCCTTCCGGCAGCGCTGCTGGCGGCGGGTGCCGTCGTGGTCATCCTGCGGCGCAGAAAGTGAGGCCCGCATGAAAACGAAACAGTGCACCCTCATCGTTCTGCTGGTTCTGGTCTTTCTGGCGGGCGGGGCCTTCGCAGCCTTGACGGCGAAGAACGAGCAGGCCGCACAGGCCGAAAGCGCTGCGGCGGAGGGCACCATCCCGCTGTCCTCCTTTGCGGCGGACGACCTGACCGAACTTGCGGTCACATACAACGGCGAGACGAACACCCTGACGGCTGCAGACGGCAGCTGGACGCTGGCCGAAGACCCGGCCTATCATCTGGACGCCACCGCCTGCAACACGATGGTCACCGCCCTGTCGGCGCTGAACGCCAAACGCCAGCTGACCGAAGAACCCGGCGAGGACTACGGCTTCACGGACGGGAGCCTGACCGTCACGGTCACAGCGGCAGGGGAGACGAATACCTTCACCTTTGGGGCAGAGAATGCCGCCACCGGGGATATCTACCTGAAAAAGGCCGGGGACGATGCCCTGTATACGGTGGCGGCGTCCAAGGCGGCCTGCTTTGCGCTGAGCCGCGCTGAACTGTTCGGTGCCTTCAACCCGGCGGGGCTGACCCGTTCGGCCATCGAATCCGTCACCCTTGCCTGCGGAGACGAGCCGTTCACTCTGACGGCGGTTTCGGAAGTCGCAGAGTCCGACCGCTCGGCCGACTCCAAAAGCGACAGCGACAGCACGGCGTACACCACGGTCTGGAGGCTGGCGGATGCACCGGATGCGGAGCTGGACGAAACGCAGGTCAGCAGCCTGCTTTCGGCCCTCAGCAGCTACGTCACGGCGCAGGATCCCCACGGCGATGCGTCCGGCATGAAGCAGCTGGCTGCAGCCACGGTCCGCATAGCGGACGGCGAACGGACACTGACCTATTACGAGGGCACGGACGGCTATTATCTGACCGTGTCGGGGGACGCTTCCCTCTACACGGTGGACGCCGCCACCGTGCAAACAGTGTGCACCGCAAAGGACCGTTACAAAGCGGCTTCGTGAAACGAATGTTCATCTGGCAGTCCTTTTTGAGCCCGGAAGTTTCCCGCAGGGGAGCCTCCGGGCTTTTTGATGTTACGGCCCGGTTTTCGCCCGGTACGTAAAGTTTGGGCAAACGGTGTCAGAGCGATTGACATTTGTGCAGAAATTGTATAAGATAGACACGAACAGGGGGAGAGACTGCGCAATTTGTCACCCAAGGCACGGCGCGTGGAAACCGATCGCCCTGGTACGAGGGATGGGGACACGAGCCCTGTCTTTTTTCGTATCTGAGTTTAAGGAGGATTTGGTATCAATATGGACAACTCGGTGATCGTTTCACTGCGGGACATCGTAGTGGAGTTTGACGGCCAGCGCATTCTGGACGGATTGAATCTCGATATCCATGACAAAGAGTTCGTTACGCTGCTGGGTTCTTCCGGCTGCGGCAAGACCACGACCCTGCGCCTGATTGCAGGCTTTTTGGAGCCGAATTCCGGCAAAGTTCTGCTCAAGGGCGAGGATATCACCGGTGTGCCGCCCTACAAGCGCCCGGTGAACACGGTGTTCCAGAAGTATGCGCTCTTCCCGCATCTGAACGTGTTCGAGAACGTGGCCTTCGGCCTTCGGCTGAAAAAGATGGACGAAGAGACCATCCGCCGCAAGGTGCGCGATATGCTGGAGGTTGTGGGCCTGAAAGGCTTTGAGCGCCGCAGCATCGGCCAGATGTCCGGCGGTCAGCAGCAGCGCGTGGCCATTGCCCGCAGCCTGGTCAACGAGCCGGAGATCCTGCTGCTGGACGAGCCTCTGGGCGCACTGGACCTCAAGCTGCGCAAGGAGATGCAGCTGGAACTCAAGCGCTTGCAGCGCGAGATGAACATCACCTTCATCTATGTCACGCACGACCAGGAAGAGGCCCTGACCATGTCCGACACCGTCGTCGTCATGAACGGCGGCAAGGTGCAGCAGATCGGCACCCCGGAGGATATCTACAACGAGCCGAAGAACGCCTTCGTGGCGGACTTCATCGGCGACTCCAACATCGTGGATGGCGTGATGCACAAAGATTTCCTCGTTTCCTTCTCCGGTGTCCAGTTCCCGTGCGTGGACCGCGGCTTTGCCCGTGAGCAGAGTGTGCAGGTCGTCGTCCGCCCGGAGGACATCGAGGTCGTTTCGCCGATGGAAGGCCAGCTGGTGGGCGTCGTCAACGACGTCATCTTCAAGGGCGTCCACTTCGAGATGCACGTCGATGTGGAGGGCCGCGAGTGGCTCATCCATTCCACCCGTGCCTGCACCCCCGGCGAGACCATCGGGATGCGCATCGGCCCCAACGAGATCCACATCATGGCGCGTTCGTGAGGGGTGAGCCGAAATGATGAAGATTTACGATCGAAAGCTCGCGTATCCCTACTTCGTGTGGATGACGCTCTTCACAGTGGTGCCCCTCATCATCGTGGTGTATTATGCCCTGACGGACAGCGACGGCAATTTTACCCTGAACAACCTGCTCTCCATCAGCGGCTATGGCTCGGTGTTCGCGCGCAGCCTGCTGCTGGCCCTTATCGCCACGGTCATCTGCCTGATCATTGCGTTCCCCGTCGGCTATTTTCTCTCCCGCCTGCGGGTGAACAAGCAGCATATCATGCTGATGCTGGTCATGCTGCCCATGTGGATGAACTTTCTGCTCCGCACCTATGCGTGGATGGGTCTGCTCAGCGTCAACGGCCCGGTCAACGCGGTGCTGGGTGCCTTCGGCCTTGGCCCCTACACCATGCTGAATACCTCCGGTGCAGTGGTGCTGGGCATGGTGTACAACTATGTGCCCTATATGATCCTGCCGCTCTACACCAGCATGACCAAGATCGACCAGAGCATCGTGGAGGCTGCACAGGATCTGGGCGCTTCCACCACCCAGACCCTGCTGCGGGTGCTCATCCCCATGAGCGTGCCCGGCATCAGCACCGGCATCACGATGGTCTTCGTCCCGGCGGTGTCCACCTTCGTCATCAGCCGGATGCTGGGCGGCGGTTCCAACCTGCTGATCGGCGACCTGATCGAGATGCAGTTCCTCGGCAACAGCTACAACCTGAACGTCGGCTCGGCCATGAGCCTGGTGCTGATGATCATCGTTCTGCTGTGCATGAGCTTTACTTCGAGCTTCGACGAGGATGAAATGGAGGGGGTGTCCTGATGAAAACGAAACATCTCCGCCTGATGCAGCGGGTCTATATCATCCTGTTTTTCTGCTTCATGTATCTGCCCATCGCGTATATGATCGTGTTCAGCTTCAACCAGAGCAAGGGCTATGCGCTGTTCACCGGGTTTACGCTCAAGTGGTACACCAGCCTGTTCCACAACGCCTCCATCCTGCGGGCGCTGGCCGTCTCGGTGGAAGTGGCCCTCATCTCGGCCGTCATCGCCACGATCCTGGGCACGGCGGCTTCGCTGGGCATCGCCTCCATGGGCCGCAAGAGCCGCCTTGTGGTGACGAACATCACCTATATCCCGGTCGTCAACCCGGAGATCATCACCGGCATCTCGCTGATGCTGCTCTTCGTGGCCTACCAGCGTTTTGCGGGCCGGGTGGAGTTCCTGCCCGATACCATCATGGGCCTGCCCACGCTGCTCATCGCGCACATCGCGTTCAACGTGCCGTATGTCATCTTCAACGTCACGCCCAAGCTCAAGCAGCTGGACGTCAAACTGTATGAGGCGGCTCTGGACCTCGGCTGTGACCCCAGGCAGGCGTTCTTCAAGGTCATCCTGCCGGAGATCAGCCCCGCCATCCTGTCGGCTTTCCTCATCTGCCTGACCTACTCCATTGATGACTTCATGATCTCCTACTTCAACTGCGGCACGGTGGAGACCCTGCCCATCGCCATCTACTCCATGACCCGCAAAAAGGTCAGCCCGGAGATCTACGCTCTGTCCACCATTATGTTCGTGGTCATTCTGACCATCATCCTGATCTCCAACGCCATGGAGAGCCGCGGCTACCGCCGGGACCAGAAGGCACTGAGAGGGGAGGATGCCGCATGAAACAGATGAAGCGCATGGTGCTTTTACTGCTGACGTTGGTGTTTGCCGTCAGTCTGCCGCTTTCGGCGTTTGCCGCCGGGACCATCGAGGTCACGGAAGATGTTTCCGTTTCGGATGATTACGACTGGACCCGCTTCAAGGGCCAGAACGTCACTCTGAACGTCTACAACTGGGGTGAGTATATCTCCAACGGCTCGGACGACAGCGTAGACGTGGTGGATGCCTTCCAAAAGCTGACCGGCATCCACGTCAACTACACCACCTTTGATTCCAACGAGTCGCTCTATGCCAAGCTGAAATCCGGCGCGGCGGATTACGATGTCATCATCCCGTCGGACTATATGGTCGCTAAGATGATCTCGGAGGGGATGCTCGCAAAGCTGAACTTTGACAACATCCCCAACTTCCAGAACATCGACGAAGTCTACCGCAACGCCGACTACGACCCCGCCAATGAATACACGGTGCCGTATATGCTCTGCACCACCGGCATCATCTACAACACCACCATGGTGGACAAAGCGCCCGCCAGCTGGGCCGACCTGTGGGATGAACAGTACGCCGGCAATATCCTGATGTTCAACAACAGCCGGGATGCGTACGCCATCGCGGCATTTGCCACCGGCCACAGCATCAACCCCCAGTCCACCGAGGAAGTGGACGAGGTGGTCAATCACCTCAAAGCACAGAAACCGCTGGTCCAGGCCTACGTCATGGACGAGATCTTCGATAAGATGATCGGCGGCGAGGCGGCCATCGGCGTCTATTATTCCGGCGACGCCATCACCATGATCGACGACAACCCCGACCTGGCCTGGGTCTTCCCGGAGGAGGGCAGCGTCCTTTCGGTGGACAGCATGTGCATTCCCGCCACCAGCGAGAAGCAGGAAGCCGCCGAAATGTTCATCAACTTCATGTGCGAAGTGGACATCGGCAAGGCCAACGCCGAATACATCGGCTACACCACCCCCATGCAGGCCGTGTGGGAGGTGCTGGACGAGGACCTGAAGTACAGCGAGATCGCCTTCCCTTCGGAGGAGATCGAAGCGAAGGAAAAGGTCTTCACCGCCCTGAGCGACGAGGTCAACAGTGAGCTGGACGTCAAGTGGAGCGAGATGAAGAGCTACGACGAGGGCGGCAGCGGCATCGTCTTCCTGATGCTGCTTCTGGCCATGGTCGCGCTGGCCTGCTTCAACATCTGGCGCAAGCTGCGCAAAAAATCGCGGAACATGTATTGATCCATGCAGGCTGCGCCGCAAACGGTGCGGCCTGTTTTTGATAGAGAGGATATTTTTACCATGGAACTGAACCACTTTACCGAAACTGCGACCGTTCTGAACGCCGACTGTGATTTTCACCGGAAGCTCAAACCCAGCGCCCTGTTCCGCTATGTGGAGCAGGCTGCGGCGGATCACGCCCGCGCCTACGGCATGGACGACGATTTCTTTGCCGCCCGCCACACGACGTTTCTGGTGGGCAAGCAGGCCGTGGAGGTCTACCGGATGCCCACCCGCGGTGAGAAGATCACGCTGGATACCGCCTGTGAGCCTTGCAAAAAAGGCTCGATGAAGCGGATCACCCACATCCTCGATGAGGCCGGGAAAGAGCTGGCCCTCGTGGACTGCCGCTGGATCGTGGTGAACACCGAAATGGGGCACATCATGCGGCAGCCCAGCTGGTGCACCCCCAACTACGAAAACGAGGATGTGGAAGGGGAGCTGCCCCAGCTGGTGCACAAATGCAAGGAGCTGACCCCGGCGGGCAGCTGGACGGCCAGCTACTCGCTGTGCGACCTGAACGGCCATGTGAACAACTCGTTCTATCTGGACATCGCCTGCGACGCCCTGCCGCTGGATGCACTCCGGAAGGGCCCGCTGCGCTTCGCCTCCATCAAGTACCACCGCGAGATCCCGATGGGGGCGCAGGTGGCGGTGGCCTATGCGCCGTCGGCCGACGGCTGGTATGTGGTGGGCCGCCGGGACGAGCACATAGCCTTTGAGTGCTATCTGGAATTTTCCAGCGAAGCGGCTGAGAACGCCTGAAAAAAGAATTACAAAAAAATTACAAAAACTTTCGCAAAACCCCTTGCAAAATGGTTTCAAAAGAGTTACAATATGATTACAAGAAGAGCAAAAGCTCTTCTGCGTGAAATCTTTTTCTTCTTGTTATCCGTGGATATCGGGTGCGCACCGCTCCTCCTCCGGCTGTTCTCCTTCGCAGCTGCTGGTGCGTACCGCACAGGCGGTATCCTCGCTTCGTGTGCAAAAAAGCTCGCTCCCGTTCAGGAGCGGGCTTTTTTGCGCCCCCAGCCCGCAGCAGGGGAGAACGGCCTACGTTTTCGGGAATAAAGTGTTACTTTCTACCGTTTTCTTAGACAAAGTGTCTGGTTTTCGCAAGGACAGTTTTGGAAAGTTTGTTTTGCGAAATGCTTGCGTTTGTGCCGGTTTGTGTTACAATAGGTGCAAGCATTTTTAGCATCTTCCAGGCACGATAAGTGAAATGAATTTGCCGCCGTTTCTACGGGCTGCACGAGAGAAAAGGAGTTTGAGTATGGCATATTTCTATGAAGAACCTTCCCGCACCTTTGGTGAGTACTTGCTGATCCCCGGCTATTCTTCTTCGGAGAATGTCCCCACGGCGGTCAGCCTGAAGACCCCGCTGGTCAAGTACCGCAAGGGCGAGGAAGAATGCCCGCTGGAAATGAACATCCCCATGATCAGTGCCATCATGCAGGCAGTCTCCGGCGACAAGCTGGCGATCGCGCTGGCACGCGAGGGCGGCGTTTCCTTTATCTATGGCTCCCAGAGCATTGAGAACGAGGCAGCGATGGTCCGCCGCGTCAAGAGCTATAAGGCCGGCTATGTCGTCTCCGACTCCAATCTGGCCCCGACGGCCACCCTGCACGATGTGCTGGAGCTGAAGGCCCGCACCGGCCACTCCACCATTGCCGTCACCGCCGACGGCACCCCCAACGGCAAGCTGTTGGGCATCGTGGCCTCCCGCGATTACCGCGTCAACCACACCCCCGATGACGCCTCCGTCACCACCTTTATGACCCCCATCGAAAAGCTGGTCACGGCCCCGGAAAACACCTCCCTGCATGACTGCAACAACATCATCTGGGACAACAAGATCAACACGCTGCCTCTGGTGGATGCCGAGGGAAACCTGAAGTATTTCGTCTTCCGCAAGGACTACGACTCCCACAAGAAGAACGCCAACGAGCTGTTGGACGCCAACAAGAGCTATGTCGTGGGTGCCGGCATCAACACCCGTGACTACGCCGAGCGTGTTCCCGCTCTGGTGGAGGCCGGTGTGGACGTCCTCTGCATCGACTCTTCCGAGGGCTATTCCGAGTGGCAGAGCCGCACCATCGGCTGGATCCGTGAGCACTACGGCGACACCGTCAAGGTCGGTGCAGGCAATGTGGTCGATGCAGAAGGCTTCCGCTTCCTGGCAGAGGCAGGTGCCGACTTCGTGAAGATCGGCATCGGCGGCGGCTCCATCTGCATCACCCGTGAGACCAAGGGCATTGGCCGCGGCCAGGCTACCGCTGTCATCGAGGTCGCCAAGGCCCGCGATGAGTATTATAAAGAGACCGGCATCTATGTGCCCATCTGCTCCGACGGCGGCATCGTCCACGATTACCACATCACCCTGGCGCTGGCCATGGGCGCAGACTTCGTCATGCTGGGCCGCTACTTTGCCCGCTTTGACGAGAGCCCCACGAACAAGGTCCGCATCAATGGCCAGTATATGAAAGAGTACTGGGGCGAAGGCTCCAACCGTGCCCGCAACTGGCAGCGCTATGACCTCGGCGGCTCCACCAAGCTGAGCTTTGAGGAAGGCGTGGACAGCTATGTCCCGTATGCAGGCTCCCTGTCCGATGGCGTCCAGACCACGCTGTACAAGGTCAAGAGCACCATGTGCAACTGCGGTGCGCTCTCCATCCCGGAACTGCAGCAGAAGGCCAAGCTGACGGTCGTTTCCTCCACTTCCATCGTGGAGGGCGGCAGCCATGACGTCATGCTGAAGAACGCGACCCCCAACATCATGAATGGCTAAGCATCATTGAATCGAACGGCTGCTTCCCGGCTTCTGGAAGCAGCCGTTTTTTCTGGTTTGGAAAAAAGATTTTGCCTGCACCCGCCGGAATTTTATAAAACCTCTTGCACCCATCCGGGAAAGATGCTATCATGGTACAAACACCCTGTCATGACAGGGTGGAAGAGCTCCGCGCCGCACCTAAGATGCAGACCGGGCCGGGGCGTTTTTTCAGCAGCCGCCCGGTATCGGCCGCTGTATGGATATGAAGAGAGGAAACTTTCATGGACGAGATCAAAGTTGTTCCGTATATTCCGGATGAAGATTACGATAACCCTGCCATGGTCGTGGATTTCTACGAGTTCACGATGGCCAACTGCCTGTTCCTGCACGGCTTCAAGGATACGACTCTGGTGTTTGATATGTTCTTCCGCAAGAACCCCGACAACCAGGGCTATTCCATCAGCGCAGGCCAGCGCAAGCTGACGCGCTTTTTGCTGAACTATCACTTCAACGAGCAGGATATCTGCTGGCTGCGCACCAAGGGCATGAGTGAGGAGTTCTGCGAGTATCTGCGCACCTACCGCTGGCAGGGCGACATGTACGCTCTGCCCGAAGGCACGGTCTGCTATCCCCATGTGCAGATGGTCCGCATCGAGTGCGACCTTGTGGGCGCTATCCTCATCGAGACCTATCTGCTGCAGACCATGAACTTCCACAGCCTGATCGCCACCAAGGCGACCCGCGTCACCGGTCTGAACACCCACACCCCCCGCAGCGTCATGGAGTTCGGCACCCGCCGCGCCCAGGGCGAGAGCGCAGGCAACGACGGCGCGTATGCAGCCGTTCTGGGCGGCTGCATCGGCACCGCCAACTGCCTGGCCGAGATGAAGTATGGCCCGGAGGTCAAGGCCGTCGGCACGGTGGCCCACAGTTTCATCGAGTTCTTCCCGACCGAGTTCGACGCCTTCAAGGCCTTTGCCGATACCTATCCGGACTCTGTCAGCCTCCTGCTGGATACCTATAATATCATGGAGAGCGGTCTGCCCAACCTCATCAAGCTGGACGACTACCTCATCAAAAAGTATCCCAACGACCCCAGCCGCCGCGTCAAGAGTGCCCGCATCGACTCCGGTGACCTGGCCCGCGGCTCCAAGCGCCTGCGCAAGGCGCTGGACGCAGCAGGGAAGCCTTATATCAAGCTGGTGGCGTCCAACGGTCTGGACGAAAAGAAGATCGCCAACATGGAGCTGTATGAGCATGCCCACTTCGATTCCTACGGTGTCGGCGAGAACCTCATCACCTCGGCTTCCGACCCTGTCTTCGGCGGCGTGTACAAGCTGGTGGCCGTCAAGCGCCCGGATGGAACCTATCAGCCCAAGATGAAGTGTTCGGATTCTGCCAGCAAGGCCATCATCCCTGGCAAAAAGATGCCGTGGCGTCTCTACGATGAAAACGGCCAGGCACAGTGCGACCTGATCGCCATGGATGGTGAGGAGATCGAGGCAGGCAAGCCTGTCACGATGGTCAATCTGGATTCTGACGCCATCGAGCGCACCGTGACCATCACCCCCACCAAGGTGAAAAAGCTGCTGGTGCCGCACATCCTCCACGGCGAGCTGGCCATGGAGCTGCCCTCCATCGCAGAGAAAAAGGCCTACATCGCCCGCCAGCTGACCGATGAGACCTGGGAGAGCGAGTTGCGCCTGGAGTGCCCCCACAAGCACTACGTCAACATGACCCCCGCCGTCGCCGAGTGCCGCTCCCGCATGTATGCCGAGCTGCATGGCGGCAAGGTATAACTTGACAAATCGGGATTTCTATTGTATGATATGAATTGCCGTTTGCAGCTCTTGCAGCGGCAGTTTATTTAGAAGCCACTGTGGTGAAATTGGCAGACACGAGGGACTTAAAATCCCTTTCTGGAGACAGAGTGCGGGTTCAAGCCCCGCCGGTGGCATGAAAAAGCTCAGAATTATTCGTTGATTCGAATGATTCTGGGCTTTTTGCGTAGCTGAGCTGAAACATGATTTGCTCACCAATTTCTCTCATCATTTCTTCAGATTCTTTATCATCCATATTATAATACCCCTTTCGTTGGAATGGGTTTCTTGGAAGTAAGTACAGCATGAAATCATTTTGAACTCAATTAGGTCCGATTTTCAGAATCTTCGTTCATACAGTTGTATGGATTTGTATTGGTTTCTATTGATTTCCAGATATCAACATGATAAAATGATAAGAAAGCTCAAATAACGATGTTGATAGATTGGTATTTTCCATTTTCAATGTGAGGGAACCCACTTCATTGCGGAAGGGGGACAGGGTGGCAGTGTCTATTTGACCACCGTTTATCAGTACCAGATAGCCCGCGCAAAGTATCAGGCACGGGTAGACGACCTGCAAGCACCGGGAGATCCGAAAGGAATTAGTTGCGGCAAAAGCGGGTTGAAACAAGAAATTCATTTTATAAACAAACGTGAATTTATGTGAGGAAAAAATGGCTACGAATACGACTGGAATTGAGAAGAAAGTTGAAATCGACCGAAAAGAAAATCTGCGCAAACATCAGCTGTATTGGATCGTGCGTCGGACGCAGGATATTATTTTGTCGTTGGTGGCGCTGGTAGTGCTGTCGCCAGTCATGCTGGCTACAGCCGTTGCAATTGTGGTGGATGACCCATCCGCGGGTCCGATCTTCTCGCAGGAGCGCATTGGGCGCAATGGAAAGCCGTTCAAGTTTTATAAGTTCCGCTCCATGTGCCCCAACGCAGAGGCAAAACTGGACGATCTGCTGGACCAGAACGAGATGGATGGCCCTGTGTTCAAGATCAAGGACGACCCCCGCATTACCCGTGTGGGCAAGTTTATCCGCAAGACCAGCATCGACGAGTTGCCCCAGCTGTGGAATATCCTGAAGGGTGATATGAGCATCGTTGGCCCCCGCCCGGCACTTCCCCGTGAGGTGGAACAGTACGGCGACTATGAAAGGCAGCGTCTGTATGTGACCCCCGGCTTGAGCTGCTACTGGCAGATCGCCCCACACCGCAACGATCTCTCCTTTGAGGAGTGGATGGATCTGGACGTGAAATATGTCAAGGAGCGCAGTTTCTGGGTGGATTGGAAGATCATCTTTAAGACGTTCAAGGTGTGCCTGCTGGGGCATGGGGAATAATGACTGAAACAACGATGAAAATCAGATGGTTGAAGAGTTGATGCGCTTGAATGGGTACATGAAATAATACGTGGATGTTATAATAGGGACAAGGGTACGGCAGAGGACGAAAGGCTCAGCGATCCGAAGTTCATATTTTCTTACCCAAAGAATGAACGACTGATCTTACTGAATGGCAGAAATGCCGCATGGGAAAAAATCTCGACCATGAGGGTGAGGTGGCAGTCAGCGGACAGGTGTAAGACCTATCCACTATTTGTTTTGGGTGAAACAGCCCAAAGTCGAATATTTGAGGACTTGGCGTTGTTACAGCTAAAGGTGAGGGCTATTTCTCGAAACACACCAAGCAGTTCTTAACCCGTTGCAATAAAAAATTTTTTAGAGGAGAGCGTCAGATGAAGAAAAAAGATGAAATAAAAGTGTGTTTGGTGGGTTCATCTGGCGGACATTTAACCCACCTTTATATGCTAAAGCCTTTTTGGAAGGATAAAAATCGCTTTTGGGTGACTTTCGACAAAGAAGATGCGAGAAGTCTTTTGGAAGGTGAAAAGGTTTATCCTTGCTATTTCCCGACAAACCGCAGTATTAAGGCACTCATCAAGAATACAAAAATTGCATTGGATGTGCTTCACAAGGAAAAGCCGGACTTGATTATTTCCTGCGGTGCAGCGGTTGCGGTTCCATTCTTCTACATTGGAAAGATGATGGGCGCAAAGCTGGTTTATATCGAAGTCTTTGACCGAATTGATAAGCCGACTATGACGGGAAAGATGGTTTATCCCATTGTGGACAAGTTTGTTGTGCAGTGGGAAGAGCAGAAAAAGGTTTATCCGAAAGCGGTTAACCTTGGCAGCATTTTCTAAGTAGGGGTAGGAAGTAATGATTTTTGTGACGGTAGGAACACACGAACAGCCATTTAATCGACTGATTCAAAAAGTAGATGAGCTGAAACGCGATGGCATTATCAAAGATGATGTGATTATCCAAACGGGCTTTAGTACATATGAGCCGAAATACTGCCAGTGGAGCAAGCTGATTCCATATCAACAGATGGTCAAGAATGTAGCCGATGCCCGGATTGTAATTACACATGGTGGCCCAGCAAGTTTTATCATGCCGCTACAGATTGGAAAAACGCCCATCGTTGTGCCGCGTCAACATCAGTTCAATGAGCATGTGAACGACCATCAGGTTGAGTTTGCAAGAAATGTGGCGCAGAGGATGGGAACGATTATTCCAGTGGAAGACATCAATACGCTGGGAGATATTATCACGAACTATGACCAGATCGTTGCAGGTATGGGACATGGCATGAGCAGCAATAATGCGAAATTTAATGAAGAACTAGAGAAGCTGGTAGACGAATTATATTGCGAGGAGAATCGATGAAAGAGTTATTGATAATGGCAAAGTCGCTGGGCGGCGGTGGATCTGAAGTGGCTTTGATAGAATTAATTAATGCACTTCCCGAAGAACATTATAATGTAACACTTGTATTGCTTGATTTGGATAGTGAATATGCTTATCGTCTAAAAAAGAGAGTTAATATTGTTCAGCTGACTTTTAATAGTTCTTTTGCAAAATCACTTGTGTCAATGTATGCTTTTCCAGCAAAGGTATTGAAGAAGCTGTCAGTTAATTATTACATTCCATACTACGATTTTATCGCGAGTAGAGTAACAAATGTATTTGAAAAGACTTACGATATTGCTATTGATTTTTATGGATATGGTTCATTTGTGACTGCGTTCTTGGCGACAAAAATACAAGCCAAGAAAAAGGCAACATGGCTCCATGATGAAAAACTCTACTGGCTGAAAAGTGTTCAGAAATACTTGTGCAAGTATGACAAGGTTTACGGTGTGTCCCAAGCGGTTGTTGATGCGTTTTGCAGGGAGTATCCGCATTATAAGGACAAGGCCGCTGTATTTTATAATGTTATTGATATTGAAGAAATCAAACGAAAGGCCGAACAAGATGAGGTTGTACCATTTAGGGATGTTTTCAATATCGTAACCGTTGGTCGGCTGACGGAGCAAAAAGGTTATGACATTGCTGTAAAAGCAGCAAATATTTTGAAGAAAAAGAAAATTGATTTTGCATGGTATGCTATTGGTGGTGGCAGAGATGAGGAAAAGTTGAAGAAATTAGTGGAAGAATACCACTTGGAAAATCAATTTGTATTTCTTGGGCGTAAGGATAATCCATATCCATATATGAAGCACTGTGATTTATACGTTCAACCATCTCGTCATGAGGGCTATGTAATTACGCTAGTAGAAGCACGTGCGCTATGTTTACCAATTGTGTCTTCAGATATTCCCTCAGCGAGAGAGCAGATACAAGATGGTATTAATGGATATGTTGCAGAACTAAGTGCAGAAGCTTTGGCGGATAAAATTGAATACTTGTATCACAATCCTTTGCAGAGACAAAAGACTGTTGCGTATTTGAAAGAACATCCGATTGACTTTTCAAAAGAACTTTTAAAATTGGAAACAATTTAAAATGGACTAATGAGCTTTTAGAAATTGGGAGAATAGTAAAATGCCAATAGGGCTGAAATTTCAAAGAGAACATAGACAACTAGGGTATCATATAAAATATTTATACTATTTTTTCGCAAGAAGAGATGTGCTGCAGAAAAGAATATCATATGGGGGCATGAATCCGAATGATATTATTTATTTAATAAAACCGGATTTTCAAAATGGAGTAGAGGGCCTACTTTCATTAGTTTATAGGCAGTTACTTTACATTGCCATGGCTCAAAAGAACGGATATATCCCATATGTGGATTGGAAAAATTATAAGACTCAATATTATGATGGAAAAAATAATGTTTGGGAATTCTTTTTTAAACAGCCATCAAATCTAACCGAAAATGAAGTTTATAAGAGTAAAAATGTTTATTTGTCTGGGTGGACATTTAAAACGATTGATCCTGAAGGATTATTTGAAGCAAAAGTGTTCGCTGATAAAAGAATAAGAGAAAAAAGCAGCAAAATGCTTTGTGAGCATATTCATTTCAGCGATGAGGTGCTATCAATTGTCGATAAAGAAGCAACAAGTCTGAATATATCAGAATGCATCGGTGTTTATATTCGTGGAACAGATTATGTAAAGCTGAAACCGTCTGGAGAATATGTTCAGCCATCAGTTGATCAAATGAAGTGTAAAATTCACGAATTTGAAAACAAATATAATGCACCGATTTTTCTCGTGACAGAAGATGGCGATATATTCGACAATTTGAAAAAAGAATTTGGCGATATTATCAGAATCGTTTCTTTTGATACCTTTATAAGAAATTATGAGGGAAAAGATGTGCTGAGCAAATCGGATGTGTTAGAAAAAGACAAGAAATTGAGAGGACAAAAGTATCTAGCAAAGATGATACTGCTTGCTAAATGTAAATACTTTGTAGGCTCAATGACACAGGGATCAAAATTCAGCTATATTCTAAATAATGGGAATTATTCGGATGAGTATATTTTCGATTTGGGATTGTATCCATAAAACTGAATGCGCAGATAGAGGTTAGGAAAAATAAAAATGAAAATATGTGTAATAATGTCAACATATAACGGTGAAAAATATATTGAACAACAGCTTGACAGCATCTTCACCTCTCCCCAAAACATCTTTTTATATGTGCGAGATGATGGCTCAAAGGATAGAACGATTGAAATTCTAAAAGATTATAGAATAAAACATGCTGTATCAATAGAAGTAAATGAAGGGAAAAATGTTGGATCAGCAGAAAGTTTTTTAACTGCACTTAGAGAGTGCCCAAAAGCGGATTACTATGCTTTTTGCGATCAGGATGATGTTTGGATTAATGGAAAATTATCCGTTGCATCGGAACAAATTGGCGCAACAAATCAACCTGTTTTGTGGTGCTCAGATTATCAAGTGACTGATTCCGACTTGCACGTTATGATTTCGTCTGTCCTTAAACAACCTGTTCAGGATAGTGTAAGAGCAGTTTTCTATAACAATGTTCCAGGGTGCACAATGGTATTCAATTGGGCTTTAATGCAGGAACTGCGAAAAGTAAATATTTCTAACATCAGAATGCATGATATCATGGCGATCAATGTGGCGCTGATAACAGGAAAAGTAATTTTTGATAAAACGCCGTATGTGCTGTATCGACAGCATGGAAACAACGTTCTAGGGTATAGTCATAAGAAGATTCAAATCGGAAAGTGGATTAAAGAAAAGTTAGAACTGATTAGGAATAAAGAAGATTATTCAACTGCTGAATATGCCAGGGCGGTATTAAATGTATTTGAAAATCAAATGAATGAGAGCGAAAAAAAAGAATACGAACTCATTTCGAAAATGAATAGTGGTCTAATAAGTAGGTTGAAAGTTTTAACTAGACCGTATACAAAAGATAAATTTGGCCGCACCAGTATTTCTATTCGGTTCAAAATATTACTGAATTTAATGTAAATGGTGGGCGCGGTTTCAGAGGACAAACAATATGGATAAGAAGAAAGCGGTTTATAGGACAGCTTTATTGCTATTTGGCATATTAGCTCCGATGCCCATTATTAGCCTTTTTTCCATTACAATGTATGTATGGTGTATTATGCTGCTCGGCATGATTGCTTTGGTAGAATTGGTAAATCAGGGTGGAGTGAAATTCGATAAACAGTGTGATCGTGCTTTTGCTGCTGTTATTGCGACATGGATGATTTCATATTTAATTTGCACAGTAAGAATGCCTATAAAGTGGAGAAGTGGCATTGGAAAAAGTTTTGTACAGCTGTGCTTCCTTGTTATTGTATACATCTTCTTCTCGCAAAGAAAGAAGGTGCAGGATCTGGTTTATTACGTAAAGGGAGTATATATCTCGTCAATTATCCAAATGGTATGGGGCTATGCACAGATACTGTTTGATGCCATTGGACAAGACTTAAATACAATTGTATTTAGAGATACTCTTCATATGGTGGAAGAATTTGCCACTCAGTATCAGTTTGGACGATTGAAAGTAAGTGGTTTGTGCTGGAACGCAGGAAACTTTGCACCACTCATTACATTTGGATATATCTATACAAAAAACATTTATCTCAAAGCAGTTTTCTTTTTGCTGGGATTTCTTTCAGGAAGTCGAACATTGATATTGGGGCTATTTGTAAGTGCCGCGATAGAATTGGCGGTTACCGTTGTTACAGGAGAGTTTAAAACTGCAATCACTAAGAAGAAAACTAAGAAAGAAAAGGCTTTCCTAGCTGTCGCAATTACAGCAATTGCTGTTGCTTTTGTGACAAATATGGATACCATTTTGAGGAAAGTGATGGAGGTTGCGGATCTTCTGGATATTATGAATCGCGTTAAAACAGAAGGAAGTGCCAATACGCATCTTTATTATTTAACATCTGTTCCTACAATCACGATAAAAAATGACCTTCTTTCCAATCTGTTTGGATATGGACCAGGGTGTTCTGGCTATCCACAATCTGTTTTAATGAATTTTTATCCTGAATTGGATAAATGGTCGATTGAATGTGATTATGTAAATCAATTGTGGTCTTACGGATATATTGGCTTTGCGATTTACTATTATTGGTACATAAAAAATGCGCTGAGCACATTTAAACTTGATAAAAAATATGTTACACTATTCATAACTTTTTTGTTTGAGGGAATTCTGTATAATATTACGTTTAATTGGGTTCAATTCTTGCTTATTTCGATTTTTGTAATGAGCAAAGAAAAAATTGACATATTTAAAATAAACAATACTACAGTGTTTCAAAGGATATAATCGCTCATGAAAAAATTTTTTAAGGAAATATTGCGAGTTTACAAAAAAATACCACTTCCGGCCAAAGCTTCTATGTGGTTTGTTCTCTGTAGTGTAGTTCAGAAAGGCATTGCATTCATCACCACACCCATCTTTACACGCATGATGTCAACGAAGGAATATGGTTTAGTAAGCGTCTATAGTTCATGGGTGAGCATTTTGACGGTTGTTTTGACGCTCCAACTTGCAACGGGCGTTTATAACAAGGCAATGATTCGGTATGAAAAGCAACGGAATGAATATACTTCTTCGATGCTTTTCTTGACGACTCTCCTGATTTCTGGAGGCTTAGGAATTTTCTTATTGTTTCCTAAGCAATTGAGTAATGCTTTAGGAATGAGTACGTCATTGATAATTGCCATGTTTGTGGATTTGATTTTTTCACAGGCGATGTCATTTTGGACCGTGCGGAACAGATTTGAGTACGAATATAAAGATATTGTTGGCTATACACTTGCGTCGACGTTTTTTAGTACATTCGGAAGTGTCATAGCTATATATCTGTTTCCGGAACATAAGGCGTATGCACGCATTTACGCAATGGTATTAGTTCATATTGTAATCTACTCGGTTGTGTACTATAAGATAATGCGCACGGGTCGTAAGACTGTATGGAAGGAAGCGTGGAAATATGCGTTGCATTATAATATTCCTTTAATTCCACACTATTTGTCACAGCAAGTACTAAATCAGGCAGACAGATTGATGATCAATCGTATGTGTGGAAGCGCACAAACCGCAATTTATACGGTTGCATACCAGATTGCAATGGTTCTCAATATTGTGACGACTGCTATAGAAAGTTCCTTCACGCCATGGGCATATCAAAAAATAAGTGAAGGAAAAGAAAATGAAGTTGGGAAAATAGCACAAAGTATTTTGATCGTAACGGGTATAACCTGTCTGTTCTTTACATTATTCGCACCGGAATTTATCTATTTACTTGGTGGAAACGCGTATCAAAGTGCGATTTGGGTAGTGCCGCCCGTTTGCATGAGCGTGTATTTTATCATGATGTACAGCTTGATCAGTACAGTTACTTTTTATTATGAAAAGACAAAATCAATTATGCTGGCTTCTTGCGCAATTGCGGTATTAAATATTATACTGAATCAGTACTTCATAACAATTTATGGAATGGTGGCAGCGGGCTATACAACATTGGTTTGCTATATTTGCTATGCGCTTGTGCATTACTTACTGATGTGTCATGTTTCAAAGGATAAAAAAAAGCAAAACCCGTTTAATATAGGAATTATTTGGATTCCGGCAGTTTTGTTTGTTGTTTTGGCTGTTGTGAGTTCAATTTCTTATACGCATTTGAAACTTCGTATTTTATTGATGGTGTTGTTAGGTGGATTGCTAATCTTTGTAGCCTATAAGAATAAAAGTAATTTGCTTAAACTGATGAAAAAATAATTATTTTATGAGACGAAGGGTAACAAAAATGATAGCGGATAATAATCAAGTAGAATTGAGCATAGAGCAGATTCACAAAGTCACATTGGACATTGTAAAAAGAATGTCAGATATTTGTGAGAAAATTGAAGTGAATTACTACGTTGCATATGGATCGCTGATTGGAGCTGTTCGTCATAAGGGGTTTATTCCATGGGATGACGATTTTGATGTTGTTATGCTACGGGATGATTACGAGAAGTTTTGTGACTATTGTATACACCACCAGGATGAAATGAAACCATATAAACTTCTCACACGGAAAAATGAAGAAAACTATCCATATAATATAGCACGACTCAATAATATGGACTACCGTGCTGTATATGAAAACGTTCAAGGCTATGATTCAGGAGTTTTTATTGATATTTATCCGCTCGATGGCGCAGGGTCAAAAGCAGAGCAAGTAATTCAACGGGTGAAGAAGAAAAAAAGCGATTTGTTCCGAGTCACATTGTGGAGTGCTGATGATCATTATACAAAATCGACATATCATAAATGGTATCGCTCAGTGGCAAAGTATGTTGTTAGAAGTTATGCAAAAATTCGAGGATCCAAGTATTTCTTGGATAAAATGGAAAACTTTAAAAACTTATATGACATAAAGAAAAGTCGATATATTGCGGAAATGACTTGGGATTCTGGGCTTACCCTATATGAAAAGAAATGGTTTGAAGATTATATCTATATGGATTTTGAAAATCTTAAGGTAAAAGTTCCGGTTGGTTATGATGAATTCTTAAAATGTCATTACGGTGATTATATGAAACTTCCACCGGCAGAGGAACGAGTTCCTCATCACGAATATAAAGTCTATCGACGCTAAGATATACGCCAATCTCAAGTGACTTTGGGATTGGATTGGCATGATGTTCACGAAAATAAGAGGAGATTCATACATGAACAAACAGGAGAGTGACATTTTGAACGCACTTTTGTTGGAACCTTTCATCAACCAACGGATTTTAGCAGAAGTGTCAGGACATTCATTAGGAGTAGTTAATCGTTCACTCAAGGAGCTTATTAAAGCTGATTACCTGGACGATTCGATTCGCCCTACCATGAAAGCCATCACTGAGTTTAAGCAGAAAACCCCGCAGCGGGCTATTATCTTGGCAGCAGGCTTTGGAATGCGCATGGTTCCAATCAATACGGAGATGCCAAAAGGTCTCTTGGAAGTCAACGGAGAACCGCTCATTGAGCGTATCATTAAGCAACTTCATGAAGTGGGAATTAAAGAAATCTATGTAGTTGTTGGCTTCATGAAAGAAAAATACGAGTATTTGATGGATGAGTATGGCATAGAGCTAGTAGTAAATGCAGATTACGCGGCAAAGAATAATCTGCATTCAGTTAAACTTGTAAAAGAGCATCTGGAGAATGCGTACATTATCCCATGCGATATTTGGTGCGACCGAAATCCCTTCCATCAACATGAGTTGTATTCGTGGTATATGGTCAGCGATCTTGTGGACAACGAAAGTAACGTCCGAGTTAACCGTAAAATGGAACTTGTGGCTGTGCCAGAAAGTTCTGGCGGCAATGCAATGATTGGTATCTGCTATTTGGTGAAAGAGGATGCAGACACCGTTGCAGAACGCATTGATGAACTTTGCAAAAATCAGCGATATGACGGAGCGTTCTGGGAGGAAGCACTTTATAATAAAGACCGGATGATCGTAGCAGCTCGGGTGGTTCATTCTGCAGACGTTGTGGAAATTAACACCTATGAACAATTACGAGAAATTGACAGCGATTCCAACCAGCTGAAAACAGATGCAATTCAGGTGATTTGTACAGCCTTGGGAGCAAAGCCAGAAGAAGTTAAAGATATTACAGTTCTTAAAAAGGGTATGACGAATCGATCTTTCCTATTTACTTGCAAAGGAAAGAAATATATCATGCGTATTCCGGGAGAAGGAACCGATCAGTTGATTAACCGCCGAGAAGAAGCTGCAGTTTACCAAACGATTGATGGAAAGCATATCTGTGATGATATTGCATATATCAACCCGGAAAATGGCTATAAGATTACGGAATTTCTGGAAGGAGCCAGAGTATGTGATCCATCGAACTACGAAGATGTCAAAAGGTGCATGAAACGGCTGCGATACTTCCATGAAATGAAGCTAAAAGTGAATCATGAATTTGATATTTTCGGTCAGATGGAATTTTATGAAACACTGTGGGAGGGAACACCTTCTATATATAAGGATTACAAAAAAACGAAAGCAAACGTTCTGTCACTGAAACCTTATATTGATACTCACATCGAGGAAAAAGTCCTGACGCATATTGATGCTGTGCCGGATAATTTCCTGTTTGTGGAGAAAGATGGAAAAGAAGAAATTCGTCTGATTGACTGGGAGTATGCAGGAATGCAAGATCCTCATGTAGATATAGCAATGTTCTGTATTTACTCACTTTACAATAAGCGTCAAGTGGACAGACTGATTGCTGCTTATTTTACAGAGGGGTGTGATGATGCAACCAGAATCAAAATTTATTGCTACATTGCAGCCTGTGGTTTGCTGTGGAGCAACTGGTGTGAATACAAGCGCAATCTTGGAGTAGAATTTGGCGAGTATTCTCTTCGACAGTACCGATATGCAAAGGATTACTACCGAATTGTTCAAGAGGAACTGAAAAAACAAGGGGAGGAAAAGTAAATGCCAAAAGTAGAAAGAGCTATTATTATGGCGGCGGGATTGGGAAATCGAATGCACCCAGTAACGCTGACAACACCGAAACCGCTGGTCAAAGTGAATGGGACGCGGATGATTGATACTGTGATTGATGGACTACATAAAAACGGAATCAATGAGATTTATGTTGTTGTAGGATATCTGAAAGAGCAGTTTGTGACACTTGAAAAGGAGTATCCTGGTGTTAAGCTGATTGAAAATTCTTACTATGATACCTGTAATAACATTGCATCGCTTTACGTGGCAAGAGATTACATTGAAAATGCGATTATTCTGGATGGCGATCAGATTATTTATAATCCTGAAATCCTTGCACCGGAATTTGAACGCTCTGGTTATAACAGTGTTTGGACAGATGGTGAAACGGATGAGTGGCTTCAGACTGTTGAGAATGGCATTGTTACAGCATGCAGTCGGACAGGTGGAAAAGGCGGATGGCAGCTGTACAGTATTTCCCGCTGGACCGCAGAGGATGGAAAGAGACTGAAACATCATCTGGAAATCGAGTTTGAACAAAAGAAGAATCGGCAAATCTACTGGGATGATGTGGCGATGTTCTGTTACCCGGAGGAGTATCAATTGGGTATCCGTCCTATGGATAGGGACGATATTATAGAGGTGGATAATCTGAGCGAGCTAATTGCTTTGGATGCCAGCTATAAAAAATATGTGGAGGAGAAGTAAATGAATACGAAAAAAAAACATGGGAAAATAGACTGGATGATAACACTGGTTCCTTTGGCAATCGTAATCGCATTATGTGTTCTATTCTTTTTTGCGCCGGAACAATCGAATGCCGTACTGAGTCAGATCCGTTTCTTCTTTGGGGATACCTTTGGCACATATTACTTAGTAATTGGATTGGGGATTTTCATCCTTTCTCTGTATATTGCCGGTTCTAAGTATGGTAACATCGTCCTTGGCGAGCAGAATGAGAAGCCTAAGTATTCCTTCTTTGCGTGGGGTTCAATGATGTTTACCTGTGGTCTTGCAGCAGATATTTTGTTCTATTCGTTCTCGGAATGGGTGCTGTATGCGACGGATCCTCATCTGGCAGAAATGGGGAGCATTCAGGATTGGGCAGGCGTATATCCTCTGTTCCATTGGAGCTTTATTCCTTGGGGATTTTATCTGGTACTGGCCGTTGCCTTTGGTTTTATGCTTCATGTAAGAAAAAGAAACCGTCAGAAATATTCAGAAGCTTGCCGCCCGATCCTTGGAAAGCACACCGATGGCTGGGCAGGGCGTATTATTGATCTGTTAGCTGTATTTGCGCTTCTTGCTGGTACTGCTACCACATTTAGCGTGGCAACGCCGCTAATGGCAACTATTATTAGTGAATTGTTCCATGTTGCTGTAAGTCGCACAGTCATCAATATTATCATTCTGCTGATTACTTGTGTGGTATATACTTACTCACTTCTGCACGGATTTAAGGGTATTAGTAAACTGGCCAATATCTGCATTTATATGTTTTTTGGTCTGATTGCTTTTGTACTTCTATTCGGAGGGAACACACGATATATCATTGAAACTGGTTTTTCTTCCCTTGGACGGATGATTCAGAACTTTGTTGATCTGTCTACGTTCACTGACCCGCTCCGTACATCGAATTTTCCGCAGAACTGGACCATTTATTACTGGGCTTACTGGATGGTCTGGTGCGTGGCTGCTCCGTTCTTTATCGGCAGCATTTCTCGTGGCAGAACAGTACGTCAGACGATACTGGGGGGATATGTATTTGGCGTCGGTTCAACACTGACAAGTTTCATCGTACTTGGCAACTATTCTATGGGAATGCAAGTCACTGGAAAGGCTGACTTTATTACACAGTATCTGGAAAGCGGAGATCTGTATGGCATGATTGTGTCTATCATCAAAACAATGCCGGGTGCACCTGTTATCATGGTAGTTGTGTTGCTGACGATGGTTGCTTTCTATGCGACTTCTTTTGATTCGATTGCTTTGACAGCATCCTGCTATAGCTATCACACACTGGAGGATGGCGAACAACCGAATAAGGGAATTCAGCTGATGTGGTGTATTCTGTTGATTTTACTTCCGATTGCTTTGCTGTTCGCAGAAAGTTCTATGAACAATCTCCAGTCGGTGAGTATTGTTGCAGCATTTCCAATTGGTGCAGTGATTGTGATGATTGCTGTCAGCTTTATGAAGGATGCTAAAAAATATATGGAGAGTTTAGAAGAATCGGCAAAGAAAAAAAGTGAAAAATAACTGGAAAAATACCTGAGTGTAAATGTCAATGAGTTTCTTTACCATTGATACTGAATTTGTTTACCACTCTCAGCCCTCAACTGAGCTATCAGGCTGAGCGGCAAACTCAGCCCGATAGGGCTTGCCGGAATTCATGTAATGAGGCCAAGAGCAATAGACAAGTGCGTTTTCCCGGTGCCGGGATTGCCGATTAAGACGATATTCTGTTTCTTTTCTCTCCTTGCATATAGAGTTGTCTCTATTTTACAAGGAATATGATGTTGATGGTAAACTTTTTCGTTGCCACTGCGGCCAACTATTAGGATAGCATTCACATTCGAGAATCTGCCTGACATGGAGATTCAGACCCACCCGGAGCGTCTCAAGCAGATGCTGCCTTGGGGAAGGCTCATTCAGGAAAACTTTGCATGACAAAATGAGGCACACGATTCCGAGTCGGGTGCCTCTTGTCTTTCTGTGAACGTGCTTTCACTGGACGGTTACCAATATTTGATAAAGAACCAAAAAACATCCTGACCAGAATCGTCCGGTCAGGATGTTTTTGCATAATCTCACAGTTCAAGGTCAGATGTTGCTTCTTCCATCGCATGAAACCGTTCCAGAAAGCTATGCTCCACGCCTTCGGATTTATAGCCCGGCATGGTGTCCAGCGCGACGGCATGGATGCTGCGGAAAATGCTGTTTTCGATGTTGGGGTTGTCGCGCTTGAGGCGGCGGAGCAGGAGCTTGGTCTCCTGCCGCTTGGAACCGCCGCCGCCATTGTCGCACATGGTGCAGTTCTCGGTGAAGCGGCAGGCGCACTGGATGAATTCCAGGTCGTTGTACCGCTTCCAGGCCAGAATGTCCTCCTCGCGGATGCAGTACATCGGGCGGATAAGAGTCATGCCGGGGAAGCTGGTGCTGTGGAGCTTGGGCGGCATGGCCTGCAGCTGGGAGCCGTAGAACATGCTCATGACGGTCGTCTCGATGACATCGTTGAAGTGGTGGCCCAGCGCGATCTTGTTGCAGCCAAGTTCTTTGGCCTTGCTGTACAGGTGGCCGCGGCGCATCCGGGCGCAGAGGTAGCAGGGGTTCTTGTCGGTGTTGTTGGCCACCGAAAAGATGTTGCTCTCAAAGATGGTCACCGGGATGTGCAGCAGTGCCGCGTTGGATTCGATCTTCTGGCGGTTGAGCTCATTGTAGCCGGGGTCCATCACGAGGAAGACCAGCTCAAAGGGGACATCGCTGTGCTTTTGCAGTTCCTGCATGAGCTTTGCCATCAGCATGGAGTCCTTGCCGCCGGAGATGCAGACGGCGATCTTGTCGCCTGCCTGGATGAGCTCATACCGTTTGACGGCTACGATGAAGGGCGTCCAAAGCTCTTTGCGGTATTTTTTGATGATGCTGCGTTCGATCATCTGATAGGGTTCAAGTTCGCGTTTCATGATTTCTCCTTATCGATCTCCATGTGCGGCGGTCAGCTGCTGGCAGCAGACGTCGAACACCCGTAAAAATTCCTGGATCTCTGCCTCGGTGGTCAGATGGCTCAGACTGATGCGCCAGGACGAGAGGGCATTGCGGCGGTCCCGGCTGACGGCAAACACTGCGCGGGAGGGCAGGCCATCCGACGAGCAGGCCGATTTGACCGAGACGCAGACGCCGTGGGCGTCCAGTTCCCGCTGAAAGACCGTGCCCTTTACGTTCTGGACGCTGAGGTTCAGGATGTGCGGGATGGCGTTTTCCGGGCTGTTGATGCGCACCTCCGGGTGCTGGCACAGGGCCGCGCGGAGTTCCGCGTTCCGCTTTTGGACAGAGGCAGAGCGTTCCGGCAGGTTTTCCACAGCAAGTTCCAGCGCACAGGCCAGGGAAGACGCCAGCGCCACCGTAGGGGTGCCGCTGCGATAGATGGTAGTGCTTTCGCCGCCGTGGATGAGCGGCTCCAGTGCCAGATTCCGCCGCTTGAGCAGCAGGCCGATGCCGTTCAGGCCATAGAATTTGTGAGCTGTCAGGCTCATGGTGTCTACCCCTTCAAACGAGACGGGGATCTTTCCAACGGCCTGGGTGGCATCGACATGCAGATGGCAGTTGGGGTAGTTCTTCAGGATGGCGGCGATCTCCTCCACCGGCTGCACGACGCCGAGTTCGCTGTCTACCAGCGTGACCGCCACGGCGATGGTGTCCGGCCGCAGCAGCTCTTTCAGATGGTCAAGGTCTACGGTGCCGTCCCGCCGGATGTCCAGCAGGTCGATCTCATAGCCCTGCTCCTGCAGCGCGGTCAGAGTGCCGCTGACGGACGAATGCTCCAGCGGGGTGGAGATGATGTGCCTGCCCGCATGGCGGGAGAGCCGGGCCAGCCCCTTGAGCGCGAAGTTGTTGGATTCGCTGGCACCGGAGGTATAGATGATCTCGGCAGGCTGTACGCCCAGCAAAGCGGCGATCTTCAGCGTGGCAGCGTCGATCTCGGCTCTGGCAGCGGTGCCTGCCTGATGATGGGAGTTGGCATTGCCGATGCAGCGCCGCTCTACGGAGCAGAACCGGTCGAGTACCTGCGGGTCGGCCGGGGTATTGGCGGAATAATCCAGATAGATCATTGGGTCTCCTTAAATCTCAATCCATTTAATCGGTATTATTATAGTGCGCAGGGGGCCGGATTGCAAGATGCAGGTGCAAAATGCTGCCGCAGGGGAATAAACCCTGAAAAAGAAAGCAATCGCAGAAAGAATGCCAAAAAAACCGGAAATCCATTGCAGAACGGGGTGGTTTCTGATATACTTTACAACGTACGAAGGGAAGGGGAGAGCAGAATGCACGGTTCAACTTTGCGGAGCACGGAGGCTGTTCTCTCGTCCCGAATGTTTTTTCTTCCCGAAAGCTGAGGCACTGTCGCTTTTTTGCGGCAATGCCTCTTTTTTTGGAAGTAAAACGCGAAAGGAGAACTCTTTTATGAGTGAAAAAATCGATTACTCCAAAGGCATTTACGACGCGCGCCAGCTGGGCACGGGTCGGATGCTGATCCTCGGCGTACAGCACATGTTCGCCATGTTCGGTGCCACGGTGCTGGTGCCGCTGCTGACGGGCCTGAGCGTTTCCACTACGCTGCTCTGCGCAGGTCTTGGTACGCTGCTGTTCCATCTGGTCACCAGAGGCAAGGTCCCGGCTTTCCTTGGCTCGTCGTTTGCCTATCTGGGCGGCTTTTCCATCGTGGCCCCCATGCTGGCAGATGCCAACGGCAACCTGACCGTTGCCAACACGAAGATGCTGCCCTATGCCTGCGCAGGCGTTGCCTTTTCCGGCATCCTGTATCTGGTGGTCAGCCTGCTCATCTCTACCTTCGGCATCCGCCGCATCATGAAGTTCTTCCCGCCGGTGGTCACGGGCCCCATCATCATCTCCATCGGTCTGATCCTGGCGCCCTCTGCCATCACCAACTGTGAGTCGAACTGGCTGCTGGCCTTTGTGGCGCTGGGCACGGTCATCGTCTGCAACATCTGGGGCAAGGGCATGGTCAAGATCCTGCCCATCCTCATCGGTGTTCTGGTCTCCTATGCGGTCGCTCTCGTGACCGGTGCCGTGGATTTCCAGGCCATCGCTGCCGCCGACTGGTTCGGCATCCCGCTGCATCAGAATGCCATGGGCTTGTTCGCCATCGACGGCAGCCCGGAGTTCATCAGTGCCCTCTTCACCATCCTGCCCATCGCACTGGCGACCATGATGGAGCACGTCGGTGATATCGCCGCCATCAGCGCCACCGTCGGCCACAACTACATCAACGACCCCGGCCTGAACCGCACCCTGATGGGCGACGGTCTTGCGACCGCCATGGCCGGCCTGTTGGGCGGCCCGGCCAACACCACCTACGGCGAGAACACCGGCGTTCTCGCGCTGAGCCGCATCTACGACCCGCTGGTCATCCGCATCGCTGCGGTACTGGCCATCATCCTGAGCTTCAGCCCCAAGTTTGAGGCAGTCATCAACACCATCCCCACCGGCATCATCGGCGGCATCAGCTTCGTGCTGTACGGCATGATCTCTGCCATCGGTGTCCGCAACGTGGTCGAGAACCGGGTGGACTTCACCAACAGCCGCAACCTGATCGTTGCTGCTGTCATTCTGGTGTCCGCGCTGGGCTTCAACTCGGTGGGCGGCCTGACCTTCATGGTCGGCAGCGTGTCCATCAACCTGTCCGGTCTGGCCATCGCCGCCATCGTCGGCATCCTGCTCAACGCCATCCTGCCCGGCAACGATTATGAGTTCGACGCAGCCGACGGTTCTGACGCTGCCACCAGCGGCAACCTCCAGGTGTAAACAAACTGTTAAATAGGAATAATTCTCAAAAATTATCCTTGACTAACCTAGGAATCATTGCTATAATAGGCTCAGAAACCAAGGCCAACCGTACCAGGGGCGGCCAAAAGAATAACTGAGAAATTATGGAGGTCTATCGTATGAAAAAGTATGTCTGCACCGTTTGTGGTTATATCGCTGAAGGCTCCATCCCGGAGCAGTGCCCCGTCTGCAAGGCTCCCGCTTCTGCATTCGTAGAGAAGGCCGGCAACACCTATGTGACCGAGCATGTCGTCGGCATTGGCAAGGCTGAGGGCGTCCCTCAGGAGATCGTGGACGGTCTGCGCGCAAACTTCGAGGGTGAGTGCAGCGAAGTCGGCATGTATCTGGCCATGGCCCGCGTCGCAGAGCGCGAGGGCTACCCGGAGATCGCCGAGGCTTACAAGCGCTACGCTTACGAGGAAGCCGACCACGCATCCCGCTTCGCCGAGCTGCTGGGTGAGGTCGTCACCGACAGCACCAAGAAGAACCTGATGATGCGCGCTGAGGCCGAGTGCGGTGCCTGCGCTGGCAAGATGGATCTGGCCAAGAAGGCAAAGGCTCTGAATCTGGACGCCATCCACGACACCGTCCATGAGATGGCGAAGGATGAAGCTCGTCACGGCCGTGGCTTTGAGGGCCTGCTGAAGCGCTATTTCAACACCGAGGTCTGATCCCGTTTTTTCAAAGGCTGCTGTGTGGCTCAGGCTGCACAGCAGCTTTTTTGCTTGACGCACCCGGCGGCAAAGGGTACAATGAGACAAAAAACGAAAAAGGAAGTTTCCTCATGAAATCGTCTTCATCCCGTTACGCGCTGCTGGACGAGCTGCGCGGGCTTGACCTCATCAGCATGATGCTCTACCATGGCATGTGGGATGCCGTGTATCTGTTCGGGGTCGTGGTGCCGTGGTATTCCGCCGGGCAGGGGCGGCTGTGGCAGCAATCCATCTGCTGGGTGTTCATCCTGCTGTCCGGCTTCTGTCTGCCGCTGGGGCATCATCCGCTCAAACGCGGCGCGGCGGTCTTTGGTGCCGGAGTGCTGGTCACAGCGGTGACGCTGCTGTTCATGCCGGAAAATGTGGTCTGGTTTGGGGTGCTGACCCTGCTGGGCTCAGCCATGCTCCTGACGGGCCTTGTGCAGAAGTGGCTGCAAAAGATCCCGCCGACGGTGGGGCTGGCGATCAGTTTGATTCTGTTCGCGCTGACCGATCACACGATGGACGGCTATTGGGGGCTTGGCGTGCTGCGCTGGGCGCTGCCGCAGGGGCTGTATGCCAACTACCTCACGGCATACCTCGGCTTTTATCCGGTCTCCTTTTACTCCTCCGATTACTTCCCGCTGCTGCCGTGGCTGTTTTTATTCTGGGCGGGGTACTATCTGCATCTGCTTGTCGGCCGCAAACGGATGGAGCCGCTGCGCCGGTCGGTCTGCCCGCCGCTGGGCTGGCTGGGGCGGCACTCGCTGGTGCTGTATCTGCTCCATCAGCCGGTCATTTTCGGTGTGCTGACGCTGGCGTTCACCGTTCCGCAGCTGCTTTGAGCAGGGGAGTGGAAAAATCTGCAAAAGAGCCTTGACAACCCTGCCGCATTGTGGTATTCTGTCAGCAGTTAGAGAAATCTAACCAAAAATGCGCGTCCGTTTCGGATGACGCATTTTCCTGGTGATAAAAGTTAGAACATACTAACCACAATTGAAAGAGAGGTTCTTCATTATGAGCAAAGTAGCAATCGTATTCTGGAGCGCGACCGGCAACACCGAGACCATGGCAAACTGCATCGCTGAGGGGGCAGGTGCTGCCGCCACCATCGTTCCCTGCGGCGAGATGAATGCTGCCAAGCTGGGCGAATATGACGTCGTGGCATTCGGCTGCCCCGCAATGGGCGCTGAGCAGCTGGAGGAGAGCGAGTTCGAGCCGATGTTCGCTTCTCTGGAAGGTTCCCTGAACGGCAAGAAGGTCGCGCTGTTCGGCTCCTACGGCTGGGGCGACGGCCAGTGGATGCGCGATTGGTGCGAGCGTGTCAAGGAGGACGGCGCGGTCCTGTTCAGCGAAGAGGGCCTCATCTGCAACGAGACGCCCGACGACGATGTCCAGGCTGCCTGCCGCAAGCTGGGCGCTGACCTGGCTGCATGGTAAGCCTTTTCTCTTGACAAAATGAGTTTGTCTTGATAAACTAACCGACAGAGAACCGAACGACACCGGCTTTCTGCCGGTTTTTTTGTTGTATCTGGAGGAACGCATGAAACAGACTACCCCGAAAGACCTTGCGAAAAAGCGCACGGAGGAACAACTTCTGGTGAGCGAGATGATCGCGCTCTACTGCCGCAGGCAGCACCGCACCCCCAAAGGCTCGCTCTGCCCGGAATGTCAGGAGCTTCGCGATTATGCGCTGGCCCGCATCGACCATTGCCCGTTCATGGAGACGAAGACCTTCTGTTCGGCCTGCAAAGTCCACTGCTACAAGCCTGCCATGCGGGAGCAGATCCGCACTGTCATGCGCTGGGCCGGGCCGCGGATGCTGCCGGTGCACCCCGTTCTCTCCATCCGGCATGTGATCGTGACCATCCGGGCCAAACGCAAGGCCGGGGCAGAGAAGTGACCGGTGTATAAATCTCACGGAATGGGGGCATCCTAGAAGCATCCCAGATTCAAAGAGGTGAGAACGAATGGAAAATACCGGTGTTGTCTGCGATGTCTGCAAGTGCCGCCACAATGTGGAGAGCTGCAAGTGTGACCTGCCGCAGATCAAGGTGACGGAGCACTGCTCCTGCACCACCCAGCAGATCGAGACCCCGCACTTCTGCCAGAATTACGAAGCCAAGTAACTTCTACGCGCAGAAAACCGCCCGGTTCCGTGCCGAAAACAGCATGGAACCGGGCGGTTTGTGTTTTGGTGCGGCTCAGCGCAGGGCCACGCCGCAGGTGGCAAGGCTGCGCACCAGTGTGCCGACGCTCTCCTTCATCTGGATGCCGGCAAAGCCCAGCCGGAAGGCCGCCTGCACATTGTCCAGCCGGTCGTCGATGAAGACGCTCTCCTGCGCCTTGAGGTGGTATTTTTCCAGCAGCGCCTTGTAGATGCGGGGGTCCGGCTTGTTGATGTGGACCTCGCAGGAGGCTACGCCGCCGTCGAACAGGCCCTTCATGTCCCGGTTCATCAGCAGGTCGAGCACATCTTCCGGAATATTGCTCAGGTAATAAACGCAGTAGCCGTGGGCTTTCAGCTTCTGCACCAGCTCCTGCATCCGGCGGCGGGGGCGCAGGATGTGCATCCAGTCATCCAGAACGCCCTGCACCTCAAAGGCGCAGCCCTGTTCTCTGGCTTTGGCCAGCATCCGCTGGTTGGCCTCGAACCGGGTGATGAGCCCGGCGTCCAGCAGCTTCCACTCTTCGCTGTCAAAGGTCAGGGCGCTGACCTGCTCCTCCACATCGGCGTTGCAGAAACGGTCCACCAGATACTCCTTGGGGTCAAAATCGACCATGACGCCGCCGAAATCAAACACGATATTTTTATACATCGACACATACCTCGATCTGAATGGGTGAGTTTTCCAATTGGTCGCTGCACTCAGTATAACACAAGGGACCGGTCTGCATCAAGCGCCGCTCTGCCGCATACAGTAAAAGAGAACATACAGCGGGGAGGGGAGCCGATGACATTCCGGGAGCTTTGCGCCAAAGAGGTCGTGCAGCTGTCCAATGGGGCCTGCCTGGGCAGGGCCGATGATCTGGAACTTGACCCGCAGACCGCGCAGGTCCGGAGCCTGCTTTTGCTGGGCAGGCCGCATCTGTTCGGGCTGCTGGGGCGGGACGAGACGCTGACCATCCCCTGGGAGGAGATCGATAAGATCGGGCTGGATGCCGTTCTGGTGCGCACAGAACTGCCGCTGCCGGAGCAGAAAAGTGCTTCGTTCTGGCAAAAGCTGCGCCGCTGGTTGGATGGATGAAAGTTTTTCATCTGTTTTTCCGGAATTAGGGTTTGATTTTACAGAAAACAGGATTATAATAGGGAACCGTGGGCCATGATTTGTGCTCGCAAACTCAAAGATCATCGCCCCATGGGGGCGCTCAGGAAGTGAAAGGAACGGTTCTTGTATGAATAAACGCGCATCCCGCACTCCGGCCAGGCTCCATGCGCTGCGGCTGGCTTTCCCGCCGGTCGTCACACTGGTGCTTGTGGTGCTCACGGAGTGGATCGCCCGCGGCAGTCTGACCGTGGACACCCTGACCCAATACATTTTTCCCCACGCCGAAGCGTATCTTCTGGCATGGGCGCTGCTTTTCCTCATCTGGCTAATGGTGGACTGGCTGACCCGCTTCGCGCCGCTGGCGACCCTGATCGCGGCCATTCTCGGCTGTGCCCCGGCGGCGGTGGATTTCTACACGCTGCAGCTGCGCGGTGAGCCGTTTCTCCCGTGGGATCTGGCGCAGGTCTCGGAGGCGGCGGGCGTTGCTTCCGCTGCCGGGATCCATATCCAGACCAGCATGGTGGTCTCCACCGTTATCATTCTGCTGCTGCTCGTGGCCAGTTTCTTCCTCTACCGCGGGCGGAAAAAGCTGAACTGGAAGCCCCGTGTGCTGGGCGTTGCGACCAGCGCTGCAGCCGTCTGCGGTCTGCTCTTCGGCGTCTTCCTGCAGCCCACAGTCACCCAGGCCATCGGCATTCTGCCCGACGCCTGGATGCAGGACCGCTATTATCGCTACTACGGCGTCACCACCAGTTTCCTGACCAACCTCACCAATCTGGAAATCTCGAAACCGGACGACTACTCGGAAGACGCCGTGAACGAGATTTTGGACGACACCGCCGCAGCCGGGAACTACCAGACGGCACCGCTCTACCCGGCGTCCTATGGGGCGGTCACGCCTGCCGGGAAGACCGAACAGAGCCCCACCATCATCTACGTGATGGACGAGTCCTACTGGGATGTCTCGGAGCTGGAGCAGTATGGCTTTGCATTCGACACGGATGTTTCCGCCAACCTCCATCGTCTGCAGGAGACCAGCGCTTCCGGCCGGGCTTACAGCCCCAGCTTCGGCGGCGGTACCTGTGACGTGGAGTTTGAGGCGCTGACCGGCTATTCCGTCTCCTATCTGCCCAACGGCAGCAAGCCCTATCAGCAGCATGTGACCCGGCCCATGTTCTCTCTGCCGAATTACCTCAAGACGCAGGGCTATCAGACCGCCGCCGTCCACTGTTTCTGGGCCAAATACTGGAGCCGCGACACGGCCTATCCGAATCTGGGTCTGGACACCTTCCTCAGTCTGGAAAAGATGACCCATGTCAACAAGGTGCGCAGGCACTACTGGACTTCTGGCCTTGTTACGGACGACTCCATGGCCGACCAGATCATCCAGCAGTACGAGAGCATGAAGGCTTCCTCCGATGCGCCGGTCTTCCTCCATGCCGTCACGATGCAGAACCACACCAATTATAATAAGGACAACTACCCCGACGACCAGCGCGTCAAGGTGCTGAACGCTCCGTCTGGCATCAGCCGGAGCACGCTGGGGGCGCTCGAAGACTTTGCCACCGGCATCCGGGATGCCGACGCCATGCTGGGCCGCCTGACCGACTACTTCTCTCAGGTGGACGAGCCGGTCATCCTCGTGTTCTGGGGCGACCATTACAACCCCATTGATTCCAACTACGACGTCTTCACCAAGAGCGGCTATGCCAGCGATTCCAGCGCCGACCCCCGCCTCCACCAGACGACCCTGCTCATGTGGTCGAACTATTCGCAGCAGACTGTGGACCTTGGCACCATCGCCGCCTACGACATCTCGCCGGTCATGATGAACATCTACGGCCTGAAGCAGCCGCTCTATTTCCAGTATCTGAACCGCCAGCTGCAGGTGGCGTACCGCACGAACACCCGCGGCACCGTCATGAACCGGGACGGCACCACCACCCAGGAGCCTACTGCATTGCAGCAGCAGTGGAGCGCCAACCACTGGCTGCTCCAATACGACCTGATGTTCGGCAAGGGCTATGCCCTCAGCCGGATGGGGATGGAGGGCCTGGAAGCGGTGCCGACCGGCAAATAAGAGAAGATCGCAAAATCTTTTTGTAAAAAACAGCGAAAAGCTCTTGAATCCGCGTCCTTTTTGTGCTATTATAATTCAGCATCACACACGCATCACTATGCCCTTTTGTGCCCATCCGGGTGGAGGGCAGTCAGGCCCGTCCGATACGGTGCCCTGATCACGGTGTGCGGAGGCAAAACAATATCTGGAGGTATTTTACTATGGCAGTCGTTTCTATGAAGCAGCTTCTCGAAGCAGGTGTGCACTTCGGTCACCAGACCCGTCGCTGGAACCCCAAGATGGCGAAGTATATCTTCACCGAGCGCAACGGCATCTATATCATCGATCTGCAGAAGACCGTGAAGAAGCTGGACGAGGCTTACAACTACGTGAAGGAAGTTGCAGCTGAGGGCGGCGACATCCTGTTCGTCGGCACCAAGAAGCAGGCTCAGGAGTCCATCCGTGACGAGGCTCTGCGCTGCGGTATGCACTATGTCAACGCTCGCTGGCTGGGCGGCATGATGACCAACTTCCGCACCATCCGTAAGCGCATCGACCGTATGGATCAGCTGGCTAAGATGAAGGAGAACGGCACCTTCGAGCTGCTGCCCAAGAAGGAAGTGGCTAAGCTGGAGCTGGAGATGGAGAAGCTGGACAAGTACCTGGGCGGCGTCAAGAACATGAAGACCCTGCCGAAGGCCATGTTCATCGTCGATCCTCACAAGGAGCGCATCGCTGTTGCTGAGGCCCGCAAGCTGAACATCCCCATCGTTGCGATCGTCGATACCAACTGCAACCCCGATGAGATCGATTACGTGATCCCCGGCAACGACGACGCGATCCGCGCTGTCAAGCTGATCGCCGGTGCAATGGCCGACGCTGTTCTGGAAGGCAAGCAGGGCAACCAGGAAGCTCCCGCTGAGGAAGCAAACGCCTGATTTTTCCGTATTCCGAACAAACCCGTTTAGTAACGTGTAAGGGAGAATAAAAATGGCTATTACTGCAAAAGACGTTATGGAGCTGCGCAAGCAGACCGACTGCGGCATGATGGAGTGCAAGAAGGCTCTGACTGAGGCTGACGGCAACTTCGAGAAGGCAGTCGAGATCCTGCGTGAGCGTGGTCTGGCTACCGCTGCAAAGAAGGCAAGCCGTACCGCTGCTGAGGGCATGGTCTACGCGGATTACTGCCCGCAGTGCAAGGTCGGCGTCGTCATCGAAGTCAACGCTGAGACCGACTTCGTTGCCAAGAACGACAAGTTCGTTGCTTTCGTCA
>ERZ1026846.82-NODE-82-length-68220-cov-8.525372_pt1 | contig 68220 bp, 49 predicted proteins | sample MGYA00380153_ERZ1026846 | MGnify/ENA primary metagenome ERZ1026846 (study PRJEB33269, sample SAMEA4719789) | human gut metagenome | biome: human-associated habitat; feature: organic feature; material: feces | place: Cameroon | collected 2013-10 ...
ATAGCTGCATATTTTCCCGACGCGAGACGCGTCGCCCCCATTAGTGCTTGCGTTTCTTCAAGCACCAAGCGCTACCACCAAGCGCTACCATCAAACGCTAACTCTAATGGGGGCGACGCGTCCCGCGTCGGGGTAGAGATAGGAGTTAAACACGAACGCTACTATTGCTAATAATAGCTGCATGTTTTCCCGACGCGAGACGCGTCGCCCCCATTAGAGCTAGCGTTTTCAGACCGTACCCGTCTAAATCCGAAACTTGGGTAAAATAATAAGTAGCGTAAGGCATACTTACTTGTCAACCCGTCAACCCGTTAACCTGCCACACCCATAAACCAAGCATTCTGCCAACGGGCTTGCTATGGATTGGCGGCTGCAACCTTCTGCACTCTGATGCCCACATCGGCAATGCCGGGTAGTATTTCGCGGCGCATGATGTGGCTGATGCTGATGTCGGCACTGGCGCCGGCGGCGATTTGCTGTTGTTGCCAAGGCATGTCGTATTGGTAGATGGTCACGCCGTGCCCGTTGGGGTCGCCGCGTTGGTTGGTGAGTTTGAACATCACCGTGTCACACAATTCGCGGTTGGGGTTGTGCCAATGCTGGCGCACCACCAGCCACAGCGACTGAAAGGGGTAGGGCGTTGACGACGACGTGCGAACTCCGAGGTCGATGCGGTATGTGCCAGCAGTCTTTACCGTGTCAACGTGAAATTTCAGCGTGTCGCCGGGTTCCCAGCCCTCTACCGGGGTAGGGCAGTAGTTAAATGCCAAAGGCTTGTCTTCACAACCCGTCACAATGCCGGCCAGGGCACTCAACCCACAGAGCAACGCAGCCATGCAAAGCGGTTTGCACAGAGCGTTCGGTGCGTGTAGTATGTATTTAGCCAATGTATTCATGCCACCAATTTGTATCAACAAATTTAGAACACCTGTTTATGCCTCGGGCGTATCAGGTTTAGTGTTGCCTTGCGGCCTGTTGTTGCGGTTGTTGTCGCGTCGTTCGCGTCGGTTGTTGTCATTGCGTCGCCGGTTATTGTCGCGTCGTTCGCGTCGTGGCTGCTGTCCGCCTTCGCCTTCGTTGCCTTGTTTGTTCTCGGCATTGTTGCGCTCCTTGTTGTTGCGCTCATTGTTGCGGCGGTCGCGTCGGTTGTTGCGGCCCTTGTTGCGTCGCGCCTTGTCAAAGCGTGTAAGGTCATCTTGTTCTGCCAGGTCGACGGGGCGTTTTGGCTCAGCAGACACCTCGTTCGTCAGCGACTCCGGTTTCTCGCCCGCAGCGTTCATGGCCAGCACCTCTTTGGCGCGCTCGGCGCTGATGGTCACCAGGTTGGCAGCCAGTCGGCGGTCGGAACTATAGGTCACCTCGCCGGCCAGAATGTCGGCTTTGAAGAAGTAGAATGTGCCGTCCAGCGTTTCGAGCGTGGCATTGCGTTCAGGCAGTTTGCGTGCCGCCTCCATGTAGGTGTCCACCTCGTAGTTGAGGCAGCATTTCAGTTTGGCACACTGCCCCGCAAGTTTCTGCGGATTGGGCGTGATGTCTTGAAAACGTGCCGCTGCCGTGCTCACCGAACTAAAATTCTTCATCCACGTAGCGCAGCACAACTCACGTCCGCACGGGCCGATACCGCCAATGCGGCCGGCCTCTTGTCGTGCGCCAATTTGCTTCATTTCGATGCGTACACGGAAAGCCTCGGCCAGTACTTTAATCAGTTTTCTGAAGTCAACGCGTGCATCGGCAATATAATAAAATATAGCCTTGTTGCCATCGCCTTGATATTCCACGTCGCCAATTTTCATTTGTAGCTCCAGATCCTTGGCTATTTGTCGCGAGCGTATCATAGTGTCGTGCTCGCGCGCCTTGGCCTCCTCATACTTCTCCATGTCGGCAGGGCGTGCCTTGCGGTAGATGCGCTTTATTTCGAAGTTAGGCTTGAGGTTAGCCTTCTGCATTTGCAGCAACACCAGCTTGCCTGTGAGCGACACCACGCCGATGTCGTGGCCCGGTTGCGCTTCAACAGCCACAATGTCGCCCTTTTGCAGGTCGAGGTGGTTGTCGTTGCGGTAAAAGCCCTTGCGGGTGTTTTTGAACTGCACCTCAACAAAGTCCGTTGTGTCAACATTCCCCGGCACATCAGCCAGATAGTCGTACGAGTTGAGTTGGTGGTCGCTGCGTCCGCAGCCATTGGCCGGCAGTCCGCGCAGGTTGCTATCGCCCCATTTGCAAAAGTCGCGTCCTTTGCAGTGGCAGTTGTCCTCGCAGCCAGCCGTGCAGCCGTCGCCCGAGCAGTGCAGGCAAGTGTCCGCCTGGTTCAGTGCGTCGTCTGTGGTGTTTGCGGGTATGTTGTTATCTTGAGTCATTTTATGATAGAAGGGTTTGGGCAAACAACTCTGTTTGCCTTTATTGAATCAGCAGCATGATCATTTTCAGCGAAAAGTCGAAGAACACCATGTTGGCGTTCACATTCTGCTCAATGTCGCGTTGTGCTCCCGCTATTTCGTCACTGATGCCAATCACGTTGCGTTCGTTGATAAAACGTGCAAAGTTAACGGCAAAGTCGGCCTCTTGTTGGTTCATGTAGTTGAGGTCGGCATTATGAAAGTTATATATAAAGTTTTCGCGCACCAGGCGCTGTGCATAGTCAAGGAAAGCCTTTTGCTTTTCGCGTCCCCAGCCGGCCAGTTGTTGTGACCACTCATACAAGTCCTTAATTTTGCGCATATAGCAAAGGCGCATGAACAGCACAAACAGGTCGAAGAATTGTGCTTTGTCGGCATTCATCGTCACCTGGTCGAGTGCGTTCACAAAACTGCCATTGGCAGCGCGTGCCACCATGCGTGCGTCGTCGGGCTGCAAACCATTGTGCTGTTGCAGCGCATTGGCTATGTCGTCGGCCGAAAGCGGTGCAAAATCAATGCGTTGTGTGCGGCTCAGTATGGTAGTGAGCAACAGTTCGGGGTGATCGGCAGTGAGAATGAACACCGTTTGCGAGGGAGGCTCTTCAAGCACCTTGAGCAATTTGTTGGCACATTCGGCATTCATCTGTTCGGCCAGCCACATCACCACTACGCGGTAGCCCCCCTGGCTGCTCACGTTGGCCAGTTTGCCAATGATGTTGTCGGCCTCGGCCACATTGATGAGCGACTGCTGTTTTTCCACCCCCATGCGTTTGAGCCACGTTTGCCGGCTGAAGTAAGGCGTTTCAGCTATTTGTTTGCGCCATTCGGGCAGATACTGGTCGCTCACCACGGTGCCGGCCTTGCCAGTGGGCTTGATGGTCGGAAATATAAAGTGCAAGTCGGGGTGAGCCTGTTTGGCTGCCATGTGACAGGCTTGGCATTGGCCGCAGGGTTCGCCTTCGGCTGTAGGGTGTTGGCACAACAGCCGCTGTGCCATAGCCAGTGCCATGGGCAGTTTGCCGCAGCCCTCGTTGCCGGCAAAAAGCATGGCATGAGGCACGCGGTTCTCGTCAAGCATCTGTTTGAGTTGACGTTTGACGTTGGCTTGTCCTATTACATCACTGAATAGCATGGGCTGTGTTATATTGCTTTTAATTGGTGCAGTTTAATGCAATGTGCACAAAGTTACCACTTGCCGCCGAATGTGCAAAGCGTTTGCGGGCTAATTTGCTCGCGATGCTTGTTAATGTGCTAATGTGGTGTGTAGTAAAAAGCAAATAGAGAGTGTGTCAAAACTCAATTTGTGCGGGCTGAATCATCGGCTGCGGCTCAGCAATTAAAGCAAGCTTGATTGCATTCGCCTTGCACGATGATTTAGCCCGCACAAATCGACTTTTGACACATCCTCCATTAACACATTAGTGAGCAAAGCGAGTGTCACATTGTCACATTAGCATATTGCCACATTAGCATATAGCCTCGCGCAGCGAGCATCAGTATTTCATATAATCAGGCAGCGGCTCCTTGAGTGCTTCGTCATATTTAGCACCGAGCAGTTGCTTCATAAGTGGCAGCACATACTTGTGCACAACTTTCTCGTTAAGCTGGTGTTCGGCTTCAATGCGCTCCGCATGGTCGTAATACTTGGTAAATGTAGCGTACGTGTTGGCCGAGTTTACCGTTTTGTCGTTGATGCCGAAAAGGCCGTAGCACAGTTTGCGGTCGTCGGGCGTAATGCCTTCAAACTGTTTGCGCTCCATTTGGTTAAAGTGCTTGATAGTGTCAGCCGTCACCTTGAAGGTCTTGGCACTGTCCTTGCGTCCGTTCAGCCACTTGTGTTCACCTGTGTGCAGCACTTTGCTCATGGTCGACATGCGGAAGGCCGGGTTGACACAAATGCGCAAGTGTCCGTGCATTTGTTGGGCGTACATGCCGCCCATGCTCGTGCCCATAACAAGGTCGGGCTGTTCGGTCTCCACCAAGTTTTGCAAAAAGGGAAGAGCCTCTTCGGGGTCGACGGGAATGTCGGGCGCTATGATTTCAGCCGATGGAAAAATCTTGCGCAATAATTGTACGGTGCCCGAGGCACCTGACGATGCAAAGCCGTGAAAGTAGATTAGTTTCATTGTGTAGTGAATTTAGTTGTAAAGCAAATATGACTGTCCGGTAAGACTCCGAAGCGCAGCTTTTCCCGTCTTACCCCCTATAAATAGTACTTCACGCTTTTTATTTCAAAAAATAAGCCCAGTTTTTTACTATGTATCGTTGCAGAAGCTATTATTGGCATAAAAGCAGGCATGAAATACGGTGACGGTCACGTCGTTTATGACAGGTTTTAATGCTTTTGCCCTTACAGGGCGCGACTGCACTAACACGGGGGGACTCAAGCATCAAACGCAATCTCTAATGGGGGCGACGCGTCTCGCGTCGGGAAAATATGCAGCTATATTTAGTAGAGTTCGTATTTCCCTCCTTTTTCTATCCCGACGCGGGACGCGTCGCCCCCATTAGTGCTTGCGTTTTTTAAGCAGTCAATCTGCCCCCACAAATAAGACGGAGCTACAGCACCATGCCGTAGCTCCGTCAAAATTACTAATTATTATTCTAATAAGTAGGATTTCACTCCTTCTTAGTGCTCATATTCGTGCGATTAAGGTACCAACACCTTGCTGCCGTTCACAAGGTAGATGCCCTTGTTCACATGCAAATCCTTGTTGCCCTGTACCATATCGGCAAATACCACTCGGCCTTGGAGGTCGAAGATTTGCACCTTAGTAGCTTGGGCAGCAACCAAACGAATGTTGCCCGGAGTTACATAGTAGTCGAGGGCAGATGCCTTTGTGGCAGAGTTGGCGCCAGTTGCATGCTTGTCAGTCTGGTAAACGCGCACCCAGTCAAACTTGGTTTCGTAGGTGAAGTTCAAATCAGGAGCAGCAGCCCAACCACCATTACCTACGCTCTGGTTGAGAATGAGGTAGAAGGGTTGGTCAAAGGGCCATTGAGCTTTTATCTTGTCCTCTTCGGTGAGGTCAGTCTTGCGGGCGTAAGAGAACACCTGCTTGCCATCGAGATACCAAGTGAGCAAGTCCTCAGTCCATTCCAGGCCAAATACGTGGTATTCGCCCAGTGTGGCGGTAGAGTTGCCGGTCTTTGCAGGGTTGTTGCCCTGTCCCATACATTCTGCGCCGTCTTTAGTGCTGTTAGCCCACTTAGTGTGGATGGTGTGGTGAGTTTGAGTTTGAGCGTCAATCTGTTCCCAAATGTCAATCTCGCCGCTGTAAGGCCAGCCACCGTAAACAGAGTTGTTAGGCATCATCCAGAAAGCGGGGAAGTTACCAGCGTGACCAATGGTCATAAGTCGGCCTTCAACCTTGCCGTAAGTGAATTTAACCTTGTTAGACGATTCAATGGAGCCGCTAATCATTTGCTGTTTGTTGCCATTGCCGTCCTTTTCGCCGTCGTGCGTATTCTTCAAGCAGCGCAATACAAGTTTGCCGTCTTCAATCCAACCAGTCTCTTTCTGGCCGGCTTCGGTCTGTGCGCAGAAGCGCTTCCATGTGGGGTTTTCCCGGCTTGAGCGGCTCCAATACTTAGAATTGGGCTGGCTGCCGTTTTCACCATCAAATTCCTCGCCGAACACGAGCTTGTATTCAGAACCATTGTCCTCGAAGTTGGCTGTGATACGCACGTCGCCATCAACGTTTTCGGCGGGTACGGTATATTTGCCGTCAACCAATGTAGCGGTGTATTCGCTCCATTGTTTCTTGCCGTCAACCGTCTGTTCGCCGTCAAGATTTTCACCATGACGCACCACAATGCTTGTTGCTGAGTAGTTCTCGTCAAGGCCAACAGCCTGCACTGCAATTTCCTGGCCCTTCAAGATAGATTCGGACAGACCAGTGTTGTTAGCACCAACGATAGAACCGTTAGTGGTTCTGACGTCAAGCTTTGCCATGGGGTATTCGTCAACAACTTCAAAGTTGAAGTCTACAACGTAACCACCATTCTCGTTTATCTGGTTCTTTTTGTCAGGATTGTTGTAGTGTCCTGCGGGGTCGATGTCGTCCCAGTCAATCTTTAAGCGGGCACGATATTTGCCTTTGGGCAAGCCTTGTGGTAACGAGAATTGCGGGATAGAGTTGGTTGCATCAAACAGACCATTTTTTGTATCGTTGTTCGCGTTCTCGCCACGGCTGTTCTTGTTGTTGTAGTACAAGTACGACAGCATTTCACCGTTCCAGGCAGGTGTTCCATCGGCATTGACTGCTGTACTGAATATGCCATTGTTGTCCAAGTCCACGTACAAGTAGACGTGCATATAGGCTTTTTTGTTAGGCGTGTAGTTGACGTTGGTAGTAATCACGTCACCATCCTTAACGTAAACAGACCTGTTGCTGAAGTCTTGGTAAACCAGCTTGTTAGTCGGTGTAAACTTTTGAGCTGTAGATTGGGTCGTGGTGTTGAATGACAGACTGTTTAATGCGCGGTCAGTACGTGTTATTTTCAAATCCTTTGGGAAATTCAGCGCATAGTCTCCCTTCGAACCAGCATCATCGGTCACATATTCAGGTGTTACCATCACATCACCGTCCACATATTCGGCCGGGATAGTGTAAAGGTTGTCCTTCACCATGTAAGCCGGTACGGTCACGTCAATGTACTGCGGTGTCTCGTTTACCAATGAGTCGCCAGTCAGGTTGTAACCGTGGCGAATGGTGAAGCGGCTCAGTCTGAATCCGTCACCAGGCTTGAACTTGATAGTGTATGCCTTGCCAAAATCGATTTTTGTACCATCGAGTGTAGAGCCATCAGCTTTCAGCACCTCACCATTTGTACCAGCGGCACTTTGGCCACGTGAGATGTTCACCTTGTCGCCATGCACATTGAGACGGGTGTCAATTACTACACCGCTGTTGTGTGTAATATTATTGGCCTCGGTAGTGTTACCACCAGCGTCAATTTCGTCCCAGTCTACCTTGAAGCGTAAGCGGTAGAAGCCCGGTGCGAGGTTTGAGGGCAAGGTGAAGTCGGGTAATGCGGTGGTGTTGCAATCGCCTGTGCCAGCGCCAACGCTATTCTTGTTCTTGTAGTTTGAGTAGCTCAATACATCGCTGCTGGTGGCCGGCGTGCCGTTAGCGTTGAGTGATGTGTCGAATTTACCATCGTTGTTACGGTCAAGGTACAAGTAGGCATTCATCCAGCCACCCGTATATTGTACAGAGGCTGAGAGCTTTTCGCCAGCTTTGGCCTTGATAGACTGAGACAGGCGGTCTTGATACAAACGCTTGTCGCTCTGCTGGTTGGTGCTGATGGTCTGTCTGCCGTCGCCGCTTGTGATTGTCGCGCCGCTGGTGTAACGATTGTTGTTCTGCTTTGTTGCAGTCTTGTCAAAGTTTACAGGATAAACGTTGTATTCGATGCGCGTCAATGCCGAACCATTAACTTCGATGTCATCGATATAAACCACAAAGTCCTCGTTGAGGTCGTGTGTAGATTCTACATCGGGAGCGAACACCAGACTGTGCACATTCACACCGTTTGCGCCAGTGAGGGCAAACACGGCATCGAACCATTTGTCGGTGTACACCTTGCTCTTGCAAGTAGCTTCAACCTGCACCACGTCCTTCGACTGCCAAGGGCGGTCCTGGCGTGAGCCAAGTGCAAAGCACATTACGCGGCCGCTTTTGGGCTTGCGCATCTTCACGTGCACATATTGAGGTGTTTGCGACAGTTTGATAGTGTCCTTCAGTGTGACGCGCACACCGAATGTGTTGCTGCCCCAGCGTGAGCGTTGGAAGGCCAGCACGTGGTCAGACATATTGGTGTCGCCGGCCAAGGCGTCCTTTTCCTTATAAGGGTTGGCTATAACCTTTACATTGCCTTCGAGTGCACCGGTGCGGAAGGGAGACTTTTCCCATGTATCGAACACACCCAGCTTGGTGTAGCCTTCGTTTTCTGTTTCAAAGTTGATGCTCTGTGCGTTGGCGGCCAAAGGCAGAGTCAGTGCGGTCAGAGCTATATAGTGTTTCACTTTCATATATATCAGTGTTTAGAGTAGGTTTAATAGATAGAGAGCGTGTGAAGGGTGGGGCAAGCGCGGCTGTCGGTAATGCTGATCTTAACATACTTAGCCTGTGTGCCGGCATCGTAGCTGTTGTTAGTGCTGCCGTTGAGCGGAATGATACGCTTATAGCCCACAGTGGTAGTTTGAATGTTGCCGCCCTTCTTTGTCCAGTTTTGGCCATCGGTACTTGTCTCGATAGTGAAGCCCTTGATGCGCTGTCCTAACTGAATGTACTCTTGCAGAGCTACATAGTGAATAGTCTGAACCGAGGGGAGCTCTACTGTGATTACAGCAGTGTTATGCGCATCGTTGCAAGCCCAGTAAGTGGTAGAGTCGCCGTCAATCATGTTCTTGGCATCGTAGGTGCGTTTTACACCTGCGCTACGGGTGTCGGTGGCAGTAATCTTTACGCCATCAGCCTTGGCCAGGTCGTGGCCCAGTCGGGTGCGGAGCATCTCGCCCAGTGTCTTCAAGTTAGCTACTTGGTCGTCGGACAGGAGACCTGCCTGGTTGGGCGGGAAGTTGAGGATAAGTGTAGCGTTGCGGCCAACTGTCTCCAAGTACATTTTGAACAGCTCGTTGGCAGACTTGCAACCCTCGCTGCCTACAACGATGTTACCATTGCCATCAATTTTCTTGCCACCTTCGTGGTAGAACCAGCCGCCAATGGTTGCCTTGGCATCGCTCTCGCCGGGGAACCACTTCCAAGCGTTCATGTCGCCGCTTGTGCCGTCGCCCATCGACCAGCAAGTTTCGCCGGCCCAGCCAGCTTCGTTACCAATCCAGCGAGCCTCGCCGCCAGTACCCCACAGAATGATGTCGTGACAAGCATTGTGGATAGAGTCGCGCAGGTTGGGAATGTCGTAATAGCGTGTGGCGTTGTCGATGTTGCGGTTTTTCTTGGCGCCACCATAGTAGCCGTAGTCGCCCGTAGCACCGTCAAACCACATTTCAAACTGGTCGGCACCATATTCGGCTATTTCTGCACATTGTGCAAAGAACACCTTCTTGGCATAGTCGTCGGTGTAGTTGCCGTTGGCGTCTTTTTCGCCCCAATATTTACTGTTGCGGTCCCAGGGCGAGATGTAGAAGCCATACTTCAAGCCCAGGTCCTTGGCAGCTGCCGCAAAATCCTTGGGTATGTTGGTTTTCTGTGCATTGGCATTGCTGCTCTTTGTAACGTTATGCTCGGTTGTCTTGGTAGGCCACAGACAGAAACCGTCGTGGTGCTTTACTACGGCTATACCACCGCGCATACCACCTGCCTTGACAGCTTCGAGCCATTGGCGTGGATTAGGCACAGCAGTAGGTGCAAAAATGCTTTCGTCTTCGCTGCCGTCGCCCCATTCCTTGTAGGTGTAGGTGTTCATGCCATAGTGGAAGAAGGCGTAGAACTCCGTTTGGTTCCACTTGAGCTGGCGCTCTGTGGGAACGGGAAATACCGGACGTGGTTCGTTGTCAGCATTAGCCGGCTGTTTGTTAACCAAGGTAAATTCAGAACTTTGTGCGTGGCTGGCAAGGGGGGCTGCCGCCATCAAGCAAAGTGCTGAAAGCATGATGGAAACTTTTTTCATAAAGTAGATTGATTAGGAGATTAGAGCTGTGTCGTGGCGTGGTGGCCAGTCAGAGAAAGGCTGGTGCCATGTCATGCTCATAGGTATTTGTTTTTAGATTTATTCGTTGGCGAATGGGGGGGAGAGGGTTAGTGGGTTAGTGGGTTAACGAACTAACAGATTAACGAACTAACAGATTAACCTGTTTCCGAAACTCCCGCTTTAACCAGGGTAGTTGAGGTTAGCCTCGGTAGCGCAATTCAGCGTATTGTCGAGGTATAACTGAGCCTCATACCGTGCCATGGGCAAGTCTTGCAGCAGGTAGTTGCCACAGTCGCGCTCGGTGGCGCCGGGAATGTCGCCCTTGTATTGTGCTATAAACTCAAACGTCTCTTGCATCAGTGGCAGCACGTCGCGGCTTGTGAGGTCGCCTTTCACAATGAGGTAGTTGCCCGTAAGGCAGCCCATGGGCCCCCAGTACACTATGCGGTCCTTCCACACGGGGTGGTTGCGCAGGAAGGTGGCTGCCAAATGCTCGATGGTGTGAATGGCACCTTGTCCGAGAGCCGGCTCGCGGTTGGGCAGTTTCATGCGTACATCGAAGGTGGTGACCACCTCGCCGCCCACCTCGTCCTTGCGGCTTACGTAGATGCCGCGGTTAAGACGTGTATGGTCAATGGTAAAACTTGGTATCTTGTTCATTGCTGTGTGAATGTCAAATGTTGGTGAGTGCTTCGAGCAGAGCCTTGGTCACGCCAAATGAGCGGTCGGCCATGGTGCCCCAAAAGTTTTGGTACTGGTCGAAGTGCTTGTCGGCTCCTGGGGTGTCGCTGATGATGCGGAAACTCAAGAATGGCACATCATACAGGTAGCACACTTGGGCCAGCGCACCGCTTTCCATGTCTACGGCCAATCCGTCGGGGTAGCGGCCTTTGATTTTGTCAAGCTGTGTGCGGTCGGTAATGAATTGGTCGCCGCTGCATATCAGTCCGCCGTGCAGTTTCGTTTCGGTCGTAATGCCCATGGCAGCCTTGTACAGTTTGGCATCGGCCTCATAGTAAAGGGGGAGTCCCTGCACCTGGCCGAGTTCCGACTCAGGGCCGCAGTCTACATCGTGGTAGGCCACCTTTTGTCCGGCCACCACGTCCATCACGCCGAGGCATTTGTCTATGCCACCAGCCACGCCGGTGTTGATGAGTGCGTCGGGGTGGTATCTTTTAATCAGTTCAACGGCCCCCACAGCGGCATTAACCTTGCCAATGCCGCTCTCCATCAGTACGAGCTTTTGTCCGTTGAGTTTGCCTTCGACAAAGGCAAATCGTCCGTCATGTACCTCGTTTACATCAGCGAGCAGGCCCACGATTTGCTCGTGTTCCTTGTGCATGGCGTTGATGATAGCAATCGTCATAAGTTTTATGTTTTGTGTTGCAAAGCTTTGTATTAGTTCCTCTTCTTGCGCGCAAAGTTACTCTTTTTTACCCTAATTTGCAAAGTAAGTGTGAAGAAATGGGGAGTTTAGTATGAAAATTAACTTAATGTGTGCGCGCGTTGTGCTCGTAGATGTGTGGGTGTGCAGATGGGCTGACGCCGTAGCGGGTTATGCGTGTGGTGCGCGTTGTGCTTGCAAATGTGTGGGTGTGCAGATGTGTAGATACCGGTGAAAAACCTTCACTGACGATTTTTTGTAAAACTGTCTGCACTCTGCACTTTTTGCCGTAAGTGTGCTGATTATCAATGGTAAAAATAGTGTAGGTAGTGTGTAGAATAGTCTGCACTGTGTCTGCACGCTGTTGTAATATGGTTAACACTTAGTGCAGGCAAGTGCAGGCAAGTGCAGGCAAGTGCAGGTAGTTGCTTGCACTGTGTTTGCACGGTGGCATTTATCTTTGTCAGGGGTGAAACTTCTGTTTGTGCTTGGCAGGCGGTAGGGTTACGGGAGACCGTCGCGTCAATCCATCCGAACGCATTTTCTGTATGCCGTGACAGAAAAACATGGCTCCCGTTACGCAAAAAAATACACTGCCAGTGCAGAATGGTGCAGATGGCAGTGCAAGTAGTTTTTAATGTTGTCTACACTACTTTATTGCTTGATTATCAATGCGTTATATGGTAAAAGTGTAGAGTGCAGACAAATTGACGAAAAAATGTTTTAGGGGGTGGTGAGGTGAAATTTTTCCTTCGTTGAAATTTACCCTGTGAGACGCGTCGCCCCTATTAGTGCTTGCGTTTCTTCAAGCACGAAAACGCCACCAACAAACGCTACCTCTAATGGGGGCGATGCGTCCCGCATCGGGAAAATGAAAGAAAAGCATACAAGCTCAACTAAATAACAACTGCACTATCTCCGACGCGAGACGCGTCGCCCCCATTAGTGCTAGCGTTTCTTCAAGACCAAACGCCACCACTAAGCGCCACCACCAAACGCTATCTCTAATGGGGGCGATGCGTCCCGTATCGGGAAAATGAAAGAAAAGCATACAAGCTCAACTAAATAACAACTGCACTATCCCCGACGTGAGACGCGTCGCCCCCATTAGTGTTAGCGTTTTACCCGAACACCGTCCAGAGCTTGTTGCCCTCAGGGTAGGGGGCGTCCACAGCAATGAGCTTGTGGCTCACGGGGTGCTCAAACTCAATGTGGCGGGCGTGCAGACAAATGGAACCATCGGGGTTGGAACGCGGTGCACCATATTTCAGGTCGCCCTTGATGACACAGCGCATGGCTGCCAACTGGCAGCGTATTTGGTGGTGGCGGCCGGTGTGCAAATTAACCTCGAGCAGGTGGTAGCGGTCAGAACTGCCAATGAGACGGTAGTCGAGTACTGCCTTTTTGCTGCCTGGCACCTCCTGGCGGTGGGCATAAGCCTTGTTCTGCTTTTCGTTGCGTGTGAGCCAGTGTGTGAGGGTGCCAGAGGGCTCTGCCGGGGCGGCGCATACAATGGCGTGGTACGTCTTGCGGATTTTGCCTCCCACGCGAAACATTTCGTTGAGTCGTGCCAGGGCCTTGCTGGTGCGTGCAAACACTACCACACCGCTGACGGGACGGTCGAGACGGTGTACCACACCCAGAAATACCTCGCCGGGCTTGTTGTACTTGTGCTTGATGTAAGCCTTCACCTCGTCGGCCAATGTGCGGTCGCCCGTTTTGTCACCTTGCACAATCTCGCCGGGGGCTTTGTTGACGATGATGACGTGGTTGTCTTCGTATAGAACAGTCATGCGTTTTTAGAAGATAAGTAGGTGTTCAAAATTATTTTATACAATTTATACAGTAGGTGTCATTTTCACATTGAAAGCACATTCTCGAGGCGCATCTGTTACCTTCGGCCTCGGTCACATAGCCCGCTATGACCCCCTTCGGTTCCCCCGTTATCGGGGGACAGAAACCCTCACCCGAAGGAAACATCTGCGTCCCGATAATGCACTTTCAATGTAAAAATAATTTTGAACACCTACTTAAGAAACAGAAAAGTGTAAAAGATGATAGCTCCGGAGTGCTCACCTTTTACACTTTGTGATGTTGCGTGTTGGCGGTAACGAGTTGTCGGACCAACAGGTAATTAGCACGATAAGTGGTGCAGAAACATACTTGCTCGTTAATCTGTCAACTCGTTAACCCGTTAACCAGGAATTCCGCCAGCGGGTATTCAATTACATATTCATACCGCCATCAACCTGAATAACCTGTCCGCTGACATAGCTTGACATGTCAGAGGCGAGGAAGGTAGCCACGTTGGCAATGTCCTCGGGCTGGCCGCCGCGACGGAGGGGGATAGCCTTCATCCACTCCTTGCGCACGTCCTCGCTGAGGGCGGCAGTCATGGCAGTTTCGATAAAGCCCGGTGCAATGGCGTTGGCACGTATGCCGCGGCTGCCCATTTCCTGAGCCACGCTCTTGGCCAGGGCAATGAGACCGGCCTTTGATGCAGCGTAGTTGCTCTGTCCGGCATTGCCGTGAACACCAACTACTGAGGCCATGTTGATGATAGAACCCTTGCGCTGACGCATCATGATGGGTGTGCAGGCATGGATAAAGTTGAAGGCCGACTTGAGGTTGACAGCAATCACGGCGTCCCACTGCTGCTCAGTCATGCGGAGCATGAGGCCGTCCTTGGTGATGCCGGCGTTGTTAACCAAGATGTCGATAGAACCGAAGTCCTCCTTTATTTTGTTTACCACCTCGGCAGTCTCTTCAAAGTTGGCTGCGTTTGAGGCGTATGCCAGGCACTTTACGCCTTTGGCTTCGATTTCCTTGCGTGTTTCCTCACCATTCTCGTCAATTTTGAGGTCGGTGAATGCAATGTTGGCGCCTTCTTCGGCAAACTTCAGGGCAATGGCTTTGCCAATGCCGCGTGCAGCACCTGTGATAAGGGCTGTTTTACCTGTAAGTAATCCCATTTTAATGATGATGTTACGCGTTGGTGAATTTAGTAGATAGGTTGACAAGTTAACACATTGACGGGGTTAACAAGTAGGATTGTCCTTTAACACGGTTGGTGGTGCTTACTTGTTAGCTTGGCCAGTTTGTTAACCCGTTAACCAATAATTCTGCCAACGGGTTGATGTTATTATGTATAATCTATGTGCGGATTTTGTTTGTAGTGTTGTTACATGACGGCAGGCGGCATGTTAAGTACGCGCATTACGATGCCTTTCACAATGGGGTAGGTCTCGTCCTCAGACAGGCCCACGCCCAGGCGGTCGTAGATGTATGGCACTTCGAGCCCCTTTACCGAGTAGTACACGATGTCGGCCATGAGTCCTACGTTTTCGATGCGGAAGCGTCCTTTGTCAACGCCCTCTTGCAGCACCTTTTGCAAGATGCGGTGTTCTTCTACGTCAAAAGCTTTGCGCACCTTTTCTACCATCCAGATGTTGCGGAAGAACTCTGCGCGCAGTGTGCCGTTGCGTGCCACGGTGTCGCGTATGATGCTCAGGTGGGTGTAGATGAGTGTGAATATCTTCTCTTCAGGCTCAACGTCCATGACGGCCACCTCGTCCATCTTTTCAGACAGGCGTTCGAGTTCCTCCTCTATTACGGCATAGTAAATCTCCTCTTTGTTGCGGAAGTACGTGTAGAGTGTGCGTCGTCCGCGTCCAGAGGCAGCAGCGATATCATTCATTGTCGTGGCCTCAAGACCTTTGTGGGCGAATAGCTCGCGTGCCACTTCGAGTAACTTTTGTCGCGTTTTTGTGATAGACATATTCCGTGATTTACATCTTTATGTTAAAAGCACACTTTTGCTTTCAGTGTGCAAAGTTAGTGCAAGGCGAGCGAAATACAAAACGAAAGTCTTAAAACTTTCGTTTTTATTTCCGAGCCGCAGCCTGACTTGCGAAAGGTTTCAAGCACCAAACGCTACCTCTAATGGGGGCGACGCGTCCCGCGTCGGGAAAATATGCAGCTGTTATTTAGTAGAGTTCGTGTTTTTCCTTTCTCTACCCCGACGCGAGACGCGTCATCGGAAAAAGATGCTGCAATTATTTCAACACGCGAGACAGCAGCCACCTGGTGAGGCGGTGCATGATGAGCCAACGGAATAAGGAATACTTGAATGTGTAATGATTGTTGGGGAAAGGGTACAGTTTGTGCGTAGCCAAACGGGTTAACAAGGCATTGACAGACGTGGTGCCATGGGTGTGGCGCAGTGTGTTGTAAACCAGCTCCATGGCAAGGGTGGCCACACGGCGCTCAAGTCCGTAATGCGCATCGGTGGAGTGGGGCAGGGCTTGCAGACGGTAAATGATCTGTTCGAAAGTGTTGAGATTGTGCAAAGTGTCGGCCCTGTTGGTGCGGGTGGTGATGGAGCCTTGACGCCGGCGGTAATAATAAGGCGTGGCGGTGGCGTCGTAAATGCGCTGCGCCTTTATAAAAAGTTGGGTGGTAAATTCCACATCTTCGTGCACGATGCCAGGTGTGAAACGCAGTTTGCCTAACAAATTGCGTTTGAACATGTAGCCACAAGCTGCCGAGCGCATGTTGCGAAGAGCCATGTAACCGTTTCCGGTAAATGGGCCGTCGGGGGTGGTCCATGTATTAGCCACCTCCTTGCGTGTCATGTGAAAGGCCAGCAGGTCGGCATCGTGTGCAAGGGCAAAGTCGATGGCCGCTTTGTAGCTGTGGGTAAACAGGTAGTCGTCGGCATCAACAAATTGCAAGTAGGTGCCGTGGGCGTGGGCGATGCCTGTGTTGCGCGCCGCCGACAGTCCTTGGTTGGGTTGGTGGAGGCAGGTGATGCGTTGGCGCCACGTTTCGGGCCATTGTGCTGTGATGTCGTGCGTGTTGCCGTCGTCTACCACAATCACTTCGTAGCTGCCGCCGGGCAACTGCATGTCGAACAGGTGCTGCAAGCACTCGGCAAGCATCTTGTCGGGCACGTTATAGACGGGTATGATGAATGTGATGTGGGGCATGGGACAGGGGAGGGTAGATGTGCAGATATGCAAATGTGCAGATGAAGAATGCTTTATGTAATCAAACGCAACAGGTTAAGGCGTCTGATTATCTGCACATCTGCATATCTGCACATTTGCACATTCGCGAGCATGCTCGCGCGTTATTTATTTGCTTGCAATTTTGGCTATTCGGCGCTTCATGTAGTCGGCAAACTCGGGCGAATCGACAATTTTGATGTCCTCGTAAAGGCCCAATACAAAGCGGCCGATGCCAAGATAGCTGCAAACTTCGGTGTCGAGGCGGTGGCAGCCGTCCTTGGTGGGTGAGAGTTGGCGCTGCGCATCGGGGTACTCTTCAAGCAACACGTTGGTGGCAAGCTGTCCAAGTACCAACGATACAGGTATGCGCTGTTCGCCGGTAAAGCCGAACAGATCGTTGAAGAAAGGCGCATGGTCGCTCTTGTGCGACCACAGCAAATCGAGCATCTCGGTGCTGCCAATGCGGCTTATCTTAAAAGTCTTGTTCATGTTGGTGGTCAACTCAAAGCATCGCACCTCGTTGTTCTGGTTGATGAACATGTAAGGCTCGACAATGCGGTTGCTCACCTTGTTGCTTGACCCTGAACGGTAGTCTTTCAACACCAAAATGCGCTCCTGGCGTATGGCTTGGAATATGGTGGCGATGTTTTGCGCCACGTGGTTGTCAACACCATGGCGTGCCAATACTTCGGTGTCGTAGAGCTTGGCCAGTTTCTCGCGCAGGGCGCGAACTTGAAACGAGTTGTCGTAGACAGAATTAAGTACTTGGCTGATGGTGAGTGCCTCGTCCTCGGAGAACTGAATGTCGCTTGCGATGTCGCGGAAGAAGGGCGATAGCGGGTCGAGACGATAGCGTGACCCCTCCTTTTTGACAATGAAGCCCATGTTCTTGAAGGCGTCGATATATCGGTAAATGGTGCGTCGGCTCATGCACAACTTTTGCCCCACCTCCTCAATCGTCATCGTGTAATTCTGTGTCAGCAACACCATGAGGCGCAGCTGACGGGCAAATTTTTCGAGTTCCATTTCTTTATGTTGCTAATCCTGATAATCGTATAATGCGGCGCGAATATACAAACTTTTTCGTACAATGGTCCGCTATTATAGAGTATTAGCACAAAAAAATGCCTTTATTGCCCAAAACGAGGGCTGTGCTCAAAGAACGGCTCTGAAAAATCTGTTATTAGGGACCATACTAAAGCGCCTCGAGCAGATGTTTGAGCACTACCGTGGCAGATATTTCGCGGTTGGCGGCCTCGGGTATGACGAGCGAGCGCGGCGACTCGATGACATCGTCAGTTACAATCATGTTGCGGCGCACGGGCAGGCAGTGCATGAACTGTGCGTTGTTGGTGACAGCCATGTGAGCCTCGTCTACCGTCCACGACATGTCCTTTGACAGAATTTTGCCGTAGTCGTTGGCGTTGGCCACACCCGGGCAACTCCAGTTCTTGGCATATACAAAGTCAGCCCCTTTGAGAGCCTTGAGCTGGTCGTATTCCACATGTGCATCGCCCACAAACAAGGGGTCGAGCTCGTAGCCGTGGGGGTGTGTCACCACAAAGTCGACGTCGGCAGCGCGCATCCATTCGGCAAAACTGTTGGGCACGGCCTGGGGCAGCGCGCGAGGGTGGGGCGCCCAGGTGAGCACCACCTTGGGGCGCTTGGTCTCCTTGTGCTCCTCGATGGTGATGAGGTCGGCAAAGGCTTGCAGCGGGTGGGCAGTGGCACTCTCCATTGAGAATACCGGGCGGCCGCTGTATTTGATAAACTGCGACAGAATGTTTTCGGCATAGTCGGCCTGGCGGTTGGTCAAACCGGCAAAGGTGCGCACACCAATGATGTCGCAGAATGATGCCATGACGGGGATAGCCTCGAGCAGATGTTCGCTCTTGTCGCCGTCCATCACCACACCGCGCTCTGTCTCAAGTTTCCATGCGCCCTGGTTAACATCGAGCACCATGACGTCGAGTCCCAAGTTGCGGGCGGCTTTCTGGGTAGAAAGACGTGTGCGGAGCGAGTTGTTGAAAAAGATGAGCAAAGCCGTTTTGTGGTGGCCAAGATGTTCGTATTTGTAGCGGTCGGCCTTTATTTCGGCCGCTTCGGCCAACGCGAGGTCAAGCGGACCGAGGTCGTTAACGTGCAAGAAAGTCTTCATAAGTATTAATGTTGTATATTGTGTTGCGGAACGCATTGTTGCGCACCGCACATATTGTGTTTGTGGGCAAATGTAACACTAAATTCTGTATACTTTGATGCATATTCACTAAATGTTTGGCTGTGGTTGCAAAAAGTAGTACTTTTGCTAATATAACGCGTTGGCGGAATTAGTAAACAAGTTGAATAGTTGACAAGTTGAAAAGTTGACGGGTTGACTCATCAACTAATTACACCAGCGTATGATCATATCCCTCATAATATCGACAGAAATGAAAAAGGCACTCTTACTTATGGCCGTTGCCGCACTTTGCGTGGCAGGCGGTTGCGCCAAGAAACCGGCGCAGACTGAAAATGTAAAAACAGAAACCACCCAGCCGGCCACGACAACGGCATCGGTGGTAAAGACCATCCCGACCTCAGTGGCCGGCAAAGACGTGGTAAAGCAAATAGCCGAAAACTACAAGGGCAAGGTGGTGCTGATAGACTTTTGGGCCACTTGGTGCGGACCATGCCGCATGGCCATGAAGCAGATTGACGAAATCAAGCCCGAACTGGTCAAGAAAGGTTGCGTGTTCGTTTACATCACAGGTGAGACTTCGCCCTATGGCACTTGGCAGGACATGATAAAGAATATCGAAGGTGAACACTACCGACTCACCGCCAAACAGTGGAACGAGCTCTGCCAGAGTTTGAACATACCGGGCATTCCGGCCTACTTGCTGTTGAACAAGAAGGGCGAAAAGGCTTACGACAACTTGAGCCAGGGCGGATACCCGGGCAGCGAGATACTCAAAAACAACATCGAGGTGGCTCTGACCGACTAATGTAGCGCTATTTCTATGGCTATGAACAAAATGGTAGCACTACTGGTGCTTGGGCTGGCTGCGGCCTGTGGCTGGGTTAGTTATAACGGAAATGGAAGCAAGGCCGAAGCCGCTGACGAAACCACCGACGCGGCCGAAACGGCAGAGGCTAAATGGCAGGCCACGCAGACTCTGCCAAAGGGATTGGAAATACCCCGTTACACATCGAGCCGCGGCGGACAGCTGATAGCGCACCAGGGATATACGGTGAGCTATGATGCTGACTATAAAACACCTCAATGGGTGGCATGGGAACTGACGGCAGATGAGGCGCAGGGTGAGGTGCCGCGTTACAACAAATTTCAGCCCGACCCCGAGGTGCGGGGGGCTAAAGCCTATCCCACAGATTATACCAACTCGGGCTACGACCGTGGCCACATGGCTCCGGCAGCCGACATGAAGTGGAGCAAGCAGGCCATGGTGGAGTCGTTCTACATGACAAATGTCTGTCCGCAAAACCGCAACCTCAACCGCGGTGACTGGAAAGACCTTGAAGAGCTTGAACGCACCTGGGCCTTGAAGTATGGCGCGGTGAGTATTGCCGCAGGCCCTATTTACACCTCAAAGTCACCTATACGTATTGGCGGTAACAAGGTGGCGGTGCCCGATGCTTTCTTCAAGGTGTTGCTGGTGGGTTACCCCAAACACACCAAAGCCTATGGCTTCGTGTTCAAGAATGTGGCCGGCAGTCACCCGCTCACTTATTATCAGTTGACGGTGGACGAGGTGGAACGTCAGACTGGCATGGACTTCTTTTCAAAACTGCCCGATGCCGTAGAGCGCAGGGTGGAGGCTGAACTGCCTGCTTTATAACGAATATAACAAGTATGCTAAATATAAAACGAATTGTAGGCGCATGCCTTGTGTGCATCAGTGCCTTGGGTGCTTATGCTCAGAATGTGCCTGACACGCTGAACGCTAACCAGCGCCGCATGTTTGAAGCCTTGGACAGTGCGACAAATAGCAGCGAACTTTCTGAAAATGAAGATGTAACGGTCTACAAGCACTTGCCCAAGAGTTACCGCTACCGCGTGCAACTTGCCGACAAAAAGCAGAACCGCTTTTCGGTTAAACACCCTGAGGCCTTTCTGTCGCCCAAGGCACTGGCACGCCGCAGCCGCTACGGACTCAAGGTTGATGTGTACGACCTGCCCGTGTCGGACGCCTATGTAAACGGACTGCGCAATTTGGGACTCCGCATACACAATATGAGCAAGTGGAACAATACGGTGGTGGTTGAAACTGCCGACACCACGCTCATGCAGCGGGTGCGCCAGTTGGCATATGTCAAGGGCGTGCGCTGTGTGTGGGAAAGTCCCGACAGTCTGCCTGTGGCAAAGATGGTGGCGCGCGAGAGCGAAGTGACCAACAAACGCGACACTACGCTGGCCGATTATTATGGTTATGCGGCGGCACAGGTGAAGATGCTCGGTGTGGACCAAATGCACCAGCAGGGCTATAATGGTAATGGCGTGACCATTGGTGTGATAGATGGCGGTTTTCATAATGCCGACCTCATGGCAGGCATTGACCAAACCCACATACTTGGCACGCGCAATTTTGTGCAGCCCGCCAAGAGCGTGTATGAAGAGCAGAGCCATGGCATGATGGTGCTCTCGTGCATCGGGGCCAACGAACCGCATTATCTGGTGGGCACTGCGCCCTGTGCCACCTTCTACTTGTTGCAGAGCGAGGATGAAGCTACCGAACAACTCGTTGAGGAGGATAATTGGTGTGCGGCCCTCGAATATGCCGACAGTTTGGGGTGTGACATGGTGAGCAGTTCGCTGGGCTACTACCAGTTCGACCACAAATATATGAACCACCACTATTACGAACTTGACGGGCAGACAGCGGTCAACAGCCGCTCGGCATCGTTGGCCGCCAGTCGTGGCATATTGTTGGTGAACAGTGCCGGCAACAGTGGCAGTGGCGTGTGGAAGAAGATAGGTTTCCCTGCCGATGCTTGCCACATTATTACCGCTGGAGCGGTGAATACCGACAGCATTAACACCACCTTCTCGTCAATAGGCAATACGGCTGATGGCCGCGTTAAGCCCGACTTGATGGCTGTGGGACTCAACTCCATGGTGTACGATATTGATGGCACTGTGGTGGGTGTGAACGGCACGTCATTCTCGTGTCCCACACTGTGTGGCGCTGCCGCTTGTTTGGTGCAGGCATTCCCCAATGTGCGTCCGGCCACTATTATAAAGGCGTTGCAACAGTCGGCCAACAATGCGGCCCACCCCGACAACATCAATGGCTACGGCATACCCAATGTGATAAAGGCTGCAGAGTGGCTGCGGAATGGGACAGAATTGAAATGATAGTATGGCAGAGGATAATCAGAAAAACAAGCAGATATTCTTAACTGAAAGCCACTCAGAACAAGATTCTATGGCTCTCTTGTCGCATAATTTGCATAATAATGTCTATGAAAGTTACCAAGATAAAATTGCAGCAATAGAAAGGTTGCAAGATTATTGGGATAGTCTGTTTCAAAAGAATGAAATGGCGTACGAGGTACGTGAGCTTTCTTTTAATTTAGATTTGTTTGCGGGTATGCAGGACATTCCTTTTCGTACCAGGCAACCGTCTAAGTTCAAATTCATAGATTTATTTGCGGGCATAGGCGGTATCAGACTCCCATTTACGGAAATGGGAGGTGACTGCGTATTTTCTTCAGAATGGGATGCAGCTGCCTGTAAAACATACATTGGCAATTTTGGTGACATACCTTTTGGTGATATTACGAAAATTAGCGCAGAATTTATACCGCATCATGATGTATTGTTGGCGGGTTTCCCATGTCAGGCTTTCTCTATTATGGGGAAAATGCGTGGATTTGAGGACACGCGTGGCACAATGTTCTTTGAAGTGGCGCGTATCTTGGCTTATCATCACCCCAAAGCCATATTACTCGAGAATGTCAAGCAGTTGGTAGGGCATGATCATGGTAAAACGTTTAAGGTTATACTTGAAACCCTTGCAGAAATTGGATATCATGTAAAGTGGAAAGTACTTAACGCATTAGACTTTGGATTGCCACAGAAGCGTGAGCGTGTAATTATAGTAGGTTTTCTTGACGAAAAGTCTTGTGATGCATTCAACTTCAAATTTGCTAAACGCCCTTACAATTTGTCAAGCATAATAGAGGATGATGCAGTTGTTGACCCTAAATTGTTTGCTTCAGACATGATACGGCAAAAACGCTTGAGTTGTGTGGAAGGGAAGGAACTTTTCTATCCTTCAATATGGCATGAGAACAAGTCTGGAAACATATCGGTGCTGCCCTATGCGTGTGCGTTGCGCACAGGTGCATCGTACAACTATTTGTTGATAAATGGATATCGCAGGCCTTCTTCACGCGAATTGCTGCGATTGCAGGGATTTCCGGAGAACTACAGAATAGTGGTTTCCCACTCAAACATTAGACGACAGACAGGCAATTCGGTCGCGGTACCAATGATACGTGCTGTGGCTAAAAAAATAGTAGAACTATTATGAAACAACCTAAATTAAGAGACTCAAAACATTTGCATGAAGTGGATTATGCAATAAATCAAATTCCTGGAAATGTGGTGACGCAAATAGGCGCGGGGATTGTGTATCTGCGCTATATAGGAAGACGTGACATGATGGGAGATGATTGGGGCGATATATTTGCTAAAGCCATTGGTGGCAATCATTTAGCGAGTCCGGTAGGAATAGCTGACGTGGAAAAGGGCAATATTGCTTGGTCTTTGAAGACGGTAAAGCAAAACAATCCGTTTGGTGCTAAAAGCGTGCGCCTCATTAGTGGTAGATGTTCACCAGATTATTCGTTCGGAATTGAAGATCCCCATGATGATATACAAAAAACAGGAGAAGCAGTTTTAGCTATTTGGAACTCGCGAGTGGATATAGCTCTTAGTCATTATCCGCATTTGCGGGTAAACGTGTTAATACGCGATTATGATTTGACTAACTTCGTGCTATTTGAGGAGTACTTGGAACACTTTAATATTGCAGATTATGAGTGGGTAGAAAACTCTAATAGTAATTTGGAGGGCATAGAGCGTCGTACGGGCTTGCGTAAATTTGTGTGGCAACCGCATGGGGCTCAATTTACAATTCTTGCTCCTGTGCCGTCAAGTGCGGTAAAATTTAAGGTGCATCATCCGCACCGCGTTACCCAAGATGAGATACTCGAGAAAATAGGATTTGAAAGTTCGTGGATTGAAATAATATAATGTAAAATCATGGCAAACGGTTATCCTGAAAACAAGGGGCACAAGGGCATAGTATATCCCTCGCCCATATTCGGTCCCATACATAGCAGACGGCTCGGTGTGTCGTTAGGCATCAACCTTATGCCCGCCGATGGCAAGGTCTGCACCTTTGATTGTGTGTACTGCGAGTGCGGTTTCAACAAAGACCACCGTCCGCATTTGCCACGCCCCAGCCGCCAGCAGGTGGCCGAAGCCCTCGAAGCGCAGCTTGTCAAAATGAAGCAGGATGGGCTTACCCCCGATGTGCTGACTTTTGCCGGTAATGGCGAACCGACAGCGCACCCCGATTTTGCAGGCATTATTGACGATACGGTGGCTTTGCGCAACCGCTACTTCCCGACAGCCAAAGTGAGCGTGCTGAGCAATGCTACCATGGCCGTGCGCCCCGAGGTGCACGCCGCCTTGCTTAAGGTTGACAACAACATACTCAAACTCGACACCGTGTCGGCCGACTACATTGAGCGTGTCGACCGTCCCACGGGGGCGTATGATGTGAATGCCGTCATCGAGGCATTGTGCGCCTTTGACGGTCATGTCATTGTGCAGAGCATGTTTATGAAGGGACTGAGCGAAGGCCAGAGCGTAGACAATACCACCGACGCTTATGTGCAACCATGGCTCGAGGCGGTGAAACGTATCAAACCGAGCCAAGTGATGGTCTACACCATTGACCGCGAAACACCCGACCCCGATTTGCAAAAAGCCACACACGAGGAGCTTGACAGAATAGCTGCACTTGTAAAAGGCGCGGGATTTGATGTAGAGGTGGCGTACTAATTGGCACTGTGCCTGATATGCCCAATACATAATCCTCAAACATTTATTACACGTGAGACCACAATATTTAGTAGCCCTTTCGGGCGGAGCCGATTCGGTGTGCTTACTGCTCACTTTACTTGAAAAGGGTGAGGTAGGGGCGGCAGCACACTGCAACTTTCATTTGCGCGGCGACGAGAGCGACCGCGATGAAGAATTTGTGCGCCAACTGTGCCTGCAGCGCGGTGTAAAGCTCTTCGTGAAACACTTCGACACCCAAACTGAAGCCGAAAAGACTGGCGAGAGCATCGAGATGGCAGCCCGCCGCTTGCGCTACGAGTGGTTCAACGCAATGATTAGAGACCTTGGCTTTGACGCCGTAGCAGTGGGGCATCATCAGGAGGATAATGCCGAGACTCTGTTGCTCAATCTGTTGCGCGGCACGGGGTTGCAAGGACTTGCTGGCATGCAGCGCATGAGTCGCAAACAAGGTTTTGCCATATACCGCCCATTGTTGGAGTGGACCAAAGCCGATATATTACAATATCTTGACAAGGCCGCCCAAACTTATGTAACCGACAGTACCAATGCCGATACACATTATCGCCGCAACAAATTGCGCCATGAGGTTTTGCCTTTGTTGCAGACCATCAATCCACAAATCATTCGCACACTCAACCAAATGGCCAAGAATTTGACAGAAGCCAACGACATCTACCAGTCGAGTGTGCATGACATGGCCACCCAATGCGGTTTGACTAATGTGGCACAACATAGGGGGTATAAGCAAGTAGATTATGCAGCGCTAAGGCAGCACCACTTTGCCCATGCCATATTGCGCGAACTGCTTATGCCTTATGCTTTTTCCGACGCCCAAGTGCGTGATGCGCTGAGTATGGGTGTCGGGGGCGTGATTGAAAACGAACAGGGGTATGTAACACGTAGCGAAGACTTGCTCATATTCGGTCCGGTGCCTCGCACAATAAAGGCTGAGACCATATTCCGAAGCAAATCAGAATGTCTGTGTTCAGAGGACATCATTGACGGTTCATTGAGCATAATTAACCGGCTGGTGACGTACAACAAAGACCTGTCGTTGAAGTGTGCACGCAATGAAATAAAAATAGATGCCGATGCCGTGTGTGGGCAGTTGACATTGCGTCCGGTGGCAGAGGGGGACCGTTTCACCCCCTTTGGCATGAAGGGCGGTAGCCAGTTGTTGAGCGATTACATGACCAATCATCATTTCACCCGGCTCGACAAACGACTGGCCATGGTGCTGGCCGATGAGCGCGGCATTGTATGGTTGATAGGTGAACGTTGCGATGAGCGTCTGCGTGTGACGGAAAGCACCCGAAAAGTACTGCACTTCGTAGTACATAATATAGGTTGACGAGTTGACAAGTTGACGAGTTGACAAGTTGACGAGTAAGTATGTCTCAGACTACTTGTCCAGTTAAGAAACCATAGAACTTGGCAAACTTACCTGTCAACCTGTAAACCTGTTAACCCGTTAACTAAATTCCGCCAGCGTGTAAATATAATATTAGAACGCAAAATGAAATCACTCATATATATATTGTTCAGCATAGTGCTTGTGGCCGCTTGTGGTGAGGACCGCAGTGGCGAACAACCCTTTGCCCCCACTGTGCAGACTGGTACAGCTGCCCAGACGGGCGACTCTGTACTACTGACTGGTGCTGTACTAACTTCGCCTAACAGCTCGTTGCGCGAGTGTGGCTTTGAGTATGGCAATGACACATTGCGCGGCAAGGTGGTGGCCGATACGGCTAACACCTTTAGTGCTTATACCGACTCGTTGGGCAAGGGCACATATTACGCTGTGGCCTATGCCCGCAATGGGGTAGGCACAGGACATGGCGATACCATCTACTTTGTGATGAGATAAAGATAATAGCTTGATTAACAATGAAGGAAGACAAAGAACTGCATAATGACGCGGCAGGGCACGAACAGTCGAATGATGCCGCTACCAACGAACCGCGACTTCACGCCTCAAACTTTACGCCGAGCGAAAGTCGTACCACCAACATTCCGCCCCGCTTGCCAGTGGGCTTTACCTACGACTCGCCAGAGCCTGTAACAGCAACACCCGAAACGCCTGCAACGCCAGTCTCTGTGGCAGACGAGCAGCATGAAGAAACTGCGGTTGAGGCTACTCCAGCCAGCACTGCGGCGCCAGAACCCGAACCGGTGCCGGAACCAGAGCAACACCCCGATATGCCAGACGACGATGTCCCGTTGCGCTCAGAACCCATTGTGCCGCGCCGCAAACAACCGCGTCGCAAGCACCCCAATCACACGGCGCGCCGTGTGGGTGCATGGTGCAAGCGTTATGCGCTGTGGGTGCTCTTGGCAGTGGTAGTGATTGGTGCGGCGGCAAGTTATCAGTTGTGGACACCTCTCCTTGGCGGTTGGGGGCACGATGAAGAGCCTACACCCGTCATAGCTGCCGACACTCTGCCCAAGCCCAAACCCGTCGAGCGTGACACCATGGTTAACGTGTTGACCCACGAGGATAGCTTGCGCATACAAGATTCTGTGCGCCATGCACGGTGGTTGTATTGGCAGCGTTACAAAAAGCGCAAAGAGCAACAAGAGGCTGCAAAGAATGCGGCAGAGGGTGAAGAGGTTGCAGCACCGGCAACTGAGAACACCACACCCGCTACGGGTTCGCACCCCACGCATACCACCCACAACGACTCTTTGCATAAGCAATAATTTTAAGACGCAAACACTAATGGGGGCGACGCGTACCAAGGCTGCTGTAAAGACCGACGCGGGACGAGGCTGCTGAAAAATACCCCGACGCGAGACGCGTCGCCCCCATTAGAGCAAGCGTTTAGTAGTAGCGCTTAGAGGTAGCGTTTGGTGTTAGTGTTTGATGCTTGAAGAAACGCTAGCTCTAATGGGGGCGACGCGTCTCGCGTCGGGGAATTTTTCAGCAGCCTCGGGACGCCTCGCCCCTCCCATTAGAGTGTAATGTGCTCTGACGCAACGTTACCCCGTCCTCAATCACTCCCTCACATTCCACCTATGCACATATTAGAGATACCCTCATTCTTCCCCCCCTATGGTGGTCATTTCTGCATAGACCAAAGCAAAGCACTGGTAGCTCAAGGTCATGTGGTAAGGGTGATAGCCGCCCTCAATGTCAGTGCCCGGCTCACCCCCAAACTATATCTGCGTGCCTCGCGCCGCCCTTACGATGTGATGATGGACGGCATAGAGGTGACGCGGTGTGAGGTGCGCAGTCTGCCAGCACTCAACAAACTCAATGCGCGCCGATTGTGTCGCATGGTGCAGCGCATGGCCGACGCCTATGTGCGCCGTTACGGCAAGCCCGACATGCTGCACGCCCACTGCTGTGCCTGGGCCGGCTATGCCGCCATGTTGGTGGCCAACAAATATGGCATACCTTATGTCATAACCGAGCATCTGCCCAAGTCTATACACGAACGAGGGTTCGGAAGCCAGGGTGCGCAATCGTGGCAAATACCCTTGCTCAGACGTGCATACGAAAATGCCGCCATGGTCATACCCGTGGCGGCCGAACTGGTTGACGAACTGGCGCCTTATTATGGCAAGGCATACCGTTGGACTGCTGTGTCAAATGCCATCGACACCACGTTCTATGCCTACAAAGAGCGGCCTGTTTGCGGCAGCGCACCTACCGTGGTATGCTGTGTGGCCGACTTTATACACCGCAAGGGGTATGACATATTGTTCGAGGCCATACGCCTTTATAAAGAAAAACACGAACCAAACATACAACTCATTATAGCTGGCCGTGGCACCGATTCGGACGCCATGCAGAGCCTGATACACCAAAATGCCCTCGACGGCATAGTCGAAGCGCGTGGGCAGGTCGACCGTGAGGGGGTGCGTAGCATACTCTATCACAGCCGTTGCCTGATGCTTGCCACCCGTGGTGAGGTGCAACCACTCGTTTTGCTCGAGGCCATGAGCACCGGCATACCCGTGGTCAGCACAGAGGTTGTGCCGCAGTGCGAGCGCATTGACGGTGGTTGCTTTATTGGCCAGACAGATAATGCCGCATCGTTGTGCGCACAACTTTACAAAGCCCTGCACCAGCCTCATTTTAATGGCAAAGCCATATCTGCACAGGTGGCAGATATGGCCTCGTATGACAGTGTGGGCAAACAGCTGTCGCAATTATTTGAACGGGTGCATGGCGCCCTTAAGCCCCACCAGCCCCTTGCGCAGTAGCAAGGCCGCCCGCCACATAAGCGGACATTTAGTGACCCACATCACACATATTGCCTTCTTGCCCAGTGCAACTCGCCATTCGTTGGCATATTCCAATGCCTCGCTCCTCAATGCCGTGTTGTGACACCTGAAAGCGTGCATCAGCAGTTCGTACGATTTCAGGGCAAAGAAAGCCCTTGTGCGTGGTGTGTCAAGGTTAAAATGCGAGGCCAACAACCACGACAGCGATGCAGTGCGTTGTACAAATCTGAATTGTTGCGCACTGTCGGGCAAGCACGACACCGAAGCGTGTCCAACGCTGTAGTCAAGCGTTATTTCGGGCAGATAAGCCACGTCGCCTTGGTGGGCGAGCACAAAGGCTATCTGCAAATCCTCGCAGCCAAACTCCTTGTTGCGCAGCAGTGCGCGGTTCGTATTGTAAAAGTCCCTCAACACCTTTGCGCGGTACATGGCGGTGCAAAGGTGAATGACCGGGGCAGTAGTTTGAGTAATAATGCTTTCGAGCATCAGCGAGCCGCGTGTGATAGGGCTCGCAAAAGGCGTCTCCTTGTTAGCCACCTCGCGTTTTGTGTCCTCATAATACCTGTTCCAGTTAGTGTGCACCACGGTCACGTTGGCATTAGCCGCCAGCACCTTCCATTCCTTTTCAAGTTTGTATTTATCCGTCCAGAAGTCATCGCCGGCACAATCGGCAATGTATTCGCCGCGGCAAGCCTCAAAGCAGTCATAGTAATTGTCAACCACCCCCTTGTTGGCAGTGGCCGGCATCAGTCTGATTGTGTCAGGGTGTTGCTTGGCATACGCCTCGCAGATGTGTCGTGTGCCGTCGGTCGAACAGTCGTCACCCACCACCACCTCGAAGGGTGCGCTGCAGCATTGTGCAAGCACCGAGTCGAGTGTGCGGGCAATAGTGTCCTCTTGATTATACGTCAGCACAATGACCGATATGAGTGGCTCTTTCATAATCACGTGGTTCAGTCGTTGATGTGTAGAGTTTCAAACTCCTTCATGCAGTCCACCAGTGCCTGCACCCCCTCTATCGGCATGGCATTGTAGCACGAGGCACGAAATCCTCCCACCGAACGGTGCCCTTTTATGGCATAAATGCCACGTTGGGCAGCAAAGTTGGCAAAGTCGTCGGCCAGGTGGGCGTATGCCTTATTCATTACAAAGCAAATATTCATGAGCGAGCGGTCGTCCCGTCGTGCCGTACCACAGAACATCTTGTTGCGGTCCACCTCAGCGTAAAGCAGTGCCGCACGGCGTTTGGCGCGGCGCTCCATCTCCGTCACCCCGCCTTGAGCCATAACCCACCGCAGCGTTTGCAGTGCGGTGTAGATGGGCAGCATGGGCGGCGTGTTGTACATCGACTGGTGAGCAATGTGCACGGCATAGTCGAGCATGGCGGGCAATTTGCGCCCTGTGCGGCCCACGGCATCGTTGCGCACAATGACAAAGGTCGTGCCAGCCATTGACAAATTCTTTTGAGCGCCGCCGTATATCATGTCGTAGCGCTCCACGTCAATGTCACGTGTCAAGATGTCCGACGACATGTCCGCCACCAAAGGCACCCCCACGTCAAGGTCCTTGCGCAGTTCGGTGCCGTAAATGGTATTGTTGGTGGTAATGTGCAGATAGTCGGCATCGGCCGGCACGCTGAATTGCGAGGGCACATACGTGTAGTTGTCGTTAGCCGATGAGGCCACATTCACCACCTCGCCCCACAGTCGTGCCTCGTCCATGGCCTGGTGTGCCCAGTGCCCGCTGTCAAGGTAAGCCGCCTTGTGGCGTAGCAGGTTCATGGGTATCATGTCAAACTGCAGACGGGCGCCACCACCTAGAAACAGCACCGAGTAACCTTCGGGCACATGGAGCAGTTCCTTCATCAAACTCTGCGCTTCGGCCAGCACCGCTTTGAATTGCGGTGTGCGGTGCCCAATCTCCATCAGCGAGAGCCCCATTCCATCAAAGTCCCTCACGGCCTGTGCTGTGGCCTCTACCACCTCGTCGGGCAGCATGGCCGGTCCTGCGCCAAAATTGTATACGTTATGTGTCATCTAATTCGGTCTTTCGTCATACAAAAGTACGTCTAATTGTGCGTTTGGCAAATATTGCTGTACGGTAAAACGCCGGAACGCAACTTCTTCTGTCTTAAACCCCTTATAAATAGGACTTCATGCTCTTTATTTCAAAAAGTAAGGCCCTTTAGTTAACTGTACATAGCCGCAGAGCTTTTATTGGCATAAAAGCGAATCACGAAATATGGCAGCGACCACGTTATCCGTGACAGGCTGTTTATGCTTTGGAATTTAACCAGAAAACAATATATTACTATATCTCACGGATCGCACCGATTGCACGGATTCTTTCGCTCACGCAACGTGCTTTAGCACCACGGAGATGACGGATTTGACGGATTTTGTGAGCATTGCATGCTCACTTCGCCATTAGCTCGTTGCTGCGACCAGGTCCTTTACTACATAATCTGTGCTAACATATTTCGCCACGGGTACGTTACGGGCCAATAGCGAAGAGAGCATGCAATGCTCACAAAATCCGTAATGTCCGTCATCTCCGTGGTGCTAAAGCACGTTGCGTGAGTGAAAGAATCCGTGCAATCGGTGCGATCCGTGTGCTATAATATCAGAATGGTTTTACCGGACTGCAATATTTGGCAAAGCAAGGTAAAAAACAAACTTCGGCGGACGATGCTCAACAAGCATATCGTCCGCCGAAGTTTTATAAGCAGCTATGCAAAGCCGGTGATCAAAAATAGTTGATACATCAGTGTGTTAGCCAATAGTAATCAGTGTGGTACCCTCCATCACGCTGTCGCCAGCGCTAACGCAGATGCCGGTCACAGTACCGTCGGCCTCGGCTGTAATGTTGTTTTCCATTTTCATAGCCTCGAGCACGAGTACAGTCTCGCCCTTCTTCACGCTCTGACCTTCCTTCACCAATATTTTGGTTACAACGCCAGGCAGCGGAGCCTTGACGGGAGCGCCAGCGCCAGGACCGCTCTTGGCTGCGGCAGCAGGAGCAGCCGGTTCGGCAGCCGGTGCAGCAGCGGGTGCGGCAGGAGCGGCAGCAGCCTCGGTGCTTACAGTGGGCAGAGCCTCCTCAACGAGAGACGAGCCTTGCATTTCAACCTCGAAAGGAATGCCGTTCACTTCGACTTTAGCTTTCGAGCCTACGATGCTGTCGATAGTCACGTCGAACTGAGCACCGTTGATGGTATATTTGTATTGTTTCATTGCTAAATATTGCGCTATGTTTAGATTTGAGTCATCAGTTCGGCTGGGTTGTTCCAGTTTGTGCGATGATTTTTTACAGTGATAATACCCGGTTCGTCGTCGTGTACAATCTCCACTTCGTGCTCAATGAGTGCGAGCGAGATGGCAGCGGCGTAAGCCGGCATTTCGGCCTCGGTGGGTTTGGTGTGGTAGCCATCAACCAAAAAGTCGGCTATGGTGCCTTGCTTCTCGTCCAGGCGGATAGTGATGGTCTGCTCACCTAATTTATATTGAAAAGTCTTCATTGCAATTTAATTTGCCAATGGGTTAATGTGCCGATGCGTACCGTTGGTGCAATTTTGGGTTAACGGGTTGGCTGGTTAACAGGTAAGCAGCTTATATAACTTGGCAAACTTACCTGTCACCCTGTTAACTTGTCAACTTGTCACCCTGTTTGCTAATTCCGCCAACGCGTGACATTAGCATATTATTATAATGGAATATTGCCGTGCTTCTTGGCCGGGCGAGTTTCGCGTTTGTTTTCAAGCTGTGCGAGTGCGCGGCAGATGCGGAAACGTGTGTTACGCGGTTCGATCACATCGTCCACGTAGCCATATTCGGCAGCCTTGTACGGGTTGGTAAAGAGGTCGTTGTACTCCTTCTCCTTCTCGGCAAGGAAAGCCTTGGGGTCCTCTTTCGTCTTAGCCTCTTTGCCATCGAGAATGGCCACGGCACCCGAAGCACCCATTACGGCAATCTCGGCCGAAGGCCAAGCATAGTTCAAGTCGGCTTTAAGCTGCTTACAGCCCATCACAATGTGTGAGCCACCATAGCTCTTGCGCAGAGTCACAGTCACCTTGGGCACAGTAGCTTCGCCATAAGCGTAGAGCAGTTTGGCACCATGGTCAATCACCGCGTTGTACTCCTGGCCCGTACCCGGCAAGAAGCCCGGCACGTCAACCAACGACACGATAGGAATGTTGAAACAGTCGCAGAAACGTACAAAGCGGGCAGCCTTGCGCGATGCGTTGCAGTCGAGCACACCGGCATAAACGCTGGGTTGGTTAGCCACCACCCCCACGCTCTGACCATTGAAACGGGCAAAACCGATAATGATGTTGCGTGCAAAGTTGCGGTGCACCTCCATAAATTCGCCATTGTCCACCACAGCACCAATAACCTTGTACATGTCGTAAGCCATGTTGGGGTTGTCGGGTATGATTTCGTTCAGCAAGTCCTCTTTGCGGTCGATGGGGTCGGTGCACTCAATGCGTGGTGCACGCTCCATGTTGTTTTGCGGAATGAATGAGAGCAATTTGCGGATAATGCCGGCAAACTCCTCCTCAGTCTTGGCAGTAAAGTGGCACACACCGCTCTTGGTAGAGTGAACGGCGGCACCGCCAAGGTCCTCCTGGGTCACGTCCTCGCCAGTTACCGTCTTAACCACCTTGGGGCCGGTCAAGAACATGTAGCTGATGCCTTCGAGCATAACCACAAAGTCGGTCAGTGCAGGTGAGTAAACGGCACCACCGGCGCAAGGGCCGCAGATACCCGAAATTTGGGGTACTACACCCGAAGCCTCGATGTTGCGCTGGAATATCTCGCCAAAGCCGGCCAAGGCGTTGATACCCTCTTGAATGCGGGCGCCACCCGAGTCGTTCAAACCGATGCAGGGCGCACCCATCTTCATACTCTGGTCCATCACCTTGCATATTTTCTGAGCCATGGTTTCAGACAGAGAACCACCGTTAACGGTGAAATCCTGTGCAAACACATATACCAAACGGCCATTGATGGTACCGCTGCCGGCTACCACACCGTCGCCCAAAAATTGTTTCTTCTCCATGCCGAAGTTGTGGCAACGGTGGAGCTTGAACATATCCATTTCTTCGAAAGAACCCTTGTCGAGCAAGAGTTCGATGCGTTCGCGAGCCGTGGCCTTGCCTTTGGCATGTTGTTTTTCAATAGCCTTCTCGCCGCCACCGAGGCGGGCCTTTTGGCGAAGCTCAACGAGCTGTTTAATCTTTTTCAGTTGTTCACTCATAATGTTTGATGTGTGAAGGTGCAGGCGGTGCCTGCACATGATATTTTGCGCGTTGGCCGAAAGTTAGCCCACTGAAGTTTCGGATTTAATAAGAGCGGACTGAATCCGAAACTTGAGTTAACCCATATTCTGCCAACGGGTCCTATTTTGGGTGCAAAGATACGGAAAACCTCGCACACTTATGCCAAAAGTGTGCGGCTATTTTGCTAAATATGGTTTGCCCTCGCATCAAAATTTGCAGCAATTTGCCAAGCGTTGTGGTGCGCCACGGGTGTTTGAGTGGTAGCATCGCCTTGCCGTGTGGTGCACGAACACGCATTTAATTTTGTGCATTTCAGCTCGCGCGTGTACACGCATTTTATGTTTTGTAAAACTGTCTGCACTCTGCACTTTTGGCTATAATTATGTTGATAATCAGCGTAATACGTAGTGTAGATAACTCCCAAGACAACCTGCACTACCATTTGCACTACCTGCACGCATGAGGCCGCCCGTTCTGTTACGACAGACCGTAAAATCTGTCACGGCAGACAGAAAAACGTGTCGGATAAACTCAAAATTCGCTCCCCCTATACCGAAAAATGCCATTGGCACATGCCGTCAGACCATGAGTGCAGACAATGTGTTGCACCCGTGCAGACAAGTGTTGCGCCTGTGCAGAGGAAAAACAAATATAGCTGTCTGGTGAAACGTATATATGCTAATGGTCTCAAGCACCAAACGCTACCTCTAATGGGGGCGACGCGTCTCGCGTCGGGATTAAAGCAAGGACTTACAGACAGGCGTGTAATGAGTGCTGTCTGTGAGCCAGCAGTTAGTGTATGAAACATTGTATTTCCCCGCGGGACGAGGCTGCTGAAAAATGCCCGACGCGAGACGCGTCGCCCCCATTAGAGGTAGCGTTTGGTGTTCGAGTCTGTCGTATGTTCACGTTTTACCAAACGGCAATATAAAACAAAAGTAGTGCAGATAGCTGTGAATGCTACCTACACTACTTTTTACTTTGATTATCAATGCTATTATGCCAAACAGTGTAGAGTGCAGACAAAATGCTGCAAAAGTCTGTATGGGGAGTGCACAAGCGGTTTTTAGGTCAGTGCGTGCACACTCATTTCAGAACCTTGACCACCTTGCCTTGTTGCGTGCGTATAATGTTCACACCATGTTGCAGCTGCGTGATGCGTTGGCCCGATGGTGTGTAGATGGTGCCCCCCAGGGTGCTCATGTCAGAGGCATTCTCTGTTTCGGCATTGTTAATTCCTACGGCGGGGTAGGTTACGTCCACGTCGCTGCCGTCAATGCCCTTGATGGTGCAAAGGCTCCATATTGGGTGGTTGGCGTATGCCTGTGCATATTCGGGGTACACGCATAGTATGGTGCCGCGGTTGGGTTTGAGCCCATCAAAGCAGTCGGGACTTGCACCAACCATTGTCATGTTGTCTTGTCCGTCGTACCAAGGCATGTGGGCATAAATTGTGTCGAGCTGGCAACCCTGGAATGTGTTGTCGTAGATAGAGACCATTGTTGATGGCAGACTGACTGTGCGTAAGTCACCGTCCACGAAGAGCATTCGGCCAAGCATGGTGGTGTGTTCGGGGAAGGTAATGGATTTTAATTTATTACACCCCACAAAGGCCCAGCGCATCACTACCAAATTGGTGTTGCCATCGCGTGGCTCGAATATTACGCTATCAAGATTTTCGCAATCTTGTGCAAAGCATTCGGGCATGCGCAGCACGTTCTTGCCAATAATGATTTTGCGCAATTCGTCTTGTGACGAGAATGGGCCCAAGATAGACGCATGGGCGTTGGCAGCCTCGTACTTGGCATTGTGAGCGCGGTAATCGAGTGTGCGCATCTCGCCTGAATTTCCTTCAAAGGTACCCTTATAGGCACTTGACCCAATGCGTGTTACAAATTCAGGTATTGTGACATGTTGCAAATTAGGGCAACCGCTGAAGGCAAAGTCTCCTATTTCGAGTGGTGTGTCATCAGTACGTGGCGTGAAATCGATATCAGACAGTTTGTTCATGCCGCAGAACAGCCGGGTAGGTAGTTTCTCAACCTTCGGGCCGATGGTTACGTGTTCTATCGTTTTATCGCCATCGGTATACATGTCGCCATTTCGTGCGTTCCATACGATGTGTTTCAGCGAGTCATTGCGCATCCAGCCCACATAGCGCACATTTTCGGGTATGGTTATTTCGTTGAATAAGCAGTTTCCAAACACGCTTGTGCCAATGGAGTCGGTGCGCAGGGGAAAGGTGAAGTTTTTTGCCAAGGCTTTAGAACTTTCGAATGCGCGGTCGCCAATGGTAAGCGGTAGCTTGCTCTCTTCAAAATCAAATTTTGAGAGTTGTGGACAACCGCTGAAGATTTCTTCAGGTAGGCGCCTTACGTCAGCTCCTACGTTAACGCTTTGTAGTGAATTACAGTTGTGGAAAAGATGGATTGCAGGCGTGTTGGTCACGTTGTAATCAACATGCTTGAGGTAATAGCAGTTGTAGAATGCGGATTGCCCCACGAAAGCATCTTTGCAAGGCACTGATATAGTGTCTGCATAGCAGCTTTCAAATGCATACTCGCCTATATATTTAAGGTTAGCAGGTAAGTCGACTTTGTTGCGCGTTTGGCAAAAAGCAAACGCTTCATTACCGATGCTGTCCACATATTCAGGTAGCTGTATGTTGATGATATTAGTGCCGTAAAAAGCAGATTGTCCGATGGTGAGTGGCAGACTGTCGGGACGTTCCTTGAAGTTCAGTGTCTGCAATTTTTTCGCCATCTGGCAAATTTTGTTAGGAACACGTCGTACGTTAGGTCCAATATTAAATGTTACGGGCGCGAACCGTGGACTTGTTTCGTCGGGCAGATTGTGAGCCAAATAATTCACAGTGCGCAATTTGGGGCAGTCAAAAAACGACATTCCGTCGCCAGTGTTATAATATTCACCTTCCCATTTGTCTTCCAACGTGTCAACATATTCGCATTCAATGTCGGGAATGGTGATGCTTCTTAATTCATCACTATTCAAGCCGTAGCATTTCTTTAGTGTTGAAGGTATGGTTACTCTTTCAATTTTTGTACCATTAAATGCGAGGCCGTCAATAACCTCCAACCCTTCGGGCAGATTGACTGCTGTAATGTTTGTGCCGAAAAAAGCTCTGAGGCCGATACGGCGCAGCGACTGCGGCAGTACAACTTCGCGTTTGGCGGTATAGCTTAGGGCAAAATCGTCATTAATCTCGGTTGTACCCTCTTTTATGATAAGCGGATTGGGCGCATTCACGTTCAAGTCGGCTGCAATGGCGCGGTTGCCCATATAGGCTACGCCGCCGTTGGCCTTGAATTGCGCTTGAATCCACGGCGTGTCGGCAAAGCTGGTGCTACATACTTTGTCAACGCAGGAAAAGTCGGGCAGTTCGGTCAGTGCCGTGCCTCTAAAGGCTTCTTTGCCTACAAAGTGCAAGTTGCTTGAGAACTTTACATTCTTCAAATTCTCGCAGGTAGAAAATGCGTAAGCAGGTATGCTGTCGATGGCCGAAAGGTCTGCTTCAAAAATTTGCGTATTGACAAAGGCTGCCGAACCAAGCTTTTTAAGAAAACTAAAGTCCAAACGTTGAAGCCCGCTATTGCTGAAAGCGTGTTCCTCTACACATACAGGTTTTAACCTGTCGATATGTGTCAGCGATTTGCAGTCATCAAAGGCATATTGTTTTACTTCTTTGATGTTTGGAGAGCATGTAACAACCGAAAGTAATTCACAGTCAGATGCCATTTGGTAGCCCAAACTCTTTTGGTTGGCGGGCAAATAGAGCTTTTGAAGCGTGCTGCGTTGCACCTTGAATGCGCCGCTAAGATTCATGTCAAAGCAATCGTAGTAGCGGCACGAATATGCGAACATGTTACTGCTCACTTCTCGTACAAATTTGACGGTGTCTTGTGGCGAAAGGTAGTAGTCCACGCTGATGGCACTTTCGCCTCCACTGCCTCCATGTGCATAGCGTCCCCCATCAGGTGTCAGAATAGCATCAGAAAGGTCAATGGTCTGTAGATCCGAAAATTCAGGGTCTGCCTGGCTGAACATGCTGATGTCGACAGAGTTGATGGGGCCTTGCAATCTAAGGCGTTTGATGCTTGATATTTTTACGTTAGAGGCATCAAGTACATCGGGCAAGGTGCCTGCTTGGGTGAGTTTAACAGCTAATGAGTCGCCTTGTACAAAGACACCATTGTTGTCGTAGTCGTTGTTGGTGGCGGCAGTGGCTCTATATGCCGAAAAAGTGCAGATAGCCAGCGCAGCCAGAATGTGTGGTAAGGGTAATCGCATAGTGGTGTTAGGTGTTAATTGGTTAACTTTTGATTTTGTAACAGATGTATATGCAAAAATATGGCATTGTGTAGTGGTATGCCTCATTATAAATAATGATATTTCGGCACAGCTTATGGCAAATTATAGAAATATATGGTGTTTTGCTGCTTTCCTGCTCCAGACTTTAGACATAAAAGTGAGTTTTTTAACGACAGCGGAAAGGAGTATTGTGCATGGATTATTTATATTTGCATAGGTTGAGGCTCGGCATAATGCACAAGCAAGTTTGCTTGTTACCTCATTAACTCCCAAAATCAGCCAACGGTATAACATAGAATAATTGACAACAACACACCTTATGAACAAGATGACAACACTAATAGCCGCCTTCGGCATAAGCATGGGCGCCCCGGCACAGAGTTATGACAAACTGTGGCAGGAGGCCAAGGCACACGTTGATAACGACCTGCCCAAATCGGCCATTGAGGTGGTGAACAAAATACAGCAAAAGGCTGTGGCCGAGGGCAACGACGCGCAGCTGCTGCGCGTGATGCTCACGCAGCGTATGCTCGGTGCCGAATTGTCGGCCGACAGTGTGGCGCCATGGTTACAGCGCATGGAGGCTGCTCTGGCTGCCGAAACAAAGCCCGCCATGCAAGCGCTGTGGCACGTGGCGCTGGCCAAATGCTATGAGGGAACCAACTACGGGCAAGTGCTTGTAATTGATGGGAATACCTTGGCGTATGATGCCCTGCAACAGCGGGCCAAGACACACTATGAGGCCTCGTTGATCAACCTCGACGCACTGGCCGATGCGCGGGTGGATAACTATTTGCCCTTGTTTACTAAACATGAGGGCAGCACTTGCTACCACAATGACTTGTTGCACGTGGTGTTAAACGACTATTGTGAGAGCGGCGTGACAAAACAAGGCAACAAACTGGCGTGGACTGAGAAAATAGCCGCCTTCTACAAGGCTCGCCATGCCAACGATGCCGCCCTGCTGCTGTCGCTGCGTGCACTGGAACAGCGTTACGAAAATGCCAGCGTGAAGGGCCGCATAGAGCACAACGCATACTATAAAGCTTTGTGCCAGCTGACAGACGAATATGCCGGCGCAGACAGTTGTGTCAAGATTTATGAGGCCATGGTGGCCTTGCAAGCAAACTATATGCAGGAAGACGGACCGTATGCCGCACACAACGACAGTGTGCTGGTGGCGCAGGCCGAAAAAGGTATCAGTCTCAGCAAAAAAGGTAATGCAGCCAACGAATTGCGCAATTTCGTGGCGCGCATGACCGCCCCGGCCGTGTATGCCGATGGATTGCAGCACGTGTGCTACCCCGGCAGCCAGTTGGCGCTCGCTTTCAGAACACGGCATTTGCGTGAGGCCGAACTGCGGGTGACACGTTTGCCAAAATCGGCTGCCGAACTGCATGCTGCCGATAACGATGCGCTGAAGGCTTTGGCCAAAAAGGCCGGCAGTGGCGCTTGCACCATAACGCGGCTGCAGCTGACCGGACAAACCGCCCCCTACGCCTGGCGCACCGATAGCGTGAGGTTTGAAGTGCCCAATGTGCCGGGCGTTTATTATGTAGAACTTGTGGGCGATGGCAGGGTGCTTGAGGGCAGCACCATGGCGGTGAGCAGTTTGAGTGCCGTGCGCTTTGCCACGCCCGGTGGCAAAACCCGCATCACCATGGTAGACAGCCAGACGGGGCGCCCCGTGACGGGGGTGCAACTGACCGCCTACCGTTACGACAACCGCAGCCACAAGTTGCGGCAGATAAGGACGTATGCCACCGATGCTGAGGGCAACGTAAGTTTGCAAACCGATGTCAACCACTATGATGCTACGCTTTATGCCGCCACCACAGCCACCGATGCCGCATCGCCGTTGTTCAACATTAACAACATACGCTATTATGACACCCAGCGGCAGTGGGCCGAAACGCGTGTGCAGCTATATACCGACCGCGCCATTTACCGACCGGGCCAAAAGGTGGCTTTTTCGGCAGTGGCTTTCACCCGTGAGGGCGATGTGCACCGGGTGCGGCCCGCCTTGCAACTGAAAGCCACATTGCGTAATGCCAACGGCAAGGTGGTGGACACCCTGTTGGTGCAGACCGATGCCTTTGGCACAGCGAGTGGCGAGTTCAACCTGCCGCAAGCCTGTTTGCCGGGACGCTTCAGCATAAGCGTGGACAGTCGCAGTGTGTCGGGGCGCAGCTATTTCAGAGTGGAGGCGTATAAACGTCCAACTTTTACGGCCACCACGCAGCCTGTCAAGGCAGCCTATGCCTTAGGCGACAGTGTGACGGTGGAGGGCGAGGCCAAAACCTACAGCGGGGTGGCAGTGGTCGATGCCCGGGTGCAGTACACTGTGCGCCGCACAGCATGGTTCTTTTACAACGATGACGAGATGGCGCCGCAAAGCGGTGAGACCACTACCGATGCCGAGGGACGCTTCAAGTTGCCCGTGTTGCTCGAAAGTCCTGAAAATGAAGCCGATGCCGCCTTGCCGCGTTACAACCGCTATGCTTATGTGGTGGACTATACCGTGACAGCCCCCAATGGCGAGACTGCACAAGGTTCGGCCACGCTGAGTGTGGCCACACGCAAGGCATGGCTCGAGGTGAGTGCGCCGCAAACCATTTACCGCCGCCAGGGTGCTGCGCTGCCCACATTCGGCATACGCCAGCTCAACGCGCAAGGCGAGAATATGGCCGCAAAGGGTACATTCGTACTGCGCAAGGGTGGGGAAGAGGTGGCCCGCGGTGTGTTCGATACCAACGAACCGCTTGCCATCAGCCAGCTGGCGCAGTTGCCCTCGGCACAGTACACGCTGAGTGTGCAAACTGCTGAGGCTGCGGCCGACACGGTGACCTTTACCCTGTTGCGCGACACCGACACCACCCCCGTGGTGGCCAACCAGCCCTTCTTCTTTTACAAAGAAACGGCCAACGATGGTGCGGTAGCACGCATAGTGGTAGGGTCCACCGAAAAGGACGCTTGCTTGTTTTACGATGTAGTGGCAGGCAACCGGGTGGTGGAGAGTCGCCGCATCATGCTCAACAACGAACTGCTGCACCTGACCTTCGACTATAAAGAGGCGTATGGCGATGGTGCCGTGTTGTGTCTGGCCATGGTGCGCCACGGACAACTCTATAAGGAAAGTGTCAGTGTGGAAAAACCTAAACCCGACAAGCGCTTGCTGCTGCATTGGACCTCGTTCCGTTCGCGTTTGACACCCGGACAGCAAGAGGAGTGGCGCGTGCAGATAACCCGTCCCGACGGCACACCGGCCGATGCGCAAATGATGGCCTGCCTTTACGATGCCTCGCTCGACGCGTTGGCCAAAAGCACTTGGGCCGACTATGCCGTGAACTTTTACCGCTATTTGCCGTCACCCTTGTGGCAGACAAACTGGGCTGTGCACAGTATGGCATTATATGGGGCGTATGACTACAAACGTCTGTCGGTGCCCGATGTGCAGTATAGCCGTTGGCGCAGCGATTTGTTCAATTATGAACGCGTGTACGAGTTGGCTGGCATTCGTCCCCGCCGTATGCGCACCATGACCACGCTTGCGGTGGCCGATACTGTGATGATGTCGGCCAAGGCCAATGTGGCCACGGATATGTACGATGCGGGCGCGGCAGAAAGTGCAAGCAGCAATCAAGAGAAAGAAACGGCTGGCGGTGCACCGCAACCGTTGCAAACGGCTGCGCCACGCACCAACTTTGCCGAAACGGCTTATTTCCGTCCGGCGCTGCGCACCAACAGCAAGGGCGAAGTGGTGATGGCATTCACCCTGCCCGAAAGTATGACGCAGTGGAACTTTGCGGCATTGGCACACGACCGCGACATGAACCACGGACGGCTCGACACCACGGTGGTGGCGCGCAAGGACTTTATGGTAGAACCCGCCTTGCCGCGCTTTTTGCGCCAGGGCGACACGACCGACTTGCCCGTGAAGGTGACCAACCTGTCGGGAAAGGCAGTGTCGGCCACGCTCACCCTGACGCTTGGTGATGCGGTGAACGGCCAGCAGCACCACAAGGCCGATGCCAAGGTGACGTTGGCGCCGGGTGAAAGCCAGGTGTACACTTTTCCCTACCAAGCCAAGGGCAACGAGGGGGTGATGGTGTGCCGCGCCATGGCCCAAGGCAAGGGCTTTGCCGATGGCGAGGAGCATTACCTGCCCGTGTTGACCAACGAGGTGCAGGTGACACGCACGTTGCCTTTTTCGCAAACCAAGGCCGGGGTGCTGACATTGCGCACCGACACGCTGTTTAATGTGGAGGGGGCAAGTCACCGCGCGTTGAGTGTGGAGGTGTCGTCTAATCCCACTTGGTACGCTGTGACGGCACTGCCCGCACTGCAGGGCACCGATGGCTGCATCAGTGCCAACGATTGGGCCACCCGTTTTTATGCCATGGCCATTGGGCAGCAGGTGGCGCGCGATAATCCCGAAATCAAGGCTCTGGCCTCGGGCAGCAGCACGGCAGAACTTGATGCGCTGGCCAAACTGAAGGCTGAGGGACTGACCGACCTTACGCCGTGGTTGCAGCAAGGCACTGCCGAACAGGAGCGCGCCGAGGCTCTGCGCCAAATGTTTGATGCCGAGTTGACGGCTGCACGCATGGCCACTGCCATTGACAAACTGAAGACTCTGCAGCAGGCCGATGGTGCTTACAGCTGGTATCCCGGCATGGGCGGCAATGCCTATACTACGGTGGAGGTGGCCACGCTGCTGGCACGTGTGGAAAACTTGACGAGTTGCCAACAAGGGCACAGGCAGTTGACACAGACCATGGACTGGCTCAAGCAGTATATGGCCGGTGTGGCACGCGAAATGAAACGTGTGGAAAAGGAAACCGGGCACAAGGTGGTGCCGGGTGAACTGGCTATGCGCTATTTGTATTTGCTCACTCTGACGGGTGACAAACTTGACGACAATGCGTCGTACCTTGTGGCGCGTGCCACTTTGCTGAACAAGGAACTTACCATGTATGGCAAGGCGGTGGCGGTGCAGGTGATGGCCCGTTATGGCAAAAAGGCTGAGGCCGAATTGGCACTGAAGAGCTTGTTGGAACATACGGTGACGAAGGATAGCATGGGACGCTGGTTTGACACACCACGCGCTGAGTGGTCGTGGCGCTCATACCGCATTCCTACCCAGTGTATGGCTATTGAGGCGCTGCACACCTTGGACCATGAAATGGCGGCGGACGAAATGCGCTTGTGGCTGTTGCAGGCCAAGCGTACGCAGATGTGGGAAACCTCGCGCGCCTCGGCCGATGCGGTGTATGCGTTGCTTGCCACGGGTGGCAAACAGCAAGGTGTGATGCCTTTGGCCGAAAAGACTCCAGTGTATTACACGCTCTATAACCATAACAAGGTGGTGGGCTTTAATGCCAAGAGCCAGAGTAGTATGCCACAAACGGTTGGCTATTTCAAGCAAACTTACACTGACGCGTCGGCCACTGGTGCCACGACTGTCAGACTGGACAAGCGCACAGACGGTTTGTCGTGGGGTAGTGTGTATGCCACTTTCTCAGCACCAGCATCACATGTGCCAACTGAAGGAAAGGGCTTGCTGCTGACCCGCAAATTCGAGGTGAAACGGGCTGGCGAATGGGTGGCTGTGAATGGAACGACCACGTTGGCCAAGGGCGACAGGGTACGTCAGGTATTTACCATCACGGCAGACCGCGACTACGATTTTGTGGCGCTCTCGGCCTCGCGTCCGGCTTGTTTGCAACCGGCCCAGCCTCTGTCGGGATATGCCTGGAACATGGCACTGCCTGCATATCGCGCTGTGCACGATGCCACTACCGACTACTTTGTAGAGAAAGTGCGCAAAGGCACCCACCAGTTTGCAGAGGAACTGTTCGTTGACCGCACCGGCCAATTTGCCACAGGTGTTGCCACAGTCAGTTGCGTGTATGCGCCCGAATTTTGTGGCACGGCGGGAGAGGTGAAACTCATTACGCACTAAGCGTTGTGTGTTGGCACACAAAAAGTGTCGCCCATTAAGAAGATTGCAACTTCTTAATGGGCGACATATTATGGGGCTGCTGAAAAATGCCCCGACGCGAGACGCGTCGCCCCCATTAGTGCTTGCGTTTCCTATCAGATTGACAGGTTAAAAAGCGGATTTGAAGCCATGGGAAGAACAGTCTTGCCAGGGATTTGCGCTCTAATGGGGGCGACGCGTCCCGCGTCAGGCATTTTTCAGCAGCCTCATTATATGTATGCACCGCTGTGAGGCGTAGCTTGGTTAACGGGTTAACCCGTTAACTTGTAAACTTGTCAACTATTAATATTATTTCTGCAGTTTCAGGCAAGCCCAGCCATCGAGCACATGCTCGTCGACAAGTGTGAGGCCCTGCTTCTGTGCTTCGGCTACGAGTTGCGGAATGTCAGTGTCGTAGAAACCGCTCATGTAGATAAAGCCACCCTGTTTCATGCGTGGCACGTAATATTTGAGGTCGTTAAGCAGAATGCCCAAATTGATGTTGGCAATAACAAGGTCGAACGGGCCCTTGTCAGCCAGCGATGAGGCATCGCCCAGCTCCACATCGATGTGGTCAAGATGATTGAGGCCAATGTTCTCGCGCGAATTTTTGACACACCACTCGTCCACATCAATGCCCAGGCAATGTTTGGCTCCGCGCATACGTGCCAAAATGGCCAATATGCTGGTGCCGCAACCCATGTCGAGCACTTCGAGCCCCGTGATGTCGTCGTTGAGCAAACGGCTTATCATTTGCGAGGTGGTGGCATGATGGCCTGTGCCAAACGACATCTGCGGATTGATGGTGATGCTGTATTCGGCCTTTGGCACGTCGGTGTGGAATGTGCTGGCTATCACACAACGTCCGTCGACAACGAGGGGTTTGAAATAGTTCTTCTCCCACTCCTCGTTCCAGTCTTTGTCTTCGGCCTCCTGCATGGTGTAGGTTATTTCAACATCGGGCAGGGGGAATGCGGCCAGTGTTTGGTCGAGGGCGGTTTGGTCGAAGAGTGCCTTCTGAATGTAGCACTGGAAGTGGTCCTCGTCCAGTTTCTCCTCAAAGGTAGGGTCCTCGGGATTGGCGCAATGTGCCACGGCGGGGCGGTCGAGTTCGTCGGTATGTACAAAACTGTCAAAACCTATTTCGGCCAACACGGCCGACAACACGTCCTGCACAGCTTCGGTGGCTGGCCGGGTGGTAAAGGTAAATTCTAAGTATTGCATTTGCTGTGGGGTAAAATGGCTAAAACAGCAATAGGGACAATCATAGCGTGAGATTGATTGCCCCTATTGTTACAGTAGTCTGTTATGTGTTACTTTTCAGGCACGCGTTCGAGAATGGTCTTCACAAATTTCCAGTACTTCTCCACGCTCGGAATGTTGCAACGCTCGTTGGGCGTGTGCGGTGAGCGCAGCGTGGGACCGAAGCTGACCAAATCCATGTTAGGACGCAAGGCACCAATTACGCCACATTCGAGTCCGGCGTGAACAACTGTCACGTTGCTCTCCTCGTTGAAGAGTTCGTGGTAGATGCCCTTCATGAGTTCTACAATCTCGCTCTTGGGGTTAGGCTGCCATGCGGGGTAGTCGCCATCGGTTTCCACCTTCATGCCGGCCATTGAGAAGCAGCTTTCGAGTGTTTCGACGCAGCATTCGCGCATAGAGTCGCGTGATGAGCGGATAAGGATAAGGAATTTGGTGTGGCCTTCGCCAATCTCGACGATGGCGAGGTTAGACGATGTCTCGACAATCTCCTTGTTGTAAGGTATCATGCGGTAAACGCCATTGTGTACGGCGCAAAGCGCATCGACCAGGTTGTCCTGAATTTCGGCCGGTACGATGTAGGCAGGCAAAGCCACGTCCTCAACGTCCAGTTCGAGTGTTTGCTCAACAGGCTCGTATTCGTCTTTGAAGGTCTGGCGCCATTCGGCCACCACCTCTTTGAAAGCCTCCACATTCTCCTTAGGTAGTGTGAGCACAACTTCGGCAGAGCTTGGAATGGCGTTGCGCATATTGCCGCCCTTCCACTCAGCCAAGCAAGCTTCAAAGTTGGCAATGGCGTCCTGCACGAGGCGCGCCATGGCTTTGTTGGCGTTGCAGCGACCCTCGTTGATTTCGAGGCCCGAGTGTCCGCCAAACAGCTTGTGCAGTGTAACCTTTACAGCAGCATCGTTGGCGTCAACCTCTTGAGGCTTGTACTCCAATGTGGCAGTCATGTTAACACCACCAGCAGAGCCGATAATCATTTCGCCTTCGGTTTCGTCGTCAAGGTTGAGCAATATGTCGCCTTCAATTACGTCGGCCTTCATGTGGTTGACACCATACATGGTAGTCTCTTCGTCGGCAGTGATGAAGCCTTCGACGGGGCCATGCTTCAGTGTGTCGTCCTCCATCACAGCCATGATGGTGGCTACAGCCATACCGTCGTCTGAGCCCAATGTGGTGCCTTTGGCCTTAACCCAGTCGCCATCAATATAGGTCTGTATGGGGTCGGTCTCAAAGTTATGGGTCGAATCCTTGGTCTTTTGTGGCACCATGTCCATGTGGCCTTGCAGTGTAACCATTTTGCGGTTTTCCATGCCAGCAGAGGCAGGCTTGCGCATAATGATGTTGCCGGCCTCGTCCTTAAAGGCTTTTACGCCTTTGCTGGCAGCCCAGTCGAGCAAGAATTTCTGAACCTTTTCGAGATGGCCCGATGGACGGGGCACCTGCGTAAGCAAATCAAAGTTTTTCCAAATGGCCTGCGGTTGCAGGTTAGCAATTTCGCTCATGATGTTTATGTATTAAGAAAGTTTTTTACGATAGTTGACCCTTGCCCAACCAAATGCGCCGAGCAGTACGACAAGTGCCGTTTGTATGGTGTGTACCACCAGGGCAAACATGACTGCTTGCGGCTCGGCCACCCCGTAAAGCACCAGCATGGTTTTTACAGCAAAATGCCAGGGACCCGCTCCGTTGGGGGTGGGCACAAGCACGGCAAAGGTGCCAACACAAAATATGAGAAATGCCGCCCCAACAGATAATGAGGTGGTAAAGTCGAAACAGAAAAATGCAATGTAGAAGTGCAGAAAATAACCAACCCATATCAGCAGGCTGTAAAACAAATATAAAGGCAGGTTGTGCACCTTGCGCAGCGACAGAACGCCCTCCCACACCTCGTGCAGCATGTCGCGCCCTTTTTTGAACACGGCAAAGCGGCGTACTGCCACCAATGTGGCAATGACTGCAGCGCAGATGCAGATGAGTGTGACAATGTAGCCGGTGCCGGTAAAGCGGTGCAGAATGTCGTTGAGGTTGGTGCCCGTCTTGCACAAGAATTCCAAGAACTTGGGCAACTGCGACAAGAATGCCACGCCCGTGAAGATGAGCATAAGCAACGAGTCGACAAGCCTTTCGGTAACCACCGTGCCGAGCGATTTGGTGAACGATATGCCGTCACTCTTTTTGAGCGTGCCGCAACGGGTTACTTCGCCCACACGCGGAATGACCAAGCTGGCAGCGTAGGACATGAAAATGGCGTCGGTGCAGGAGGTGCGGCGGGCATGCTCGCCAAGCGGGGCAAGGGCCATTCTCCATCGCCAGGCGCGTGCCATTTGTGGCAAAATGCCAAAGGCTAATGACAGCAGCATCCACCCCCAATTCATGTCATGTGTCACGCACTGCATGAACTCGTGCCAGTCGGTGGCGCGGTACATCCACCACAATATGCCGAAACCGAGCACAAATGGCAGTGATATTTGCAGTATGATTTTTAGCAGATGCTTCATTGTTAAGTAGTGAGTTGCGGCACTAAAGGCAGTTAACATTCAAATAAAATGCTTACCTTTGCAGCGTTATATCATGATGGGCAATGATGCTTCAGGCAGATGCCAGTGTGCATTGCACTATTATGCAAAAGTAGAAAAAATATATCAGATGAAGTCTGTACGTCCTAAAAAATTTCTTGGTCAGCACTTCTTGACCCACCTGCCTACCGCGCAGGCCATTGCCGACACAGTAGATGCGTGTCCTGACATACCCATTCTTGAGGTTGGGCCCGGCATGGGCGTGATGACGCAGTTCATCATTCCCAAAAAACGAGAGTTCAAGGTCGTGGAGATTGATTTTGAGAGTGTGGCCTACTTACGCGAACACTTTCCTGAACTGGAGGACAACATCATCGAGGACGACTTTTTGAAAATGCACCTCGACCACACCTTCGACGGCCGTCCGTTTGTGCTCACTGGCAATTATCCCTACAACATCAGTAGCCAGATATTCTTCAAGATGCTCGACTACCGGCACCTCATTCCTTGTTGCACGGGCATGATACAGAAGGAGGTGGCTGAGCGTTTGGCCGCCAAACCGGGCTGCAAGGCATACGGCATATTGAGCGTGCTGGTGCAGCTGTACTACGATGTGGACTATTTGTTCACTGTTGAGCCTGGGGTGTTTAATCCGCCTCCCAAGGTGCGCAGCGCTGTGGTGCGCATGACGCGTAACCAGGTTACGGCTCCCGATTGCGACGAGCAGTTGTTGCGGCGGGTGGTTAAAACCACTTTCAACCAACGCCGCAAAATGATGCGTGGCTCAATCAAACCACTACTTCATGAGCTCGACCAGCGTCCCGGGGTTACCGCCCCCGACCACACGGCGTTTTTGGCTCAGCCGCTGCTCACCCGCCGCCCTGAGCAATTATCGGTGCAGGAGTTCATTGACTTGACAAACCAGGTTAGTGCACACTATGCACAGTGAACAGCGCAAGCGTGACAGTTTGAATAATAACAGAATATACCATATACATATTTTATGAAAACCTATTTGGTGACAGGTGCCGCAGGCTTTATCGGTGCCAATTACTTGAAATACATCTTGGCCAAGCATGATGACATTCGTGTGGTGGTGCTCGACTTGCTTACTTATGCAGGCTACCTCGGTACCATTGCCGGTGACATTGACAATGAACGCTGCTATTTTGTAAAGGGTGATATTTGCGACCGCGGGCTGCTTGACCGCCTCTTTGCCGAATACCGCTTTGATGTGGTAGTGAATTTTGCAGCCGAAAGCCACGTAGACCGCAGTATCGAGAACCCGCAGCTCTTCCTCAACACCAATATCCTTGGCACACAGAATTTGCTTGATGCAGCACGTGCTGCATGGGTGATGGGTCGCGACGAGCAGGGCTATCCCACGTGGCGCCCGGGTGTGCGCTACCATCAGGTGTCAACCGACGAGGTGTATGGCTCACTTGGGGCAGAGGGCTTCTTTACCGAAGACACACCGCTTTGTCCGCACAGCCCCTACAGTGCTTCAAAAACATCGGCCGACCACTTTGTTTGTGCCTATCGCGACACTTACCACATGCCGGTGAGCATCACGCGTTGTTCGAACAACTATGGCCCTTACCAATTTCCGGAGAAACTCATTCCGCTCGTTATCAACAACATTCTTGAGGGCAAGCGTCTGCCGGTGTACGGCAAGGGCGAGAATATTCGCGACTGGCTGTATGTTGAAGACCACTGCAAGGCCATTGACATGGTGATAACAAAGGGCGCTAATGGCTCAATTTACAATGTAGGCGGTCATAATGAGCGTCAGAATATTCAGATTGTCAAAATCATCATACGCACCATTCACGATATCATGCAGCAAGAGCCGCAGTTCCGTGCCTTGCTCAAGAAGCAGGTACGTGGTGCTGATGGCCAAATCAGCATAGACTGGATTAACGATGACTTGATAACCTTTGTAAAGGACCGCCTTGGCCATGACCAGCGCTATGGCATTGATCCCTCAAAAATCAAGGCCGACTTGGGTTGGTATCCCGAAACCTCGTTTGAGGTGGGCATTGTAAAGACAATCCGCTGGAACCTTGAGCACCACGATTGGGTGGAGGCTGTCAGCGGTGACGACTATCAGCAGTATTACGAAAACATGTACCGCAACAAGTAAAGCAGACCTATACTGCACAATAGAGATATGGTAACGCCCGGAAGCTCGTCATTCGAGACTCCCGGGCGTTACTGTAAATTCAGAGAGGGCGCAAGTCACATTTCAGAATAGCAGAACTCTAAAAACAGCATTTTTAGAACCACCATTAGAGCTTCTTCCACATCTCGATGACACGCTGTCGGGCACGCAAGATGCTGGCCTTGTACACGGCGCAGGTTGTGATAACATAAATGCCAGCCTGTGCCCATAGCATGTACCAGTCGTGCTGTACATCGCCAAGCGTGGCCCCCATGTTGTTGATGGCCACAAAACCATTGATGCCAAATGTAGAGGGGAATATGTAGCTGATGGCCTTCCAAACTGGTGGCACAGCACTGCCCGGCCACGACAATCCGGAGATGAAAAGCAAAGGCACAGAGGTGAATACAATGAGCATGATGCACATCTCGCGGTGTCGCACAAAGGCGCTTACCGTCATGCTAAACGCAATGCAGGCAATGAGAAAGGGTAGGACAAAGAATGCCACGTCCCAAGGGTTGCCAATCTGATTGAGGTGGAACAAATGGGGCACCACCGCCAGCACATAGACGCTCAGCGGTATGTAAACCAAAAGATAGGCTGCACCCTTGCCCATGACAATGCGCAGCAAACCGCGATGGTGGCGCTCAACAGGCACAAGGTTGCGGAAAGCATTCTTCTCGCGTGCAGTACCTGCTGCCATGCCCACGCCAAGCAGCAGAGTTTGCTGTATGATGAGCATCAGTACGGCAGGTATCAAGAAGGTGGCAAAACCGTTTTGTGGATTGTAGAGCGACACTTCCTCATACTCTATGGGGTGCTCGGCCACCTTGTCTTGCTCGGCAGTAGTTCCGCCAGCGCGTTCTACCTTGATGCTTGCATTCATGGCCAGGCTCACATTGGTGTTGGCCGTGAGCACACTTTTGTAGTATAGCATACCGCTCATGTCGGCGTATGCGCCCACGTAAACCTGTTCGCCCCGGTTAAGCTTTTCAGAAAAGTCGCGCGGTATATGTACCGCCCCATAAGCGTCGCGGTGCTTGATGAGGCTCTTGGCTTCGCTCATGTTGGCACAGTACGATATGATGTGCACATCGGGCGATGCGTCGAGGTGGCGCAGATACTCGCGGCTCTGTGCCGACCGGCAGTCGTCAACCACGGCAATCGGCACGTCACGCACCACCTCGTTGGTATAAATAAAGGTGTAGAGCAGTGGGTAGCCTATGGGCACGAGAAAGAAGAATATGATTACACCCTTGTCGCGAATGATGGTGCGCAACTCCTCACGAAATATGTAGTTGAGATCGGAAAAAGCTTGTCTCCAGTTGTACATGACAAATAGTTCTATATGTATTGTTTATCAGGTGTTATGCTCATACATAAAAGTATAATTCTAACACTCGCTTGTCAGCCCGTTTACCCGTCATCCCATCAGCACTTATGGCTCGTAGGCATAGGTGTTCATCACCTTTTTAAGTCGGCCGAGGAAGGGGATGGGCAGCACCACAAAACCAAGCAGTGCCATGGCGAAAGGCCACGCATTAGCCAACGGATAGCCGTCGAGCGCGCAGTTGACGTAAAGCAGGTAGTAATGGCGCAGCGGAAACAAATTGGCCAACCCTTGTAGTATGGGGTGCATGGCCATTACCGGGAATGACATGCCAGATATGCTGAACGAAATGACGCCCCACAGCGAGGCAAACGACAGTCCCAAGCGCAGTGTGGGCAACATGGTGAACATGAACACGCCCATGCCCTGACAGGCCAACACAAACAGAGCCATCACGCTCCACATACGCCAAATGCCACAGTTGCACGGAAAGTGCAGGTAGCCATAAAGCAGCAGTATGTAAATAGAGCCCATCAGCAGAAATACGATGGTCTGCGGTAGCAGTTTGCTTGTAAGTGCCACAATGATAGAGTTGTTTGACGAGGCCATGAGTTCGTCAGCCGTGTCAAACTTCAATTCAGAGCCGAGACTGAAAACGGTAATCATGAATATGAATATGCCCAGCATGCCCGGTATGATGATGTTTGACAGATACACATTGTAGTTGAGCCACGGATTGGCTATGGCATGCATGTCAATGACGATGGGTTGCAAATAAGCCATGGCTTGTCGCTCGGTGGCCCCCTTGGCGTAAAGCACAGTGCGCGATGCGGCTCCCGATGCCAGTTCAGACATCATGCGCATATCGCGGTAAAGCAGCGAGCCTGCCACGAGGTACGAATAGTTGGTGTAGAACGACACAGTAGGCACCCGTTGCAGTTGTGCCTGTTTGGTGGTGCCGTGTGGTATGAGGTAAAACCCATACACCTCGCCCTTTTGCACCGCCTTTCGTGCCTCCGTCACATTGGCAAACTCGTGCGTGATGTCGCTCATCTGAAAGGCATCGAGGTTGCGGGCCAAATTGCGCGTGGTTGTAGTGCGGTCCTCGTCAACAAGTCCCATGGGCAGGTTCTCGGGCAGCCCCTGCTTCATGAGCGAGGTGAAAAATATGTAGCAGAACAGAGGTGCGATGACCATGCAAAACCAGTAAATAGGTTGTGTGGCCATACGGCGAAGCTCACGCAAAAACGGATATGCAACACCGTATGCCTTTTCCCTTTCAGAGGAGGTATGGTCGCCTTTGTTTATATGAACGTTGTCAGACATAATAGTGAGCGTTTTGAAATGAAGGGACTATGAGTGAGTGTGAGAGAGAATAGCATTCCCCGCTCACTCCATCAGCACACTCATGCCCGGTCGCAGTCCATCAACCTTTTGGGCGGGCGAGGCCTTCACCTCAAAAGTCTTCATGTCATACTGTCCGGTAGTCTTGGTAGCTTTCCATGCGGCATACGAGCCGAGGTCCTTCATATAGTAAACCTTCAGTGTCACCTCCTTGTTTCCGAGTGCCGGTATGGTGGCCTTGAACGTCTGGTTCATCTTAAAGTTTGCCAGGTGGTCCTCGCGCACATTAAAGGTCACCCACATATCGTTCATCAGTGCAATGTTCATGATAGGTGCCCCCGTACCCACCAACTCGCCAATTTGCGGAAATATATCCGTCACCTCGCCGTCGGCCGACGCCGTCAGTACAGTTTCCTTAATGTACGAGTTAACTTCGCTCACAGCACCTTTGGCACGGTTGACCAAGGCTGCAGCGGCCTCTTTGTCCTCGCGCTCGGCACCATTCTTGGCCATGTCGTATTGCGATTTTGCCGCACGCTCGGTAGCTATGGCAGCATTGCGTTGGGCCGTCACCTCGTCCAGCTTCTGGGCAGTCATCACCCCCTGGTCGTAGAGGCGCTTGACGCGGGCGTACGATTTTTCAGCAATGTCAACCCCCGCTTTCGCCTTTTGCCACATTTCGTAGGCACCGGCAATTTGCTCCTGTCTTGCACCCTTTTCGGCCTTGCGGTTCTGTGCAGCCGCAGCGTCCTCGGCCGCTTGTGCCTGGGTTAGTTTGGCTGTCACTTCAGGTGCTTCAAGAATGGCCAGTGTGTCGCCGGCATGCACATAGTCGCCCTCTTTAACCATATATTTAAGTATGCGTCCTGGCACTTTGCTCGACACGCGGTATTCCGTCACATCAGCCTGGCCCTGAATGGTGTCAGGCTCGTTGTTAAAAGCGTAGAGGCTGCCAATGACAACCAAAACGATGATGCCCGCCATGATGATAATAGCAGGGAGAAAGTTTGCTTTCTGTCTCATAATTAATATTGATATGTGCGTTGGCGTAATTAGTTAACAAGTTAAGTTTGCCAAGTTTCTTAACATTCGGACTTTAACATAATAATAAGTAGCGTGTAGCATACTTACTTGTTAACCTGTCAACTTGTTAACTAAGAATTCCGCCAACGGCTATGATATATGCTTTAATAATGTGTGTTGTGTGGTAAAGCGGGGCCTGTGTCATTCGCCCAGCTGGCCCAAAGCCTTGTTGTAGCTTGCGTGGCTCAGTTTAATGTCAATTTGCGCATCAATCTTATCGCTGTGCGCTTGCAGCCAGGCCGTTTGTGCAGCCAGCAGGTCCGAGGTAGTGATCACCCCCTCCTTAAATCCCACTTGTGCTGTGCGCAAGTTCTCTTCAGCCTTGTCAAGGTTCTTCATGCAGAGCGTCAACTTGCGGTTTGCCTCGTTCACCTTGAAAGCCTCCTGGTTCACTTGCAGTTCAATCTTTTCGCGTGCCTCGTCAGTTTTGAGCGCCGCAATGGTAGCCTCAGTTCTGGCAGCGCGCACCTTATACTTCGTCTCGCCCCAGTTCCACACCGGCACTTTCAGCATCACGCCCACAGCCCATGTGCCGCGGAATTTCTTTTCAAAACCATTAAACACGTTGGGGTTCGAAATCATGTACCCACCGGTCAGCGCAATTTGTGGCAGCACCGCCGCGCGTTCAATCTTGGCCTTTTCGGCATAAATCTGTTGTGCTGTGGCCAGTTGCGACAACTCCGCCCGGTTGGCAAAAGCCGTTTCCACGTCAGCCTTAATGTCCTGTGCCACGGTGGGCAAGTCCTGGTTGTTCTCGTCGGCCAGTCGGGGTGCGCTCTCCAGCGGCAAGCCGCAGAGTTGGCACAGCAGCATGCGCGACAGCGTCAAGCCGTCCTCCACCTTCATTAGCGTCATTTCCGCCTCATTCAGTTTCACACTCACCGACAACTCATTGCTTTTGGTGGCCACCCCCTCGTTAATCATCTTTACCACGTCCGAGTCTAGGTGTGCCAACATGTTGCGGTAGCTAACGGCCAGCCGCCGTTTGTTGGCCAGCGACACCACTTGCCAGTAGGCGCGGTCCACATCGAGCATCACCTGCTGCTCGTCGGCGCGCAGTTGCGCATCGGCCAGCGAGGCCTGGTGCTTGGTAATGTTTTCGTAAGCCTTTATCTTGCCACCCATGTAGAGCGGCTGTGTCAGCAGTATCATGCCCGCCGTCATGTTGCGGGTGTCGGTGCGGAAAGCATCGGTAATGCCCTTGCCAAAGGTATTGCCGGCTTGTCCCAATGCCGCGGCGTTTTGCTGAAAAGTCCCCGACATGTCCTGAATGAGCGGTGCCAGTTCGGGGTGTTTGGTAATGATTTGCTGCGCTATGGTCGGAAACTGTGCGCCAAACTGGTTAACCGCAGTCGTACCGATGTTGTTGAGCGCATTCTTTTGGTTGTTGCTGAGCAGTGATATCTCATCGCCAGTGCGCATGTAGCCAGCGGTGAGCGACACTTTTGGCAGGTAGTTAGTGTGTGCAGCCTTGGTGTCCCAATGTGCCTTGTCAAGTTGGGCTTTGCTCTGTGCAAGTTCCTTGTTGTTGCGCAGTGCCATGGCTCGGCAACTGTCGAGCGACAAAACGGCCTGCGCATGGCCGCAGAGGCCGCAGAGCACGAGTGTGATGCTTACAAATATTCTTTTCATACAATCAAGCCAAGTGTTTGATGGTGTGTTGTGCTGTGTTATAATGTGCGTACTCCAAGCCTGCGAATGCTGAAGCCGGGGGCGGCGTGCGCCTCCCATACAGCCATTGCACAGGGCATAGTAGCATTGCAAAAGTACGGAATTTCTCCGAGCACTGCACGGAATGTGCCTATTAAAGGGAGAAATAGAACAAATGTGCCGTATTTAAGTAGCCCCGCCATTAGGGCGTGCCCGCCCTACGTGGTGGAAAATTGCGCATACATCGTGCGTGTGCGCAATATGACAGACCAAAGTCAAGCGGAGTGCCCAGTGTCATGAAAACTTTGCACGGATAAAGTGGGACGGCAAAAATAAATTTGTACATTTGCAACGCAAAGGAAGATAAACGACGATTGTGGATAAGGATAAAATATTTAAGATAGACATTGACAAGGTGCTCGAGAGCAAGGCCGGCAGCAAGGCACGCTATGTGCCGGGTTTTGTAAGGTCGTGGCTCAAGCATATTGTGCATCAGAACGAAATAAACGATTTTATGGAGCGCGTGGGCGATATGCAAGGCGTGCCTTGGCTTGATGCCGTGATGGACTATCTTGACGACAAACTCGACATCGAGGGTTACGACAATCTGCCCGACGATGCCGACGGCCGCCGTTTCACATTTGTGAGCAACCACCCCCTCGGTGGGCCCGACGGCATAGCCATTGGCCAGATATTGGGCCACCGCTACGACGGGCGCATACGCTATTTGGTAAACGACCTGCTCATGAACCTGCACGGACTGGCCCCATTGTGTGTGCCAGTAAATGTAACGGGCAAGCAGAGCCGCGACCTGCCGCTGCAAATTGATGCCACTTTTAATAGCGACAACCACGTCATCATGTTCCCCGCAAAATTATGCTCGCGACGCCAAAGCGGTGTTATCCGCGACTTGCCCTGGAACAAAACCTTCATACAAAAGAGCGTTGAAACCCATCGCGATGTGGTGCCCATACACTTTGGCGGACGCAACTCCGACCGCTTTTATCGCCTCGCTTCGTTGTGCAAAAGTCTCGGCTTAAAGTTCAACATAGCCATGCTGTTCCTGGCCGATGAAACTTTCCGCAACCGTCACAAAACCTTCAAGGTAAAGATAGGCAAACCCATACCCTGGCAAACCTTCGACCGTTCAAAACGCCCAGCCGAATGGGCCAAGTGGGTAGAGGATATCGTGTATGCACTCTGACAAGTACCCCTTCAGTCTACAATCAGCATGTACGCACCACACATCTATATATACAGCACAAGACATAACAAGTAGGATCATGCAACCAATCATACCTCCAGTAGATAAGGAACTCTTAAAACAAGAATTGACGCCCGAGCGTCGCCTGCGCACTACTAACAAGGCGGGTAATGAAATATACGTCATCACCTATCAACAGGCCCCCAATGTCATGCGCGAAATAGGCCGCCTGCGCGAGATAGCCTTTCGTGCTGCTGGCGGTGGAACGGGGCAGGAACTTGATTGGGACGAGTTCGACACCTGCGAACACCCCTATTACCAGCTCATTGTGTGGGACCCTGAGGAGGAGCTGATACTTGGCGGCTACCGTTTCTTGCCCGGCAACGAAACACCTATCGACCACAACGGACAGCCATGCTTGGCCACGAGCCACTTGTTCCACTTTTCCGACGAGTTTGTCCGCACCTATATGCCCGACACCGTCGAACTTGGTCGTTCATTCGTCACCCTCGAATATCAGAGCACACGTGCCGCAAGCAAGGGCCTTTTTGCACTTGACAACCTGTGGGACGGACTCGGTGCCCTGACAGTGGTCATACCCAACCTCAAATACTTCTTTGGCAAGATGACCATGTATCCGTCGTTCAACCGTCCGGCACGCGACATGATACTCTACTTTCTGCACAAGCATTTTGGCGACAAGGACGCCCTTGTCACCCCCATTGAGCCTTTGCACATCGACACCCCGGCCGATGAGCTCGCCCAACTCTTCGTACACGACGACTTCAAGTCCGACTACCGCATACTCAACACCGAGGTGCGCAAGCGCGGCTACAACATTCCGCCATTGGTCAACGCCTACATGGGGCTCAGTCCCACCATGCGCGTGTTCGGCACCGCCATCAACCACGAGTTCGGCCAGGTGGAGGAAACTGGCATATTCATAGCAGTGGACGAGATACTGGAGCAAAAGCGTATGCGACATATTGACACCTTTGCCAAGGAAAATCCTGACAGTTTGAACCTGTTTGAGCAATTGTTCAAAAAGAAAAACTGAGCATAACGCGTGATATATGCTTAATAAATACTAAAAAAGTGGCGAGGCGTTGCTTTTCTTCGTAATTTTGCAACGAATTTACGAAGAGTCTGTATTTATGAACGTTATAAGGATAGTAAAGGCCTGATTATAGCCTGCATTGGTATACCCTTTGCAGGCATTTGTTATGCCGTGATGTGACATCGCCCCTTATTAAACGTGTACAAGTAGAACTATGCGACAACTAAAGATAAACAAAAGTATCACCAACCGCTCAAGTGCAGCGTTGGACAAGTATTTGGTAGAAATTGGCCGTGAGGAACTTATCTCAACCGACGAGGAGGTAGAACTCGCACAGCGTATTCACCGTGGTGGCCCCGATGGGCAAGCCGCACTCGACCGTTTGACACGTGCCAATTTGCGCTTCGTTGTCAGTGTGGCTAAACAGTATCAAAATCAAGGACTCGCACTTAACGACTTAATCGATGAGGGCAATCTCGGCTTGATTAAAGCCGCCCAAAAGTTTGACGAGACACGTGGCTTCAAGTTCATCTCGTATGCCGTGTGGTGGATACGTCAAAGCATCTTGCAAGCCATCTCAGAGCAAAGTCGTATTGTGCGCATGCCGCTCAACCAAGTAGGTTTCCAGAGCAAGCTCACCAAGGCTATTGTCAATTTTGAGCAGGAGTTCGAGCGCCGCCCGTCAGTGGCAGAGTTGGCCGAACTGCTCGACACAGATGTGAGCAAAGTGCAGGAGGCCCTTGGCACCAATGGCAAGAAGGTGAGCGTTGATGCCCCATTTGCCGAGGACGACTCAAACTGTCTGATAGACATCATGACCGATGATTCGGCTCCGGGCACCGACAACCAAATGGAGAAGGAATCACTCTCGTCTGACCTTGATGCTGCGCTCAAAACACTCTCCGACCGTGAACGCCAGGTGCTGAAAATGCTCTTCGGTATTGGACGTAACGAAATGACGGCCGAGGAGGTGGCCAACACATTGAACTTGACGCGTGAACGTGTACGCCAAATTAAGGAACGTGCCCTGCGCCGCCTGCGTGAGGCCGACAACATTAACATCTTGATGAAGTATCTTGGCTAACATTCGGCCATGTACGATACGACTCCCTTACTGCGGAAGTGCCCAAGTGGCGCTTCCGCTTTATTTTTTTTGCGACAAACGCTACCTCTAATGGGGGCGACGCGTCCCGAGGGCATAAAGGCAAAGGCTCATAAACTTAACAAAGGCTCACAAACAGCACCAATTACACGCCTGTCTGTGGGTCTTTGCCTTAAATCCCGACGCGAGACGCGTCGCCCCCATTAGTGCTTGCGTTTGGTGCTTGAGCCCGTTCGAGTTTATAGGTTTATAGCTTGTCTTTCTCAGATTTAATAGAGTGCCCCTTAAATCAAAAATGCAATAATAAAGGTAAAAATGCCATACAATTTGTATCTTTGTGACCAAAACAACTGACAAACTGTAATATCACCAATGGATTTATTTGTAAAAAAGACCGCCGACGAACTCCTGCGTGAGGCCGGAAACGAAGGCGGTAAGGGCTTGAAGCGTGTGCTCGGCATGTGGGGCCTGATAGCGCTCGGTGTGGGTGTGATAATAGGTGCGGGACTCTTTTCGGTTACAGGCATTGTGGCTGGCGAGCACACTGGCCCCGCCATCATATTAAGTTTTGCCCTGGCCGCACTGTGTTGCGCTTTGGCCGGTTTGTGCTATGCCGAGTTCGCCTCCATGATACCCGTGGCCGGATCGGCCTACACCTATTCATACTTTACTATGGGCGAGCTCGTAGCCTGGATAATAGGGTGGGACCTCGTGCTCGAATATGCCCTGGCCGCCATGACTGTCAGCATATCATGGAGCCGCTATTTTACCATCATGTTGGGCGACCTCGGGTGGCACCTGCCACAAGCCTGGACAGCCTGTCCGGCCGATGGCGGCGTGTTCAATCTGCCAGCCACATTGCTCATCGTGCTGCTGTCGTTCATACTGATGCGCGGCACCAAGGGCAGTTCAAAGTTCAACGATTTTCTTGTCGTGTTAAAGATAGCCGTAGTGCTCATCTTCATATACGTTGGTTTCAAATACATCAACACCGACAACCTGACCCCCTTTGTGCCGCAAAACACCGGTGTGTTTGGCGAATACGGTTGGTCGGGCATATTGCGTGGTGCCGCCATTGTGTTCTTTGCCTTCTTAGGTTTCGACGCCATCAGCACCGCCGCACAGGAAACCCAAAATCCGCGTCGCAACATGCCCATAGGCATATTGGGTTCGCTGCTCATTTGCACCCTGCTCTACATGGTGTTTGCCCTTGTCATGACCGGTGTGGTTGACTACCATGCCTACAAGGGCGCCGACAGCATAGCCCCCGCTGCCACTGCCATAGCCCACATGGGTCCCACGTCAGCCGATGGCACCGTCACCCCGGCCTATCCGTGGCTCAACCGCGGCATCATCTTGGCCATACTGATGGGATATGCCAGTGTGGTGCTCGTCACGTTGCTTGGTCAGAGCCGTGTGTTTTACAGCATGAGTCGCGACGGACTGTTGCCGCCCATTTTCTCACATCTGCACAAGCGCTACCACACCCCGGCGCGCAGCAATGCCCTGTTTATGGTTGTTATAGGCTTGTTGGCCGGTGTGGTGCCAGCCAGTGTGGCGGGCGAGATGACCAGCATCGGCACCCTGTTTGCCTTTGCCCTGGTGTGTCTTGGTGTGATAGTAGTGCGTCGCACCCAGCCCAATGTGCCGCGCGGTTTCAAAACCCCCTTTGTGCCTTGGGTGCCCGCAGCCGGTGTGGTGTGTTGTGTGAGCATGATGCTCTTTTTGCCGGCCGACACATGGATACGCCTTGTGATGTGGATGCTCATAGGTCTTGACGTCTACTCCACCTATGGCGTGCGCCACAGTGTGTCGGGCAATGGCACCATGCGCCGCACGGGCCAGAGCGTGCTCAATGGCATTGGCGTGATAGTGGCCGTGTTGTGTGTCATGACAGGTTTCTGGCACCAGCAGACGGTGGGTTGGAATGAGAGTCACCTGATGTTGTGGATAGCCGTGTTGTTTGGCATAGGCCACATATTCTATTATCTTGTGCGTGGCTTTTGGCACCAGGCTCGCTAATGGGTTAATATGCTAATGCTGTTAAATGTTAATGTGCTAATGGGCTGACGCCGTAGCGTTGCTAATTAGCCGCTAACGCGGAAAACAAAAGAACATAAGTACAAAAGAACATAAGGCTGCTTCGCGACTGAAGGCCACGGACTAACGTCCGGGTGGCCTCAAGAACATAAGGGCTGACGCCGTAGCGCGTCTTGCGCGCTGATGTGCAGATGACAGGTTGACGCCGTAGCGTTACTACTCAAACGCTACGGCGTCAGCCCTTATGTATCTTGAGGCCACCCGGACGTTAGTCCGTGGCCGTCCGCCGCGCAGCGGCCTTATGTTCTTTTGTACTTATGTTCTTTTGTTTTCCGCGTTAGCGGCTAATACACGCTAAGCCTTATGTTCTTCTGTCCTTCTGTTTTCGCGTTAGCGGCTAATTAGTAACGCTACGGTATCAGCCAATTACCACATTTTCTACCATATAAATTAGATGCAGTGAAACATCTTGCATCTTACACTAATGGCATTTAATACTCTGAATATCAGATGTTTATGCAGTGTAGGATATAGTGAAAACTACTTGCACTACTGCCTGCACGCACCAGTTGCGGCAGCACGCAATAACGGCATAGGGGGAGCGGATTTTCAGTCGGTCTGATTGAAAATCCGCTCCCCCTATGCCGTTAGAACACGTTGTTGCGTCGCAAAATTACAGGGCCGCATTGTGGCGTATTCCCCAGTATCAAATTCGCCCTCCTTTGCACCCGTATCCCCCTTCTCGCTTGTGTAAGATGCAGGCCTTGGCGTGTAGGTTTTGTGTAGGATTGCTTTGAAACATCTTACACTGTTGAAAGTGCTGGTTATCAGCTCGTTATGTTGAATTAGTGTAAGATGCAAGATGTTTGTTGCCCAACAAAATGGTAGGTGTTTGCGCCCCGGAAACGCCTCAAAACGATAAGCCCCACATGGCAAGTAAGGCTCTGGCCGCAAAGAACAGCATGGGCACGATAAGGGCCGGCAGCAGATTGATGGTTTTGCAGTCCTTGATGTGGAGCACACCAAGGCCCGACGCCGCAATCAGAATGCCACCCACGAGCGACACCTCCGAAATAAGCTCCTCAGATATGAACGAGCGCGACACGAGGGCAATGCCGTAAATGGCCGACATCCACACTAACACGGCAACCGAGGTGATAGCCACCCCAAAGCCATACGACGAGGCCACCACCACCATGGTGACCAGGTTGAGTGTGGCGGCAGTCATAAGGTAAGTGTTGTCGCCATATAGCGCGCTCATCACAGGGCCCATCATGGCCAGTGTGCCTACACAGCACAGCAATATGCCGGTGGTAATGCCCTCGGCCAGGTTGGTGGTAGATATGCGGCGCGTGGCCTTCTCCATGCGCTGGTCCATTTTGCACACCGTGCCCACAAGACCGCCTATTGACAGGCAGAAGATGAAGAGCGCGGGGTAATGTGTCTTTTGCATACTGTCGATGGCCACATTCATGCCGAGCGCCAGGGCACAAAGTCCCATGGCGGTGTTGAGCACGTTGATGTATTTCTCGCTGATGCCACGTTTGAATAGTGCACCGATGGCGCTGCCAAGCACTACTGCTATGGCATTGATGATGATTGCGTACATTTAATGTCGTAAAATTGTTGGTTGATAGCGTGTTACGGGGTGCGAAGTTACGACAAAAAACTGGCGTGACGCAGTATGCCGCGCACAAAATGTGTGGCAAGAGGCATGGCTTCGGGTTCGGGTACATTATTTTGTAAGTAGGTGTTCATAATTATTTTTACATTGAAAGTGCGTTATCGGGACGCAGATATCTCCTTCGTTTGAGGGAGCATAGCGGGCTATGTGACCGAGGACGAAGGAGATAGATGCACCTCGAGAACGTGCTTTCAATGTGAGAATGACACTTGCTGATTGTATAAAATAATTTTGAACACCTACTTAACACAAAAAACACCTGTTGATGTGGCAGTGCAAAAAAGTTTTTTCGTACTTTTGCGCATCAAAACATGACAGGGCACAAGCCCTTTTTAATTATAAACCCTAAAATGGACGACTATCACGCGGATACCAACGTTTGATGCCGACCCGAGACAGGCCTCTGCCCCTTGCACAAGCCGTTTCGTGCCGGACGAAACGTTGTGTGCAGGCAGTGAATTTCTCATCACAAAGTAAAACGACCTGTTTCTTTATGCGTACTTACTGGAACTACAACAAAAAGCTTCAAACCATTGATGAGTGGGCGCCCGACTGCTGGGTGCAGGTAACCTGCCCTACGCCAGAGGACGAAGATTTTTTGACCAAAGAACTGCAAATTCCCGATTACTTTCTTGACGACATTCGAGATAAGGACGAGCGCTCGCGTTATGAATACGACGACGGGTGGTCGCTCATTATATTGCGCATACCCTATGTAAAGGAGGTGGCCTCGCGCACACCACACACCACCATACCTATGGGCATAATCCTTAACAAAGGCGTGTGCGTGACGGTGTGCAACTACGAGACCAACATGATGATAGATTTCGTGTCGTACCAGCAAAAGCGCAACCAGGGTTTTACCGACTCTGTCGACCTCGTGTTCCGCCTCTTCCTGTCATCGGCCGTGTGGTATCTGAAACGGCTGAAGCAAATCAACATTTTGCTTGAAGAGGCCAAGCGCAACCTCGACCGCCAGATAGATAATGAGGACCTCGTGGGACTGTCGCGCCTGCAGGATAGCTTGACCTACTTTATCACCTCTATCCGTGGCAACGAAACATTGCTTTCGAAGCTCAAGTTTAAGTTGCCCGTCGATGAATTGGACGCCGACCTCATTGAGGACGTGACCATTGAGATGAACCAGGCGCGCGAAACAACCAACATCTACACCAACATTCTCGACTCCACCATGGAGACGTATGCCAGCATTATCAACAACAACATGGCTGGCGTGATGAAACAGATGACCTCGGTGTCCATCATACTGATGTTCCCGACACTCATAGCCAGTATCTTTGGTATGAACCTCGTGAGTGGAATGGAAACCGTTTGGTGGGGTTTCCCCGTAGTAATCATTGCCTCTATCGTGGTGACAGGCATTTTTTATGGTCTGTTCCGCTGGAAAGCTTGGATTTAAGGCCGGTAAGGCAAAGTTTTTATCCGATTTACTTGGCGTATACGCATTTATTGTGCAAATTTGCAATTCCCACACATGGGTGTGGGCTACTACATATATAACACACGTACGATCCTATCCTATTTATTATGGACGAAATTAAGAACACTGCTGAAACAGAAGAACAAAAGGTGGTGGCTGCTGAAGCCAACAATGCCGAAACTGCTTCAGCCGAAGTAACAACAGACACTGCTGCTCCTGAAAAGCGTAACGAACCGACCACAAAGGCCGAGGTGATTGATCGCTTGAAGGATATTGTATATAATGGCGGTAATGTGGAGCGCGCTGAACTTGACCACTTGAAGATGCTTTACTACCGCATTCACAATGCCGATGTGGTTGCTGCCCGCGACAAATTTGTTGAAGAAGGTGGCAAGCCTGAGGACTTTATGCCGGCTCCCGACACTGAGGAGGAGAACTTCAAGGCTCAACTGTCGCTCATTCGCGAACTCCGCAACAAGGCTGCCGAGGAACAAGAGAAGGAAAAACTGGCCAACCTAAAACGCAAGCAGGAGATTATTGAACGCATCAAGGAACTCTCTGCCACTCCCGACAACGCCGACAAGGGCTATAACGAGGTGAAGGACTTGCAGGCCGAATGGAAGGATATCAAAGCCGTGCCGGCTGAGAACGCTACCGAACTGTGGAAAAACTACCAGCACTATACGGAGCAGTTCTACGACCAGCTGCGTCTCAACCACGAGATGCGTGCTTACGACTTTAAGAAAAATCTTGAAATAAAGACGCACTTGTGCGAGGCTGCTGAAAAGTTGGCCGATGTGGAGGACGTTATTTCGGCCTTCCACCAGTTGCAAAAGTTGCATCAGGAATATCGCGAAACTGGCCCCGTGGCCAAGGAGTTGCGCGACGAGATATGGAAACGCTTCAAAGATGCTTCAACTGTCATTAACAAGCGTCATCAAGACCACTTCGAGGCCATCAAGGCTAAGGAAGAGGAGAACTTGGTAAAGAAAACCGAACTCTGCCAAAAGGTGGAGGCACTTGAATTTGGCGAACTCAAAACCTACAACCAGTGGGAAGACATGACCAAGCAGGTGCTGGCCATGCAGGCTGAATGGAAAACAATCGGCTTTACGCCCCGCAAGGTGAACAACGAGGTGTTTGAACGCTTCCGCGTGGCTTGCGACCGTTTCTTCCAGGCCAAAACGGCTTATTTCAAGGCTAACCGCGAAAAGCTCAACGCCAATCTCACTGCCAAGAATGCACTCATCGAAAAGGCTGAGGCTTTGAAGGATAGCACCGATTGGGGGGCTACTACCAACAAGTTTATTGAACTGCAAAAGGAGTGGAAAACCATCGGCCCCGTGGCGCACAAGGTGTCAGATGCCGTGTGGAAGCGATTTAACGACGCTTGCAACTACTTCTTCGACAAGAAGAACGAGGCTAATGCCGGACAGCGCAAGGAGGAGGAAGCTAACCTCGAACTGAAGAAGGCGGTGATTGCCGACCTTGAAAAATTGGCCGAGAACGCTGGCGACAACTTGCTGCAGAGCGTGCGCGACTTGCAAGCGCGTTGGAATGAGATTGGCCATGTGCCTTATAACAAAAAGGAGAAGACTTATCGCCGCTACCGCGAGTTGTGCGACAAAATTTACGACACGCTGCACGAAACTGCTGGTCGACGCCGCATGGACAACTTCCGCAAGACTGTGGCTGACAAGGGTGGCTCTGAATTGACGCGCGAACGCAGCCGTCTGCAAAATGCCTTCGATGGCAAGAAACAGGAAATTCAGACTTACGAAACCAACCTCTCATTCTTCCGTACCAGTTCGAAGAAAGGTAATTCGCTCGTGGCCGACATCGAAAAGAAGGTGGCCCGCTTGAAGGAGGACCTCGAAGAAATTGGTCAGAAGATTAAGGCTGTGAACGAACAAATCAAGGCTGAAAAGGCTGAGAAATAACATTGTAGAGCACAAGTATCAAGCATAAGTGTGGGTGGAGCGCCATAGGGTGGCTCCGCCCACATCTTTTTGTGCCAGGTTTGTACGAAAGTAAATCAATCGTTTGTGTATCACCAAACGCTATCACCAAACGCTATCACCAAACGCTAACTCAAAATGCTAACTCAAAACGCTACCACAAGACGCTAACTCAAAACGCTAACTCTAATGGGGGCGACGCGTCTCGCGTCGGGAAAATATGCAGCTGTTATTTAGCAGAGTTTGTATCTTTTCCTTTCGCTATCCCGACGCGAGATGCGTCGCCCCCATTAGAGATAGCGTTTTGAGTTAGCGTTTTGTGCTTGCTTTTTGTAAGTCATGCTGTAAGCACCGGAAGAAATCCCCTCTTAATTCATTGCGCAAATCAATTGATATACTTACCTTTGCAATAACAGGAATCGTTTGCATACCGCTTGATCTGCAAGCAAGTCGTTTTATATATGAACCAGAGACCGAGTGTAGTTTTTAGTGTTATTTCATAGTAGAATGAGGCCAGAATGAAAATCAAACATATATTCATTTCGCAACAGCTTATACGCCATATTACATACCGCAGTGCATTGTACGCCCTTGGTTTGGTATGCGCCTTTTGGTTGCTTGTCACGCCCATGGGGTGCCACAAGCGCGATGCACAGACCAATGAGGTGCAAGCCCCAACGGCTGCCGACTCTGTGCGCCGGTTGGTCATGACGGTGCGCAGTAGTGCACGTTTGTATGTGACTGAAATGCAGGTGCACAAACTCGTGACCAACACCGACGAACCCGTGTTGGCGGGGCAGGTGCTCGGCATGCCGGTCAATATGCCGACGCGCATTGGCAAACGACGCGTGCTCATTCCGCTCGACGTGACCATAAAGGCATACATCGACCTGCAACACTTTGACGAGCGCAACGTGGAGCGCACCGACAGCACCCTGATTGTGACGCTGCCCGACCCGCAAGTAGTCATAACAGCATCGAAAATTGACAACAAGGGCATACGCCAATATGTGGACATGGCGCGCTCACGCTACACCGATGCCGAAATTACGGCTTTGGCACGGCAGGGCGAGGACAGCATAGCACGACACATGGCCCACTATGGCATAGAACGCGAGGCACAACGCAGCGCCGCCAACCAACTGTTGCCGCTATTGCAGCAAATGGGCTATAAGGAGGGGCAGATAACTGTGCGGTTTAAGAAAACATTTACTGACAACGATTTTGTACGCATGACGCGCAGACAATGAAACAGACTGATAAACAACATAGCATCATGACATGGCGCAAGGCTATTGGCAGCCTGTTGCGCTGGTGGTGGGTGGGGGCTGCTGCCATAGTGGCAGTGGCTGTGGCCTATATATATAAAGGTGTGACCGACAATCCACCCGTCAGTTTGCGTGTGGTGCATAACACACGCATCGATGTCACGCCCGAACAAATAATGGCCGTGCGCGACATCGGGCAGTGGGAGTTTCTTACCATCAACACCGAGGAGGTGGTGGAGTGGGAGCACAAGCGCACTTTCGGCACCGACCGCCTGGTGCGTATCTATCAGGGCACATTGCGGCTCGGGGTGGATATGCAAAAGGCTTCGGACGCGTGGTTTGTGTCATTGCCCGACTCCACAGCTCAACTCACCTTGCCACCAGTGTCGCTGCTCGACGAGCGTTTTATTGACGAGGCCAGGACGCGCTCCTTCTACGAACGGGGCACGGTGACGCCCGATGTGCTTGACCAGCTTTATGCGCAAGCGCAGCAAAAAATGCGCCGCCGCTGTTTGACACCACAGAATATGCAGGCAGCGGAGACCAACGCGCGGCAGCAATTCGAACGCATTTTCCGGCAAATGGGTTTCAAGCGTGTCATCGTCAAATTTGATGGTAAGTAATGAGTGTGCCTTAAGAATTTATGGCTGTCCTGTAAAATGTTCAAGCACCAAACGCAACCACCAAACGCAACCACTAAACGCTACCACTAAACGCTACCACTAAACGCTACCACTAAACGCTACCACTAAA
>ERZ1026846.86-NODE-86-length-66909-cov-7.776034_pt1 | contig 66909 bp, 52 predicted proteins | sample MGYA00380153_ERZ1026846 | MGnify/ENA primary metagenome ERZ1026846 (study PRJEB33269, sample SAMEA4719789) | human gut metagenome | biome: human-associated habitat; feature: organic feature; material: feces | place: Cameroon | collected 2013-10 ...
TTCAAAGCGTCACTGATGTGTTCTTTCTTCATAGCTCATAGCCCTCCTTTTCCAAGTATTCTTTCAAACCTTGCCTTGTTCGGTAGAGCATACTCTTGACCTTCGGTTCACTCATGCCGTAGTAGTCTGCGACTTCTCGGATAGGATCCGCAAAGTAGTATCTGCCGACAAAAGTGTTTCGTGCTTCTGCCGGGAGTGTGTAGAGATAGGTATTGATCGCTTCCGCAAGCAGTTTCAATTCTATGCTCTGCTCCGTGGTTTCGCTGCCGGAAATACAATCCTCCAGCTCGGAAAGAGAGACTGCATATTCCGAGTGCTTCCGTTTATCCCTGTTGCGTGTGCGGAACGCATCAATGGATAGTTGTCGTGTGATTTTTCCTAAATAAGTGGAGAGGACGCTTGGCTTATGCGTTGGCATGGAGTTCCACGCCTTTAAGTAGGTATCGTTGACGGTTTCCTTGCTGTCCTCCCAGTCGGAGAGGATATTGTAGGCGATCTTTGAAAGATACCGCCCATATTTCCGCTCCGTTTCGCTGATGGCACTCTCATCTCTTTTCCAGTATAAGTCAACGATCATTTCATCCTGCATGGGCGAACCTCCTTTCTCATCTGCTGTCAGGTTCCTTCACTATATATCCCGACAAAAATCGGATTTGGTTTCACGATTTTCAAAATTTCTTCAAAAAAATTACAGCAGATATTTGTGAACGCTTCTACCCATGCCGTTTACGCTGTTTTTCTTCGCTGCTTCAGTAGCGGTACATCGGCGCGTTATCCTCCGTATCGGCAGGTTCCTCCATCAGAGATTTGAACGCATCGGGGTCTTCGCGCCATTCCTCCCGCGGCAGCGGATTTGATTGCAGCAGGGCGTACGGTGCTCTGCCAGCTCTGTTTTGCCCTGCTCGATGGCGGTTTGGATAAGGTATAGGTGTTGCTATGCAGCGTTTTCTGCTTTCATTCGTACCGCTGTGTCTATACCTGCCCGGCCGGCCCCTCCGGCGGCAGCCAGCGTTTGCCTCCCAGCCGTATCAGATACAGCAGGCCCCGGACGCACAGTTCCGTGCACATGGCCGCCCACACGCCGGGCAGTCCCCACCGGGGCGCGGCCAGCCACGCCAGTGGCAGGCGGATGCCCCACATGGTGCCCAGATTGAACAGCGTGGGCACCAGTGTGCTGCCTGCACCCTGAAATACGCCGCCGGCCACGATGGACGCGCCGTACATAGCCTCGGCAAAGGCCTCAATACGCAGGACGCGGGTGCCTAGGGCGATGATGTCGCTGTCCGGCGTCAGTATCGCCATCATCTGCGGGGCGAAGGCGTACAGCAGCCCGCCGGTGACGACCATGACAACGATACCCAGCAGTACCGTGACCCAGCCCAGGCGTCTGGCCATGCGGCGGCGTCCCGCTCCCACGCTCTGCCCCACCAGCATGGCCGCGGCACTCTGGATGCCGTAGGCGGGCATATAGCACAGGCTTTCCGCCGTGACAGCAAAGGAGTTTGCAGCGATAGCCACGGTGCCCAGGGGCGCCACGATGGCGGTGGACACGATCTGCGCGGTGGACAGTATCACCTTCTCCGATGCCACTGGCGCCGCGATGCGGAGCACCATGCGCAGCTGTGTGCGGTCAAGGTGCAGACGCTCACCCTTCTCCAACCGCAGCGCCGGGCTGCGGCGCAGGACGAAATACAGCAGGTACAACCCCACCGCCAGCTCCGCAAGGCCAGTGCCCAGGGCGGCGCCCGCCGTGCCCAGTCCCGCGCCGGGCAGGGATAGTGCGCCCAGCCGGATGGTACCGGTGGGGAAAATAAGCAGGGTGTTGAACACCACATCCAGCGCACACATGAGCACCATGCAGATACCGGGCGTGCGCATATTGCCGGTGGCCTGCAGCTGTCCCGCCGCCACGTTGTCCAGCTGGAGGGCGGGCAGGAACAGACTGTACACCAGAAAATAGGCAGAGGCATCCCGCCAGATCTCCTGCTCCGCCCGCAGCAGCCGGGGCAGCGGCGCAGACAGTGCCGCCGCCAGTGCCGCCATGACCACGCTGAAGGCCAGGCACAGCACCAGCGCCTGCTTGAGGATGTTGCGCGCCTCGGCCAGGCGGCCGCCGCCCACCCGCTGCGCCGTCAGCACGTTGAAGCCCATAGCTGCCGCATAAGACAGTCCTCCGAACAGCCAGGTGGTGGAGGCCACCAGCCCCACTGCCGCCGACTGGGATGCGCCCAGGCGGCCCACCATGGCCGCGTCGATATATTGCATGATAATAGTGGCCAGCTGTGCCATGATGGCCGGCCAGCTGAGCTGCAGCGTCAGGCTGATCTGCTGCCGGGTGGACAGCGGCGCGCCGCTGCGCAGCAAAGCCAGATGATCCGTTTTCAAGGGTGTCCCTCCATAGAACTTGTTTTTTCACTGTACCATCGATTGACAAGGACAAACAAGTCCTTGTCAATCGATGGTACCACGGACGCGCGCTTTTCGCAACCCCGGCGTGGCGGAGCACCGTGATATACAGCATATAAATGTGCGGGTACAGTTCGTTGTCCGGGCGTCCAATACCCGGCCGGGCTTGTTCAGGCCGCGCAATATGGTACAATGCCCGTAAAGAATATCGGCGGGACCGTATCCCGCGAAAAGAGGACAATATGGAGTATCGTGTTCTGCCCCACGGCGGGGAGAAGGTCAGCGCCATCGGCACGCAGCCGGAGGAGTTCGCCGCCATGATCACCGACCGCCTGCAGCTTGAGCTGCGGAATAACTGAACTGACCGACCGGCCCCACGGCTATGCCGTGGGGCCGGTTTTACTTTACTGGCACATCAGAAACGCTTTCAGCGCCAGCTGGAAGGTCAGCATCTGCTCGCTGTCGTTATAGTTCAGATCCAATATTTCGGCAATGCGGTCCAGCCGGTACAGCAGCGTGTTCCGGTGGATAAACAGCGCCTTGGAGGTCTTTACGGAGTTCTGACAGTTGTTGAAATAGGTTTCCAGCGTGTACAGCAGCTGGGTATTGTGTTCCTCGTCGTACGCCAGCAGCGGCTTGATCCGCTGGATCAGCGCCAGTTTCGCATTGGGTGAGTCATAGATGAGCTCGCAGAGAATATACCGGCGGTAAGTGGCAATACGCTCGTCGCATATCCTGCTGGCCAGATCCACCGTGCGGAGCGCCTGGGAATAGCTGCGGCAGAATTCCGCAAGCGAGGGCACAGGGTCACCGATGCCGAAGATCACACCTCGATCCTGCCCCTTAGCGCTGAGCATCTTCATCAGGTCCCCGCAGTACTCCCGCACCAGCGCCACCTGCTCATACACGGGCAGGCTCTCGCTCTGCTGCAGCACAAGGATCACGTTGTTGTACTTGGCGAAAGCATAGCTGATATTCCCGGACAGCATCTCCCACTTGTCCGCCAACTGGCTGCGCAGCAGGGCGCTGGTGCCCAGCCATTCTGACGTCTGCAGCAGCCGGTTCTGCTCGGTGAAGGAGATCAGCGCACAGATATAGGGCGAATACAGCGGGATATTGCAGTAGTTGGCAGATTTGACGATCTCGCCGTAGGACAAAGCTCCCTCCGTCACCAGGCCGTCCAGGAAGTGGCTGATCTCCCTCCTGGAGGATGAACCCCCGCGCTTTTTGATCAGCACCAGCGTACAGGCGGCGGCAATACGTCGGTACAATGTGTTCTCATTCTCGGTCAGCGGCGCATTGGCGGGGCGGATCGCGCCCAGATACCCCATGATCTCCTGCTCGGAGTGGATGGGATAGATGTGCACGCACTTGTCCTCCTGCTGTAAGGGATAGATCCCGGCGGACAGACCTGCTGTCCGCAGTTTTTCTACCTCCTTGACGCGCTCCGGCACGGAGAACAGCACCTGCCCCACAGCCAGTTCTTCCCGCAGCCCCGGCTGCAGCATCTGGGAAACGCACTGTATCTTCCGGCTCGGTGTCATATACAGCAGCGGCACGTGAAGCAGCGGGCCGCACTTTTTCAGCAGATATTCCACCTCTGCGTGTCCCTGCAGCACATCAAACATGGCCTGATACACCATCTGCAGCGCCTGTTCCTCGTTGATGCCGTAAACATATTTGCTGACGGCTTCACTGATCTCAGATAGGGAGGTGTGGTAGGGAATACGCATCAGCGGGAAGTGCAGCTCATCGGCCAGCTGCAGCATAGCGGGCGGTATCTCATGAAAATACCGTTTCATTTTAATAACAAGGCCGCCGGAGCCGCTGTCGGCCAGGTCCCGCAGCACCTTCTCCTGCTTTACCGGATCATCCAGCAAAAAGTAGCCCGTAGTCAGCATGATCTCTCCGGCACGCATCCAATTGACCATCTCCGGGTTATCGAACATCACTGCGCCGGATATGGTGCGCGCCAGGCCGTCCGCACCGGCGGCCACCTCCACCACCCGCAGCTCATTCTGTTTCAAAAGCTCCCGCAGCGTCATAAGTACGCCTCCCTTCGGCAAAACACCAAAACACCCCCTATTTTGATGATACCATTATACCCCATAAGTGTAAACCGCCTTTTGTGCAGACGCACAAAAAACCGGGCGCGAATTTGTGCCGTGCGGCGGGCATGGCCGAGGAAATCGTGCTACCCTATAGGTGAAAATACTTCAGACCGCAAAAGAGGGAGCACATGAAAATTACTGTTCTGACCTGGTGCGTCAGCTTTTTACCTATACTGCTGCTGATTATGCTGCTGGCGGTTTTCCGCGTATCTACCGCCCGCGCCGCAGGTGTGACACTGCTGCTGACCGTACTGTCCGCCTTAGTAGTGTACAAAGCGGACATACAGCTGGTACTGTTCGAGAGTCTGAAAGGCGTGTGGAGCACAGCCACCATCCTATATATCATCTTCCCCGCGCTGCTGCTGTATGAGCTCATCGCCGCCTCCGGCGCCATCGATGTGATGAACGACACCATGCGGCAGCTGAGCCCCCATGAGCTGTTCCGCATCCTGACAGTAGGCTGGGTATTCGTGGGATTTCTGCAGGGTATCACCGGCTTCGGCGTTCCGGTCGCCATATGCGTCCCCATGCTGGTGGCGCTGGGCGTCCGTCCTACCATGGCGGTCATCATCGCCCTGCTGGGCCAAGCCTGGGGCAACACCTTCGGCACACTGGCTGTGGCCTGGGACGTGCTGGTGCAGATCTCCGGCATCACCGGCACGGAGCTGCATCTGACTGCCCGCTACACCGCCTTGCTTCTGTGGATACTGAACCTGGCCGCCGGCGCATTGATCTGCTGGCTGTATGACCGGGGCCGCGGGTTGCGGCAGGGCGCTGTGTTTGTCCTTGTGATCTCCCTGATACACGGCGGCGGCGAGCTGCTGGTCGCACAGTACAACGCCTCCATCGCGGCCTTTATCCCCGCCACCGTGGCTATGGCCGCCATACTCCCCCTGTCCCGTCTGCCCATGTACCGCAGAGCATACGCCTGTGAAGGCAGCCCCATGATGGTACGCCGGACCTCCGCGACAGGCGCGGAAAAGCCTCGCGGCGCCGTCTGGCTGTACTTTGCCCCCTATATGGTGCTGATCCTTGTTACCGTAGTACTTCTGGTGATCTCTCCCGTCCACGAGGCGCTGAGCCGCTGGAGCGTGGGGTTCGCTTTCCCCGAGACCCGCACCGCCTACGGCATCGTCAATGCTGCCACGGCCAAGTACTCTCCCTTCCACCCGCTGGTGGATTCCGGTACCGTACTGCTGCTGACCTGTATCATCAGCTACGCCCTGCTCCATGGCCGCGGTCTGCTGGAGCGTTCACAGCTCCGCGTCATGCTGTCACGGACGCTGCAGAAAACAAGACCCGTAGCCGTGTCCCTGATCCTGCTGCTGATCATCTCCAAGCTCATGAGCGGCAGCGGCCAGACGCTGGTGCTGGCGCAGGGCATTACCCACGTCATGGGTCGGTGGTACGCGCTGCTGGCCGGTGTGCTGGGCGTGATAGGCTCCTTTGTCACCGGCAGCAACATGTCCTCCAACATCCTGTTCACCGATGTACAGGTGAATGCAGCCGCCGACCTCGGCGTCAGCAGCAGCCCCCTGCTGGCGGCGCAGACCGCCGGCGCCTCTGCCGGCAGTATGATCTCCCCCAGCAAGATCATCCTGGGCACCACAGCCGGCGGCGTACCCGGCGAAGAGGGCACGGTACTGCGCTTCACGCTGCTGACGGCAGCGATCCTCACTTTGGTCACTGGGGTGATCTGCTGGATCATCCTGTAATAAGAAAGGAGAGCAAATCGTGAAAACTTTGTTCCGCAATGGCAGCATCCACACCATGAACGGCACAGAGGTCGTTCATTCCCTGCTGGTGGAGGACGGCCGCATTCTGGATGTGAACTGCGATGTCCCCGCTGGCGAGTGTCAGGTGGTGGACCTGCACGGTAAGACCGTGCTGCCCGGCTTCCACGACAGCCATGAGCACTTCCTCTGCTATGCCACGGATAAGGAGAAGATCAACTTCTTCGGTATCCGCTCCCTGGAGGAAATGGCCGAGCGCACCCGCCGGTACATCGCCGACCGCGGCATCAAAAAGGGCGAATGGATCCAGGGCGGCGGTTGGAACGAAAATGAGTTCGACGTGCCTGTGCTGCCCTCCCGGCAGGATCTGGACAAGTTCTGCCCGGACAACCCCGCCATCTTTACCCGTACCTGCTGCAGCGTGGCCGTGGCCAACACCGCCGCGCTGAAGGCCGCCGGCATTTTTGATGATATTCCTACGCTGCAAGACGGTCACATCGTGGTGGATGAAAACGGCGTCCCCACCGGCATGCTCCACGAGCGCGCCCGGCACCTGGTCTATGACATCCTGACCAAGTACACCAAGGAACAGCTGAAGCAGTTCATCCTGGACTATCAGAAGGATCTGCTGTCCACCGGTCTGACCACCGTACAGACCGACGACTTCAAGCTGTGGGACGCCACTATCGATGACATTCTGGCCGCCTATGAGGAACTGGACAAAGAGGGCAAGCTGAACGTGCGCTTCATCCAGCAGCTCCGCCTCATCACCGACGCGCAGCTGGAGGACTACCTCCACCGCCACAGCGGCCGCACCGGCGACGGCAGCGAGTTCTTCAAGATCGGTGCCTTCAAGCTGCTGCCCGACGGTTCCCTGGGCGGAAAGACCGCCGCGCTGCGTGAGCCCTATGAGGGCGACCCGGAAAATAAGGGCATCTTCGTCTATGACGAGAAGGTGTTCTATGACCTGCTGGAAAAAGCCTACCGCAACGGCCTGCAGCTGGCCATCCATGCCATCGGTGACTATACCATGGACGTGATTTTGGACTGCTATGAAAAGATCGCCGCCAAGTACCCCAAGCCCGATCCTCGGTTCCGCATCATCCACTGTCAGATCACCAGCGAAGATATTTTGGACCGCTTCGCCCGCAACGGCGTTTTGGCGGACATCCAGCCCCTGTTCATCCGTGCGGATATGGAGATCGCCGAGGAACTGCTGGGCAAGGAGCGTGTCTCCACCTCCTACGCCTGGAAGACCATGCTGGACAAGGGCATCCACATTTCCGGCAGCTCCGACGCCCCTGTGGAATCCTTCGACCCCATCCTAGCTATCCACTGCGCCGTCACCTCTCAGAATTTGGATGGACAGCCTGCGGGCGGCTGGCTGCCGCAGCAGAAGCTGACCGTGCAGGAGGCCGTGGCGCTGTACACCACCGGCTCCGCCTACACCAGCTACGAGGAAAACGTCAAGGGCAAGCTATGCCCCGGCTATCTGGCGGACTTCATCGTCATGTCCCAGGACATCTTCTCCGTCCCGGAGAATGAGATCGTCAACACCAAAGTTGAGCAAACCTACTTGGGAGGTAAGTTGGTATATTCCCGTTGACATCCCCTTTCCCACGCATCAGAATAAGACGATACAAGAGAGGAGAGAATCATGAAAAAGAAAAGAAATCTTATCGGTGTATGTCTGGTGGCCGTTCTCATGCTCGCTCTGACCGTTATCGGCTATGCTGCCGGTGACGGCGAAGCGGCACCGGAGTACGGCGCATGGTGCCTGGTCCCCCCGCTGGTCACCATCGTCCTGGCCTTCGTTACCAAGCAGACCATCATCTCCATGTTCATCGGCATCTGGGTAGGTGCCACCATCATCCATCACTTTAACCCCATCGACGGCCTGATCGGCAGCTTCACTGGGTACCTGGTGCCCTCTATTGCCGACAGCTGGAACGCGGGCATGCTGATCATCATGGCGCTCATTGGCGGCTTCATGTATATGCTCAGCGCCTGCGGTGGCGCGGAGGCCTTCGGCCGCTGGGCCGAGAAGGTGGCTAACAACCGCAAAAAGAGCCAGCTGCTGGCCTGGATCGCCCCCTTCGTATTCATCTTCAATCAGGGCTGCCTGCTGGTGGGCGTCATCATGCGTCCCGTCACCGACAAGACCCATATCTCCCGCGTAAAGCTGGCCTACATCACCGATGCCATGGGCGCACCGCTGGTCTCTATGTCCCCCATCAGTGATAACGGCGTGTACCTGGTGGGTCTGCTGGCCGCCGAGATCGCCGCCCTGAACCTCACCGGCGTGGGTGCCTACGACCTGTATTTCGGTATGTTCCAGTTCAACCTGTACGGTGTGTTCTCCGTCATCACCGTCCTGCTGGTCATCCTGTTCGGTCTGGATGTCGGCCCCATGTACAAGGCCGAGAAGCTGGCTATCGAGACCGGCAAGACCTACAGCGACACCGACAACCTGATCGCCACTCCCCCCGAGACCGACTTCGCCGAGGACTGCAAGCTGAGCATGGCCAACTTCCTGGCCCCCATGATCACTCTGATCCTTACCATCTTCGCCGTGGTGTTCTACACTGGCCAGATCTGGGTCAACGGCTTCATTGGCTGCTTCGGCCACGCCAATATCCAGATGGCCATCGCCATGTGCTTCCTCACCGGCTCCATCGCCGCCGGAATCGTGGGCATTAAGTCAAAGCTCATTACCCTGGGCGGTGCCATTGACAAGTGGACGAAGGGTGCGGCCAGCATGATGCAGGTCATTATGATCCTCGTGTGTGCGTGGAGCATCAGCGGTCTGACCAAGTCCATGAATATCGGCCAGTTCCTCACCGGCGTAGTGCAGGATTCTATCCCCGCGGCGCTGATCCCCGCCATCCTGTTCCTGATCGGCGTGGTGGTGTCCTTCGCCACCGGCAGCTCCTGGGGCGTCTGGGCCCTGGGTATGCCCATCGCCCTGCCCATGGCCAACGCAATGGGTATCCCCCTGACTCTGGCTATCGGCGCGGTCGTTTCCGGCGGTCTGTTCGGTGACCACTGCTCCCCCATCTCCGACACCACCATCCAGTCCTCCACCAGCGCCTGCTGCGACCATCTGCAGCACGTAAAGACCCAGCTGCCCTATGCCTTGACGGTTGGTATCTCCTCCCTGATCGGCTTCCTGTTCGCCGGACTGGTGGCTCCCGTGCTGGCTCTGCCCGTGACCCTGGTGTGCATCATTGCCGCCCTGTTGGTCATGAAGAACATCTCCCGTAAACGGGCCGCTGTGGCTGCCTGAGTGATCTCCCTTACCTCCCCTCAAAAAGGAAACCGCCCACCGGGCGGTTTCCTTTTTGCTCTCCGGCCGCAAAAGGACCGTCCAACGTCCGGCTGGCTTTATGTACATCGGAGCCCTTGCTTTTTGGCAAAATGCAGACTATACTAAGGGCGAAAAGCTGAAATGCACCTGTGGAGAGGAGGCAGCATAGATGAGGGAGATGTGTCAGACTTTCGGCATAACAGCGCTCGGCGAGACCGTGGAAAGCTGGACACTGGAAAATGAGTTTCTGACAGCGGAGGTGCTTACCTACGGCGCAACGCTGCGGCGGCTGGTGTTCGGCGGCGTGGATGTGGTGCTGGGCTATGACACCCTGTCGGAATACGAGCGAAACGACGGCTATGTCGGCGCGACAGTGGGCCGGGTGTGCAACCGAATCGGCGGGGCGTCCTTCGAACTGAACGGCAAGACGTACCCACTGGCGAAAAACGACGGAGAGAACCATCTCCACGGCGGCGTGCGGGGATTTGACAAATATATCTGGGCGGCGGAGCCGCTGGCGGACGGCCTGCGGCTGCACCGTCTGTCGCCTGACGGGGAGGAGGGGTATCCCGGAACGTTGGCGGTGTCGGTGACGTATCGGCTGGCCGGCGAGTCGCTTCGGATCGAATACGAGGCGGAAAGCGATGCCGACACCCTGTGCAGCCTGACCAACCACAGCTATTTCAACCTGAACGGCGGCGGTACGGCTATGGCGCATACGCTGGCACTGGCGGCGGAGAGGTATCTGGAGACATCTCCCGGCTGCCTGCCCACGGGGCGGGCGCTGCCGGTGGCGGGGACGCCCTTTGACTTCCGCGCAGCTAAGGCTGTCGGACGTGATATCGGCACCCCGGCGGAGCAGCTGCGGCTGGTGAACGGCTATGACCACCATTTCTGCGTGGACGGGGCCGGTCTGCGCCGTGCGGCGGTGCTGCGGGGCGACAGCAGCGGCATCGCCATGACGATGGACACCACCTCTCCCGGTGTGCAGCTGTATACGGCCAACTGGCTGTCCCGGCGCGGCGGAAAGAATGGGGCGGTATATGAGCCCCGCTGTGCCGTGTGTCTTGAGCCGCAGTTCCCGCCGGATGCGGTACACCACCCAAACTTTCCACAGCCGCTGCTGCGGCGGGGCGAAGTATACCGGCACTGCACGGTATACTCCTTTTCAAAATAACAACACATCCCCCGTGCAGCGTATCTGCGCGGGGGATGTGTTGTTATTATTGCGCTCAGCCCATGACCACGCGTACCTGCACCTCTGTGCCGGGTGCGGCCGGGGGAAGCACATTCCCGGTGATGGATGTTCCATCCACGGTGATGGAAGCGATTCCCTTTTCTACGTGGTGAGGATTCTCCACAGTGATGCGGTAGACTGCACCGCGGTAGCGGCGCTTGATGGTATAGCCTGCCCATCCCGCGGGAATGCAGGGGGCGACAGCAAGACCGTCCAGCGTGGGCTGCACGCCGAGAATGGCCTGCGAGATGCTGACGAATGTCCAGGCTGCCGTGCCGGTGAGCCAGCTGTTCTTGCCCTCGCCGAAGGTGGGCGCGTCCTTGCCGGCCACCATCTGGCTGTATACATACGGCTCAGTGCGATGGATCTCACTGATGTCCTCAATATAGGCGGGGCAGGTCTTGCGGTAGACCTCGAAGGCGCGTGTGCCGTGCCCCAGCACCGTCTCGGCGCAGGTGATCCACGGGTTGTTGTGGCAGAAGATACCGGCGTTCTCCTTATAACCGGGGGGATAGCTGGTGATCTCGCCCAGCTCCAGATGATACCGGGTGTAGGCCGGGTGCAGCAGGACGATGCCGTATTGGGTGTCCAGATACCGCTGCACGCTCGCCAGCGCCTGCGCGGCCTGGCCGGTGGCGGCGCCGATGCCCGCCATGACGCACATACCCTGCGGCTCGATGAATATCCGGCCCTCTTCACATACCTGGCTCCCGACGGGCGCACCGAAGGCATCGTAGGCGCGGCGGAACCACTCACCGTCCCAGCCGGCATCCAGGACCGTCTGCTCCATGGCGGTAATGGCGCTCTCGGCATCGTCTGCCTCGGCATCCAGACCCAGATGACGGCAGATATCCGCCCAGACGCGGCCGTATTTCACGAACATACCGGCGATAAACACGCTTTCCGCCACCGGCCCCTCACTGGGTCCGGTGGTCTGAAAGCTCTCGCCGGGATGGGCGGAGAAGCAGTTGAGGTTCAGACAGTCGTTCCAGTCGGCGCGGCCGATCAGCGGCAGACCGTGGGGCCCCAGGTGGTCGACGGTATAGCGGAAGCTGCGCCGCAGGTGCTCCAGCAGCGGCTGCTCCGTGCCGGCTTTCGTGTCGAAGGGCACCGGCTCGTCCAGAATGGTCCAGTCGCCCGTCTCGCGGAGGTAGGCGTCCGTTCCGGCAATGAGCCACAGCGGGTCGTCGTTAAAGCCGCTGCCCACAGCCAGGTTGCCCTTCTTGGTCAGGGGCTGGTACTGGTGATAGGCGCTGCCGTCGGGGAACTGGGTGGCGGCAATGTCCAGGATGCGTTCCCTTGCCCACTGGGGGATCATGTGGACGAAGCCCAGCAGGTCCTGACAGGAGTCACGGAAGCCCATGCCCCGGCCCATACCGCTTTCGAAGTAGCTGGCGGAACGGCTCATGTTGAAGGTGACCATGCACTGGTACTGGTTCCAGATGTTTACCATGCGGTCCAGCTTCTCGTCACCGGAGGACACCTGATAGCCGTCCAGCAGCCGGCTCCAATGGTCCCACAGGGCGGCAAGCGCCCGGTCAAAGGCTGCGTCGGAGCTGTAGCGCTCCATCATGGCGTGGGCCTTTTCCTTGTTGATGACGCCGGGAGCGCTCCATTTGGCGTCCTCCGGATTTTCAATGTAGCCCAGGCCCAGCAGCAGGGTTTGGGATGCGCCGGGGGCCAGCGACAGCGTGAACTGCATGGCGCCTACCGGCGCCCAGCCGTGAGCCACGCTGCCGGTGCAGGCACCGTTTTTCACCGCCTGGGGCATGGACGGCGCGCTATACACGCCTATAAAGGCGTCGCGGCTGGTGTCAAAGCCCTCGTAAGGGCGGTCTGCCCACAGCACGGCGTAGTGATCCCGGCGCTCGCGGTACTCGGTCTTGTGATAGATGGCGTTGGGCTCCAGCTCCACCTCGCCAATGGAGAAATTGCGCTGAAAATTGGAGCTGTCGTCCATGGCGTCCCACAGGCAGAACTCCGCATAGGGAAACAGCGACACTGTGCGGGGCGCATCACTCTCGTTGGTGACGGTCAGCCGGGTCAGCAGGCAGTTGTCGCCCTTGGGCACCAGCATTTCCTGACGGACGGCTATGCCGTTTTTGGAGCCGCGGAGGATCGTATAGCCCAGTCCGTGGCGGCACTCATACTCGTCCAGCTCCGTCTGCGTGGGCTGCCAGCCGGGGTTCCAGACGGTGTCGCCGTCCTTGACGTATACATGAAAGCCGTCGCTGTCCAGCGGGCAGTTGTTATAGCGGTAGCGGGTCAGACGGCGGAGACGGGCATCCCGGTAGAAGGCGTAACCGCCGGCTGTGTTGGACACCAGCGCAAAAAAGTCCTCGCTGCCCAGGTAATTGATCCACGGCAGCGGTGTGCGGGGTGTCTCGATCACATATTCGCGTTTTGCGTCGTCGAAGTGGCCAAAGCGCATAAAAACGTCTCCTTTCGCTCGCGGCGTGGTGCCGGAGCCGATATTACGAAAACGATTAAGGCATATATGGATATGCGTTCAATAGAGAGAGTAGCGCATTTTTGCGTAAAAAGCAAGCTATTTTTCAGCCAATTTCATAAAAAATGAAAATTATATAGGCGGCAACGTTGTTACGTTTATTTTCGCTGGGAAATTATACAAATTTTCGTAGTTGTAGTCGTGCGAATATACAAAGTTGAGCATTCTAAACAAACATATATTGCTTTTTCTGCCCGAATGGGGTATTGTAAGAAGCGAAAACGATTAAGTTATGCAAACGGAAGGAGGACACCTGTGGTATCCATGAAGGACATCGCACAGCGTTGCGGCGTATCCGTGGCCACGGTCAGCAAGGCACTGAACGGTCAGCAGGATATCGGAGAGGATACTCGCCGACGGATCTGTATCGCCGCGGAGAAGATGGGCTATATGACAAACTCCGCCGCCCGTGCGCTGAAGACCAACCGCACCTATAATTTAGGCGTACTGTTTGTGGACGAGAGGCACAGCGGTCTGGCACATGAGTACTTCTCCGCTGTGCTGGAAAGCTTCAAGGCTGAGGCGGAGGCCCACGGCTACGACATCACCTTCCTCAACCACAACGTGGGTGGAAAGCCCACCACGTATTTGCAGCACTGCCGGTACCGCGGTCTGGACGGCGTGGTCATCGCCTGTGTGGATTTTAACCACCCGCAGGTGCAGGAGCTGGTGGACAGCGGGCTGCCGCTGGTGACCATCGACCACGTGTTCAACAACCGTCTGGCCGTGACCTCCGATAACCTCTGCGGCACGGAGGCGCTGGTGCGCCACGTGTACGAGGCCGGTCACCGGCACATCGCCTTCATCCACGGCGAGGACACTGCCGTTACCCAAAACCGCCTGACCTCATATTACCGGGCGCTGGAGGCGCTGGGGCTGGAGGCGGAGCCGGATTATGTACGCGCAGGGCGCTACCACGATCCGGAGTGCTGCGCCCGCGAGACGGCCGCGCTGCTGGCGCTGCCGCAGCCGCCAACCTGCATTCTGTTTCCCGATGATTTTTCCGCCATCGGCGGCCTGAACACCATCGCCGCCGCAGGACTGCGGGTCCCCGACGACATCTCTGTGGCTGGCTACGACGGTATCTATCTTTCCCAGACCATGAGCCCGCGGCTGACCACGTACCGACAGGATACGGCGGCCCTGGGCCGGACCGCCGCCGCGCGGCTCATCGAGCTGATCGAGAAGCCCCGCACCACCGTCATGGACCGCACCGTCGTTACCGGCGCGCTGCTGCCCGGCGGGACGGTAGCCTCACCCCGCACCGAATAAGGTGATACCTGTGCAGAAGGCACAGTATGTATATCACACACTTTTAAGGAGGAAATGCTATGAAGAAGTTTTTGACTATGCTGCTGGCGCTGGTCATGGCGCTGAGCCTTGTGGCCTGCGGCCAGACCGAGCAGCCCGACGCCGACAAGGACGCCGAGGGCACCAGCACCGACCCGTTCTATATCTGGACATGGAACACCGACTATCAGAAGATCCTGGACGAGGTGCTGCCCAAGTACCTGAGCGAGGAGCAGGTCTCCCGCATCCAGATCGTCAATGTGGGCGACTCCAACATTTATCAGGACAAGATCGATGCGATCCTGGCCGATCCCAGCAACGAGCAGTATCCCGACATCATGCTGCTCGAGGTGGGCTATGTGCAGAAGTACGTCCAGTCCGGCCAGCTGATGAAGGCCGCTGATCTGGGCATTACCGCCGAGGATATGTCCAATATGTACGACTACAACCTGAAACTGGGCAGCGACGCCAACGGCGACGCCTACGCCCTGTTCTGGCAGGCCACGCCCGGCTGCTGGCAGATCCGCACCGATTTGGCCGAGAAGTACATGGGCACCACCGATCCTGCCGAGCTGCAGGAAAAGCTGAGCACCTGGGATAAGGTCATCGAGGTCTCCAAATCCGTCAATGAGCAGAGTGGCGGCAAGGTGAAGCTGCTCAGCGGCGCGGACGATCTGAAGTATGTATTCTGCAACGGCGCCCGCACCTCCGCGTGGTATGACGCCGATGACAACATCGTTATCGATGACGCCGTCAAGACCTACTTTGAGCTGAGCAAGAAGCTGGACGGCCTGACCTTCGACACCAAGATGTGGAGCACCGACTGGGCCGCGCTGAAGGACGGCGACGGTGAGGAGACGGAAGCCTGCATCGCCTTTACCGGCTGCCCCTGGTACACCTACTGGTGCCTGACCGACACCTGGTCCGACAACTCCGTACTGATCCAGGGTCCCCAGGCCTTCTACTGGGGCGGCACCGGCCTGGCGGCTACCGCCAACTGCTCTGACAAGGAGCTGGCCCGCCAGATCATCTACTACACCACCTGCAACACCGAGTCCATGGTGGCCATCAACACCGCCAACGGCGACTATGTGAACAACAAGGCCGCCATCGATTACATCAAGGAGAACGGCTCCGGTACCACCAGCACCTATAAGACCGCCGGCGGTCAGGACATCATCGGCTTCTTCGCTGACAAGTGCGACGGCATCAATGTGCTGGCTGTGGGTGAGGATCAGGTCATCTGCGAGCAGCTGCTGCCCGCCGCTGTGGATGCGTATATCGCCAACGGCGATCTGGATGCTGCGCTCACTGACTTCGCGGCCTCCATCCACGACAAGTATTCCTACCTGAACGTTAAGTAAGGCGTTTCCCGACAGGCCTCCCTTCCCCGGTGGGGGGAGGGAGGCCTGCGGTCATTTCCCGAAAGGAGGCTCACTATGCGTGCACCAAAACCGAAGCATAAGGGCATCAGCTACAGCAAGTACGGCTATCGGTTCATTCTGCCGTTCTTTCTGGTGTATCTGGTGTTCTCCCTGTGGCCGCTGCTGAGCACGTTTTATTACAGCCTGTTTGAATACACCACCCGTAATCTGGTAGAGACATCTGCTTTCGCGGGGCTGGGGAACTATGGCAAGGTGCTGGGCCTGGTAGAGGGGGAGAAGGCCAATTTCCTCCTGTATCTGGGAAACACGGTCCGGATATGGATCTGCAACTTTGTGCCCCAGATCCTGATGAGCCTGCTGGTGGCCGCGTGGCTGACCGACAACCGCGTGCAGCTGAAGGGCAAGGGTGTATTCAAGGTGCTGACCTATATGCCCAATATCATCACGGCAGCCTCCGTATCCATGGTGTTCTACGCGCTGCTGTGTCAGTACGGCCCGGTGATGACCACGCTGCGGAAGCTGGGGTGGGTGGCGCAGACGGCCAACATCATGTCCGACAAGTGGGCCACCAGCCTGACCATCTCCTTTATCCTGTTCTGGATGTGGTACGGCAACACGTCCCTGATCCTGATCTCCGGTATGATGGGTATCAACAGGTCCCTGTACGAGGCCGCCGATATTGACGGCGCCACTTCCTGGCAGAAATTTATCCGCATCACCCTGCCGCTGCTGAAGCCGGTGCTGCTGTATACGCTGGTCACCTCTGCCATCGGCGGATTGCAGCTGTACGACATTCCCGCCCTGTTCAATACCAACGGCGGCACCATCGGTTATCCAGACGATACCAGCACCACCGTTACCATGTACATCATGCGCCTGCATAGTACAGATACCGGCCGCGCGGCGGCGGTGTCCATCCTGCTGTTTCTGGTGACGGTGGCGGTCTCCATGCTGCTGTTCTTCTTTATGAAGGAACGGCAGCCCCGCAAAAAGCATTTTCAGGCAGGAGGTGATGCACAGTGAAGCACCACGACCCCGCCGCCATTCGGCGCGCCAAGATCATCCGCACCATTGTGATGGTGTTTTTGTGCGTCCTCAGCCTGCTGCCCTTCTACCTGATGTTCGTCAACGGAACGCGGACCTCCAACGAGGTCAAGTCCGGCATCAGCTTCTGGTTCGGCAGCAATCTGCTGGAAAACCTGCATAACTTCGACCTGAAGCAGCGCGGCCTGGGTGTTACCGCCCTGGGCAGCATGGTCAATTCTCTGCTGGTGACTGTACCGGCCACCGCGCTGTCGGTCTATTTCTCCGCGCTGACGGCCTACGGCATCCATGCCTACGATTTCAAGCTGAAAAAAGCCGCCTGGGGCTTTATCCTGGCGGTGATGATGGTGCCCACGCAGGTGTTCGCCATCGGCTATTATAAGTTTATGATACAGCTGAAGCTGATCGACACCTACTGGCCGCTGATCATCCCGGCCATCACCACGCCGGTGGTGGTGTTCTTCCTGCGGCAGTATCTGCTGGGCGCACTGCCTCTGGAGGTGGTGGAGGCCGCCCGTATCGACGGCTCCGGAGAGTTCCACACCTTCAATGCCATCGTCTTGCCTATTATGAAGCCGGCACTGGCGGTACAGGCCATCTTCCAGTTCGTAGCCAACTGGAACAGCCTGTTCCTGCCCAGCCTGATCATCAACTCCACCGGGAAAAAGACACTGACCATGTTCGTGCAGATGCTCATGGGGGAGTCTTTCCGCGCCGATTACGGCGTGATATTCCTGGCGCTGTCCATCACTATTCTGCCGATGTTCATCATGTATTTCCTCCTTTCCCGTTACATCGTGGAGGGCGTGTCGCTGGGAAGCGTCAAGGGATGAGCCGTACCGTATTTCCACCTTCCAAATGTCCAAATGGATCACTGCAAAAGAGCCGCTTATTCCGGTTTGGGAATAAGCGGCTCTCGGCCTTTTCACGCGCGATGAATTTTCAGCGCGCCCCGGTGTTCTCTGTGCTCATATCCGGATGTCCCCGTCAGCGGCCTGCGCCTGCCGAAGCAGCGGCGTGCAGGCATCCAGAAATTTCCGTACCTGCTGCGGGCACCGCCCGATATACAGCCGCGGCTCCATCAGCTGCTCCAGCTCCGACCGGCTCAGTCCGAAGACCGGATCGCCTGCCAGCCGGTCCAGCAGGTCGCAGGGCAGACCTTCCTTCATGCGCTTTGTTGCTGCCATAGAGTGTCTCCGAATGATCTCGTGAAGCTGCTGGCGGTCGCCGCCCCGCTTCACCGCCTCCATCATCAGGTCCTCCGTGGCCAGGAACGGCAGATATTCCCGCAGGGTGCGATTTACGATCGCCTCGTTGACGTGCAGACCCGCCGTCACGTTCTGGCACAGCCGCAGTACTGCGTCGATGCACAGAAAGCCCTCCGGCATGGCGATGCGCCGGTTGGCAGAGTCGTCCAGCGTTCGCTCCAGCCACTGGACGGAAGCGGTCATAGGCGCGTTCATAGCGTCGGCTATCATATAGCGGCTGAGAGAGCAGATGCGTTCACACCGCATGGGATTGCGCTTATAGGCCATGGCGGACGAGCCGATCTGATCCGCCTCGAAGGGTTCCTCCAGCTGCCGGTCATGCTGCAGAAGGCGGATATCGTTAGCCATGCGATAGGCGCTCTGGGCGATGCCGCTGAGACAGCCGAGGATGCGGCTGTCCGTCTTCCGGGGATAGGTCTGTCCGCATACCGGGAAGCAGGCGGAAAAGCCGAACTCCGCCGCGATGCGGCGGTTCATCTCGTCGATCCTCGCCTCATCGCCGTCAAACAGGTCCATGAAGCTGGCCTCTGTGCCCGTGGTGCCCCGGCAGCCCAAGAACCGCAGTGCGGACAGCACATGGTCCAGCTCCTCCACGTCAGCGAGAAAGTCCTGCATCCACAGGACAGCGCGTTTGCCCACGGTCACAGGCTGTGCCGGCTGGTAGTGTGTATAGCCCAGGGCGGGCGTGTCGGCATATTTTTTCGCGAAGGCCGCCAGGTTGTTCAATACGGTCAGCAGCTGTGCGCGCAGATAGACAAGGCCATCCCGGTACAGGATCAGGTCGGCGTTGTCGGTCACATAGCAGCTGGTGGCCCCCAGATGGAGGATCCCCGCCGCCGACGGCGCCGCCTTGCCGTAGGCGTATATGTGTGCCATCACATCGTGGCGTACCTCTCGCTCCCGTTGGGCGGCCGCATCATAGTCGATGTCGGTGATATGCGCCTCCAGCTCGGCGACCTGCGCTTCGGTGATGGGCAGACCTAACTGGCACTGGGCGCGGGCCAGCGCCGTCCACAGCCGCCGCCAGGTCTGATAGCGGCTGTCGTCGGAAAACAGGTGCAGCATATAGTCCGAGGCATAGCGGGATGCCAGGGGGGAACTGTACATATCGTGAGACATAACGATCCTCCTTGTTTATCGGATGATCAGGCTCTCTCGCTCGGCACCTACGGAGACATACCCGATATGGCAGCCGATGGCCTGCTCCACATACTCCACATAGTCCCGCGCCGCCTGGGGCATATCCGCCCATGTACGCACGCCGGAGATATCGCAGCCCCAGCCCGGCAGGTATTTCACAACGGGCTTTGCTTTTTCCAGCACGGCAGGGAAGGGGAATTCGTGGGTGATCTCGCCGTCGATCTCATAGGCGGCGCAGACCGGGACCTCGTCCATGTAGCTGAGGATATCCAGCTTGGTCAGCGCGATATTCGTCGCGCCCTGTACCTCCACGCCATAGCGTGTGGCCACCAGGTCGATGGGCCCTACCCGGCGGGGGCGGCCCGTCTTGGCGCCATACTCCGCGCCGGCCTCCCGCAGCTTTTCCGCGTCGGCACCGAACCACTCGCAGGTGAACGGCCCCTCGCCCACGCAGGAGGAATATGCCTTTACCACGCCCACCACTTCGTCGATCTTTGCCGTGGGCAGCCCCGCGCCGATAGGCGCGTAAGCGGCGATGGTGTTGGAGGAGGTGGTATAGGGATAGATACCGTAGTCTAGGTCGCGCAGCGCGCCAAGCTGTCCCTCGAACAGAATGGCCTTGCCCTCTGCCTGCGCCTGCCGCAGATACCGCCCGGTGTCCGCTACATAGGGCCGGACCTGCGCGGCATACGTCTCCAGCCACGCGGTCATCTCCGCCATGGTATAGCCCTTGGCGCCATAGACCTTCTGCAATATGAGATTTTTCCACTCCAGCAGGTCCTGCAAGTGCGCCATCAGGCGATCGGGATACAGCAGTTCACCGGCCTGAATGGTCTTTTTCTGGTACTTATCGGAGTAGAACGGCGCGATGCCCTGCTTGGTGGAGCCGTACATCTTGTCCTTCAGGCGGGCCTCCTCCAGCGCGTCCAGCTCCCGGTGCCACGGCAGCAGCAGGGAGGCCCGGTGGCTGACCATCAGGTTTTCCGGGGAGATGCTGACGCCTGCCGCGCGGATCGTCTCCATCTCCGTCACCAGGTTTTCGCAGTCCAGCGCCACGCCGTTGCCCAGAATATTCATCACGCCGGGGCGGAACACGCCGGAGGGGAGCAGGTGCAGGGCGAATTTGCCCATATCGTTGATAACGGTGTGCCCGGCGTTGCCGCCGCCCTGATACCGCACCACCACATCGTACTGCCCTGTCAGATAGTCCACCATGCGGCCCTTTCCCTCGTCGCCCCAGTTGATACCTACGATCGCGCAATTTGCCATGTTCGCTGCCTCCATTCCGTGTTATTTTCAAACGACGGTTCATTATACGCGCAGCAAGATAATAAGTAAAACATCGATTTAATATATGGCGTATAAGCGAATTTAATAGCAAAGCGCACCCAGCACAACTGTACTGCGCCGGATCAAAAGCTGAAAGGCACACCCCATTGGGGTGCGCCTTTCGCGTTTACTCTTGCAGGAGCTGTTCCAGCGCGGCCATCCGCAGGCATACGCAGAATACCTCCATGGCCTTCTCCAGCTCCTCCACCGGCGGCAGGGAAGGCGCGATGCGGATGTTGCTGTCCTGCGGATCGACGCCATAGGGGAAGGTAGCGCCCGCGCCGGTCATGGTCACGCCGGCCTCCTTGCATAGCGCCAGCGTCCGTTTGGCCAGCCCCGGCAGGGTGTTCACAGACACGAAATAGCCTCCGGTGGGCTTTTGCCACGCGGCGATGCCCAGCGGTGCGATCTCCCGCTCCAGGCAGCGCAGCACACACCGGAACTTAGGCCGCAGTATGGCGGCGTGCTTCTGCATCAGCGCCAGCGTGTGTGCCTTATCCTGCAAAAACAGTACGTGGCGCAGTTGGTTGACCTTGTCATAGGAGATCATTTGGATATCCATCAGCTTTTCCATATACGCCAGATTAGCCGTCGACGCGGCCATGACAGATATGCCCGCGCCGGGCAGGGTGATCTTGGAGGTGGAGGCGTACTCGAACACCATGTCCGGGTTCCCCGCCTCGCGGCAGAGGGTCAGTATGTCGTCAAAGGGCACGAACGGCCCCTCAAACTCGTGCACGCAGTAGGCGTTGTCCCACATCAGCAGGAAGTCCGGTGCCGCGGGCTTCAGTGCGGCAATGCGCCGCACCGTTTCGGCGGAGTACACGATGCCGTCCGGATTGGAGTATTTGGGTACGCACCACATACCCTTCACGGCGGGATTCCGCACCAGCGTCTCCACCAGGTCCATATCCGGGCCGGTGGGCGTCATGGGCACGGTGATCATCTCCGCGCCGAAGGACTCTGTGATCTTGAAATGCCGGTCATAGCCGGGAGCCGGGCACAGCCATTTTACCTTGTCCAGTCGGCTCCAGGGTGCTTCGCTGTGGAGCAGTCCGTGGGTATATGCCTTGGCAATGGTGTCATACATCAGCGTCAGCGAGGCGCTGCCGCCAATGAAACATTCCTCCGCCCGGCAGCCCAGCAGCTCCGCGAACAGTTTTTTGGCACTGGGCAGACCGGACAGCTGCCCGTAGTTGCGGACATCCATGCCGTCCGCCTGGCACTGCACAGGGTCGTGCAGTATGGTCAATATGTCGGATACAGCGTCCAGCTGCGCCTTGCCGGGCTTGCCCCGCGCCATATTCAGCGCCAGCCCCAGTCCACGCAGGGCGTCGAACCGGGCGGAGACCTCTGCGTATTCCCGGCGCAGTGCCTCCGGGGAGAGGGAACGATAAGCGGTCGTCATGATCGTTACTCCTTACTCATTTTACTCATTACTCATTGTTTGTGTGCTGCACCGCACAGTTCGCGGACAGAGGCGATGCCATTGCAGTGCAGATAGGAATCAAGGTCATGGATGATGTTGTGCATGGTCATTGGATCGTTGAAATTACAGGAGCCCACCTGTACGGCGGAAGCTCCGGCCATCAGGTATTCCACCGCGTCCCGCCATGAGGCAATGCCGCCGCAGGCGATGATCGGGATGTGCACGGTCTCATAGGCCTGCCACACCAGAAACATATTCATGGGTTTTACCGCCGGGCCGGACATACCGCCGGACAGATTTCCCAGGTAGGGTCGCCGTTTTTGTATGTCGATGGTCATAGCCCGGAAGGTGTTGGACAGCGTCAGCGCGTCCGCGCCGGCATCCTCCGCCGCCCGGCAGCTTACCCGGATATCCGTCACATTGGGGGACAGCTTTGCGTACAGAGGCAGGGTGGTGCGCTGCCGCGTCTGATGTACCGTGTCGTACAGCAGCTGCGGGTCGGAGGAGAAAGGGAGTCCGCTGCCCACGTTGGGACAGGACAGGTTCATTTCCAGGGCGGCGATCCGGGGATCGTCGCCTACCAGTTCCGCGATCTCGGCGTAGTGCACCGGCTCGGAGCCGGAGATGCTCAGGATGACCTGGGTGCCGATGTTCTCATACCGGGGCAATTCGTCCCGCAGAAAGGCCTCGATACCCACGGAGGGGATGCCCACACAGTTGAGCATTCCGCCGCAGACCTCGGCGATGCGGGGGCCGGGATTGCCGGGCCGCCGCAGGCGGTGAACGCTCTTGATCATAACCGCGCCCAGCTCACTGACGGGGAAGCAGTCGGCATTGTTTTCAAAATAATCATAGGTGCCGGAGGCGGGCATGACGGGGTTTTTGAACACCGCGCCGCCCAGCTCCACGGATAGATCAGTCAGGTAATTCACAACGGTGCAAAGGCGCGGCGAGAGGTGTACGCGCCTTCTCCTTTCCAGTGTATTTTGCGCGTCAGACAACTGATGTCCGCCGTAGGCGTCGGTACAGGACCAGTGCTACGATCAGGGAGATCAGGTCTACGACAGGCTGCACCAGCGCGCAGCCATACAGGGGGTATAGGCGGTCCAGCAGAAGCAGCAGCGGGATATCCAGCGAGCCCTTCCGCAGGATGGAGCAGATCAGGGATTCCCTGGTGCGTCCCATTGCCTGGAACTGTGTGATCATGGGGTGGCATATGGCCACGAAGGGCATACACAGCACCATTCTGCGTAAAAAGGCGGCGGCGTAAGCCACGGTCACGTCATCCTGGATGAACAGCCGCGCCAGCTGCGGCGCGAACAGCTCGAACACGATAACACACGCCAGCGAGAAGCCCACGGTGATGCTGACGCCGAAGACAAAGCCCTGCCGCTGCCGTTCCCGGTCGCCGGAGGCATAGTTGTAGGACAGGAAGGGCAGCAGCCCCGCCGAGGTGCCCAGCGAAAAGTACAGCGGCAGATTGTCCAGCTTTTTCACGATACCGTAGGCCGCTACGGCCTCTACCGCGTATTTGGATACGAATAGGGACAGCACCGCTAACGACACCACCGTCAGCGCGTATTGCAGCGCGGAGGGAAAACCAATGGACAGTATCTCCCGGATATAAACGCCGGTATGCTTCAGATGGCATGGCCGCAGGGACAGCACCGTGCTGCTCCGCCGCAGCAGACACAGCAGAAAGAACAGCGTGCCTGTCGTATTGGATATGGCGGTGGCCAGTCCAGCGCCGGCCGCGCCCATATTCATATACTGCGGCAGAATGAAAAACGGGTCCAGCACGATGTTCAGCACGCCGCCCAGCGTCACGCCGGCGAAGGCCAGCGCGGCCCGGCCTTCGGCACGCAGCAGATTGGACAGCAGCAGGTTCAGTATCGTGCCCGCGCCGCCCCACAGCAGCGTCCAGCGGGCGTAGACCGCGGCCACGGGATATACCTCCGCGTCCGCGCCGCAAAGAGAGAGCAGCGGGTGCAGAAACGACCCGCACAGCAGGCTGAATACCGCCGCGCTGGCCAGGCTCAGCCAGAAGGCGATGGCAGAGATGTGCCGTGCGCCGTCCATATCCCTGCGTCCCAGTGCGTGAGACACAGCGCTGGCGCCGCCGATGCCGAAGAGGTTGCTCACGGCAGTCATCATCAGGAAGGGGGGATAGGCTACCGTAACGGCGGCTGTCTGTATGGGTGCATTCAGCAGGCCCACAAAAAACGTGTCCGCCAGGTTGTACAGCAGCGCCACCATCTGTCCGGCGACGGTGGGCAGCATTTGCTGTAATACCGCCCGCCGGACGGGGGCTTTCTCGAAGATATAGATGCGTTTTTCCGTGGAAGACAAGGCGGCTTCCCCCTTTACCGGTGTGCTGCTATGCGATGTGCGTTCCATTATAGCACACGGTCCACGTCAAAAACAGGGCCGCTTTTGCATACACGGACGTAGGATGCTTCACCGCTGTCCTTGTCGTGGGCGGTGCAGATGCAGCCCTTGCATGCGCCCACACCGCAGGCCATGTGCTCCTCCAGAGACACATAGGCCGGGAAACCGTATTGTGCGTGCAGCTGCTTCATGTGAGCAGCCAGACGATTGGAGCCGCAGGAATAAGCGGCGTCAAAGGGCAGCTGCGCCGCGTCTGCGGCAAAGGCGTCGGTAATGCGCTCATTCGGCGCGGTGGTGGTCCTCACCACGGCGCCCAGCGTGCGGAACAGCTCCTGGTGGAACAGATCGTCCTCACTCTTGGCGCTGAGATAGGCATAGACCTCCGTGCCCTGGGCGCGGAGCTGCTCCACCAGCGGGCGCAGCGGCGCAATGCCGATACCCCGGCCGATGACCGCTGCCCGGCGGCAGCTGCCGTCGATGGGGAAGCCCTTGCCCAGCGGTCCCAGCAGCTCCAGCGTGTCGCCGCCGCGCAGGTGCGACAGCAGCTCCGTTCCCCGCCCCACCACCTTGTACAGGAAGGTCAGTGTCCCCGCCTGCACATCGATGTGGTCGATGCTGATGGGCCGCATAAGGAACGGGTCCTGCTCCCGCCAGCTCTTCAGCATATAGAATTGGCCCGGCGCGCTGGCGGCCGCCATCTCGGGAGCCAGGACCGTCAGTGTCATCACGCCGGGAACGACAATGTCCTGGGAACGGACGGATACAGTGTTGTACATGGTGTCCTCCTTGCAGAAGCTGTGCAGGCGGGATAGCCGCGCCTGCACAGCTTTTGCTGTTGTATTCTGTCAGATCCGGCCGGTGATCAGGCCCAGCAGCGCCATACGCAGGTACATACCGTTGTGTGCCTGGCGGAAATAGGCCGCGCCGGGGTAGCTGTCCACCTCTGTGGCGATCTCATCCACACGGGGCAGCGGGTGCATGATGGTGATATCCTTCTTGGCGCACTTCAGCAGCTCGTTGTTGACGATATAGCTGCCCTTGCACCGCAGATAGGACGCCTCATCCGAGAAGCGCTCCCGCTGTACGCGGGTGACATACACGAAGTCGGACTGGGAAAGCGCCTCTTTCACATCGGAGGTCTCCACGATGTCGGCGCCCTTGGCGCGCAGGTCGTCAGTGATCTCCTTGGGCATTCTCAGCTCCTCGGGGGAGGCGAAGATCATCCGGTTGCCGAACTGCTGCATGAAGTAGCCCAGGCTGTGTACGGTGCGGCCATACTTCAGGTCGCCCAGGAAGGTGATGGTCTGGCCGCCGATGTGGCCCTTTTCCTTCCGCATGGTATAGATATCCAGCAGCGCCTGTGTGGGGTGCTGGCGGGCGCCGTCGCCGCCGTTGATCAGGGGATGCTGCGCGATCTCGGCGGCCTCGATGGCCGAACCGGCCACGGGGTGCCGCATAACGATGGCGTCCACATAGCCGTCCACGGTGCGGATGGTGTCCTGCCATGTCTCACCCTTGGACTGGGAGGAGGCGGAGGCACTGCCCAGGTCGATGGTGCTGGCGCCCATGCGCTGAATGGCGGAGTTGAAAGACAGCCGGGTCCGGGTGCTGGGCTCAAAGAACAGCGTGGCCACCAGCATACCTTCCATGTCTTTGATGGCCTCACCGCTTTTTACGCGCTTTTCATAGATCATGGCTGTGTCCATGATGTGGCACAGCTCCTGCGTGGTAAAGTCATAGCCGTTGATAATGTCGCGGCCCTTAAAGTTGAAGTCCATGTTTATGTTCCTCCATATGTAAGATTTCCGTTCCGCGGGCCTCTGTCAGCGGAGGGCCCGCCCTTCAGCCGCGTAAGATCACTGGATCTTCGGTGTCTGCCGCTTGCTCAGCGTCACAGCTGTGATGACACAGACGGCCATCAGCACCACGCCGATCACGTCCGTGAGCGCGCCGGGGATCATCAGCGTAATGGCCGCGCCCACCAGCACAAAGCGCAGGGGCATGGGCATCTTTGCGCCCAGCCAGCCGATCATGCCGCCGGCCAGGGCCACGCAGCCCAGCGAGGCGCTGAGGATGGCCAGCAGGATAGAGCCCAGAGAACCATACAGCAGCAGTTCCTGCCCGTACACAAAGATGTAAGGGATCAGGAAGGCCACCGAAGCCAGCTTCATGGCGTAAATGCCCGTTTTCATGGGCGAGCCGCCGGAGATACCGGCCGCCGCGTAGGTAGACAGGGCCACCGGCGGGGTGATGGTGGACATACAGCCGAAGTACAGGATAAACAGGTGTGCGGGCAGGGGATCCGCGCCCAGCTTGATCAGGGCGGGGGCGCCCAGCACCGCCAGCAGCAGATAGGCCGCCGTGGTGGGCAGGCCCATGCCCATGACCAGGGATACCAGCATGGTCATCACCAGCGCGATCATCAGGTTGCCCTGCGACACGGTGACGATCAGACCGGAGAGCTTGATGCCCAGGTTGGTCAGGGAGGTGATGCCCATGATGATACCGGCGCAGGCGCAGGCTGCCACAATGGGGCGCACCTGCTTGGCCACGTCGGTCACCACCGCACCAAAGTCCTTCAGGTGGAAGGCGGTGTCCTTCTTCACATAGCTCAGAGCGATGGTCAGGATGGCGGCATAGGCGCCGGCACGCAGTACGCTGTAACCGCAGATGATGAACACGATCAGCAGCGCGATAGGCAGCAGATAGTAGAAACCGGACTTGAACACCACCCCTACGCGTTCATACTGGGCATTGGGATCGGGGCGCAGGTTCAGCCGCTTGGCCTCAAAGTACACGGCGATACCCACGGCAAAGAAGTACAGCAGCGCGGGCACAGCTGCGGCTTTAGCCACGGTGAAGTAGCTTACGCCGATCATCTCGGCCATCAGGAACGCCACGGAACCCATGACCGGCGGCAGGATCTGTCCGCCGTTGGAGGCCACTGCCTCCACCGCACCGGCGAAGTTCTTGTCATAGCCGTTGGCCTTCATCAGCGGAATGGTGAAGGTGCCGGTGGTCACGACGTTGGATACGCCGCTGCCGGAGATGGTGCCCATCAGGGCGCTGGAGGCCACGGCGGCCAGCGCGGGACCGCCGGTAACGCGCCCGGTGGCGGTCAGTGCCAGGTTCACGAAGAACTGGCCGGCGCCGCTTTTCTCCAGAAACGCGCCGAAGAGAATGAATATAAAGATAAATGTCGCACTGACACTCATTGCCGAACCGAAAACACCCTCGGTACCCAGATACAGGAACGAGATCAGGCGCTTGAATGTAAAGGCCTGGTGGCTCAGTGCACCGGGGATGAGATGGCCAAACAGGCCATAGAGCAGGAAGATCACGGAGATGGTGGGCAGCGCCCAGCCCAGGGACTCATATCCCATGATCAGGATCGCCACCAGCAGCAGCGCGCCGAAAATCATATCCAGCTCAGTGGTGATACCCAAGCGCCCCTGGATCTCCGCATAGTGCAGGCAGATGTAGAAGTTGGAGCCGGCGGAAGCCACCAGCCCGATAAAATTGATGATGATGTGAAAAACTTTCCCCTTCTCCTTGGGGTTTGCCATGTTGAACAGGAAGATGTAGCTGCTCGCCAGACCAAGGTGTATCGCCCGCTGGTATACGGCGGTCAAAACGCCGAACAGTGCAGTGTACGATTGAAACAGGGTCAGCAGAACGGCAATCACAAACGCGATCTTACTCAGTACATCGCTGAATTTTGACTTAGTTGCCATGTTCCGATCCTTTCGTTATTTCCGGAATGTGGGGCCGCACCGGGCGGCGGGCCGAAGCCCGCCGTCCGATGGGACAGGGGGGAAAAGAGAGGGAAGATCAGTCAACAATGCCCATCTCGCGGTAGTACTGCAGGGCACCGGGGTGGATCTCCAGGTTGATGTTGGCAGCGTGGTCCAGGTTGATCTTGGCGGCCATAGCGTGGGAGGTGGAGATCACGTCCAGATTTTCATAGATGCCCTTCACGAACTGATAGGCGGCCTCGTTGCTGAGGCTGCTGTCACAGGCCAGCAGAGTGGGCATGGCCAGGGTGGTGGTGTCCTCGCTGGTGCAGGTGTACAGGCCAGCGGACAGGGTAGCGGTGCTGAAGTAGCTGTGCTGCTCGATCGCGGCCTTCTGATGCTCCTCGTCGATGCTCAGCAGCTTGAAGTCCTTGGTCACGGACAGCTCGGTCAGGGCGCTGTTGGGGGCGGCACTGAAGATGAACACGCAGTCCACATCGCCGTTCTTCAGGGCCTCAACGCCCTCGGCGATGCTCAGCTCAGAACCCTTCACGTCCTTGTCGGTCAGACCATAGGTGCCCAGCACCGTCCAGCCCATGGTGGAGGCGGAGGAGGCGGGGGTGCCCACCACCACGCGCTTGCCGGCCAGATCTGCGATGCTGTTGATGCCGCTGTCAGCCAGCACGGCGATCTCCAGCACGCTGTCATACAGGTTGGCCAGGCCGTACAGCTCATACGCGGGCTCGGACGCGAAAGCATCCTCGGAATGGGTGGCGAAGTACGCGGTGTCGGAGTTCACGAAGCCGACATTGGCCGCGTGGGTGCCCAGCAGGCGGGCATTCTCCACGCCGCCGTTGGTGACCTCGGAGGTAACGAACAGGTTGTTGTCCACGTTGGTCAGGGTGTCAGCGATGCTGACGCCGATGGGGTACCATGCACCGGAGGTGCCGCCGGTAGCGATCACCAGATCAGTGGCCTGTGTCAGCTCCATGCCGGTGGAGGGGTTGCTGTCATCGGTCTTGTCCCCGGTATCATCCTTCTTCTCGCCGCAGGCGACGAGAGACAGGGCCATGACAAGCGCCAGCAGCAATGCAAATAGCTTTTTCATGTCTTTCTCCTTCATAATTTTGAATTTATAATCGCCCCATAAGGGGTAATTACCACGCTTGTTTTATACCAGCTTGGCCATCTCCGCCGCTGCGGCGTCAATGGCGTCCACAATAGCGTCGTAGCCTGTGCACCGGCACAGATTGCCCGAGATCGCCCGCCGTATCTTCTCCCGGGAGGGATGCGGGTCCTCGTGCAGCAGCGCTGTGGCACTCATGATCATGCCGGGCGTGCAGAAGCCGCACTGTACGGCAAAGTGGTCCACAAACGCCTGCTGTAGGGGGCTCAGTGCGCCGTCGTGTCCGGTCAGGCCCTCAATGGTCACCACCCGGCGGCCCTGTACCTGCCCGGCCATGACCATGCAGGAGGTCACCGCCCTGTCGTCCAGCAGCACCGTGCAGGCGCCGCATTCGCCGATGTCGCAGCCCCGTTTGGTGCCGGTCAGGCGGCAGTAGTCCCGCAGCAATGTCAGCAGCGACACCGTCCCCGGCGCCTCCACGCAGACGGGCGCGCCGTTGAGCGTAAAACCTATTTTCATTGGTCCGCCTCCTCTCGGGTGCGGCGCAGTGTCCGCAGCAGCAGCTCCGGGGCCACCGCCAGCTTGTAGCTGGCCGAGGCCCGCCGCCCGGCGGCCGCCACAATGGCCTGTGTTACCAGCTCTGCCGCCTGCATTTCCGCGGCAGGGGAGGGCTGCTCCTTCAAAAGCAGTGCTTCTGCTGCGTACAGCCGCCGCGGCGTGGGGAATACGGCGCCCAGCGCAAGGCGCAGTCCAGTCAGGCGCTGCCCCTCCCATCTGGCCGCGCAGCAGGCACTGAGCCGGGAGATGGCCAGCGCATTGCGCCGTCCCACTTTTTCGTAGGCCATGCGCCAGCTCGCCTCCGGCGGGGCAAAGCGCAGCGCCTCTATGTATTCGCCGGGACGCAGCAGGGTCTGTCCCGGTCCGGTGATGAAGGTATCCACCGGTATGTCCCGGCAGGTGTCCTCCGTGGCGCTGTACAGCCGCACCTCCGCGTCCAGCATGGCCAGCACCGGCAGGGTGTCCGCTGCGGGGCTTCCGTGTGCCACATTGCCGCCGATGGTGCCCAGATTTCGTATCTGAGGGGACCCCACCTGTGATGCGGCAAGGCACAGCACCGGCGCGTACTGCCGCAGCAGCGCGTTTCGTTCTATCTCGGCGAAGGTCGCCGCGGCCCCGACGGACAGCACGCCGTCCTCCGACACGATACGGTGCAGCGCCGCTGCGCCGGATATGTCGATGAACACCGCCTCACGGTCATTTTCCCGGTTCTGCACCGGCATGATATCCGTGCCGCCGGCAATGCACCGGCTGTCGGGGTATTGTGCCATATAGGCCCGCAGTTCCGCGGGGCTGCCCGCTTGCAGAAACATAGCTACCTCTTTTTCTCGTCCAGTATGGCCCGTACCGTTTCCAGGTCTGCCGGCAGGGTGTCTATCCGTGCGCCCAGCGCCGCGGACATAGCGTTGGTGATGGCCGGCGCCACGATAGATGTGGCCGGCTCTCCAATGCCGTGTACCAGCAGCGGCGGAACGCCGGCGCCTTCCTCCAGCAGCACCGTCCGCACGGGACACATATCCAGTGCTGTGGGCAGCAGATAGCTGTCCAGATCAGCGGCGCGTGTCACGCCGCCCGGTGTGTCGGCATTTTCCGTCAAGGCGTAGCCTACGCCCATGGATACACCGCCGCCTACTTGTCCCACCGTGGCAGCGTGGTTAATGATGCGGCCCATGTCGTGTACGGCCACAAAGTCGGTTACGTCGGTCTTTCCGGTGATGGGGTCTATCTCTACCTCAGCGCCGCAGGCGCCATAGGCGTAGGACATATAATTGCTGCCCCGGCATTTCTCTCTGTCCCAGAATGTCTTGGGGGCGGCCCACCAGCCGTGGGCGCGCATATCCCGTCCGGTATTCCGCAGGACCCCTACCGCCTCGGTGAAGGTCATCTGCTCGTCACCGCAGCGGACCAGCCCGTCCTCATATACGATGGGCCCGTCGAACCCCCGGTATTCCCACAGTGCGGTGTTGATCTGCTGCTTGGCCTCCTGTGCTGCCAGCCAGGCGGCGTTGCCCGCGGTGATGGTCCCCCGCGAGGCGGCGGTGGACCCGGAATCCACACAGTAGTCCGTGTCCGCCGGCGCGATGTGTATGCGTTCCGGCGGCAGCCCCAGCTCCCGGCCGATGATGGCCGTCAGCAGCGTGTGGCCGCCCTGGCCCACCTCGCTCAGTCCGGTGCTCACGTTCAGACTGCCGTCCGCGTTTAATACGATGGTCACGCCGGAGGTGTCCTGCACCGGTGTGCCCGCGCCGTAGGACTCGCCCCGGTACAGGCAGGCGATGCCCCTGCCCACCAGCTTTCCGTTCCGGACAAAGGGCCGCAGGTCCTCGCCGAATTCCCGCCGCAGGCGTTCCAGGCACGCACCTGCGCTCACGTCGCGCATGGGCTGGCCGGAGCCGGATATGTCGCCGTCCCGCAGCAGGTTTTTCTCCCGGAAGGCCCAGGGTGTCATGCCCAGCTGCTGTGCCAGCTCGTCCATCACAGATTCGGTGGCGAAGTCGATCTGCGGCGAGCCGAAGCCACGCACACTGCCGGCATAGCAGTTGTTGGTATAGGCCGCTTTCATGCACACGTCCACGTGTTCCACCCGATAGGGCCCTGTGGCTTCGATACCGCTGCGCCATGTGGTGGTCTTGCTCTTGGACAGGTATGCACCGCCGTCCACAAAGCCCCGCACCTCAATGGCGGTCAGTGTGCCGTCCCGCTTTGCGCCGGCCTTGTAGTAGATGTGAAAGGGATGCCGCTTTACGCCCTCCAGCAGCGTCTCGCTGCTGCGCCATGTCATGCGGCAGGGCCGCCCGGTGTGCAGCGCCGCGATAGCGGCTCTTGCGGCCATAGCCCCGGCGTCGTCATCCTTGCCGCCGAAGGACCCGCCCATACCGGGCTGCGTCACCCGTACAGCGCTCATGGGCAGACCGCAGGCCGCCGCCACGATACGCCGGATGTTGAAGGGTGCCTTGCACGGGCAGTAGACCCGCAGCTCTCCGTCCTGAGGCGACACCACCACGCTTTCCGGCTCGATGGCCCCGGGGATCACCCGTTGGGTGCGGAACTCCCGTTCCACAATGATGTCCGCCTCGTCAAAGCCCTTTGCCGCCCGCCCCTTGCGGACGCGGTGTTCCAGTATCAGGTTTCCGTCGTCGTACAGCTTGGGCGCGTCCGGCAGCAGTGCTTCCTCCGGGTCGAATACCGCGGGCATGGGCTGGGCGTCATAGGTGACCAGCCGCGCCGCCCGGTCTGCCGCCTCCTGTGAGACGGCCGCGACCACGGCGATGCAATCGCCCCGGCTCCGTATAGTGTCATATACCATGATGGGCTTCTCATTGTCGCCCACATTTCGGCCCGGTATGTCCCGGGCGGTGTACACACCGGCCACGCCCTCCGCCGCCAGTACCGCCGCGGTATGCACCGCCAGCAGTTTCCCATGGGGGAGGTCCGCGTGCACTGATTTTGTGTACAGTATACCGTCAAAGACGAGATCAGCCGCGTATTTCGTCCGCCCGGTCACCTTGTCCCGGGCGTCCACCCGCAGGATGTCCTGTTCGCACTGTGCCACAGCGGCATACCTCCCCTCTGTGTTCTCTGTTTTCCGTTACGGCAGCAATTCCGCCGCCCAGTCCTCTGCCTGTGCCAGCGCTTGCTGTTCAATATGGGCGGCGGACCGCAGTCCCTGCTGGTCCAGCCCGTCGTAATGTACGCCGCCCACGGCGGCCACGGCACAGCCGGCCACGGCGCTGAGCCGTTCTGCCAGCGCCCGCAGCAAGAATTCGTCCTTGTGCCCGCTGCGATTGAGAACGCTGCTGTCGGCGCTGTCCGCGCCGCTGCCTGTCAGGCTCTGCCGGTGTGTGGCCAGTACGACGCAGCCTACGTGGGCCGCCCCGCCGGTCACGGTCAGCAGCAGGTCGCCGCCCAGCCGTTCCAGTCGGTAGTGTATGGACAGTCCGCCGTCGCTCAGTGTTCGCTCCACCACACGCTCAGCCATTTCCGTTCCACCTGAACCTTTCCCCGCCGTCCAGACCCAGCAGCCGCAGCGTCCGGCTGACTGTCTGATCCACGATGTCGTCCACCGTCTGCGGCCGGCTGTAAAAGGCCGGTACCGGCGGCAGGATAATGCCGCCCATCAGCGTTACCGTCTCCATATTGCGGATGTGGCTCAAATTCAGCGGTGTTTCCCGCGTCAGCAGTATCAGCCGCCGCCGCTCCTTCAGCATCACATCTGCGGCCCGCACCAGCAGGCTGTCGTCATAGCCCATAGCGATGCCCGCCAGGGTCTTCATGCTGCATGGGGCGATGACCATGGCGTCCGCGCAGCTGGAACCGCTGGCCGCCTGTGCGGCCATATTGCGGTTGTCGTATACCCGGTCAGCCAGCGCCTTGACTTGCTCCACGGTGAGATCCGTTTCCAGCCGTATGGTCTCTGCGCCCCAGTCGCTGAGTATCAGCTCTGTCTCCTGCCCAAGCGCCCGCAGCGCCTCCAGCAGCCGGATACCGTATATACAGCCCGTCGCACCGCTGATGCCCACTGCCACCATGTCCATTCCTCCCGTCTGTTTCGTACATTTTGCCCGGCCCGCGGGCGTTACAGTGCCTCTGTGATCCGTATGATCGTCTCCGGCTCTGTGAAGTTGGCAGTGCCGATCTCCACGGCCTTTGCGCCGGCGGCCATGTATTCCTTTACGTCCGCGGCGCACACGATACCGCCGCAGCCCACCACGTCGACAGCGACCTCCTGGGCCACCCGCCATGTCTGGAACACGGACAGAGGCCGTATGGCCGGGCCGGACAGTCCGCCCACCATGCTGCCCAGCCGTGAGCTGCCGTCCGCCTGCAGGGCCATGCCCCAATAGGTGTTGGCGCATACCACCGCCTGCGCCCCGGCGTCCTGTGCCGTCCGCGCCGCATCTACGATGTCTCCGGCGCAGGGCGACAGCTTCGCCCACACCGGCAGCCGTCCGTCTGCGGCGGCACGGATGCGCTGCGCGCACTGCTCCAGATACGCCTTGCTTCCCAGTGTCCGGTATTCCTCGTAGGTGCAGTGGAGGTTCACCTCCACGCCGGCCACTGCCGGCAGCTCCGCCAATGCGTCCGCCATACGCCGTATTTCCTCCGGTGTGCCGGTGACGCTGGCAATAATGGGCACGTCATAGCCCGCCAGTCCCTTGTAAAATACCTGCGTGAATTTCTCATATCCGGGGTTTTGCATCCCCACGCAGTTCAGCAGCCCCGAGGGCGTCTCCCACAGCCGGGGTGCCTCCGCGCCACGCCGGGGTTTGACGGTCATCGTGCGTGTCACCAGCCCACCCAGACGGTGCAGGTCGATATAGTCCGCATAGGAGGAGCCGAAGCCCATCGTGCCCGCCGCGTTCAGCAGCGGCGAATGCAGCGTCACGCCGCCCACTGTGATGTTATCCATGAAAGATCACCTCACCCATCGGGAATACCGGTCCGTCCACGCAGACTTTTTTGTACAACACGCCGCCGTCGGCTTTCCGCATGGGGAAGCCGCAGCCGGAGCACGCGCCGATGCCGCAGGCCATGCGTTCCTCCAGAGACACATAGCCCTCCGCGCCATTTTGTGCGGCCCACTGCTGCACCTTAGCCAGCATGGCCGTCGGCCCGCAGGCGTACACGACGCCTGCCGCTGTTTCCGGCAGGATATCCGTTACCAGGCGGCCTTCACTCTCATAGGCGGTGTGTACTGTCCCGTAGGTCCGCAGCGTCTTTCCGCACAGGTCATGGGCCGCGTCGCGGCAGCCCAGATACACGGTCACAGCCGATCCTGCATCATGCAGTGCCCGGGCCAGCATACACAGGGGCGCCGCCCCCATGCCGCCGGCTACCAGTATCGCCTGCTCGCCCTCCACGGGGAACGGCGTGCCGATGGGGCCCATCACGTCCAGGGCTTGGCCCGCCCGCACGGCGGACAGCAGATCGGTGCCTGTGCCCACCACCCGATAGAGCAGTGTCAGCGTGCCGCCGATGCTGTCGGCTTCGCAGATGCTGATGGGCCGCCGCAGCAGCGGTGCGGTGCCGCTGCCCACCCGGATAAACACGAATTGTCCCGGCCGGCAGCGCTGTGCGATCACCGGTGCGTGGAGTGTCATTTTATAGTAGCCGTCCAGAATACGGCTGTTTTCCCGTACGGTGGCCATTTCACGAGTCCTGTCAGACATATTCCGCCTCCTGCGGCTTATTTCCGCCGCTTATCCATAAAGTCCCGCAGCATTTCCTCGATATACGGTGCGTCCTGTCCGGGGGTGAACACAGGGGCGAACGCCTCCTTGTCCTCCAGCGGCGCGGTAGCGTCGATGCCCATCTTGGACGACGCGCGGGGATACGGCGCGGAGGGGTCCAGCGTGGGGCTGTACATCACCGGCAGTATCATCACATCCCGGTCCGCCTGCATACGGGTGTTGATCGCCCATTCCACCTGCTGCATATCATGTACGTCGATATCCTCGTCCACCACCACACACAGCTTGATGCCGATGTTGGCCGCCAGAAGGGCGGTCATCACATTCCGCGGCTCATAGGGATGGCGCTTCTTGATGGACACCACGCAGTGGTGGCGGCTGGTGCCGCCGGAGGTCAGGCAGATGTCGTGGATGTCCGGGCAGATCTTGTACGCCTCGCGGTAAGCCAGTGCTGTGGCCGCCAGATCCATCATCCAGTGGTTTTCCGTCATGGGCATACCGGTATAGGCATTCTGGAAAATGGCGTCCTTCCGCATGGTGATGGCGGTGATCTCCACCACCGGGGCTTTGCGTACCTCGCTGTACGTGCCGGGATACTCACCGAAGGGGCCGTCGTCCTCCCGCAGACCGGGCAGGGTGCGTCCCTCGATAACGATCTCCGCGGTGGCAGGCACCTCTACGTCGATGGTCTTGCACTTGACCATCTTCACAGCCTCGCCCCGCAGGCCGCCGGCCATGCCCATCTCATCGGTACCCAGTGCCGGCCGGCACTGTGACGCGATGGCGATGATGGGGTCGCCGCCGATGACCGTGGCGATCTCCGTGCCCTTTCCGTTGTCCTCGTTGCGTTCGATAATGGTACCCAGATGCCGTCCCTTGGGGGCAAAGCAGGTCATGTGGTTCTTGTCCAGCAGCAGCATCCGGTGCATGGAGGAGTTCCGCACACCGGTGATGGGGTCGTTGGCCATCTGCACGCCGGCGGTGATATACGGCCCCAGGTCCTTCTCGAAGTTCGTCAGGATGGGCAGCTTGTACAGGTCCACCGCGTCGCCGGTCAGCACCACCTCGTGCACGGGAGCCTCGTCGTCACCCACCGTTACCGGCGGGATAAACTTGTTCTCGTGGGCCACGTATTCCTTAATGACGCTCTTTGTATCGTCGCCCAGACCCAGTGCCAGACGCACTCTCTCGCGGGTGCCGTACAGGCCGGACAGCACCGGCATATCGTAGCCCTCCACATTGGTGAAGAGCAGCGCCGGACCACCCATGTCCGATGCCTTGCGCGTAAAGGCGCATATCTCGTGTACCGGGCTGACCTTCTTGTCGATGACCATCAGGTCGCCCCGCTTCTTCAGCTCCTCCAGAAATTCCCGCATATCGTTGTAATGTGCCATATGACTGTCGCTCCTTCCGTTCTGTCTGTGGCTATCGCGCCGTCCGTCGTCTGCGGGCCGCGCTGTTGCGTATGATGTTGTCCACGGTGTTTCGCCCCTGCTGGCATGGATGAGGGAGTCTGTGTCCGTCGACTGTGTACAGTATACATTACAGTGTACGCCACGATTTTTTCCCGCGCCAGGGGAGGGGAGAGGCGGCGGAACACCAGCCGCCGCAAAAATGATGTTACAGTTTACACGTCGGCCCGGGCAAAGTCAATAACCGGGCCATAGCGGTTTCACATCACTGCTATTTGTTGAAATGATACCATCGATCGACAAGGGCAAACACGCCTGCCAACGTGTCTTTCCGTTGCTTTTTGCCCTTTTCGCCTTGGCGGGCGTCAGCCCGCCTGCGTCTCAAAAGCCAAAAAACATTCGAAAATACATCGCCGGCAGGTGCGGAGCAGTTTTGCCGGAGCAGAAATGGGTCCAGACAAGAAAAGACCCGCAGAGAATACTTGCCGTATTGTCAAGGGGCTTGACGCAGTATGGGCACATTTCTGCCCGCCAAAACCGTGTCTGCCCTTGTCGATCGATGGTGCATTTCACAATAAGAAAGTTCATGTGCCATTTATACGACACTATTGTCTAAGGAAAGGCAATGCTTTGGACAGGCCGCCGCACACAGGCCGCATTCCCGGCACCGCCGGTCAGATACCCGCCATTGCTTGGTCTGCCGGTCCACGGACAGCGCGCCATAGGGACATTTCTTCGCGCACAGGCCGCAGAATACGCAGCCCTCCGTGGTGTGCAGCCGCCGTATGCCGCCCTCTGCCTTTACGGGGCGGTAGGGCAGATCATGGATGTCCAGTCCCGTGGCATCGCATACCGCATTGATGATGGCCGGTGCGCTGGGCACCACCGCGCACTCCGAAATGCTCTTGGCGCCGTAGGGCCCGGTAGGTTCGCCCTCTTCGATAAAGTCCGTCTGCAAACGGGGCATTTCCGTGGCCCGAAAGGGCCGGTAACTGTGCAGGCTGCTGTCTCGCAGCTGCCCTGCCGCGTCAAAGGCCAGTTCCTCCCGGAGCGCGTAGCCCAGTCCCATCTGTATGCCGCCCTCCAGCTGTCCCTCGATGCCCATGCGGTTCATCACCCGTCCCACATCGTGTACCGCGATGTAGTCCGTCACCGTCACTGCGCCGGTGGCCTTTTCCACCTTTACCCGCGCCATATGTACGCCGTAGGACCCGGGGGTGTGTGCCGACGCGTGGGTGGCCACACCGAATATCTCATGCTTTTGTACGCTCTGGGCGTAGTTCATTACCTCCGCCAGCGAGGCGCTGCCGCCCTCCGGCAGCCACGCCCGTCCGTCGTGCAGAGAGATGTCCTCCGCCTGGCCGCCCAACAGTCCGGCGGCGGCGCACCGCAGCTGTGCTGCCGCGTCCTCCGCGGCTTTCTGCACCGCGCCGCAGCTGACATACACGCCCCGGCTGGAAAAGTCGCCCAGGTTCCACCCGCACACATCCGTGTCCGAGGCCACGCAGGCCACCTGTTCCGGTTGGATTCCCAGCGTCTCCGCCACGACCTGTATCTGCACCATCAGCTGCCCGTTGCCCATATCGTGGGTGCCGGAGTGCAGCACGCAGGTGCCGTCATCGTTCATCTTGACCACCATGCAGTTCTGGTCGATCTGCGAGCCGAAGGCCCCGCTGCCGTGCAGTCCCATGGCCCAGCCCTCGCCGATGAGGTACTTTCCGTCCTCATCGTCCATGTCCGGCCAGTTCTGCCGCAGTGCCATGGCCCGGCACACGCAGTCCTTGGGCCGGGGGTTGCCGATGGGGTGCCCCGCGAACAGGTCGCTGTCCTCCGGATCCACCAGATTTTTCATCTGCAGCTCCGTGTAGTCCATCCCCAGCGCGCCGGCGATCTTATACAACTGCCGTTCCATGGCAAAGAATACCTGCGGCGAGCCGTAGCCCCGCATGGCCCCCGCCACCGGCGTGTTGGTATATACCGGTATGCCCACAAAGCGCATATTCGGTGTTTTGTAGCCCTTGAACACCTTGGCGCTCATGGCGCCGATCACGTTCCCTGCGCTGGAGGCATATGCTCCGGTGTTTGTGATGGCTGTGATCTCCTGTGCTACGATGGTGCCGTCGTTTTTCACGCCGGTCTTCACCGTGATGACGCTGGCGTGCCGCACCCGCGTGGATACCATGCACTCCCGCCGTGTGGCGGTGAATTTCACCGGCCTGCGGCACAGCATCGCCAGCGCTGCGGGGATCAGCTCCACCGAGGACTCCATCTTTCCGCCGAATGCGCCGCCCATGGTGGGACTTACCACCCGCACCTTGCTCAGCGGCAGGCTGAATATCCGGCTCAATACGATCCGTTCGCCAAAGGTGTTCTGATACGGTGCGGTGACGGTCAGCCGTCCCTGCGCGTCCACCTCCGCGATGGCGGTGTGGGGCTCGATGGCACAGTGATGCACCGCCGGCGTGCGGTAGGTGTCTTCAAACACCCGGTCCGCCTCCCGAAAACCCTTCGCCACGTCTCCCGAGTTTTTCTCGATCCGCAGCGCGATGTTGCTGCTGCCGTGCAGGGGATAGGCGTCCTCCCGCATGGCCTCCAGCGGATCCGTCACCACCGGCAGCGGCTCGTATTCTACCTCGATCAGGTCGATGGCCGCCTGGGCGATATCCTCTGTCTCTGCCGCCACCGCCGCCACCCGGTCGCCCACAAAGCGCACCGTGTCGTCAAAAATGCGCTCCGTCTCGATAGGTGCCGGCGCCTGCATATAAAACCGCGTGGTGCTGTTGAACCGCGTCTGCGGTGTGTTCTGATAGGTAGCCACTGCCCACACGCCGGGCAGCGCCTCTGCCGCTGTGGTGTCGATGCGCTTGATCCGCGCGTGAGCCACCGGTGAGAAAAGCGCCTTGGCGTACAGCATCCGCGGCACGGTCATGTCGTCCACATACAGCAGTTCCCCTGTTGCCTTGGCCGCCGCATCCTGCACCGGGTAGCTCTTTCCGATGTATGTCAGCTCCTTCACCGGTCCTGCGCCTCCAGCCGCCGCGCCGCCTCCCGGACGGCCTCCTCTATTTTATAGTAGCCGGTACAGCGGCACAGATTCGGTGCCAGCGCCTCCCGTATCTCCTCGTCACTGGGGTGCAGCGTCTTGTCCAGCAGTGCCTTGGCGCTCATCACCATTCCCGGCGTGCAGAAGCCGCACTGGACGGCTCCGCAGTCGATAAACGCCTGCTGTATGGGGTGCAGATGCCCGTTCCGGCTCAGCCCCTCTATGGTCTCCACCCGATGTCCCGCCGCGTCCTTAATAGGTACCTTGCAGGCGTTCACCGCCGTGCCGTCCAGTATCACGCGGCAGGCGCCGCAGTCGCCGGAGGAGCATCCGTTTTTCGCGCCGGTCAGGCCCAGCGTCTCCCGCAGTACCCGCAGCAGCGTCCACTGGGGCGGCACGCATACCGTGCGGAGCACGTCGTTTATATATAATGAGAAGTTCTCCATGTGCCGTCCTCCGCTTCTGCCGCCCGGCGTTATCCGCCCATGTCCGAACCGGCTGTATCTGTCTGCCCCGGCATACTGTGTCCCGGGCAGGGGGCCGCCGGTCATGGTATACAGCGCAGACGCTGTTTCTGCAATGTATCAAAACTGGATACTGTATACAGTATTCTTTATGTGCGTATTTTACTCGCATTTCACCCCGCCGTCAATAGAAGTGCAGCATTTCTGCCCTTAGCACAAAAATAAACCCCACTTTTTTGACAATTATGACAAATCATCCCCGCCCCACCCGCAGCCCTCAAGCCTTCCCCCGAGGGCGCGCCCTGTTAGCCTTCCCCTTGAGGGGTTCGCGGTGTTGAATGGCACACGCCCAAAGCCTTCCCCTTGAGGGGAAGGTGTCAGCCGTAGGCTGACGGATGAGGTGTAGCCGCGCAGCGGCGTAAAACTCCCCGTCCCCGCCGCAGCGGCCACACCCCAATTCCCATTTCCTGTAACAGAAAAAATATGTAAAAATCCCATAAAAAGGCTGGACAAACGGTGCAGCCGTGCTATAATCTGACTATCCGCAGAGGTACCTCTGCTTTGGCGTTTTAATGGAGATTAAAACGAGTGCGCCTGCGGAAATCTGAACACCGGGGTATGTGATATGAAAAAGGTATTGAGTTTGGTACTGGCGCTGGTCATGGCGCTGAGCCTGTGCACAAGCGCATGGGCGGCGAGTGAAGAAACAGGTGAAAGCACGGGTGCGACAACCGCAGGCACAGGCGCAGGCGGCGAGAGCGGCAGCGGAGAGAACGGCGGCGAAACCGGCACGACATATGTTGCACAGATCGGCGAGACGAAATACGTGACGCTGCAGGCGGCTGTCGACGCGGCAAAGAACAAGGTGGTCAAGTTGATTGCCAATACCAATGAAAATGTTACTATTTCCCAATACAACGTGACTATTGACCTCAATGGCTTCACTCTTAACGGTGGAACTGAGGAGGGCAAGCCTGCGCTGACCGTTACGAACAGCGTCACTGTCAAGGACAGCAGTTCAACACAACTTGGTACCATCAAGCGTGAGGATACCGCGGAGAATTCCGGCGTGTCTTCCCACTATGTCATTGACATTCAAGGCAAGAATGGCTTTCTCAAATTCGAGGGCGGCATTGTTACGAACAACAGCGGCAACAGCGAGGGCGGCGGTGCTGCTTTGATTCATCTGGGTGATAACAGCAATAGAAGCGCAAATCCCACCTTGACCATAAATGGCGGTACGTTCGAACAGAAAAACTTCACCGTTATAGAGATCGAATATGGTACGCTCCACTTGCAAAATGGTGTTGTGGCTTCTGCCAACAGCTACGCCATTAAGAACTGGCGCACCGCCAACATCAAGGGCGGTGCCGTCAACGGTACGGTGTCCTCCTGGGCGTACAGCGATGGTGTGAAGTTCAGCAAGCTGGAGATCAGCGGCGGCAGCGTCACCGGCAATGTTGCCGCTGTGAACGTTGGCAATGCTGCGGACAAGCAGGCCCGCGTCTATATTACCGGTGGTACCGTCAGCGGTACGCTGGGTACTTACACCTATAGCAATGGTCTAACTCCTATCAGTGATACTGCCAAGGCTACCATCGAGGTCACCGGTGGTACATTTGAGAAGGATCCCTCCGCCTATGTGGTTGAGAATTCCTCCGTCACGAAGAACAGCAATGGAACCTTCGGCGTAGCAAAGGCCTACCTTGCCAAGGTCGGCGAAACCTCCTACTACACCATGGAGGAGGCGTTCAAGGCGCAGACGGCCAGTGGTAAGCCCATCGTTATGCTGCGCGATTATACCACCGGTTCAACATTCAACTCCGGCAGCATTAACCGCACGGTGGATCTGAACGGCCACACTTGGACCTGCACCGGAACGGATGCAAACAGCGCGGCCTTCGAGATCAACTACCCCGATGTGACGCTGACCGTGAAGAACGGTACTGTGGTCAGCAGCCAGCTGGTGGGTCTGATCCCCTCGGCTAAGGGCGGTACCATCACGTACGACAACGCCGGTCTGGTGTTCGATGGTGTTAAAATGACGGCCAACGGCCACAGCGGTATCGAGACCAACGGCAACAACACCAACGATACCGTGACGCTGAAGAACAGCACGCTGAACGTGCCCAACGGCTTTGGCATCTACTTCCCCAGCAGCGGCACGCTGACCATTGACAACAGCCAGATCACCGCCAAGACCATGGGCGTGCAGGTCTGCGCCGGCAGCCTGGAGATCACCGGCGACAGCGCCATCAACGTCACCGGCGATGCGGTGCCCAAGACCGAGAATGACGGCGCCATTCAGGACGGCGCGGCTATCTCCGTAGTGGACCGGGCCGGCTACAAGGGCCTTGGTAAGGTTGAGGTAAAGAACGGCAGCTTCACCGCCAAAAACGATGAGGGGCTGAAGGCGTATAAGTACGAGAATAAGACAGAAAAGCCGTTTGAGAATACCGGAGACAAACTCACCGTCACCGGCGGCGCTTTCTCCAACGACGTAAAAGACTATGTGGCAGCGGGCTCGACCACAGCCAATATTACCACCTCCGGCGAAACCACCTACTATGTGGGTAAGGAGACTGTGGAAGCGGCGGCGGCCAAGGCACCCTCCGGCAGTACCGTGACGGTCACCCAGGGTGATGCGGAGCTGAAAAATGTTCCCAGCGGCGTCACCGTCAAGAACACCAATACCGGAAATGTGACCGTCAACGGCGGCACGAAGGTTACCATGGGCAACGAAAACGGCTATACGGTGCCCCATTCTTACTATTACTACCCCTCCACCCCCGGCATCACCGCTGAGCTGAACGGCTCCAACAAGTCCGCCACGGACTATCCCGGCGGCGATTACGGCCTGGTGTTCCGTTCCACCGCGGCGTTCAGCACCTTCCAGGGTGTCCAGGTGGACGGCAAGACCCTTGCCAAGTCCAACTACACCGCTGAAGAGGGCTCCACCGTGGTGTACCTGAAGGCCGCGTACCTCAAGACACTGGCGGCGGGCAAGCACACCATCACCATCCTGTCCACGGCGGGCAACACCAGCATGGACTTTACCATCGGCGGCAAGAGCAGCAGCCCCAAGACCTTCGACGCGGGCGTGGGTATCTACGCCGTGACGGCGGTGCTGTCCATGACCGGCATGGCCTGGACCGCTAAAAAGCGTCACTAAGCGAAAAAAGAAAGCCCGTAAGGGCTTTCTTTTTTTGCCGCGCATCTGAAAACCCCTTGCAAAAGGGAAAGGAATATGTTACCATGTACTTTGTATACAGTATCCCATACACATGTAAGAGAGACTGTACTGCGTCCAAGCCCCGGCAGGAGAGAATATCAGCAAAATTTGCCGGTTTTGCTTGCTTTTTCCCGTAGCAGTGGGTATAGTGTGTATAGAACCGCCTGCTGCGGTACAAAAAGAAGGGGGCATAGAGAGATGACAGCCTTCACACCGGTGGACCCCGCCAATCCCCAGCGCGAGACGATATATACCCAGCTGAAAAACGCCATCATCAACGGCGATATCGCGCCGGATGAGCGCATTGTCGAAACAAAATACGCCGATATTTTCCGCGTCAGCCGCACCCCCGTGCGCGAAGCCATCCGTATGCTGGAGCGTGAGGGGCTGGTGGTCTACGAGCCCCGTAAGGGCGCCGTGGCCCGGCCCAGGCTGACCCGTGCCGAGGTGGACGAGGTCTATACCATCCGTTCCGCCCTGCAGCTGCTCAGCGTGGATGCTGTGGTGCGGAACATTACCGACGCGCAGCTGGACGCTATGGAGGCCGACAACCGCGGCTGCGCCGAGGCGCTGGACAAGCATGACGTCGGTGCATATTTCCGCCACCTGGACGAATTCAACGGCTTGTTGACCCAGAGCAGCAATATGCCCCTGCTCATCAAGCTCCTGGACCAGATCGAAAGCTACAGCGCCACCACGTCGTTTCAGAACCCGGAGCACGCCCGCTTCCGCGAGAGCGTGCTGTCCGATGACGAACGCCGCCGCCGTGCGTTGGCGGAGCACGAGGAGATCGTGGCGTCCCTGCGGGCCCGTGATGCGGATCGCCTCCGTCGGGTGCTCACCGCCCATACCGCTAACGTTCACGAGGCCGCCCTCCAGCGCTACGGCAAGGAGGACTGACGCACAGACCCCATCTGCATGACGGATATGTACCATCTGCATAGCGGATATGTACCGCCCGCATGACGGATATGTACCATCTGCATGACGGATATCTACCGCCTGTATGACGGAATGTACCGCCTGCACGAGACCCCTGTGACCTGTCATGGGGGCTTCTCTTGAAGACAAAGTGTATACAGTATACATATCGGAGGAGGCTTTTATGGACTGGGACAGAGTCATCTACAACGGTACGGTGGTCAACGATGACGGTATGCAGCGTGCCGATATCTACATCCGTGACGGCAGGGTCGCCGCCGTCACGTCCGAGCGCCTGCCCGGCACCGTCGGCGAAGCCACCGACGCTTCTGGCCGCTATATCCTGCCCGGCCTGATCGAGACCCACGTTCACTCCCGCGACGGCCGTCTGGCCACCGGCGAGAAGGAGGATTTCCGTTCCTCCACCGCGGCGGCTGCCGCCACCGGTATTACCACCGTGTTCGAAATGCCCAACTGCACCCCTACCATCCACTCGGCGGAGTCTCTCCGCGATCTTGTCTCGGTCATTCAGCCCAAGGCCCATGCGGATTTCTGCGTTTGGGGCCTGGCTTTGGGCGATGCCAATCTTGCCAGCCTGCCCGCTTTGGCGGAGGCCGGCTGCGTGGCCTTCAAATTCTTCTGGGGCTACGCGGTGGACCGCCGGGACAACAGCCTGATCTACAACTACCGCGAGGGCATGGACAACGTCCTTCCGCCCCCGGACGACAGCCAGATCTATCGCCTGTTCCGCGCCGTGAAGGCCACCGGCAAACGCCTGGGCATCCACGCAGAGAATTTCTCCATTGTTCGGGCCCTGACGCAGGAGGCCCTTGCCGCCGGCGCGCAGGACTACGCCGCATTGCTGCGTACCCGCCCCGTCAGCTGCGAGACCTCCATTATCGACACCGCCATCGACATGGCCAAGGAGCTCTCCATGCCCCTGCACGTCCTCCATGTGGGTGTAGGCGACGGCGTGGAGCACCTCCGCCGCGCCAAGGCCGACGGCGTGGATGTCACCGCCGAGACCTGTACCCATTACCTGACCTTCACCGACCGCGACGCCCGCCGCTGCGGTGCGGTGATGAAGACTTACCCTCTCATCCGTACCGCCGCAGATCGCCAGGCCGTCTGGCAGGGCCTTGCGGATGGTACCCTGGACTGGGTCTGCTCAGATCACGCGCCCCACACCTGCGAGGAAAAGCACCGTTCCTTCTGGGATGCCCCCGCCGGAATCAGCGGTATCGAGGGTCTTTCTCCTGTGTTGCTCACCGCTGTCCACCGCGGCCTGCTGACGCTGCCCCGCGTGGCGGCGATCACCTCCGCCAATGCGGCCCGTACCTTCGGCCTCTATCCCCGCAAGGGCGTTATTCGCCCCGGAGCCGACGCCGATCTGGCCATTGTGGATATGTCCGCGGCCTACACCTTCCGTCAGGAGAAGATGTACTCTAAAGCCAAATGGTCCCCCTATGACGGTATGTCCTTCCAGGGCCGGGTGGTCGAGACCATCCTCCGCGGCCGCACCACTATGCGTGACGGTCAGGTCCTGCCCGACTGCTTCGGCCAGTTCCTGCCGGTCTGCACCAAATAGCTTGTTTTCTTCCTTTACTCCTTTTCCTCCCCCTTGCACCGAACGGCTCCCGGGCGCGCGCCCGGGAGCCGTTTGGCTTTTTCCGCATAAAAGGGACCGCTGTATGGTGGCCCCTTTTGCTGTTTGGCAGCCACCTTATTGGTTTGGAATGTTTGGCACAAAGCGTTGCGGGTAACAGGGAATTCCGAAATGTCTACTGGGAAAAACAACAAAAGTTTTTCGCCGTGTTTAGGCAACTCTACAGAAATAGAGCCACGCCGGCCCTTTTCCGTTGACAGATCACAAAAGAGATGGTATTTTGAAACTGTGCTCGAGCACAGTCAATTCGTGCTCGAGCACAAATGACACATCGCCAAGGGCGATACAAATTTCGGAGAGGAGAAGCGGACACGTGACCATCAAGCAGATCGCCGAAAAAGCGGGCACCAGCCGCGGCACCGTCGACCGGGTACTCAATGGCCGCGGCAACGTAAATCCCGAGCTGGCCAAGCGTATATTGGACATTGCCGAGCGTGAGCGCTACCAGCCCAACCAGCTGGCCCAGGCGCTTATTCGCTCCCGTCAGCGCACCCACATCGGCATGGTCATACCCTCCGTCGGCAATCCTTTTTTTGACGAGGTGCTCCGCGGCGCACAGAGCCGCGCCAGAAAACTCTCCAGCTACGGCACCACCCTTACCATCCGCGAGATCAAGGGTTACGACGCCGCCACGCAGCTGCAGGCCATGCGCCGGCTGGTGGCCGAGGGCGTGGACGCGCTGGCGGTCATGCCGCTGGATGTGCCCGAGGTCGCGGAGTACCTGCAGTCACTGCCCATACCGGTGGTCACAGTCAACACCGATATCGATGTCGACCGTGTGGCCTTTGTCGGCTGCGACTACTATAACAGCGGCATGATCACCGGAGATCTGGTGCAGCTCATGCTCAATGGCCGGGGCCGCGTGGCGGCTGTTATCGGCAGCACCAATGTCCGCGGCCATATGGACCGCGTGCGCGGTCTGCGGACCGCACTGGAGGGCACGCCGGAGATCACGGTGGACGCCGTGCTGGAAAATCAGGACGATGACGATGTCTCCTATCAGGTGCTGCGGGCCTATCTGGCGGACCACACGCCGGACATGGTGTGCTTTGCCGCCGCCGGTATCGACGGCGGTATGCGGGCCATCCTGGAAAGCGGAAAGAATATCCGCGTGCTGGCGGTGGACGGGACGGAGGCCGTGCTGCGGTATATGGAGGAAGGGCGCATTGCCGCCACTGTGACCCAGGAGCCCTTCGCCCAGGGGGACGAGGCGGTGCGTGTGCTGTTCGACTATATCCACACCGGACGGCAGCCCGCCGCCGGCGTGGTGTATACCCACAACCGTGTGCGTGTGCGGCACTCGCAGTAAGTTTGTGATCCGATCGGCACAGGCCGATGATGATTTAACTTTTTAACAGGAGGAATGTATCATGGGAAACAGACCGGTAACTCTTTGCACCTGCCAGTGGGCGGACCTGCCCTTCGATGAACTGTGTGCGCTGGCGTCCAAGATGGGCTATGACGGCCTGGAGGTCGCCTGCTGGGGCAATGGCATCGACATTGATCGTGCATACAGCGATGACAGCTACGTGGCCTGGATCAAGGAGACCCTGGCGAAGAACAATCTGATCTGCAAGGCCCTGGCCTGCCACATCATCGGCCAGTGTGTGGGCGACGCTCCCGATCCCCGGCTGAACAACTTTGCTCCCGCGGCGCTGGCCGACAAGCCGGAGGAGATCCGCGCCTGGGCGATCGACACCATGAAGAAGGCCCCCGTGGTGGCCAAGAAGCTGGGCTGCTATGTGGTCACGGGCTTCACCGGCTCTCCCATCTGGAAGTGGCTGTATTCCTTCCCCCAGACCACCGAGGAGATGGTCGAGAACGGCTACGACGAGATCGTGCGCCTGTGGTCCCCTATCCTGGATGAGTTCAAGGCCAACGGCATCAAGTTCGCCCTGGAGGTCCATCCCGGCGAGATCGCGTTCGACTACTACTCCACCGAGAAGCTGCTGAAGAAGTTTGCCGACCGCCCCGAGTTCGGCCTGAACTTCGACCCCAGCCACCTGCTGTGGCAGGGCGTGACGCCCCATCTGTTCCTGCGCGACTTTATGGACCGCGTGTACCACGTCCATATGAAGGATGCGGCGGTGACTCTGGATGGCCGCAGCGGTCTGCTGGGCTCCCACATCGATTTCGGAGACCTGCGCCGCGGCTGGAACTTCCGCTCCCTGGGTCATGGTGACGTGAACTTCGAGGAGATCATCCGCGTGCTGAACGCCGCCGGTTACGACGGCCCTCTGTCCGTGGAATGGGAGGACAGCGGTATGGACCGTATCGAGGGCGCTACCGAGGCGGCCGCTTTCGTGAAGAAGGTGGACTTCAAGAAGTCCGATGTGAAGTTTGACGACGCTATCGCCAACTGAAACGCGATAAGGAGGACAATATGGGTATTCAGATCCGTTACGGCATGGTCGGTGGCCACATGAACGCCTTTATCGGCGAGGTGCACCGCAAAGCCATCGCCTTTGACCCCCGCGCACAGCTGGTGGCGGGCTGCTTCTCCACCAATGCGGAGAAGAACCGTGAGACCGGCGAGACCTACTCCCTGGACATGAGCCGCGTGTACCCCAGCTATGAGGCCATGGCCGAGGCGGAGAGCAGGCGTCCCGACGGTATCGATTTCGTCAGCATCACGACCCCGAACAACACCCACTACGACGTGGCCAAGTGCTTCCTGCAGCACGGAATTCATGTGGTATGCGAAAAGCCTCTGTGCTTTACCGTGGAACAGGCGCAGGAGCTGGTGGCCCTGGCCAAGGAGAAAAACCTGGTTTTCGGCGTCACCTATACCTATTCCGGCTACACCATGATGAAGGTGGCCCGCGAGATGATCGCCGAGGGCAAGATCGGCAAGATCGCCGCCGTCAATGCGGAGTATGTCCAGGAGTGGCTCATCGATGAGCTGGGCGTCCCCGGCGAGGGCACCACTAAGCTGTCCGTCTGGCGCGCCGATCCGGCGGTGTCCGGTATCTCCAACTGTGTGGGCGACATCGGCACCCACATCGAGAACTCCGTCCATTACCTGACCGGCCTGCACATCAAGCGTCTGGCCGCCACCGTGAACCGTTACGGCAAGGAGCTGGACCTGAACGCCAATATGCTCGTCGAGTACGAAAACGGTGTCAACGGCGCGTACTGGTGCTCTCAGATCGCGGCGGGCAAGCTCAACGGCCTGACCATCCGCATCTACGGCAGCGAGGGCGCACTGGAGTGGGAGCAGCACTATCCCGATTATCTGAAGTACACCCCCAAGGGCAAGCCCACGGAGACCCTGTCCCGCGGTACCGGTTACATCACCGAGAAGGCCGGCGCGTACAGCCGCATCCCCTCCGGCCATCCCGAGGGACTGATCGTCGCCTTTGCCAACATCTACAAGAACATCATCAGCGCCATTCTGGCGGTGAAGGCGGGCGGTACGGCCAACGACGGCTCTTTCGACTATCCCACCGTCACCGACGGCCTCAACGGCGTGAAGTTCATTCACGCGGTCATCGACTCCGCAGCCAAGGACTCTGCCTGGGTGGAGCTGTAAGAACACGTTATAGGCGGACTTTGTCCGTATCTATAAAAAATTTTTAGGAGGAAACAACCATGAAGAAAGTACTGGCACTGATCCTTGCGCTGGTCATGGCCCTGTCTCTTGTCGCCTGCGGCGAGAAGAAGGACGATGACGCCAACAAGGACAACGATGCTGCCACGGGTAATCGCATCGCGATCCTGGTCCCCAATGCCGACCACGGCTGGACCGGCGCTGTGATGACCTATGCGCAGGAGAAGGCGCAGGAGCTGAATGACGCCGGCAAGTATGCCGCCACCGTCATCACCTCTTCCGACGCCGCCAACCAGATCCAGCAGGTGGAGGACCTGATCGAGAACAAGACCGCTGACTATGTGGTCATTCTGCCTCAGGACAACACCCTGGAGAACACCATGGCCAAGCTGGCCACCAGCGGCATCCCCTATGTGATGTTCGACCGTATCATCGACTCCGCTGCTTCCACTGCTGTTGCCTGCGTCAAGGGCGATAACAACGGCATCGGCGCCGAGACCGCCAAGCGCTTCATCGCCGACGGCATGAAGGCCGGCGACAAGGTCCTCATCATGCCCGGTGACAACTCTTCCGTTCCCACCATGCGTAACGACGGCTTCTTCAGCGTGCTGAAGGAGAATGGCTGGACCGAGGAGCAGATCGCTGCCATCCAGTCCACCGACTACACCGGCTGGAGCCGCAGCAAGGGCAAGGAGCTGTTCATCAACTGGCTGGATGCCAGCACGGTTGAGGACATCACCGCCACCAAGTGGATCTTCACCCACGACGACGAGATCGCCATGGGCATCCTGGAGGCGCTGAAGAGCTCCGAGATCGACGCCGAGAAGAAGGATGCCTTCCTGAACGCCGGTGTGCATCTGGGCACCTCCTCCGGTCTGAACGAGATCTATTCCGTGCTGAAGGGCATCCATCAGAAGGATTACACCGCTGAGGTCGCCAAGCTGGCCGATCTGTTCTCCGTTACTTACGATCCCGCGATGATCAAGGCTGCCGTGGATGACATGGTCACCCACATCGAGGGCGGTACCGTCACCCAGGATCACGTCATCGCCGTGTCCGTGGTGGATGCTACCAACGTCAACGACTTCCAGGGCTTCGGTGACGCTGTCTCCAAGTAAGTAAAGTCGTTTCCGAGGGCTTCGCGGGCGCTTCGGCGCCCGCGGGGCACCTCCCCCTTCGCAGAAGGGATCTTATCAAACAGCAAAGAGAGGCGTGCGGCATGGAATTGCTGAAAATGACCAATATCACCAAATCATTCTCCGGTGTGGAAGTGCTTTCGCACGTTGATTTTTCCGTGGAGCGCGGGGAAGTACACGCGCTGCTGGGAGAGAACGGCGCCGGTAAGTCCACATTGATGAACATCCTGGCGGGTGTGCATCAGCGGGATGAGGGCGAGATCGAGTTTGACGGAGAGCAAATGCACGACATTTCCGTCAAGCGGACAGAACAGGCAGGTATCGCCTTTGTACACCAGGAGTTGAACCTGTTTAACGATCTGAAGGTGTACGAGAACATTTTTCTTCGCAAGGAACTGCTGACCAAGCTGGGCACGCTGGATAAGCGGGCCATGCTGGAGCAGACGCGCCAGCTGATGAGCGACCTGGGCGTGGATATCGACCCCAACGCCCTGGTAGACGAGCTGGAGACCAGCAAAAAGCAGCTGCTGGAGATCGCAAAGGCACTTCACGCCAATGCGAAGCTCTTTATTCTGGACGAGCCGACCACCGCGCTGAACAACGCGGAGATCGAGCACCTGTTCAGTATCGTGCGGCGATTGAAGGAGCAGGGTAAGTCCTTCATCTTCATCTCCCACAAAATGAACGAGATATTTACCATCGCGGACCGCTACACGGTCCTGCGGAATGGATGCTTTATTCAGTCCGGCAATATTGCCGACACCACGCCGGAGGCCGTCACCCGTCTGATGGTGGGCAGCAGCTACTCCGAGGCCTCGGTGTACCAGCCCCGCCAGCTGGGCGACGTGGCACTGAAGCTGGAGCACCTCAGCGGTGAAGGGTTCGAGAACGTGGACCTGGAGGTGCGTAAGGGCGAGATCATCGGCCTGACGGGCCTGAAGGGTGCCGGCGTCAGTGAGATGATGCAGGCGATCTTCGGCGCGATTCCCATCGCTTCGGGCACGGTGTACGTCAACGGAGAGCCGCTGCACCACGGCGGCATACATAACGCCATGCGCCACAAGATCGGCATGATCCCCGCCAACCGCAAGGAGAACTCCGTCATCCCGGATTTCACGCTGCTGGAGAACAACTACATCTCCGAGCACACGCTTTCTGCCAATCACCAGCTGATCCGCGGGCGGAAAGAGGTGGCGCAGTACAACAGGATGCGGGATATGCTGAACATCAAGGCCAACAGCCATGACGACCTGATCCTGTCACTGTCCGGCGGCAACCAGCAGAAGGTGATCCTGGGCCGGTGGCTCACCACCGAGGCGGATATCCTTATCATGGATAACCCCACCCAGGGTATCGATGTGGGCGCCAAGGCGGAGATCTACAAGCTGATCCTGGAGCTGGCCGAGAAGGGCAAGACCATCTTGGTCAACACCCTGGAGATACCGGAGATACAGAAGATCGCGGATCGCTGTGTGGTGTTCTACCACGGGCATATCCAGACCATTCTGCCCCGTGAGGAGATCACGGAGGAGAGAGTCATGCTGTATGCGACCAATGTGATACACGCAACGGAGGGAGAGGTAAACGTATGAGTCAGAACACGGAACTGAAGGCCCAGACCAAAAAACCGGGGCTGAACAAGAAGGGCATTGCCGCCTGGATCAATAATTACAGCTTTATCCTTATCGCACTGGCGATCTTCATCGCCTATCTGTTTATTAACCACGGCGCGACCACCTGGAGTGGCGTGATGAACATCCTGCGGCACTCCGCTGTGGTGGGCATCATGGCCTTCGGCATGGGCCTGGTCATCATCACCGGCGGCATCGACCTGTCCGTGGGCTCCATGCTGGCGCTGGTGGGCAGCTTCTCCGTGGTGGTGTTCAATGCCACGGACAGCGTGTTCCTCACATTGCTGTTCGCCCTGGTGGCCGGCGGCTTGTGCGGCCTGTTCAACGGTGTGCTCATCGGCCTGGTGAAAATGCCCGCGTTCATCGTGACGCTGGCCACAATGCTGATCTTCCGTTCTGTGGCACAGTATTATCTGCGTACCACCGGATCCTCCATCTTCAACATGACCGGCACGCTGGACCACTATGCCAGCTTCTACGGCTTCGGCCAGCTGAAGATCGCCACCGTTCCCGTGGTGGGCATCGTGCTGCTGGTGGTCACGGTCATCATGGTGTTCATATCCACCTGCACCAAGTTCGGCAAGACCGTCTATGCCCTGGGCAGCAATGAGCGCGCCGCAGCCCTGGCCGGTATCAACGTCAACCGCACCCGTGTGGCGGTCTATGTCATCACCGGCATACTCACCGGCCTGAGCGCTTTCCTGTGGCTGGCCATGAACGGCTCCGTCGACCCGGCCACCCTCGGTAAGAGCAACGAGATGTACGCCATCGCCGCGGTGGTCATCGGCGGTATCAGTATGAGCGGCGGCAAGGGCAAGCTTCTGGGCGTTCTGTTCGGCGCCATGAGCTATACCATCATCGACAAGATCATCGCCTCCCTGCAGGTGGACGCTCTGATCAACGATACCATCAAGGGCTCGATTTTGCTGGTGGCCGTTATCATCCAGCTGGTGGTGCCCATGATCCGTTCCCGCGTAAAAACGAAACATACTTCGGAGGTGTAATAACATGAAAAAGTACGATGATGTGAGTAAGGTCGTCTACGATCCCAAGGGGACCGACCCCTTTACCTTCCGTTGGTACGACCCGGACGAGGTCATCGCCGGCAAGAAAATGCGTGAGCATCTGAAGTTCGCGTTGAGCTATTGGCATACCATCGACGCCGAGGGCGTGGATATGTTCGGCTCCGGCACCATGGATAAGTCCATGGGCCAGACGGACCCCATGGCCAAGTTCCGCGCCAAGGCGGACTTCGCCTTCGAGCTGATGGAAAAGCTGAACATCGACTACTACTGCTTCCATGACGTGGACATCGCCCCGGAGGGCGCTACCCTGGCCGAGAGCATCGCCAACTTCCGCGTGATGGTGGATTATCTGTATGAGCTGCAGAAGAAGACCGGCAAGAAGTGCCTGTGGGTCACCGCCAACAACTTCGGCGACAAGAAGTTCATGGCCGGTGCCGCCACCTCCTGCTGCGCCGATGTGTTTGCCGCTGCCGCTGCCAAGGTCCGGGCCTGCCTGGACGCCGCGGTGAAGCTGGGCGCCACCGGCTATGTATTCTGGGGCGGCCGCGAGGGCTATGACACCCTGCTGAACACCGACATGGGGCTGGAGCTGGACAACATGGCCCGCTTCCTGCGTATGGCCCGTGACTACGGCCGCAAGATCGGCTTTACCGGCGATTTCTATCTGGAGCCCAAGCCGAAGGAGCCCACCAAGCACCAGTACGACTTCGATGTGGCTACCTGCATGAACTTCCTGCGGAAGTACGACCTGACGGCGGATTTCAAGATGAACATCGAGGCCAACCACGCCACCCTGGCGGGCCATACCTTCGAGCATGAGCTGCGTACCGCCATCGTCAACGGCAGCTTCGGTTCCATCGACGCCAACGAGGGCGACTATCTGCTGGGATGGGATACCGACCAGTTCCCCGCCAACGTGTACAGCGCCACCTACTGCATGATGGAGGTCCTCCGCGCCGGCGGCTTTACCAACGGCGGCCTGAACTTTGACGCCAAGGCCCGCCGTCAGTCCAACACCTTCGAGGATATCCTGCTGGCCTATATCTCCGGTATGGACACCTTCGCTCTGGGCCTCCGCAAGGCGCTGGAGCTGAAAGCGGATGGCCGTCTGGACCAGTTCGTCAAGGAGCGCTACAGCAGCTATGACAGCGGTGTGGGCAAGAAGATCGTGGATGGTGAGATGACCCTGGAGTCTCTGGCGGATTACGCCGAGGGCCTCAAGAGCTTCGATGTGCCCAGCGGCCGTCAGGAGTATCTGGAATCTGTGGTCAACCGGGTGCTGTTCCACTGAGAAATGACATATTGCGGGCCGCCCGGAAGGGCGGCCCTGCCTAAAGGAGGCGCAAGGCTATGAAGGAATATTTGCTGGGTATCGACCTGGGCACCTCCGGTACCAAGACGGTGCTGTTCCGCAGTGATGGTACGGCCATGGCCGCCCACACGGTGGAATACCCCCTCTACCAGCCCCAGAACGGCTGGGCTGAGCAGGAGCCGTCCGACTGGTGGCGTGCTGTGCGGGAGACGGTGCAGGCCGTGCTGCACAAAAGCGGTGTGGCCGCCGCCGATGTTGCCGGTGTAGGCATCTCCGGGCAGATGCACGGTCTGGTGATGCTGGACGAGAGGGGAGAGGTGCTGCACCGCAGCATCCTGTGGTGCGATGGCCGCACCGGCGAGGAGTGCCGTGAGATCACCGAGACTGTGGGCGCGGAGAAACTCATCGCCATCACCGCGAACCCCGCCCTGGCGGGCTTTACCGCCGGGAAGATCCTGTGGGTGCGGAAGCATCTGCCGGAGGTCTACAAGGCCTGCCGTCATATCCTGCTGCCCAAGGATTACATTCGCTACTGCCTCACCGGCCAGTTTGCCACCGAGGTATCCGACGCCTCCGGCATGAACCTGCTGGACGTGCCCCGGCGGCAGTGGTCTGACGAGATACTGAACAAGCTGGACATCGACCCGGCGCTGCTGGGCCGGATGTACGAGTCTGTGGACGTGACCGGAACGGTGACGGCGGAAGCCGCCGCCCTGACCGGCCTGGCCGAGGGTACGCCCGTGGTGGGCGGCGCGGGCGACAACGCCGCCGCGGCTGTGGGCACCGGTACTGTTCGCTACGGAAAGGCCTTTACGACGCTGGGCACCTCCGGCGTGGTCTTTGCCCATGCGGACAGCGTTTCCATCGACCCGGCGGGCCGCGTACACACCTTCTGCTCCGCCGTTCCCGGCAAGTGGGCGGTAATGAGCTGCACACTGGCGGCGGGTCAGTCCCTGCGTTGGCTGCGGGATACCTGCTGCGCCGGCGAGGTGGCCGAGGCGGCCAAACAGGGCGTGGACCCCTACGAGCTGATGACGGCCCTGGCCGAGAAAACCCCCATCGGCGCCGACGGCCTGTTGTTCCTGCCCTATCTGATGGGCGAGCGATCCCCGCTGTTGGACGAGAAGGCCCGGGGCGCGTTTATCGGCCTGTCCGGCGGCCATGGCCGCGGCCACCTGATTCGCGCTGTGCTGGAGGGCGTTACCTACTCCCAGCGTCAGTGCGTGGATGTGCTCCGTGGCATGAATGTGCCCACGGAGGAAATGATGGCCTGCGGCGGCGGCGCGCGGAGCGCATTCTGGCGTCAGATGCTGGCCGATGTGTACGGCTGCCCCATCCAGACCGCCAAGGCGGCGCTGGAGGGCCCGGCGCTGGGCGTGGCTATTCTGGCCGGTGTTGGCACCGGCGTGTATCCCTCCGTGGAGAGCGCCTGCGATGCCATCGTCAAGCCGGATACCGTTCTGTACCCCGACGCGGAACGCAGCCGCGCCTATGAGCCCTACTACCGGCTCTATCTGCGGCAGTATCCCGCCCTGCGGGAGACCTTCCATGCCCTGGCCGCCATGAGGAGCCGGGCATGAGCGGCGCAAAGCGTATCCTGCCGCTGCTGGCGGTCCTGTGCTTCGCTCTGTTTCTGCTGTACGGCGTCTATTTCAATGCCTTTGGCGCCAACGCCGAGTCCATGATGGCCTTTTTCGGCATCACCGAAAGCCGTCAGGGCTTCGTGATGACCATTCAGTCCCTGGGCGGCATCGTGATGACGGTGCTGCTGGGCCTGTTCGGCGAACGGCTCCACAAGCTGTACGGCCTGTTGGCCGGCGCGGTGCTGGTGGGCGTGGCCGGTGTGACCATTGGCACCATGCCCCTGTACGGCAATGACAGCTACGGGCTGCTGCTGGTGTTTGCGCTGATCGGCGGTGTGGGCTATATCACGATCGACCTGCTGATGAACGGCGTCATCGCCGACGTGTTTCCCGAGAAGAAGAGCACGCTGCTGCCCATCGTTCACGGCTTCTACGGTCTGGGCGCCATGCTGGCGCCCCTGCTGGTGACATGGCTTACCGACAGCGGCCGCCCCGCCACCTTTGCCGTACCGTATCTGGTGCTGGGCGCGGCGGCGCTGGTGTTGGGCGCGGTGTTCTGGACGGTGTCCCGCCGCGCCACGCCCCACACTCCCTACGCCGATATGACGGCCCTGCGGGACAGGTCCGTAGCCAACCCGGCGGAGATCTTTCGTGACAAGCGCGCATGGCTCTATCTGCTGTGCTGTTTCCTGTATCTGTGCTTCCAGAACGGCATCGCCGTCTGGCTGCCCAACTACTACAAGACCGTGCACCACATGGCAGGCGGCGCGGCCAACGCCATGCTCACCCTGTTTTTCCTGGGCGCACTGGTGGTCCGGATGCTCTCGCCGCTGGTGTATAAGCGTATGCCGGTGCGGACTTTCTATCTGCTTACCTGTTTTTTGTCGGCCGGCGTGTTTGCGGTTTTGCTGCTGACGCCGTCCCTGGCCGTCCAGCGGGTGCTTCTGGTGCTGCTGGGCCTGCTGCAGGGCGCGGAGGTCCCGGCCCTGGTGATCCTTTGCTGCGAGACGTTCCCCACTCGGACGGCTTCGGCCTCATCCATCATCGTGCTGGGCGTATCTCTGTCAGCACTGATCGCGCCCACGGTGCTGGGGCGGCTCATCGAGCAGGTAGGCTACGGCATCCCCCTGTGGGGCCTGACGGCCTGCCTGCCGCTGTCGGCGGCGGTGCTGCTGGCCATACGCCGTGACGCACCGGTGCGGGCATGACCTTGCCTTTTCTCCGGGCAGCGGGCAAGAAACTTTTTCACGGGCGCTACTCCCACCCACCAAACCTTCCTTATAAAAAACTTCCTTCCTTTATCTCGCTGCCTTTGCTTCAGGCCGTCGGAGGTGTCATTGACGCCTCCGACGGCCTATGGGCTTTGCGGCTATGCGGGGCGCCCTTGCCGTTTTCCCTGCAAAGCACGCTGCATTCCGCAGTATTTTTGGCAATTTTATTTCGGAAAAGTATTACTTTTTTCCTGTGCTGTGCTATCTTACAGGCGACGGTTAGCCACATCTAACTGCTGCAAAATATAGAGGAGCGATCTGCCATGAAGAGATTTGCCATGTTTGCCGCCGGTGTGCTGTTCGGCACCACCGGCATTAAGATTTTGGGCAGCAAGGACACCAAGAAAGCCTAGGGGCGCTTTTTTCACGCATTTTTTTCTTATAGCCGCAGTCACAGTACGGTCCGCCGGAGGCCAGGGTATACGTCCGCACAAAGCTTGTCGCGCCGCCGGTTTCACTCATGGCATAGTCCGGATGACACAGAGCCAGCGTCAGGTCGTACGATCCCAGTTCTTGCATCAGTGTGCAGATACCGCACCGGGTAAACCGCCCTTCATAGCCGCTGCCGCCCGGGTATTCGTAAAAGTCCGTCAGCCGTTCCACGTCCGGCCGTTCTGGCATGGACAGGACGAGTGCGCCAAGCAGGGCACAGTTGACGATATTCATCTTAAAGCGGTCCGCTGTCAGCTGCCGCCGAGCAGATACCCAAGGACGCACGGGGCCGTTTCATCACCGGAGATACTGCTTTAAAGCATCTCTCCGTTTTGCATGTGGAATGCGAAATACAAAAAGCCGCACGGGAACACCGTACGGCTGGCTTTGCAGGCACAAGGCCTACCATTATCCAATAATACCCTATTTCGACTGCACTTTCAATCTGAACATCTTAAGGCGTTTTTTGCTCCCAAATTCCGTGTGGTTGTCTCAGTTTTGCCTGTGTGGGTCAGGTTGTGGGTCAAATGAGAAAACGGCGGCAAATTGAACTTGCCGCCACATTACTGTTTTCGCACTTTGACCCATATTTTTCAGCAACTTATGTGGTCAACGCAAAATAAAAAAACTAAACTTTTAACGCAGAAAAACCACCTAAAAAGGCGGATTTTAAAAGCTTTTTGGTCGGAGTGAGGGGACTCGAACCCCGTGCCTCCTGCTCCCAAACTTATCGGGAAAACTTTTTCTGCTCGTTTATAGCTATTTTCAGCCATTTTCTATTTGTTTTACTTACTCTTTGACGCTCTTATATCCGTTGTTTCCGAGTGTTCCGGAGCCGTATGTGGTAATCTATGTGGTCAAAAACGCTTCCCGCCCGGTTTCCGGTGAACTGTCACCGGTGCCGGACGGGAAGCGTTTCGCGTTTCAGATCATCTGCATTGTAACTCTGAGCAGGGTGTTATGCAAGTGGTTTCTGCGGGGGTGGCAGCTCAAATGTTGAGGTGCAATAGACAAAGAATAGCATCACGCATTTGCTCTCTAAAGGTGAAACTCGCTTTCCCTCAATAACTATCGCATTCCCGTAATTTTAGGGTCATTTTAAGGGAAAGTCACCCCTTCCATCACAGCCTCACTTTTCCAAAAGATCCTCCATTGTGCAGCCGAGGACTTTCGCGAGGCTGAGAACAGTTTCCGCGCTGGCTTTGTTGATGTCCTTGTTGCGCTGCTCATACATTTGAATCGACCGAAGGCTGACATTGCTTCGTCTGGCAAGCTCCGCCTGCGTACAGCCATAGAGCGTGCGGATGCGCTTGAGGTTGGTATTAGCGAAGTACTCGCGTACTTTGGCATCGGCAATATCGGCGAACTTGCTGATGTCCGCTTCGTGGAGAGGCGCATACATCCGCTCTAAATCTTCAAACGAGAGAACCTTAAAAATATCGCTGAACTTCCTGCCGGAGAACCACTGGTAGTAGGCGAGGTTATTTTACAGATACTTTCTAGGTCTTAAGCTTACTAATAACTAAAAGGATCTACTATCACAAGCCCAATGTCCATGGCGGTGGCTAATTTTCCAAGTGGTAAAAGCAGTGCTACAAAAGCGAAATATAGGTTACTACATCATCATAAATGCGCTCTTAAATTACAGATCAATGCAATAGTACCACATATTTGAGATGCCTCTCGAAATAGAAGCAGCACACTTCTTTGTATATGCATACGATATTTTTACATTTTTATTTTGTAACGCATATATTCCAGCGCCAAGGGCCATCGCCTTTGTTCCTAAAACGCATACATTAATCAAAGTGTCCGGATGATCTTTTTGAATCCTTTGTAATGCATTGTAGGCCGAAAAAGGGTTGTTTGTTTTAACTGAAAAAGCAGGCCTCCCAAGCACCGAGACGAGCTCTTTGTTATTAAGAAGGCTAACATCTTTCAGTTTCGGCGACATTGAGGGAAATCCGTTTACTAACACAGTCTCAATCGGGTCTACGGCTTCTTTCACTATAGATGATGTCATTCGGTCGAATCCCAAGAAAATCGTCAAAAGTTCTCGCCCATCATCACCTGATATATAGAACTCATCTAAAGCACGATACTCTCGTTCTCCGATAAAGTACGAATAGCTTCCAAATGTATCACCTCCAAATATATAGTATTTCGGTTCCGTGTATACCATGTGCAATTTCCGGATGCTAAGAATTTCTTTCATTACAAATAGCATCCGAAATAAATTTGGAATCGAGAAACCCGTAATATCCACCACTACATTCTTCCCGTCAAAATCCGCCGAATCAAGTGCTATTAAATCACTCTTAAAATACATTTCAGTTGTTGGAATTGGAAAGGAGGAATACTGATTGTAGGCATCATACATTGGGTCATCGGGTGCCACACATTGGCTTTCAAACTTAAATACAACCAGGTTTTCAATCCGAAAACCATTCTTCAGCATTTCAGCGACACTACTATATGCTCGCTCATCTCCACTTGCAGCAACTATAAATTTGTCTATCTTCAGTTCTTTTAAAAGGGCAGATTGTAGCGCAAACTCCATATGATATAGGTTACCCATATCATTCACCTCCGAAAAGTGATATCTGTCCCTGTATGCTCGGCTGTTTTGTTTTCTTATCCTTAAATTTATCCGTTGTCGTTTTCCGTTTGTTTTGGCCTATAATCTCAGATGCATCCATAGAGTTGCTTAGCATTTGTTCGAATACATCTGTCTTTACCACAAAATTATATCCACCGCGAGTCCGATATGAAATGCTAAAAATGGGTGCAAGCATTCTATTTAAACGATACAGGTTTCCCCTCCTTCGGCCAATAGAAATCCCTTGCGCATTATGCTTTTTTTCGATGACACCCCATTTGAGCATATAGTTTAGGTCACGCTTTAACAGATGCCTTCCGTTGACTTCCGCTTCATTTTCGAATGCAAATTGATTCGTTTCTGGGAAGTGAATTGCTGGATCGCGATGGTAGTGCCGAAACACATTTCCCATATTCATCACAAAAGTATACATTTCACTTCCCGAATCTTCGCAAAGACGGATTTTATCTAAATGTTCGGACGCTGATTCCATTGCGCCGCGATCTTGAATTTCTGACGAAATAGGCTTTCCACGCAATAGCAAGTCATAACTTTTCTGATCAAGCGCCATAAAGGTATTTCGGCAAAGGCTGAGAAAATCATTAACTGAGCCGCTTGCCAAATATGAAAAAGTGGTAAAACTGTAGTATTTTTTCTTTACACCACACTTGGCCAGCAAGACGAAGAGCAGAGAGTATTTGTATTTCATCTCAAAATCAAAATAATATTTCTTACTTCCTTCGGTCAGCTGGGGTAATTTTTTATTCTCCTTGGCGTCTAAATAACAACGCATTGCCCTATTTGTCTCTTCTGGCGTCTTTCCTCGATTAATCCACAACACATTTTGCATTTCGAGAAGCGGGTTAGAAGGATACGCAACAAGTTCTTTTATTTTGTCAAGCGTATATTTCTGAACCACTTCGGCGTTAATAGAATCAATTATTATGTCGGGGCGATTTTTTACTGCTTCGCAAGCTTCTTCTATCCAGTTTTCGCGCATACCAAGAATTTTTTCGATTCGTGTTAATTTGTTTTCAGAAAAAAAAGGTGACCGCAAAAGTCTTTTCTCTGCTACAGCTTTTAAAAATCTCTGAAAACTTTTTGCATCCGTAACTTGCAGGTACATGGTCAAATAATCTCTGCCTACTTGAAGTTGCTCTGAACCTACATCTGTTGCATAAGTTGATATGGCTTCCGGACGCATTCCGACTCTGTAGGTAATACCCGTAACTGCATCAGTTTGCTTGATATAGGTATTTATTACTCGATGAAATGCGTTAATATTTTCATACTCATCAATAAGAATAAGAATCTTGATATTATTCCACCCTGGAATGTTTTTTCTTATCATTCCCGCAATTTGATCAATATACTTTTCTCCAGTAACAACCACTGCCACACTTTCCGAAATATTTCCCAAGTATTTCAGTTTTCTAATTAAAGAATCAATTTTATCGATTCTGTCATTTATATGAACTATAATATCGGTTAAATCTCCGTTTTTTTTGCCAAAGAGTCTATTTAGAGCCTCCACTAAGCATGTATTAATATCAGAATTGATTGCCTTTGACAATATTAGGTTCTGAATAACAAGCACAAGTTCTCTTGCATAGTAAAGCTGGTAATACTCTTCAAAAATAGCTTTACGAGTTCCATCGTCGCTGTTTAAAGCTGCAATTAGTTTGCCAAAATCGTTTTTAAACCTATAATATATTCCAATGCTTCCAATCTCTTTAAATTTCGAAAGTAGTGCTTTCCCTTCGAGCGGCATCTGTTCACTTCGCTGGCAAAAATAAGATAAATGCTTTAGTATCATAGTCTTCCCTGATCCGCGAGCACCTTCAATAAAAATAGGAGTAATGCTTCTCATTAAGGCATTTTCGTCTAGCCCAAAATAGTAATCATACGGTTGGCACCAGTAATTAACAACATCCTGGTATTCCATATCACGAGCTGTACATTCAACAAAGGGATTATCAGACATAGAACACATCATTTATAGGCACCTCATTTCTATTGCTGTATTTTTCATACCGCTTAAACAAAGGTTTCCAACCGTTTCTATCACACCAAAAAATCGGCAATGTATTGTCTGGCGTATTATAGAAGAAGCAAAATAGACTTTGCGCTTGGTCGAAACCAAGGGGATATCCTTCCGCTTCTGGATGTCCCTCTGTAATTATACTTCCATAGTATTGACACATTCTTGCAGTTAAATCTAAATATCGTTTTCGGTTTTCTGATTCGAAAACATAGGAGCTTGAGGAAAAACACTTTTCACGCTCCGTAATAAGGTTTCCGCAAAGTGTTTGTACTTCAATATGCTTTAACTCATCAATTGCGACATCTGATGCGAGAAATGTCAAAAAGTATATTTTTTCATTTTTAATGCTATTTTTCATCTGACAGATATAAGTTAAAGCTTGCGTACCGGATATAGTGACATCATCAACAAAAACAATATTTTCATATTTTTTGTCCATTTGTTTTTGAAATACGCTTTTGTCCAAGCCATTGACTTGCCGAAAATAATACAGAACATTTGATCCACTCTCACTGTCATTTCCCAAAGATAGAAAGAGAGTTGCTTCCAGTATGTGCGAAATCCTTTCAGACACACTTAAATCTTGGAATTTGCCCTCAGATTGGTATTCAACCAATTTAGAATGTATGTATTCCGAAAAAAGGAATCTGCTAAATTCGCGTACATCATCGATTGTAAAATATACAAAACTCGATAACAACCACAGTGCCATTGTTCTTTCTGCCGCAGAAGAGCCTATTGCCTCACCAGAAAAATTTTGTAGCCATTCTTCGATGTCATCACGACTAAAAGGCGAATTCCAAGATATTTGGGATATCTTAAAAATTTCGTCAATTGCCTCGTCTGTTTTGATTCTCTCAATTTCAGCGATTAATTTATTGTCGCTTTCGCTTAAAGTCAACATAAGCAATACCTCAAAATCTCAACTTTGATCCCTCAAAATACTCGCAGTTAATCTCAGTTGATATCCACATCCTATTAAGCATTTCGGCACATTTTCCTGTTGTATTGCTTCCTGCAAAACAATCAAATACGAGATCCTTCTCGTCCGTCAGCATTTTAATAAAGAAAGAAGGAATTGTGTACGGCATTCTAGCTGGGTGTATGGATAACTCTTGTTCTTTGCACTTAATGAGATACGGATCATTCGAGGTGGTGTTGGACGCAATAAGTACATTAGCCGGAATTGATCCTAAATTATTATTTGAAAATGCGGTGTCGCTAATTTTGTGTTCTGAGGGTCTTAACCCACTGTTGTAAGAACCCCTTTTAATGAGTTTTTTCATTTGGGAACTATATTCTTGAAGAACATTTGAATTATTTGATTTGGGGTGTGGGCTATTAGACAGCCACCATATTCTCGTAAATGAGTCTTTTACTCGTTCCCGCCTCTTATTTACCCACTCTGTCGGCCCAGGCAACTTTGCCGGATTATAGTAAATGAATTCTTGGCACAAATGAAAGTCGCATCGATTTTTTAGTGCCAGTAGCGCTTCTATCGGTAGTGTTGAAACGGTAGGCTCTCCGGGATTCCAAGCATTACCTAATTCAATAACCAAGGAGCCATCTTCGCTCAGCAAGGATTTTAGAAGGCCTCCAATGCTACAAAGCCAATCAATGTATTCATCACCGTTCAGATTTCCGTAGTTCTTCTTTCTGTTAAGCGGGAACGGAGGTGATGTAAAAATAAGCTGTACTTTCCCAGCATAATTCTTGAGCATATACTTTGTAATTATTTCTTTACAATCCCCATTTAGACACAGTCCATTATTAGTACTATATCTATGCCATTTTTGGTTTGGTTTAATGATATCCATATAAACACTCACAATCGATTAGTTTTATGTCCAATGAAGCAAATCGGCGGAAAGTAACCGTGAAAAGTTACTCTCCAGTCTCATCTTCAAATGCATAATCGTTCAATTCATCAAAATCAAGGAACTCAGATAAAGTCATGTTAAATGCTAAAGCGATTTTATGAAGCGTCATTACTCTTGGATTCTTAGTTAGTCCTCGCACAATATTATCCAATGTGGACTGCTTTACATCGCTCATTGTAGCCAGCTTGTTGATTGCTATATCACGTTTCGAGCACAATTCACGGATTCTCTTGACATAAATATCCGAATATTCCATGCAGATCGCCTCATTATATCTATTACCCGTTTTTGGGTTAATATAATGATAACAACGGTTTTCAGCGGAATTACCCATATACGGGTTAACCGGCAAAATAAAGTTGTCATATAATACATTTATATAACTACATAGCTTTATGTCGAGGAAATTAAGGTAATTAGATTGGAAACTCAAACGAGCATCGGCGTTTGTTTTGGAGTATTTTGAAGCGTATATTTAACTCGAAGGATTAAAGTACCATGCTGCATTTCGGCCTTTGCTTAGAGTCTCTTAGCTATAATAAGTTTTCTGAACTCTATAGAATCAATTGCGTCTGTTATAGGATTGTATTAAGAGACGCCTAAGGCGCAAAGCTTTGTTAGAGTTTATAGCAATTTAGGCTAACTCAAATTCCGTGCCGCAATAGCCTTGCTAAAAAGCTAGTCCCAATTAAGATGAAATTTGCAAGCACAAAAAGAGTAAAGTAACTCAAGCTATTTGACGGCCTCAAATGAAGTATCAGCAATCTCAACTCATTTTATTGCCGTTAGGCTATGATAGGACTCTGTAATCTCGCCATAATAAGTCCAAAGATACTTATTTGAGTCTGCTACAATAACGAGCTTACCGTATTTCCATTCGCTGCATTTTTCTGCTATTAAATTTGATTCGTGACATACGGCATAGCCGGAGCAACCTACTCAATCGATTTTTTATAGCAAAAGTTGGAGACCCGTTTATATCTCGATTGCTTGGTCCAACGAAGACTCCGCCCATCCATTATCATCTCATTATAAAATAAAAAATAAGCATAGATTCCGAGGCTTCATATGTGCTTCAGAAGCTATACTTACTTTGTGCCAGCCAAAGAGTATCCTCACTCTTTTGCCTTCTGGAGATAGAACTCACTCTCCGCAACTCGTGTCACAAAATCATACTCCAGCCGTGTTGTCTTTGAGAGCGAAATATTGTAGCGCTTAAACACCGAGTGAAAATATGCAAAGAACGCCCTGTCTTCCTCTGTCATCGGGGCAACCCAGCCGTTCTCGGCACCATGGGCTTCGATTTTCTCTAACTCTGCCATACGCTCTTTATCCATGTCAGTTGCTCCTTTCATAACAAAAATACCCTTATCGGTTATCACATTCCCTTAATTTGATTGGTATTTTAAGGGAAAGTCACCCCTTCCGCCGCAGGCTCACTTTTCCAGAAGATCCTCCATCGTGCAGCCGAGGACTTTCGCGAGGCTGAGAACAGTTTCCGCGCTGGCCTTGTTGATGTCCTTGTTGCGCTGCTCGTACATTTGAATCGACCGAAGGCTGACATTGCTTCGTCTGGCAAGCTCCGCCTGCGTACAGCCATAGAGCGTGCGGATGCGCTTGAGGTTGGTATTAGCGAAGTACTCGCGTACTTTGGCATCGGCAATATCGGCGAACTTGCTGATGTCCGCTTCGTGGAGAGGCGCATACATCCGCTCTAAATCTTCAAACGAGAGAACCTTAAAAATATCGCTGAACTTCCTGCCGGAGAACCACTGGTAGTAGGCGACGGCCCAGCCGATCCAATACTCTCTGGAGCGGTTGAAATTGGCTTTCGGTTTGACCGTCGGCGCTTTGCCCGTAGTCTCAACCAGGACATCAACAGCCGCTTCAATTCCACTTTTCCCCATAATATAGGCAGCTTCGCCGTTCTCAATCCGGTTGCTGACGGAGCTGACGGAAAACAGTTTCATGAAGCTGCCTCCGGCGATTCCGCATGCGTTGATGGCATAGTCGAAGGCATCGCC
>ERZ1026846.90-NODE-90-length-64778-cov-20.413717_pt1 | contig 64778 bp, 65 predicted proteins | sample MGYA00380153_ERZ1026846 | MGnify/ENA primary metagenome ERZ1026846 (study PRJEB33269, sample SAMEA4719789) | human gut metagenome | biome: human-associated habitat; feature: organic feature; material: feces | place: Cameroon | collected 2013-10 ...
GTCTTTTTCTCCTCTTTTGTATAATTTTATCAAACATAATAGATAAAATCAACAATCCATGCACAAAACAACCATTTTTTGCAGAAAATGGACATAAATTGTGGTTACATCTCATAACATATTATAACGGGATAATTATAGAAAAACTAAATTCATCGTCCTCATTTTTAATAACATATTCACCATTATATTTTTCTACAATTTGAATAATATTCTTTATGCCAATGCCATGCATTTCCGGTTCAACATTCTTGCTCGTTACTATTTCATTATCATTATAAATAATAGGTTGATTATAAGTATTCTTTACCGAAAGTACTATAAATTCATCTTCTCGCATAAATTTAAACTTAATAATTTTCTTTTCTTCGCATTTTTCACATGCTTCAATGGCATTATTTAGCAGATTTGCTAAAATCACTACCAGATCCTCATCCTCTATTACAATTTTTGATAAATCATTTACCTTAAACACAAAAACAATATTCTTACTGATAGCCTCCTGATACTTTGTATTAAGAATGGCATTTATTATCACATGATTTGTATTGATTACATTTTTTTCTCCAACAAAAGTATTGCTGATATTTCTTACATATTTGCTTGCCTTGTCATATTCATGATCTTTCAATAAGGATTCTATACACAATATATGATTTTTAAATTCATGTGACTTTTTCTTCTGAATTTCATAATTTTCCGAAATAGAACGGTACATATCAATTTGGTTTTTAAACTGTCGTCCCAATATTTCCTTTTCATGCAATTTAGCTTCACTGGTTACAATATCGTTAATCAGGAAATATACAAATATATTCATCACAGCCAATCCCAAAGAGATAGAATATAAAACGTTCGCCTGCACTTCATTTTTTGTATATTGAAACGTCATAATCATTGCTATAATTGTAATTATTGTAAATACAGGAAAAAACAAAAATCTTCCCCATATTTTGTCAGGTAAAGTCTCTGTTGATTTTTTTCCAAAGTGTTTTTTTAGCAGTAAGATACATAAAATACGGTAATTATCAAATAATCCGTATATTTTTTTACGAAAAAATCCGCAATACCATAATTTAGTATAGCGGATTCATTCCTAAAAAACAATTATTTTAATCTAAAGCGATAGCCTCATTCTCCTGACGTCTTAAAATATCAAACTCATCAGGTGTCTCTGACAGCTTTACATAGAATATCTGCTGTGGATGCGGGCAGGATTCCATCTCATTGCCATCCTCATCAACGAGTGCAAGCACTGTTGCAAGCACATTATCTCCGTTTGGCTTCATGATTTCAATCTGCTCGCCAACCGAGAACTTGTTTCTCTGCTCCATACGGTAGAGACCTTTTTCATTTGGAGCACCTACGATACCGAGATAGGTGTAGCCCTTCTCATAAGTATTGTTATCGTATATCTGAGTCTCCTCCGAAGGCTTTCCATAGAAAAAGCCTGTGGTAAACTGCCTGTAGGTACAGCTCTTTATCTGTTCTAAGTACCATGGCATGTTTGCCTCGTATTTCTCAGGTGACTCAAGGTAATCATCTATCGCCTTGCGGTAGGTTCTTGCTACTGTTGCCACGTAAAGTGCCGTCTTCATACGTCCCTCTATCTTGTAGCTGTCTATTCCTGCATCAATCAGATCCGGGATATGCTCTATCATGCACAGATCCTTTGAGTTGAAGATATATGTGCCGCGCTCATTCTCGTATACCGGCAGATACTCGCCTGGGCGCTTTTCCTCGACAACAGAATATTTCCAGCGGCACGGATGCGTGCATGCGCCCTTATTGGCATCACGTCCTGTGAAGTAGTTGGAAAGCAGGCATCGGCCGGAATATGAGATACACATTGCTCCGTGCACGAAGGTCTCTATCTCCATCCTGTCATCTATGTGCCCTCTTATCTCCTTTATCTCCTTAAGCGAAAGCTCTCTGGCTGTCACCACGCGGCTGGCTCCGAGATTCCACCAGAACTGATATGTGCCGTAGTTCGTGTTGTTGGCCTGTGTGCTGACATGCCTTTCTATCTCAGGGCAGACCTCTTTTGCGATCATGAAAACTGCCGGATCTGCAATGATCAGTGCATCAGGTCTATCCGGCTTCATGTTGTGAAGCTCTGTAAAGTATTCACGCACGCCGTCAAGGTCATAGTTGTGAGCTAAAATATTGGCTGTAACATACACCCTCACACCGTGAGCATGTGCAAAGGCAACGCCCTCTGCCATCTCCTCCATCGAGAAATTCTTAGCCTTGGCCCTGAGTCCAAATGCCTCTCCACCGATGTAAACTGCATCAGCTCCATATATAACTGCTATCTTAAGTACCTCCAGGCTGCTCGCCGGACAAAGTAATTCTATTTTTCTCATTTTTTCTCCCATACAGTTTTGTATTCATCAAATATATTTACATCGGTTACTATAGCTTTGTTGACACCGTAATTCCATCGCCTATAGGCATCACTGCCGTCACCAGCTCATCGGAGTGTGTAAGCTCGTAAAGATACTCCCTCATACGCTTGTAGATGGTACGGTTTCTGCGCTCCACGATATAGTGCGATTCTATGATATCGCCATCCTGCAGCACATTGTCGGACACCAGCACCCCGCCTGTCCTTAAAAGGCGAAGTACCTGCGGCATAAAGTTGATATACTGACCCTTTGCCGCATCCATAAATATCATGTCAAACTGTCCTTCAAGCTGTGGAAGTATTTCTGTCGCATCACCCTCTAAGAGTGTAATCTGCTCCTGCTTCCCGGCTCTTTTAAAGTTGGCCTTTGCGATAGGTATTCTTTTTTCGTAATTTTCAATCGTCACTATATGACAACCCTTCGGTGCATACTCTGCCATCAAAACGGCAGAAAAACCAACCGCTGTTCCCACCTCGAGAATACGCATTGGTTTTTGCATTGCAAGAAGCAGCTTTAAAAAGCTCTGCATCTCTTTTCTGATAATCGGAACGAAGTCTCTTAAGGCTTCCTTCTCTATCTCATCTAATACAGGCGTGTTGCCTCTGTCCAAGGAATTGATATATGTGACAAGTCTCTCATCAACTATCATTCTTATATTTCCTAATCTGATTATTGACACAAATGCGCTTTACGGATAATTACTGTGTATCCGAAGGCTCCGTGGTCTGTGTCTGTTCTTCATCACTCTTGTCGGAGGACATGATTACCATCATATCCTTTGCCGTCATTGAAGTATTGAGTGTGTATATCCCTGGCTTTATATGTCCTGAATAAGCAGACAGCTTAAGCTGGAGATAAAATAAATTGTGATCTCTTACAAGGCCCTTGTCCTCTAAAAGCTGTCCAAGCTCCTCTGCGGAGATGCCCTTTTCCACCTGAACGAGTACATCCTGACCATCGCCATTTGTCATGGCAGGCTCAGTAAATACTCTGTAGCCAAAATCATAGCAGATGCTGCAGATTTTTATGCCTGCAAACAGCACCAAAAGAGCAATCATTATTGAAAAAGCAACCCTTATAAAACCAAATAAAGCCTTGTTAAAATCCATAAGCTATTCCTACACTTCCATAATTATAGGTATGATCATCGGTCTTCTCTTTGTTTCCTTCCAAACAAAGTCTCCCAATGCATCCTTTACCTCTGTTTTTATCTTGCCCCAGTCTGTCACATTGTTGTCTGTCAGACGCTCCATTGTGTCATCCAGCACGCATTTTGCCTCATCCATCAGGCTCTCAGAATTGCGCACATATACAAATCCTCTCGATACTATATCAGGACCTGCAAGCAGCTGTCCTGAGCCTGCCTCAAGAGTCATCACAACGATGATGATTCCGTCCTCAGCCAGACGCTGTCTGTCACGGAGCACGATATTTCCTACATCTCCTACACCGAGTCCATCGACCATGACATTGCCCACATGCACTCTGCCTGTCACCTTGGCACCGTCCTCATTGATTTCGAGCACATCTCCTGATGAAAGTATCTTGATGTGGTCTGTATCATATCCGAGCTGCTCGGCTATTTTGGCCTGTGCCACAAGATGCTTGTACTCTCCATGAACAGGGATTGCGTACTTTGGATTGACAAGAGAATAAATAAGCTTTATATCCTCCTGGCACGCATGTCCGGAAACATGGACATCCTGGAATATAACGTCTGCGCCCTTCATCATGAGCTCATTGATGATACCTGTAACCGACTTCTCATTTCCCGGTATAGGGTTTGAGCTGAATACGATGGTATCGTTTGGCTTTATGGATACCTTTCTGTGGGTACCGTTTGCCATACGTGAAAGAGCTGCCATTGACTCTCCCTGGCTTCCTGTCGTGATGATGACAGTCTGCTCATCAGGATAGCTTCTAAGCTGTTCTACATCTATAAGAATATTGTCAGGCAGCGACAGATAGCCAAGCTCTGAGGCTATCGAAATGATATTTACCATGCTTCGTCCCTCGATGGCCACCTTTCTGCCATACTTCTCCGCACAGTTTATGATCTGCTGCACACGGTCTACATTTGATGCAAATGTAGCAATGATAATTCTGTTTTTCCTGTGATCCTCAAAGATGCCGTCCAGTACCTTTCCGACAGACTTCTCAGACTGTGTGAAGCCCGGTCTTTCTGCATTGGTACTGTCGCACATGAGTGCAAGCACGCCCTTCTTTCCAATCTCACCAAACCTTGCAAGGTCGATTGCATCTCCAAATACAGGTGTATAATCCACCTTGAAATCGCCTGTATGCACAACTATACCTGCCGGTGAATAGATAGCAAGCGCTGCTGCATCCTGGATACTGTGGTTAGTCTTTATAAACTCAACCCTGAAGCAGCCAAGGTTGATGTGCTGTCCGTATTTTACGACTTTTCTCTTGACAGTCTTAAGCATACCATGCTCTTCGAGCTTTCTGTCAATAATTCCGACGGTAAGCTTTGTAGCGTATATCGGTACATTTATCTCCTTAAGTACATAAGGAATAGCACCGATATGATCCTCATGTCCATGAGTAATAAAGAAGCCCTTGACCTTATCGATGTTCTCCTTAAGATATGTGATATCAGGGATAACCAAATCTATTCCCAGCATATCGTCCTCAGGGAATGACAATCCGCAATCTACCACAATAATACTGTCCTCATACTCAAAGGCAGTAATATTCATTCCAATCTGCTCTAATCCTCCAAGTGGAATGATCTTAAGCTTACCTGTATTCTGTTTTTCTGTTTTCTTCAAAATATTACCTCCAAATTTATTTCACGTACAACTGCAATCCTAATATTCAAGTGCAGTGTCATCATCCGTAAGCTCAGAAAATACCTTAGCAATAGCCGAAAACTCAACATCGTCTTCAACCATCTGATAAAGCACCTCTTCATCCTTTGTGCTTACTTCTTTTAAAATATATGCTTCACAGTCTCCGCTTTCTTCTCCTTCGGAAACTAAAAGATATCGTGTTCCATTAAGTGTTGTCTCTTCTTCAACCGCAAACTCGACAACATCATTGGTCTGCGGATCAGTAAATTTAATTTTCTGCATAAAAACTAAGACCGACTATTTGACAGATAATCCAAATATCCCTGCAAAATAAAAATCGCTGCTATCTCATCAACAAACTCCTTGCGATTCTCCCTGCGTATGCCGGTTTCCATCATAGAACGGTCGGCTGCGACTGTAGTAAGACGCTCATCCCAGTATATGACCTCAAGACCTGTGCGCCTTGCAAGCATATCACCGAACTCCTTCGTCTTCTCGCAGCGTTCTCCTTCCGTGTTATTCATGTTTTTAGGATAGCCGAGCACAATCCTGTCCACCTTGTACTCTGCTATAATCTCCTCTATACGTGCCAAAGTCTGTCTGAGCTTGGATGGCGACTTCCTGCGCACTATCTCAACGCCCTGTGCTGTGATTAAGAGCTCATCGCTCACCGCTACTCCGACTGTCTTTGAACCAAAATCAAGACCTAATATCCTCATATTAATCCCATGCGCTGTTCTCAATGTATGTCTTGAGAACCTCCTCCACAAGCTCGTCTCTCTCAACCTTCATGATGAGACTTCTCGCGTTATTGTGGCTTGTGATATATGTTGGATCTCCGGACATAATATATCCAACAATCTGATTAACAGGATTGTAGCCTTTTTCCTTTAATGCCTTGTACACAATCTCGAGTACATCACTTACCTGAAGCTCAGGCTCCTTTTGAACTGTAAAAAATTGTGTGTTGTTAATATTTTTTTCCATACGTTTCGCCCTTCTTGTAATATTATTTTATTATAAATGTAATAAAATTACAACCTTTTATTATTCGAAGAGTAATATTTCGTCCGTAAGCATACCCGATACACGGCCTGAAACTATCTGATTTTCAAGGTTTTCGTCAGTTTCCTTAGCGACCTTGACATATTCCTTAGTATATCCGACAAAATATTCTTTATCACCGATTACGGCCTTTTCCTCAAAAAGAACCTCCTCATTCTTTCCGATATAGAATTTCCTGAACTCCTCAGACATGGCATGACCGAGTGCTATGAGCTTTTCGCTTCGTGCCGCCTTAATCTGCTCATCTATCTGGTCAGGCATCACTGCGGCGCGGGTGCCTTTTCGCTTTGAGTACTTAAAGATATGCATCTCATAAAAATGTATACGCTCAAGATATGCCTTAGTCTGTGCAAACTCCTCCTCTGTCTCGCCCGGAAATCCCACGATCACATCGGTTGTGATAGCCGGATGAACAAAATATTTACGCAAAAGCTCACAGCCTCTCTCGTACTCTTTAGTGGTATATTTTCTGTTCATTCTCTTAAGCGTTGCATCGCAGCCGCTCTGGAGTGACAGATGGAAATGAGGACAGATTTTATCAAGCTTTGAAAGCTCACTCGCAAAGTGCTCTGTCACAATCTTTGGCTCGAGTGAGCCAAGCCTGATGCGCTCTATGCCCTTTACCGCGTTCACTGCCTGTATCAGCTCAAGCAGGCCTGTAGCTTCCTCGAAATCTACACCGTATGAGCTTAGATGGATACCTGTCAGCACAACCTCCTTGAAGCCGTTTGCCGCGAGTCTTTCAACCTCTGCTATTACATTTTCAAACCTACGGCTTCTGACACGTCCTCTGGCATACGGAATGATACAATAGCTGCAAAACTGATTGCAGCCGTCCTGCACCTTGATGAAGGCTCTCGTGTGCTCCTTTGTCTGGTCTATAAAGAGCTCCTCAAAATCATGCTTTCCATCATTTATATCGTCCACAGTATCGTTTACACTGTCCAAAGAGTATTCCTCAAGCAGCCTTACAAGGTCATGCTTTCTGTCATTTCCGATGACTATATCCACCGATAAGTCGTTTAATACCTCTTTTTCACTTGTCTGCACATAGCAGCCGGCTGCCACAACTATTGAGTCCGGATTGTTTTTCTTTGCCTTGTGAAGCATCTGTCTGGATTTTCTATCAGCCATGTTGGTGACTGAGCAGGTATTTATGACATACACATCAGCTTTTTGTGTGAACGGAACTATCTCATAGCCCGCCTCCTCAAGCAGATGCTGCATGGCCTCTGTCTCATATGCATTTACTTTACATCCTAAATTATGTAAGGCTGCTTTTTTCATTTTATTTTTTTACTCCTATTTAATTGACTTTTCCTTAAAAAACTATTACTATCTATATGACAGTAGTTATTTAAGGAGGTTTTCAATATGAAAACAGTACAGATTTCATTAAATTCCATTGGGAAAGTAAAATCATTCGTTAACGCTATTACTCAGTTTGATTTCGATTTTGATTTAATATCGGGCAGATATGTCATTGATGCTAAATCAATTATGGGTATCTTCAGCTTAGACCTTTCTAAGCCAATAGAGCTCGCTATACATACAGAAACCGGACTTGACGAGATTATGGAAGTATTAAAGCCATATATCATCGACGAAGCCAAGTAATACAGACACAATGATTTGATTAATTAGGACCTGAAGCTCAGGTCCTTTTTATTTTGCTTAAAGGTGGCACTGATTACTCAGCATCCACCATAATCACCTCTGTAGTATCTATAGCTGTCTTCATAAGCTCATCTATCACATCGTTAAGTCTTTCCTCAGACCTCTTAATCCTGTTGATATTCGGCTTTGTAACAGGATGCTTTGCCACGAAAATAGTACAGCAGTCCTCATACGGAAGAATCGATGTCTCATAGGTATCAATTTTGTTTGATATATCAATGATATCATTCTTGTCCATGGCAATGAGCGGTCTGTATACAGGCATATGGCACACCTCGTTTGTTGCAGCAAGTGACTGCATTGTCTGGCTTGCAACCTGTCCGATGCTCTCTCCTGTGATAAGTCCTAAGCATTTATCCTCATCGGCAAAGTGCTCTGCTATCTTCATCATGTATCTGCGCATGATGATGGTCAGCTCATCATGAGGACATTTCTCATATATGGCAAGCTGTATATCGGTAAAATTGACAACATGCAGCTTTATCCTGCCTGAATATCTGGCAACCTTCTTTGCGAGGTCTACAACCTTCTGCTTTGCTCTCTCGCTCGTATATGGCGGTGCATGGAAATATGTGGCATTGATCACCACGCCTCGCTTTGCGATCATGTATCCTGCAACCGGGCTGTCGATTCCACCGGAGAGCAGAAGCATTGCCTTTCCTGCTGTGCCAAGCGGCATACCGCCCGGTCCAGGAATCTCCTCTGAATAAATATTTATCATAGGTCTGATCTCGATATTGATCATAACCTGCGGATTATGTACATCTACCCTTGTCTCAGGAAATGCCTCAAGCACCTTTTCACCTACTGCGGCATTTATCTCCATGGATGTCATCGGATAGTTCTTTCTGGCACGTCTCGCGTTTACCTTGAAGGTAAAGCTCTTATCCTTGTATACATGGTTGATATGCTCGATAACTGCTTCACAGAGCTTGTCAAAGCCCTCGTCCTCATGCAGCTCGACCGGACAGATACCCACGATACCAAAGATTCTTGACAATGTGGCAACTGTCTCGTCATAATCATAGTCTCCGTCTGTCTCCACGTACACACGTCCGCTTTCCTTTCTTACCTCAAAGCTTCCATCCACATTGCGAAGCTGATATTTGATATTCTTAACGAGCGCGTCCTCAAAAATGTATCTGTTCTTGCCCTTTATCGCAATCTCAGCATACTTGATCAAAAATGTCTTGTACATGTAACTCTCCTGTTCTGATTTTATTTACTATTTTTAATTACTAAATATTTCATTGTATACGTAACCTTTTAGCGCCTTGTATATCTTCGAAGCATTGGTATCACCTCAGCCATCACAATTACAGCGTAATCAATTTCCTCCTGTGTGGTATTCACACAAAAGCTGAATCTGATCGTGGAATCTAAAAGTGACTGCTTAAGTCCTATGCTCTTTAGTGTTGAGCTGATTGCCGGTTTGTTTGATGAGCAGGCACTTCCTGCAGACACATATATCTGCCTGTCCTCAAGAGTGTGGAGCATAACCTCTGCTCTCACACCATCCACGCTCACGCTTACCACATGAGGGGCATTGGTATGATCCGTGCGTCCGTTTACGGATACGCCTTCAATACGCTGCACTGACTCTATGAAATGGTCTCTGAGCTCATACATATGTGCTGTTTTTTTGTCAAAATCTGTGTAAATTTCCTCGGCTGCCACTCCAAGACCTGCATATGCCGGAACATTTTCCGTGCCTGAGCGCATGCCCTTCTGCTGGCCTCCTCCGTATATAATCGGCTTGATTTTGGTCTTGTCCTTTATATATAAAAAGCCGCTGCCCTTTGGTCCGTGAATCTTGTGTCCACTGACCGAAAGCATATCTATATTCATGCGCTTTGGCCTGATTTCAAGCTTGCCGTAGGACTGTATGGCATCCACATGAAAAAGTGTTGCAGGATTTTTCTCTTTTATAGCTGCTCCTGCCTCCTCAATCGGCATGACTGCGCCAATCTCATTGTTTACATGCATAAGCGATACAAGAATCGTATCCTCCCTTACGGCATTTTTCAGCTCCTCAACACTTATCACGCCGTCATGGTTAACAGGCAGATATGTGATTTCAAAGCCCTGTTCCTCCAGAAACTGCATCACAGACAAAACCGATGCGTGCTCTACAGAAGATGTGATGATATGCCTTCCTGCACGCTTATTGGCCATTGCAGCACCTATTATTGCAGTATTATTCGACTCTGTGCCGCCGGATGTAAATAGTATCTCCTTGTCCTGCACCCTGAGTGTCTTTGCAATCTTTTTCTTAGCATCATTAATATAATTTTCTGCCTCAACGCCCTTCATATGAAGTGATGAAGGATTACCGTAATCCTCTGTAAGCAGCTTATAAACCATATCTGCCGCTGCTTTTGAGCATCTGGTTGTGGCAGAATTATCCAAATATGCTTCCATTTTTGCTCCTAACTTCTACTTGTTAACTGTTAAGTATCTCTACTGTCTATACATCCAAATTGTATACAAGCATGGCAAGTGCAGCAAGTCCTGCAGTCTCCGTGCGTAAAATCCTGCGTCCCAAGCTTATTCTGTGCATTGTGGCATGCTCATCCACAAGTGCAATCTCCTCCGGTGCAAAGCCGCCCTCAGGACCCACGACAACACCGATAGTCTGACCAGCCTTAAGCTGCCCCATTATCTCTCTTGTCGCATCCATGCCACGCTCATTCTCATATGGCACCAGCGTGATGTCAAGCTCTGAAGCGATTTTTAAAGCTTCCTTGTATGTAACAGGCTGCTTCACAGTGGGGATCACAGTGCGCTTTGACTGCTTTGCTGCGCTCTCAGCGATAGCCTGCCACCTCTGCAGCTTTTTTGCTGCCTTTTTTTCATCCAGCTTTACCACACAGTTTTTCATGGCAACCGGTACTATCTCAGATACACCAAGCTCCACAGCCTTTTGAATAATAAGCTCCATCTTATCGCCCTTTGGCAGCCCCTGATACAGCACGATATGATTGTCAAGCTCTGTGCCTGTCTCATCTGCACTGTCAATAGCTGCGATGACCTCATCATCCAGAATCGACGATATGTGACAGAAATATGCCTGCCCGGATTTTGAGCTTACTCTTATTTTTTCCCCATTTTTCATGCGCAGTACATTCTTTATGTGATTTACGTCACCTCCGGTGATTGAGATGCTGTCAGAATGAACCTGCTCTTCCTCTACAAAAAACTGATACATAATCCACCAAACTATTTAGTCAGCTTCTGCGCAGTGATATTGACCCATTCACCCTGATGATTGATTTCTATCACCTTAAGCCCCGCTACTTCGATAGCCTCTTTAACTTCATTTTCCTTGAAATCTATGATACCCGATGTGATGAAATATCCACCTTCCTTTAACCTGTCAGGAATAACAGGTGCCATAGGAATGATGACATCAGCAAGGATATTTGCAACAACGATATCATATTTTTCTGTACCGACCTTCTTTTGAAGCTCTGTATCATCTATGAGATTGCCGACATAAAACGTGCCAAGCTTCTCATCCAGATGATTGACCTGCATATTGTCACGCGTAGAAATCATGCAGTCAGCATCAAGGTCAGTACCTACAACCTCCTTTGCACCAAGCTTTAAAGCTACAATTGAAAGGATTCCGCTTCCACAGCCCACATCAAGCACTGTAGGTGCTTCCTTTGCGCCCTCAATATACTTGATAAGCTGCTTGATACAAAGCTGTGTTGTCTCGTGCTTTCCTGTACCGAAGGAGATTCCCGGATCAATTTCTATCATAAATTTATCCGCATCCTCAGGCTTTACCTCTTCCCATGTAGGCTTAATCAATATATCACCGATTGTAAATGATGAAAAATACTTCTTCCAGTTATTAATCCAGTCGAGATCCTCTGTCTCAGATGACGAAATTACACCGCTTCCCACATCAACAGTATCTCTTAAATCCTCAAGTCCAAGCTTTACCTTTCTAAGCATATCTGACTGATCACTGCCATCATCCTCAATATAAAAGCTGACATGGCTTATGCCCTCATCCGGAGGCAGCTCCGGCAGAAAATCAATAAACATATCTGCCTGGTCCTCTTTGGTCAGGGGAATATTGTCCTCAATCTCGATTCCCTCGATACCAAGCTCCATAAGCATGCTGCTCATGAAATCCTCAGCCGCGGTTGTTGTCTCAATCGTGTATTTCTTCCACTTCATATAAAAATCCTCTCTTAATAAAATAGATACATAGTATAAATACAGTTTTATTTCAAAACATTTCCGTACATTTTACAAGGCAGTCATACGACTGCCTCCACAACTTATCTCATATAATACCATAAAAATGTGCTGTATAAAAGCCCCATTTTTTTATACGTAAAAATAGCCTAAAAAATGCCCCGCCACACATGGCGGGACATATATTATAGGACATCTATTACAGATCATCTATTTACAGATCGTCCAAAGACTCCTTGAGCTTATCCATAAATCCTTTTTTCTTTTTAGAATCAGTAGAAGCTCCACCCTCCTTGGTCAGAGAACCTCCTGAAAGCTCATCAAACTTCTTAAGAGCCTCCTTAGCTTCCTTAGACAGACCTGTAGGCGTATTGACAACAAGTGTGACATAATGGTCACCTCTTATTGCTTTATTTCTTGTTGAAGGAACACCCTTGCCCTTTAAGCGGATACGTGTACCTGTCTGTGTACCCGGTGCAACTGTGTATATAATATCTCCATCAACAGTCTTGATTCTTATATCTCCGCCTAAGGCTGCAATAGCATATGAGATGGATGCCTTTGAAAAGATATTAACATCCTGACGTTCAAAATCTCTGCTGCTTGAAACAAGAACCTCAACAAGAAGATCTCCACGCGGTCCGCCATTTATGCCCGGCTCGCCGTATTCACGTATTCTGACACACTGTCCATTATCTATACCGGCTGGAATCTCAACAGTCTTTCTGACCTTCTTGGTATTGTAGCCTGTACCGTGACATGTAGGACATTTATCCTTTACTACCTTGCCTGAGCCGCCACAGGATGGACATGTTGTGACATTCTGCACTACTCCAAACAGAGACTGGCTCTGTCTGACAACCTTACCTGTACCATTACACTGTGTACATGTCTCAGGAGATGTGCCAGGCTTAGCTCCGTTTCCTCCACATGTAGAGCATGTCTCCTTATAGTTGAATTCAAGCTCCTTTGTGCAGCCAAATATAGCTTCCTCAAAAGAAATTCTAACGCTGAGACGGACATTTGCACCCTGTGCAGGACCATTTCTTCTGCCACTGCTTCTTCCACCTCCGAAGAAATCTCCGAAAATGTCCCCAAAAATATCCCCCATATCCATGCCTGAGAAATCAAAGCCACCGGCTCCGCCGCCTGTGCCGTCAAATGCCGCATGACCGAACTGATCATACTGGCGTCTCTTATCCGGATCAGACAATACGGCGTAGGCCTCCTGAGCCTCCTTGAACTTCTCCTCACACTCTTTATCACCCGGATGAATGTCAGGATGATATTTCTTTGCCTGCTGTCTGAAGGCTTTTTTAATCTCTGCATCTGTTGCGGTCTTAGATACTCCTAATACCTCATAATAATCTCTTTTTTCTGCCATAATTGAAAATTCCTTTTATTATACAACTAATTCGCAAGGCCGGCCAAGCGGCCAACCTTGCGAGTGATTTTACTTGCGCAGCCATTCTGATGCTTTGATTGATAACCCAGATTACAGGTCATTAATCCTCATATCATTATGGCAGCATCTGTTTAATTATACTTCCTTGAAATCTGCGTCGATGACATCATCATCTGCACCGTTTGAAGCACCTGCATTCATATCAGGACCTGCCTGACCTGCTCCGGCGTTCATATCAGGACCTGCTCCTGCTGCACCCTGTGCTGCCTGAGCCTGCTCATACATCTTTGCAAATACCTTCTGTGCACTCTGTGTGAGCTTCTCCTGTGCTGCCTTGAGCTCTGCAACATCAGCCTCTGTCATAGCCTCTGCCTCTTTATGTGCATCAAGGAATGACTTAACTGCTGCGATATCAGCCTCAACTGCTGACTTATCAGCGGCATCAACAGAATCTCCAACCTGCTTTAATGCATCCTCTGTCTGGAATACAAAGCTCTCAGCATCATTTCTTGCATCGATTGCTTCTTTTCTCTTCTTATCCTGTGCCTCAAACTCAGCAGCCTCTTTAACAGCCTTATCAATCTCATCATCAGACATATTAGATCCTGCTGTGATTGTGATGTGCTGCTCTTTTCCTGTTCCAAGATCCTTTGCAGACACATTTACGATACCATTTGCATCGATATCGAATGTAACCTCAATCTGTGGAACTCCACGACGTGCTGGTGGGATACCATCAAGTCTGAACTGTCCGAGTGATTTATTATCGCGGGCGAACTGTCTCTCACCCTGTACTACGTTGATATCAACGGCTGTCTGGTTATCAGCGGCTGTAGAGAATATCTGGCTCTTTCTTGTAGGAATAGTTGTATTTCTCTCGATAAGTCTTGTAGCAACACCACCCATTGTCTCGATTGAAAGAGAAAGTGGAGTAACATCAAGGAGAAGTACTTCGCCGGCACCGGCATCTCCTGCAAGCTTACCACCCTGGATAGAAGCACCGATTGCTACGCACTCATCAGGGTTAAGAGACTTGCTTGGCTCTTTTCCTGTCATCTGCTTTACCTTGTCCTGTACGGCCGGAATACGTGTAGAACCACCTACAAGTAATACCTGTCCAAGATCTGCATTTGTAACGCCTGCATCCTTCATAGCGTTCTGTACAGGGATTGCTGTTCTCTCTACGAGGTCATGTGTCAGCTCATCAAACTTAGCTCTTGTAAGAGTCATATCGAAATGCTTTGGTCCCTCTGCTGTAGCTGTGATGAATGGAAGGTTGATGTTTGTAGTAGTAGCTGAAGACAGCTCCTTCTTAGCCTTCTCAGCAGCTTCCTTTAATCTCTGGAGTGCCATCTTGTCTGTAGAAAGGTCAACACCCTCTGCCTTCTTGAACTCGTCAATCATCCACTGAGTTACCTTGTTATCGAAATCATCACCACCAAGGCGTGTATCACCGTTTGTAGATAATACTTCGATGACTCCGTCACCAATCTCGATGATAGATACATCGAATGTACCACCACCAAGGTCATAAACCATGATCTTCTGCTCTTTCTCGTTGTCAAGACCATAAGCAAGTGCTGCTGCTGTAGGCTCGTTGATGATACGCTTTACATCAAGACCTGCAATCTTACCGGCATCCTTTGTAGCCTGACGCTGAGCATCGTTGAAGTAAGCTGGTACTGTGATAACTGCCTCTGTAACCTTCTCACCGAGGTAGCCCTCTGCATCAGCCTTTAACTTCTGAAGCACCATAGCTGAAATCTGCTGTGGGCTGTAGCTCTTGTCATCAATCTGTACCTTGTAATCTGTACCCATATGTCTCTTGATAGAAGAAATTGTCTTCTCAGCATTTGTAACTGCCTGACGCTTTGCAGGCTCACCGATAAGTCTCTCTCCTGTCTTTGTGAAAGCAACTACTGAAGGAGTAGTTCTTGCACCCTCCTGGTTTGCTATAACTGTAGGTTTTCCACCTTCCATAACTGCTACGCAGCTGTTTGTTGTTCCTAAATCAATACCAATGATTTTGCCCATTTTATTTTCCTCCTATTAAATATAGTGTTTTTACCTGTTTTATATATTTGTAACCATCCTATGCCTCACATGAATCACTAAATCCGATTCACTGTCATGCCGGATAGATGTACACATCATTACTGTACTACGGATACCATGCTGTGGCGTACCACTGAATCCTTGTACATATAGCCCTTCTGGAGCTCCTGTGCTACGGTGCCTGACTCAAGCTCATCGTTTTCAACCTGCATCACTGCATTGTGGAAATCAGGATCAAACTCCTGTCCTACACACTCTATCGGCTTTACACCTACAGCATCAAGCTCTGTGAGCATCTGCTTGTAAACCTTATCCATACCTGTGATAAAAGGATCTTCCTTCTTATCATCCGGTACTGCTGCAAGTCCTCTCTCGAAATTGTCGATTACAGGAAGGATTTTCTCAACTATTGTCTTTGCTCCCATGTCAAACATCTGGGATTTTTCCTTCTCACTTCTCTTGCGGAAGTTCTCGAACTCTGCCATCTGTCTTTTCAGACGGTCGTTAAGTTCTTCTATCTGCTCGTCCTTCTTGTCTTTTTTCTTTTTCTTGAAGAGACCTTTCTTTTCATCTGACTTATCATCTGCTTTTGCATCTGCATCAGCTAAAGCATCATCATCTGATTCAGTTTCATTAATATCTGTATCTTTTGCTTCTTCGGCTGCCTGAGTGCTTTCCTCATCAGCTCCTTCAATCTCTATCTCTTCTGCTTTGCTTTCTGCAGTCTCATTGTCGATTGTTTCTTTTTTAATATCCTCTGGCATTTTTGACCACCTTCCTATGTTTCATCCTCAGACTTCTTATAAATTCCATCTAACTGGGATTTAAGAGTCTTTAGATTATCCATTACTTTTTCATAATCCATACGCTTTGGTCCGACAATTCCTATCGTGCCCTTTACGCCCTCACCCAGATCATATGTCGCAGTGACAACACTGCAGTCCTTCATGGTCTGGATTGGAGATTCATTTCCTATATAAACCTGAATACCTGTTCCATTGTCCTTCTTCTCAGAATCGGATAGGGATTCAGTAACAAGGCTTGCTAGCTCTTCCTTTTCCTCAAATGCTGACAAAAGTGTCGCTGCATTATTGGAATCCGAAAGCTCAGGATACTTCAGAATATTTGTTGCTCCGCTGGTGTAAATCTTAAGATCCTCACTCTCAGCGAAGGTCTGTGCCAATGCATCAATCACATCAGAGACAATTCCTGAATGAATACCGGCTCTCTCCTTTATGCTTGCAATGTTTCCAAGATTAATCTCGTTCATTGCGAGTCCGTTTAATGAGGTGTTAAGCAGAATGTTGAGCTTAAGTATTGTCTCATTGTCAAGCGGCTCATATAAATCAAGCATCTTGTTTCTGACCATATTGTTGTTCATAACAATTACTGCAAGCATGTGCTGGTCGTCAACCTGTGAAAGCTGGATGAATTTCACCTTATTGTGATTGACATCCGGTGCAGAAACAAGTGTGGCATAATTGGTATTGTTTGCAAGTACCTTCGCCGCCTGCTTTAACACCTGCTCCATCTTCTCGGTATTTTCAATGACCAGATCCTTCATATCAGAAAGCTCTTTTTCCTTCTTATCATTGGTCTCTATAAGATGGTCTACATATAATCTATAGCCCTTATCCGAAGGAATTCTTCCTGCTGAGGTATGTGGCTGTACTATATAGCCCATCTCCTCTAAGTCGCTCATCTCATTTCTGATTGTTGCCGAGCTCAGATTAAGATCTGTATATTTTGAAATTGTACGTGAGCCAACCGGCTCTCCTGTGGCGAGATAATTGCGGATGATTGCATCCAGTATGGTAAGCTGTCTCTCGCTCAATTCTAGTTCTTTGTTTTCATTTTCCATTGGTCACACGCTCCATCTGAAGTATGCTTTTTAATTTGTTAGCACTCTGTATTTTGGAGTGCTAATTTTTTATCTGTACATAACATACCACCACCTATTAGCAATGTCAACCCTCGAGTGCTAATTTTTTTAATAAAATTTTTGAAACCCTTGATTTTACTGGGGTTTCAGGCTTTATTAATTTTCTATTAAATTGATTTTGACGGTATTTACACCACTTTTACACCATTTTTTTCAAGTTTTTCTATTTCTGTCTTCGCGTCATATCTATTATTTAGGGGATTATATACATCTAAAGTAATATCACTTTTGGCATGTCCCATAATATATTGCGCTGCTTTAATGTTCACGCCCGACCTTGCCATATTAGTGCATCCGGTCTGCCTCATAACATGAGAAGAGAATTGATGAATAAGAACCGGCTCTCTTTTCTCTTTTGATGCCTTTTTCAGTTCATACTCGTTATAATACTTTACTATATTGTATAGAACATTGTTCACACCATTTGGCATCATAGGTAGTCCATGCTTCGTCACAAATATAAAATCTGTATAGCCATCTATCGTAACGGAGCATATTTTTCCTAATTGGAAATTCTGCAACTTTATTGCTCTAAATGCATCACAAGCAGCGTATGTTAATAGTATTGTTCGCATACCTGCATCTGTTTTTGTCTTTTTGATACGAAATTTACATCCTTCGCCATCTTTGTAGTTACGATATGTCAACTGATGCGTTACGTACAACTCTTTCTTCTCCAAATCAACATCATTATACGTAAGGCCTATTAGTTCACCGCAACGGAGTGATGTTTGCCAGGTGTGATTCCATTAAAGAAATCAATTGCCTTATCGGTATCTGCAACTAATTCCATAAACAGTTTAGAGTAAGCCGGTGTCTCTTCAAAAGCCTTTGAGATTTCAGGAGTTTTCATGAATCGTTTTCCATCTGGAGAAATCTCCCCATATGACTTAAGAATAAGCTCCTTGAATATTTTTACCATCGATGGAGTATCTTTAGCTTTTACAATACGTTTTGCCATCTCTGACAAGCCACCCGTTGTTGAAAGTTCCATCTCTACTACTTCCGCTTCTGAAAGATTGAAGTAGCAATCATCTTTACGTTTATTACCGAGAAAATCCTCGTACTCTATTGTTTTACATAACATAATAATTATCTCCTTTCATTTTAAAACAAAAAAAACAGACCATCTAAATGATGATCTGTAAATCAATTAATTTATTTATTTTTTTTATTTTTGCGTGTTGCTATAAACTCAAATGCCCATAGAACAGCTACAACCTCAAATAATATGATATACCAACCTATTTCAACATCAAATGCAGCAAGTACAATACCAACTACAAATAACACGGCTGCAAATATTAAAGCATATTTTAATATTTCGTTCATTTGCTTAGAGTGTTCACGCTCGACATCCATTTCTCGCATTTTAACTCGCTCAGAGGATTCTGTTTCTTTAATCTTGGCCTCATCATAAATATGAGTTTCTTTTCGAATAGTGCCATCATCTAAAGCTATTTTAGTGCCACAGTACTGACAATAGCAAAACGGCCTGCTTGAGTCTATGTCGTCCAAGTTAGCATTACAATTTGGACATGTAAGTGAAATAAGTTTCATAATACGTTCCTCCTATGCATCAACTATTGTCAGTATAGCACTATTTTGATTATCTGTCGACTATTTTACACGTTTGTAGCTGCGCCAAGAAGAGTGATAATCTCTGCTGGAAGAGGTAATCTAGCCTCAGCCTCTTCTGTACCGTATAATAAATCCTCAATCTTCTTGAGTGTAGCAGCATCAGTCTCTGTTGAGTTAATTACGAGAGTCGCAGTTGGCTTGAAGCCTGGCACATCAACAGGAACTGTAGAAATCTCCCACGACATCTCATCTGCCTCAGGTGACTCATTAACTGATGATGGTGCTGCTGTACAGCCGTATACGAGATGAATCTTATAACCATGATTGGTACCATCTGTATCGTTTCCGATAAGAACACCATAGTGCATAAGCTCGTCTGGAGCCATATCATAATAATCGTAATTATATTGCCACATAATTTATCCTTCCTTGAAAATGTAGTATTGACATACTCACGTGATTTGGCTATGATTGATCATGAAGATATTAAAGTCTTCAAATAACATAGAAAGGAGTATGAAAGTATGAACGTTAAACGATTAACTGCCGCATATAAAAATGATGCTGGCAAGATTGTCCGTGGCAATGCAGCATTGGTGCATAACATTAGTGCTAATGGCGGTATTAAAAATGTTGTTGATAATGCCGAACTCATGGGATTTCTTAAATTTGCTGGACTTAATATTTTAATGTATTACTGTCTAAAATTTGAGGAATTCTTAGATAAGCCATCAAAATATCAACAAATTATTGATGAATAGCACAAATAAATATATGTGAACTGTTTTATGGAGAAATTTTTATATGAAGATTAACGAGCAATAAAGCCTGTACTTAAATTAAGTATGGGCTTTACTTCTATTTATTCCTCCTAAAATGCATCTAAATTACGCTTGTATGTCACAAATGCGTCAAGCATAGCTGCCACATTATCAATCTTGTGTTCTCTTCGTTTCTTGTAAAGCTTACGGTTACCGTTTGTACCCTGCATCATTCTTCATAACAACGCATCCGTCATATCTGGTTTTTAATTCTTTAATCAGACCTGACTGGAATTTGCTTTCTAACATAATTAACTCCTTTCGTTCGTGCGTAAAAAAATAAAAGCAACCAATTATGGTCACCCTCTCACTATAGTCTGTGTTTTTTACACGATTGTGGTTCCGTTTTTGGTGGCTCAAATTTAACAGGATTCTCAAAACGGAATCTAAATACGTCAGTTGAGACATGAAGAATATTTGCAAATCTAGAAATTGTATAGAAGTTAGGAATGCGTACACCTCGAATATATTAACTAATTTGGTGTTGCGAAATTCCAGATGTGATTGCTAACTGGTGTTGTGTCATAGCGTTCATATGCATATACTTTTGTAACTTGTCTCCAAAGTATTCATTCATCTTCTCTTTACTCATTGGAAGATTACAAGAGAACTCAAGCGGAAATATATCAGCAAGTCCCGCCTGAATATATGCTGCTGATGCTGTTGTCATGCACCATGAATCTGTATATTTAACTTTGTAGTTCTGAGCAAGCGGCTTATGGTTGTTGTAAATATCGATAATTGCTTTGTGTGAACCATCTGATTCTTTACGTCCAATCCATCCTTGCATTACCTAAACTATTGACTGTCTTTTTTCTGATTCATTCATATCAAGCTTTCTACTAATTTTAAGCATAAAAAAAGAACCTCAACTTTCGCTGAGACTCTACTGCACCATTTACTGTACCATTTTTTCATTTCATGCTTAGCATCATATGATACAAAAAAGCAGTCGATCCTAAATGTGAAAGACTGCTTTATATCATATTTCTTATTGCTTTGTGTGTATATTTAGCTGATTGTCTATATCCCGTCCTGCATACATTACTCTATGTATTGTTACAACTATTCAATAATTCCTCTCAAATCACTGTCAGCCTGTTCTGATACTTCTATTTCATATATCATAAGCCATAATCTTTGCGAATATCAGAATAGGCTTTCCTGGCATTTTTTGTCCGTCCAGCCTGCATATCCGCATATCCCTTCTCTAATTCTTCATTAAACTCTACCTCTGATAATGCGCTGATATCAACAGGTCTGGCAGATGGTATTTTTACTTCAAACGGAAGATCTCTCTGTAAGATAATCTGCATATAAAACATCTCCTTTCTGCCATATTTTTATGTTATGCAATAATCACCAGTCACTATCCCAGTCACTGCCACCTGAATCCCAGCTATCACCGGAATCCCAATCATAATCGCTGTCATAATCACTGCTCGAGCTGCCTGAGCTCTCATAATGGTCTTCATAATAGCCGCTATTTTCAAATTTGATAATCGAGCTGTCCCACACCAGATCTGAATAGTCAAAGCCATATAGAGATTTGTTATCCAAAACCTCCTGTGGAACAGCCGAGCGGCTGATTTCATTATAATCATTGCTGTCGTCATCGTATTCGAACCAGCTATAATGACTGTTTACATAGACTGTGTCATTATACTTAAAGTAATCTGTTTTGCAATAATTGTGTATAGGTGTAATGAGCACAAGTGCAATTAGAAGTACAGTAATAAAATAATGCATGGCATGGCGCATTGCACTGCCTTTTGGCTTTTTAAGCCATGCTGCGTACATTCCAAACGGCTTAAACCTTTTGTGATTTTCAATAAAGTCTGTCAGGAAAAATGCGCCTACAATACCGGCAATACCCGATATCAGCAAATCCCATCCAATGCCCTTATACGTATCATTGAGTGCAAATCCAACTATAATCAGGACAATGAACATAACAATGCCTATAACCATAGCAATAGATGGCTTAATGATATACTCATTTACATTTTTAGATGAAAATGTATCTGAAAACATCTTCTTCGTTTCCTGAACAAAATCCTCATTCGTATGCTTATGCTGATGCGCTTTTTGATTTAAAATCTCATCCTTTAATTTAAGATACAGCTCATTAACGGCATACGCCTCATCTGTACCCTGATATCGCACCGCACGAGTGCCGTCTGCCTTATTTTTGTAGACGATAAATTCATTTCCATCCTGATAAATACCAAATGCCCTAGGCTGTCTGTAGTCTATTCCTATAAAAAATCGTGTGATTTCATATGGTGGAAGATGTCTGTCCTCGTACCATTTTGCAAGCTCTGCTATGGTCTTCGGCGTACCGTCTGCCGTCCTTTTTATTGAATTATTACTGGCACCACAATAAGGGCACTGCTCAACAGTCTCAGGTATCATGGAACCACAGTATTCACATTTAATCTCCAATTTAATTCCCTCTGACTTTCTAAAACCTAAATTTCCATAAATATACTATCAAATATACTCCTCAAAGTCCATAATTCAGTTATTATTATTCCTAATCAAAATCTGTATGATTTTATCATAATTTTCCGGTCTGTGTGGAAACGTACAGTCTGTGCATACCTTGATTTTTTTGCCATTCTTCTCTATGTAGGTCTTACTTCCGGGACAGTTTGGCATACTATACATCGGGCAATAACAGAACAGACAGTTAAATTCATCTGAAAGACCCTTGTGACACGGAAAATATTTGCAATCTTTGTTTTTAAAGTATTTATAAGAGTTTTCCATTTTTATTCCTTCTATATTCATATGCTTTTCTCACAAGGCTCTCTGCAAAATGCGGATTTGACGGATAATACAGGTGCGGAAATCCAAGCCAGTAATTATCATGGCTTATCACGCAGTCGTAGCTTCTGCCTGTGGCCGGCTTGGTCGCAATACAATCAGCTCCGTTATCGGTGCTGTCGTAATAATGAAATTCATGCGCCTTTATTTTTTCATTTGGCGGTAGAAAATTGCTATGCTTTTCCGCAAGCTCAATATATCCGAACCTGACCAGCTTTCCCTTAAAATGACACACACCATCCAGTGCCCCCACAAGCTTCGACTTATTCATATCATTTTGTATATCTGTATTATTTTGTGTATCAGCATTGTTTTTTTCATCATTATCATCACAGATGTTACGGATATATGTGTGAAGATACATAAACCCTCCACACTCGGCAACCGTGGGCAGACCGGCTTCAAATGCGGTTTTTATTGACTTTCGCATAGATATATTTTCACTCAGTTCCTTTGCATACAGTTCAGGATAACCGCCACCCAGCAGCAATGCATCACAGTTATCAGGTAGTTCTGTATCATGCAATGGCGAAAAATACTGTAATTTTGCTCCACATTTTTCAAGGAGCCTGAGGTTATCTTCGTAATAAAAGCAGAATGCTTCGTCCATGGCAACAGCTATGTTTACGGTATTTATTGCTTTATTTTGCGAAAATTCATTTTGATCACAATTACCTATATTTTTTTCATTATATACATCTGCACTTCCGCTATCACCAATTTCATATGCCGCTTCTGCTATATCTATAAGCAAATCCATGTCTATTGTCTTTTTTAGTCTGTCGGCAGTTTCATTGAGCTGTTTTTTTATATCTGAAATCTCATCCGGCATGACAAGCCCCAGATGTCTGCTTGAAAGCCCGATATCCTTCTGTTCCGGAAAATACCCGACTACTTTTACGGAAAGCTCCTTCTCTATCAAAGGCTTTATGATGTCATAATAGCCCTTCGACATCCGATTGAGCAGAACCCCCTTAATCAAGTGGTGCGTGTCATACTGCAAAAAACCGGCTATAAGAGCAAGCACTGACTTTCCCATGCCCTTTGCGTCCACCACGAGTATTATCGGAGTCTGCGTCACCTTTGCCAGATGGTATGACGAACCCTGCTCATATATTCCGCCAAGCCCGTCATATAATCCCATCACGCCCTCAAGCACCGCAAAATCACCATCGGCTCTTTCATCTAAGAAAAGCTGCACTGTTGTCTTTTCGTCCGTAAAAAACGTATCGAGATTTTTGGATGGTACGCCAAGCACCTTTTTGTGAAACATTGGGTCAATATAATCAGGTCCGCACTTATATGACAATACGTTTTTTCCGCTATCCTTTAAAAGCTGCAGTAAAGCGCAGGTTATCATTGTTTTTCCACTGCCGCTTTTTGGTGCGGCTATCATAAAACGATTTATTTTCATGTATTCATCCTTTTCTATCTATTCAAACGAACATATCCACACCGGATTTTCTGCCTGCATCAGATGGTAATGTCCTATCTGCTTTGAGCGGCTGACCTGCAGCTGCACGATATCCTCATTTTTCACATCATATGCCGACAATATTTCCTTTATCTCACAAATTGTTTCCATGGAAATTACATTTATCACTATACGGATATGTGGATTTTTTGCTTTAAGAGCCTCTATTATCTCCTTTAGATTGCCACCACTGCCTCCGATAAATGCGTGTGTCGGCACCGGAAGATTGTCCATCCCGTCAGGAGCCTTTGCATTTATCACATGGATATTTTCAAGTCCATGCTTTTCTTTATTTTGTGTGATAAGCTGCACGGCATTTTCCTTCTGCTCGATGGCATAGACCTCCATATCATCGGAAAGTGATGCGGCCTCTACCGCTATGGAGCCGGTTCCGCTTCCCACATCATAAAGCACTGAATCCGATTTCAAATGAAGCTTGCAGATGCTTACATGCCTTATTTCCTCTTTGGTCATCGGAACCTTTTCACGGATAAATGCTGCATCACTTAGCTGCGGTGTAACATTTTTTGCAACCGGATTGGGATTTTTTATCATACAGATATACAATCCCTCCCTTTTAAGCTTTGTGCACTCCTGTGGCGAAAGCTGCGATATAGTTTCATCCGGATATGATAGCTGGTATCCCACAGTTACCGAGCATTTTTGTAAACCATACCTTTCGTCACTGCTTAATAGGTGTCCAAGCATATTCACATCCTTTACACCTGACATCAGCATAAACGTTTTTGCATGGTGGCTAATCCGTGATGTGATATTAGAAAGCTTTACTCCGTGGATGCTGCAAATATATGCATCGCTGTAGGTTTCACCGACTGCTGCCGCCATATATGACACCGATGAAATTCCAGGAAGGATTGACACATCCGCATTTAATTTTCCTTCTATAATTTCATTTTTTATCGCCAGATACAGCTTTCTGCTTCCACTGTAAAAGCCCGTATCTCCCGAGAATAATATAAGAACATTACTGATTTTTTCAGTATCTGCACAAATTTCGTATAGATAAGGAATAATCTGTTCTGCAAGATAATACGGCTTTTTGTCTATCTTCGCACTGTATTTTTCTATCATGCGGCTTGCGCCAAGAATAATATCAGCTCTTTCTATTGCATCTGAAACAGCTTTTGTCATGCAAGCATCATTTCCCATTCCAATGCCGGCAAGCATGATATGAAGCTTGTTATATTTCCTGTCAATATATTCACAAACAGCTTCAAATGACATTCCATCATCCTGCACGCTTTGCCCCACAATATAGACCGGAATATTTTTATTTTTTGCGGCAGCTATTTTCTCAATAAAGCCACCGGCCGCACCGCTTTTTTTGGTGACCAGACATCTGATATCATACTGGTCAATAAGTGCCTCATTAAGCTGTGTGCTAAACGGTCCCTGCAATGCCAGAATGTGCTTTCCTGTAATATCATTGTTCATGCATAAGCTTATGCTCTCAAGCCCCGGAAGCACGCGCACATACAATCTTTCCCTGACAGCTGAGGTTTTACAATACACTGACAGCTCCTTGCTTCCTGTTGTGAGCAGTATATTTCCGTCTGTATTGTTAAGTGCCTTTGCACATGCTTCATTGTCCTCAAAATAGCGGATATTACCATAATCTGCTGATATATCCGTATCTCTTTTAAGACGCACATATTCGATATTTTCTGATATGCTACTATCCGCCTGATTGTCTGTAACAGCATGTGTCTCATTAAACGCATAAACTGCCTGCTTTATATTTTGGGTAACAATGGCTGCATACGGATGGGTTGCATCCACTATGAGCTTACATTTTTGTTCCGCAAAGAAGCTTCTCATGCCTTCGCTGTCCATACGCCCCATATGAACATGCGCGAACGGATTTTCATGCAGCACGATTTCACCGTATTCTGTTGCCACACAAACCGTATGCTCTATGCCTCTTTCACACAGATGCTCTGATAGCTTACGTCCCTCTGTTGTTCCTGCAAAAATCAGTATTTTACTCAATCTGATATCCTCTCCTTGTGACAAGCTTTCCGTCAATTATTTGTGTACCCTCATTGCCTATAAATACTGTCGTAAACATGTTGACCTGTGCACTGCGAAGCTCACCGAGGGTACAGACCGTATAGCTTGTTCCCTCACGTCCAATATTTTCGACATAACCGCAGGCTCTATCCGGCTCTATCGCACGAAGCAGAATATCACAGGCTCTCATCAGATAGTCCTTTCTCTTATGGCTTGACGGATTGTACAGTGCTATGACAAAATCACCCTCTGCAGCAGCCACAAGACGCTTTTCAATCTTTTCCCACGGTGTGAGCAGGTCACTTAAGCTGATGGTACAAAAATCATGGTTTAATGGTGCTCCAAGCACTGCCGCACCACTGTTTGCCGCTGTAATGCCGGGTATTACCGAAAGCTCTACGTTATCGTATTCCTGCCCAATCTCATACATAAGAGAGGCCAGTCCGTATATTCCGGCATCGCCACTACATACAAGAGAAACTGTTTTGCCCTCAAGTGCCTTTTTAAAGCACAGATGACATCTTTCTTTTTCCTGACGCATCGGAGTGGTCAAAAGCTCTTTTGTCTGGAATTTTTCTCCAAGCAGCTTTATATATACGGTGTATCCCACTATGACATCACTCGCTTCCAGGGCGTCAATCGCCTGCTTTGTCATCATGCTTTCAAAGCCCGGCCCCATACCTACTATGTAAATTTTATTCATGTTAATCTCCATCTCTATTATTTTTATATAACCTTGCTGCCGCAACCGTTACACTGTCATATTTATGTTTTTTATAGATAAGTTTTCCAGCTTTATTGCATTCCCTGCTGCTTGCAAGCACTGCTGCCCGCTCGCACACGTTGTCCACTCCCACATGCTCCTTAACAAACTGTGAGGCACTGAATTCACCCTGCACTGCCATGAGCTCATCTGCGGTATAAGTGACAAATTCTATCCTGTTTCTATCGCAAAATTCCTTTATTCCCGGTTCATCTTTTTTCACATCTATTGATGCGATCATGTCTATATCCGAAATATCTATTTGAAGCTTTAAAAGACTTTGTCTGATTGCCCTGTCGATATTTTCAAACGCCGTATCTCTTCTGCACCCAATACCAAGTACAAACTGTGTGGGTTTTAAGTAAATACTGCCATTTTTTAAGTCCTTTGCTTTTTCGCATGATACTACAATATCAGCACCGCAAGCAGGCGAGTAATCCACTGTTTTTATTGCATCAGCGCTCATATCAGCTTCATCTAAAAATGCCCTTATAAGGTGCCTGTGCTTAGCCGGAATGTGCTCCCGGTCGACCGACATAGTAACCACTTCCCCCGCCAATACCTTTGATGATACTCCTGCTATGCCATCTTTATTGACTATTGCAAGCCTGCATTTCTTTGCAAAAACATCAACTGCAAATTTATTATTGATATCAGTAGCGGTTGTTATAACAGGCATAGCATTCATCAGTGCAGCTAATAATACCGCAAGCTCATTGGCACCTCCCACATGCCCTGAAAGAATCGGAATAACAAACTGCCCCAGCTCATCTATCACAATAACAGGACTGTCTTTAAGCTTGTCATTTACAGAGGATGCTATAGCTCTCACCGCAATACCACATGCCCCAATAAAAATCAGAGCCCTTTTTTCTCTCATCTGTGTGGCTGTCCAGTCTGATATATTTTGCGATATGCAGCCGGTATTTCTAAAATATTCATCGTCTGTATTTTTAATATTCACATCCAATAATCTAGAGCATTTGGTAAAAACCTCCACCTCATATGCACTTTTTTTTAGCTTATGAGCTATGACACATGACAGCTCATAGCCTTTTTTTGTGAAGCTTACAATGCAAATTTTCATATTCTCATTTCCCATATATTTCCCATATTTATATATTCACGCTTTTTTCAATCGTTATCCTGTGGCTCTACAGAAGCCTTGCGATACTCTGTCGAAAAATCCGGTGCGTAAAGTCTTGATTTCTCATAATGCCGGTGCGCTATAACATCCCCCACAAGCACTATTGCTGTCTTTGTGATATTGTGCTCTCTCGCAGTCTGCTCCAGTGTAGCGACAGTGCACACGTATGCCTCCTCTTGTGGCCAGGTTGCCTTGTATACAATTGCAGCAGGTGTGTCAGCCTCATAGCCTCCCTCAATAAGGCTTTCTGTAAGCTTCCCTAAAAGCCCCGTGCTTAAGTAAATCGCCATGGAAGCGTGGTGTGCGGCAAAGCTTTCTATGCTCTCTTTTGGCGGCACCTTCGTGCGCCCCTCCATGCGTGTGATGATGAGCGACTGCGAAATGCCCGGGAGCGTGTACTCGATATTTAATGATGCGGCAGCGCCAAAGCATGCGCTCACCCCCGGACAGCTCTCATATGGTATCAAAAGCGCATCAAGCTCATCCATCTGCTCGCGCACTGCACCGTATATGCTTGGCTCTCCCGTGTGCAGGCGTACTGTCATTTTCCCGTCTGCCTCAGCAGCTTTCATGACTGCGATGACCTCATCCAGTGTCATTTTTGCACTGTTATATATTTCACAGCCCTCCCTTGCATAGTCCAAAAGCTGTGGATTAACAAGCGAGCCTGCATAAATTATCACATCTGCCTTTTGTAAAAGACGCATTCCGCGTACTGTTATTAAGTCTGCTGCGCCTGTTCCTGCGCCAACAAAGTAAACCATTTTTCTGCCTTTCTGCTTTTTGCAAGCTCTCCGAATTCGTTTGAATACATGATACAGTCTATCTCAATTCTGCCCTTTGCCCTCTTATCCAGATAAAAGCATATGCGCTCCATCGCATAATCCATCACCTCATAAAGCCTGCCGCTTTCCTTAAGTGCCGCCAAGGCCTCCTCTGTCGTAAGACTGTCCATAATGCGCTTTATGTAAAAAGGCGCTACACCACACCTAAACGCAAATGCCGTCAAGAGCTCTATCCTGCAGTCAGCCTCCCTCGAATGAGTGTTCATGATGCCTCCTGCTACCTTTATGAGCTTTCCTATATGCCCTGTCAAAAGCATCCTCTTAAAGCCCATATCGGCTGCCATATCAATTGTTTCACCGATAAAGTTGGAGCATTTGACACTCCTGTCCAGATCATAGCCATAGCTTTCCTTCATAAAGTCAAGGCCGTAATTTCCCGGAGCGACCGCCACATAATCATATCCAAGTGAATATCTCTGTCTAAGCTCCACCCTTATCGTATCAATAAGAGCCTGTGAGCTCATGGGCTCAACTATACCGCTCGTTCCAAGAATTGATATACCGCCCACTATCCCAAGCCTTGGATTAAAGGTTCTTTGTGCCAGCTCCTTCCCCTTTGGAACAGAGATTATGATGTCAAGTGTGCCCTTAAAATCCAAAAGCTCACAGACCTCCCTTACCTCTTTTTCTATCATCTCACGCGGCACATGATTGATTGCCGCATTTCCGACAGGCTGGTCTAATCCGGGTTTGGTGACTCTTCCCACTCCGTCACCACCGTCAATATTTATGATAACCAAATCCTGCTTTTTTTTGCACAAAGCAGAGGTATCGGAATGCAAAATCCGTACAGAAGCATATATATAGGCTCCGGTGGTCACATCAGGGTCATCCCCTCCGTCCTTTATCACGGCACAGCTTACCTCGTTTTCACTTCTTTTTATATCTGTGATATCAGCTGTGTATGCTATTCCCTTAGGTGTCTGAATCGTTATTTTATTTTTAGCCTTTCCGGTTAAAAGCATATATGCCGCCGCCTTTGAGGCTGCCGCAGCACAGCTTCCTGTGGTAAATCCGTATCTCATAATCACTAAATACCTTATCAATCAGCCTCTATCCACCAGACTGTAAATCAGTGCATTGCATATAGCTGCCGCAATATTACTGCCGCCCTTTCGTCCGACATTTACTATGTATGGCACGCCGGTTTCCATAATAAGCTCCTTTGCAGCCTCCACATTGACAAAGCCCACCGGCACACCGATTACAAATGCAGGCTTATATATTCCTTTTTCTATCATATCATACAGCTCTATAAGTGCTGTCGGTGCATTTCCTATTGCAAAAATCACAGGCTTATCTATCCTTGATGCAAACTCCATGCTTACTGCCGCACGCGTTGTCTGTTTCTCCTTTGCAATAAGAGCGACCTCATCATCTGCCATAAAGCAGTGCGCCTGTCCGCCGAATTTTGCCAGATATTTTTTATTGATGCCTGAAAGAGCCATGTTGGTATCAGTCACTATATCAGCGCCCTCTGATATCAGCTTTTTTGCGATAGCAACGGCGTCCTTAGAGTATTTAAGCGTCTGTACATAGTCAAAATCAGCACTCGTGTGTATGACTCTTTTTGTGATCAGCTCCTGGTCCGCAGGCAGTGTAATCTGCCTTTCAGACAGCTCATGTGAAATTATCTCAAAGCTTCTCTTTTCAATCTCCATCGGCTTTAGCTGTTTAATTTTTTTCAATGCACTCACCTATCACTTTCAATAATCTTATATTTTCATCATATATCTTTACCGCAACACGAAAATACCCAGCCGAAAGCCCCACATAGTTGGAGCAGTCCCGTATCAGTATTCCCCTATCAAGCAGTATATCATATAATGGAAGCTTGCTGTAAAACAGTATGAAATCAGCATCACTTTTATATACCTTAAAGCCAAGCTTTTTTAGTCCATCTGACAGCAGCCTTCTTTGTCTGCCCACATACGCTGATGTCTCTTTAATGTATCCTGATTCCCTTATGCATGCCTCTCCTGCCATCTGTGCCAAAACAGACACGTTCCACTCCGGCAGATTTCTTTGAACCTTTCGTCTTACTGTAGCATTTTTACTGACCATATATCCAAGCCTTACTCCCGGAATAGCAAAAAGCTTGGTAAAGGCTCTTACAACAATCAGATTGTCATAGTCACATAAAAGTGACAAAACAGAATAATTTTTTTCACAAAAGCCCATGAAGCATTCGTCTGCCACCACATAAATATGCTTTTCTTTGCAATGCTTTATTATTTGCTTCATGAAAGTGCTGTCTGCAAGATGTCCTGTCGGATTGTTAGGATTTGCGATAAAAAATATATCTGTATCATCCGTAAGCATATCCATTAAAGCATCAGTGCGTGCAGCAGGAGAAAAATCATTCTGCTCATCCAGCCGGAAATATCTGATATCACAGCCAACTGCCCCAAGTACATGCTCATAGCCGAAAAAGCCCGGAGCTAAAAGCACTGCTTTTTTAGGCTTTATGGCATGAGCTATCGCCATAAAAAGCTCGGAGGCTCCGTTTCCGGAGATTATATCCTCGCTTTGTATACTGCAGCCTTGCTGTGTAAAATAACCTGCCAACGCTTTTTTAAGGCCGCTGCATGCTATGTCGGGATATCTGTCTGCATACGAAAGCGCATCACTCATAGCCTCTTTAACTGTATCCGGTATGCCAAGAGGATTGATATTTACCGAAAAATCCATATTTACTTTATTGTTGTATATGTCGCCGCCATGGATGCTTTTCATTCAATTTCTCCATCAATTCTTACATCATCTTCCATATTCAAAGCTGTATTAAAATAAGACTCATCACCGCCACAGATAAAAGCTCACACAAAAACGCAGTGATATACATCAGCATGTTTGCGCGCTTTATATCCTCGTACTCTATCTCACGCAGCCTGTCGCCTATATATTTTTTCTTCACAAGCTTTCCAAAATACACTGCATCGCCCGCAAGCTGCACCCTTAAAGCGCCGGCACATACGGACTCTGTCTGGGCTGAGTTGGGGCTTGCGTGATTGAAACGGTCTCTTTTAAAAATACGGTATGCATTTCGTCCATCAAACTGCCTGCCACCGATAAATGCTGCAGCAATCATCAGATATGCACTGATTCTTGCCGGTATGAAATTGACCACATCATCAAGCCTTGCCGCAAATCTGCCAAAATACATATATTTATCATTTTTGTAGCCAAGCATCGAATCCATCGTATTCACAGCCTTGTATACAAAGCCAAGCACCGGTCCGCCGATTGCTGTGTAAAGCATAGGTGCGATCACTCCGTCAGATGTATTTTCAGCTATCGTCTCAACAGCCGCCCTTGTGACACCAGCCTCATCAAGCACAGATGTATCTCTGCCAACAATCATGGAAACAGCCCTTCTTCCTGCATCAACTCCGTCTGTACTTAGTGCATCGTACACCCTCATGCTCTCCACACGAAGACATTTTGTGGCAAGAATCTGCCAGGTCATAACAGCCTCTGCTATTACCCCAGCATATAAATTTATGCTGTATGCTGCCACAAGAATAATTACCGATACTGCAAAGGTTGCAAAAATAACAGTAAAAGCAAGAAGCACGCCTCTTTTATATTTTGTTAAATTTGCTTCATTTTCAGAGCTATTATATTTGACATCACTATTAAGTCTCTTATCGAGAAAAGAAATGAGTGAGCCGATAAGCCTGACCGGATGCGGTATAAAATGCGGATCCCCTATTAATAAATCAAGCACAAAGCCTGCTATAAATGCAATAATATGATAACACATATGTTAATCCTTCTTAAATAAACGCATTAATAAAATTAATTTTAAAATGTGTATTTGGTTCTTAATAATTACAAAAAATGTATAAATCACAGCGATATTGGCTGTATTTCATTAAACACGATCTCATCGCCATCAACCGCCACCTCGCACGAGTAGCCACAGCCGTTTTTCACCTGATAATCATAGTAATCCATATCACAGTAATGGCTCATTATCGCCATAATAGTCCCTCCATGCACAAAAAATACTATCTGTATCTCTTTATCAGGCATATCCCTATTAAGCTCTAAGGCCTGTGTGAGCACCTTCTCAAAGCCACCTATGCTTCTTTTGCAAAACTCTTTTCTACTCTCTCCGTTTGGAAAGGCAAGTGTACCACCACTGTCAATCCACGCCTGATAATATTCCCTGAAACGGGCATCTGTGCTAAGCTCCTTATAGCTTTTAAGCTCCCATTCCCCGAAATCCATTTCACTAAACTCTTTTACGGTATGAATTTTATGTTGTTTTGAAGCCGGCAAAATAATCTCTGCCGTCTGCTTGCAGCGCTTCATTGGGCTTGTAATAATTATCTGCTCCTTTAGGCTTTTTTCCTCCAAAGCCTTGTACACACCATTATTCAGCGCATTTTTAAGCTCAAAAACCCCGGCTTCATCGAGCGGCTCATCTGTCCTGCCCAGATATCTGTGCTCTCTGTTTGAGGCAGTGCAGCCGTGTCTTATAAAAATACAGTTTATTTTATTTTCTGACCGATTCCACATATTACGCGAACCACCTCGTCTGCTTTTTTTGCAAGCAGTATCTCAGCTCTGCCTGTCTGCTCCCTGTACTCTCTCTCAAACGCATCAAGAGGCACTATGCCGTTTCCAATCTCATCGGCAATGACTATTGTATCCGGATTTTTCTCTGCAAATTGCATGAATTTCAAAATATATTCCTGCAGCGGAAGCTTATTCTCAAGCACCGCCCTGATAAAATAATGGAATTTATCTATTATGAGTACCCGCTCATCATCGATGGCAAAATCCCATGGCCATTCCATGTTTAATGCCTTATCATTGCAGGCATTATCTTTTAGAAAAAAGCAGTCGTACACATCATATTTTTCTGATTCTTCTATCATATTTTCAAGCACATAATCAAGCTTTCCCTGTGCCACTCCGCCTATCACAAGCTTCATATTTTCTCCAATTCCAAAGTTTAAAGTTCATAGTAAACTTTTATCAAAATCTTATCCGTACCATTCCTATATTCAAAACAAATATACTAAATAATAAAAGAAACAACACCCAGTGCCACTGCTATGGCGCACTCACATATACACACAAAATACCCTGCCGTATCGCCGGTGATGCCACCAAGCTCCTTTTTTGTTTTCGCATAATAATACCAAAAGCTAAATGCTGCCGCAATGATCATAGCCACCGCATAAGGCAGTGACACTATTAGTAAAACAGCTATACACAGTGCAAGCTGGATGTATAGTGCTGCCCTCACAATCGTCCTATGTGCAGTGTCCGCAAACATAAATAACAATCCATCGCTTTTTGCCGATTTAAATGACACAACCGCTATCCCGCTTAAGCACCTTGTGATGAAAAAGCCTGCACAAAAAACAATAAATGCTTTATCATCCATTATCTGAGAAAATGCTCCCATGAATAATAATCCGTAGGCTGCAAGCATTATAACGGCAAACGCCCCTATATGCGAATCCTTAAGTATTGCAAGCTTTTCCTCCCGCGATTTGTATGAATGAAATGCATCCATTGTATCCATAAAACCATCTATGTGAAAGCCTCCCGTAACCGCTATCGGAATCAGCGCACCTACGCATACATAGCAGATATCCGCCACTCCAAAATGAGAGTATAGAAATCTCCACAGCATAAGAAGCAGTCCGATCACAGCTCCTATCCACGGAAAGAATACCAGCATGTACTTCATGTCATCATCCTTCCATTTGAATTGTGGCATAGGTATCTTTGAATACATGGAAAAAGATACTATGCACGACCTTATTAGCTTCATAATACACTTAAACCTCCACACTGCTTCACTTAACCGCAACAGGAATGCCTGCAACCACCTCAACGACGCTCTCTGCCATCGCAGCAAGCCCTCTGTTTACAATTCCCATTGCCTTTATGTAATTCATCGTTGATTCATCATAGCAGACTCCGTCTTCAAATACATTGTTTGTCACTATTACAAGCTCTGCAACATTTTCACTTAAGATGCTTACATCTTTTAACATCTTTTTGCTCACACGGCTGATTAGGGTATTCTCATAATCCCTCATATTTTCAGATTCATCCAATGCCTCTTTTTTAACCCCGGCTTCCTTAGTATCGGAAGCATCTACAGGTGGAAACATCTCATTTGCCACAAGGTTTGACATACACTCAAGCAGTGCTGACCGCCCTGTTTTTAAACTGCTTTCTGATTGCAGCTTAGAAACCGCATCCTGGATATCACGAGGCTGTTCTATAGTAATAAAGCCCTTTCCGGCACGAAGCCTTCTGTGCCTGTCTATCTTACGCTGCCCGTCATCATCAAATACCTGCATGGTGGCAATGTAATATTTTTCTTTGCATCCTTTTTCTTTTGACGCGTGACAAATATATTTTTCTGCATATGCTGATTTGCCGCTTCCGCTGCCGCCGGTTATAAGTGTAATCATCTATACATACCTCTCATACTGTGATACCGAGATATCGTCAAAGGTTGTACGCCCCTTGTATACGCTAAGTGCCATATCCAAAAGCGAAAGCATCATCACTGCACCTGTTCCCTCTCCAAGCGCAAGGGAAGCTCTTATGACAGGCTTTACAGAAAGCGCCTCACACAAAAGCGCCACTGCAGGCTCTTTCCCCTCATGGGATGGAATGATAAAATCAGCAGCTCCCGGAAGAAGCCTTTCTGCTGCCAGTGCTGAAACCATGCTTATCACACCGTCCAGCACAACAGGAATATGGTATATTGCACCACCTATACACACTCCGACAAGTCCTGCAATATCAAGGCCCCCGACTGTCATAAGTATCTCAAAGGCATCCTTATTATATAAATCATACTTTTCTATTGCGCCCTCAATTACACGGATTTTCCTCTCAAGCCCACTGTCGCTTAGGCCAGCACCTCTTCCTGTCACTGTGGCCACATCGCACCTTAGCATGGCGGCTGCCATTGCTGCGCTGGTGGTGGTATTTCCTATACCCATCTCACCGGTTGCGATAATTCTGTAGCCGTTTGCCTTACACTCCCTAACTATATCTATACCTGCAGCAATCGCTTCAAGTGTCTCTGCCTCTGTCATGGCAGGCTCCTTTGCAAAGTTTCTTGTGCCCATACTCACCTTTCTTTGAAGCAGCCCTTTAACACTCTCGTTACTGTTTATTCCTATATCCACAGGAATTGTATCAGCCCCTGCAGTCATTGCCATGCGTCCGACAGATGAGGCCTTCCTTGCCATGGATTTTGCAACTGCAAGTGTCACCTCCTGTCCGGACTGGCTGATGCCCTCAGCAACCACACCATTGTCCGCACACATCATTATGACTGCCTTTTTTGAGATATCTATATTTTCATCTCCCAAAACAGCGCCGATCCTAGCTGTTAAAAGCTCAAAATCACCCATGCCGTCGAGCGGCTTTGCCACCGAATCCCAGTTTGAACGGATTTTTTTGTACATTTTTTCATCTGGTGGAGTTATTCTTAATTTTTTTAATTCTTCAACTGTAAAATCAATCATATTTTGCCTCTCGAAGCATGCCGTACACTGCATCCATATCCAGATACTCCCTCAGTGTATCCGCAAGCCTGTCATACTGTTTTTCCTTGAAGCTCTCATAGCTTACAATAGCACTGTCATTCACATCAATGCCCTTTTTATCGGCAATATAATCCACTATCACTTTTGCGGCCTCTGCAGTGTCAAAAATGCCGTGGATGTACGAGCCATACACATTTCTGCCATCAGATATGACATTATTTAACTCATTTTTCCTGTCAGCACAAGATACCTGCTCATCCATATCTGTGCAATACATGCTCTTTCCCATATGTATCTCATAGCCCAAAAAGTGACAGCCTGAAAGCCTGCTCAATACACCATCAACCTGTGCTATTTCACCGCTTGTCTGAAGCCGTGTCTTACTATTTTTTAGAACGGTATCTATAGGAAGAAGCTCCATGCCACGCATAAAGCCTCCCTCCTCGACACAGTCAGGATCGGCTATTGAAGCACCCAGCATCTGATAGCCTCCGCATATTCCAAAAACCGGTATCTCACAGGAGAGCTTTTTGACAGCGGCCTCAAGTCCGTTTTGTCTCATCCACAAAAGATCACCCATCGTATTCTTGCTTCCCGGCAGAAATACTATATCCGGATGACGCAGCTCATTTACTGTTGTCACATACCGCACTGTCACCTCTGGCATCTGTTCAAAGACATTGAAATCCGTGAAATTTGATATTCTCGGGTATCTGATGACCGCTATGTCAATAAGCCCGTCTGTCTTTTTGTCAAAGCGCTCTGTCAGGCTGTCCTCATCCTCAAGCTGTACATCCATATACGGCACCACTCCGGTGACAGGCACCCTGCCCCTCTCCTCAAGCATCTGTATACCGGGGTCAAGGATTGTCTTGTCTCCGCGGAATTTATTTATAATAAGCCCGCAGACACGCTCCTTTTCCTCAGGAGTTAAAAGCATAAGTGTGCCAAGCAGTTGCGCAAAAACACCACCTCTGTCGATATCCCCAACGAGTAGCACCGGTGCATCCACCATATGCGCAAGTCCCATGTTTACGATATCATTTTCCTTCAGATTTATCTCCGCCGGGCTTCCGGCGCCCTCAATCACTATGATATCCGCATACTCCTCAAGCTTTTTAAACGCCTTTTTTATATCCGGTATGAGAGTTTTCTTGTATGCAAAATACTCTCTCGCCGGCATGTTCTTAAGCACCCTTCCGTTTACAATCACCTGTGAGCCTGTGTTATTTGTGGGCTTTAAAAGAATAGGATTCATGCACACCATAGGTTTAATTCCTGCTGCCTCAGCCTGCATCACCTGGGCCCGTCCCATCTCAAGCCCCTCGTCTGTTATATAAGAGTTGAGCGCCATGTTCTGTGATTTAAACGGTGCCACCCTGTATCCGTCCTGTCTGAAAATGCGGCACAAGCCCGCGACAAGAAAGCTCTTGCCTGAATTGGACATTGTACCCTGTACCATAATTACCTTTGCCATATCTATACCTGCTGTCTGAATTTATGTGAACTTCCTTAAAGCTGTGCCAATTATTCGTCATGAAATGGAATTTTAATAATTTTCCCTGTAGAGGCTGCATACTCATAAAGCCTGCTGTTAAACTGCTCATATGCGCCAAACTCTGTTCTGTCACATATAACGCCCTCGCATGCATCAATAAGCTCCTTTGCCTTTTCAATAAGGGCATCGTCTACAGGCTCAAAGCTTCTTGCGCTGACAAGCTCTGCAGAAAGCGCCTTTGCCGCAGGATAATCCAGATCATTTTCATAGATGATTCCTGTCGCAAACGGGATACCCTTTCGCTGTAAGCTCCTAAAGCTTTTTCTGCCCAGGCCCCCTCCTGCTATGACAAATACCCTCGCCATTCCATCCGGTTTTTCCAGCTCTAAATCCTCCCCTGTTTCGTCAAAGCTTCCTGCCGTAATTCCAAAAAGACCTGAAACATATTGGTCAGTAAATACCTCCTCGGGAGTTCCGTATCTGTCCACATATCTGCCATCTATACACAAAATATGGTCTGACACACGCTTTGCCATATCAAGCTCATGGAGCGACATGATAACCGTAAGATTCTTCTGTCTTTTAAGCCTTTGGAGTATTGATAAAAACTCAAGCTTGTACTTTATATCAAGATATGATGTAGGCTCGTCTAACACTATAATCTCCGGCTGCTGGCATATAGCCCGTGACAGCATGACGCGCTGCCTTTGACCATCGCTTATCTTTGTAAAATCCTTATCTTTTATCTGTGATACATTGACCAGCTCCATCGCCTCATCCACAGCCTTTTTGTCCTCATCCGAAAGTACTCCGAACTGGCCTGTGTATGGATATCTGCCGGTCGCAACCACATCATAGCAGGTCATAAGCTCCGTCTTTAGCTTATCGGTGAGCACAACAGCCATTTTCTTTGCAAATTCATTGCCATTCATCGTCACTACATCACTTTTATCAAGATATATCGTACCGCTCACAAGCGAAAGCTGTCTTGCAATACTTTTTAAAATAGTCGATTTACCGGCACCGTTTGGTCCGATTAATGTGAGAATCTCTCCCCTTTTCAGGGAAAAATCAATATTTTCAATAAGCGGCCTGTTATCATATCCAACGGCCAGCTTTTGTGCAGTAAAATAATATTCCATCAGACATTTTTCTCCTTGCTGCGTCTTATCATGATAAACAGCACTACCGGTGCACCAAATACTGCCGTAACCGTGCTGATACTAAGCTCCGTAGGCGCAAACATCATCCTTGCAAGCAAATCACAAAACAGGCAGAACACCGCTCCCCCAAGGAAGCAGGCCGGTATCATATATATGGGCTTTGTGCTCTTTAGCATGCTTTTTACTATGTGTGGCACGGCTATTCCGACAAACGATATAGGTCCCGCAAACGCCACTATACATGCGGAAAGCAGGCTTGAAAGCAATACCAGAAGCACCCGGATGCGCTTTATGTTTACACCCAGATTTACGGCATATGACTCTCCGAGCTGATATGCCATAAGGGGCTTTGACATGAGAAAAACAAAAACAAATGTGATTCCCACCACCATGCTCATCACCCCGACGCTGTCCCAGGTCATGCCCGAAAAGCTTCCCCTTGACCAGTTATGCAGGTTTACTATGTCGGAATCATCTGCAAATGTCACCACAAACTCAGTCACCGCAGAGCATATGTAGCCAATCATGACACCGCTCACAACAAGCATTGACATGCTGCTTACCTTTCTTGAAATGATAAGCACAAAGCCCATTGAAAGCATTGCTCCCAAAAACGCTGCTGCAATCATGGCCAGTGAGCTCACACGTATGGCATTTCCAAGTAAAAATACCATAACAAGTGCCACAATCATCTTAGCTCCCGATGATATGCCGAGCACAAAAGGTCCCGCGATTGGATTATGAAAAAAAGTCTGCAAAAGATAGCCTGCAAGCGCTAACGCCCCGCCCAGTATCATCGCTGCGATAGCTCTTGGCATGCGGATATCCCACACAATACGTCCTACCCTGTCTGAGTGGTCATAAAGTGTCGCAAATGCAGCCTTAAACGATATGTGTACAGTTCCTATACACACATTCATGATAAGCAATATAATAATTAAGATTATAAGAATAATAAATGTTGTAAAACACCTTATTTTTCTGGTTTTTTCCATGTTGTAGCTCCGATTTTTATCTTTTTATGCTATTGATTTTCCTGCATTCTGTCATATCCGGTAACAATTCAGCCCACCACACACATTCCACAAATCACAGTTATTTGAGCTTAAACAGATATTTCATGCCGCTGTCGGGTGAACCTGTAATCATTGAATGCATATCATCAATCATATATCCGATGGACATAGACTGCTGATACATATCGTTCGTGGTGCAAAATACATTGCCGTCTTTGACTGCCCTAAAATCAGCAAGCACCGGGCACTTGTCCAAAAGCTCATTCAGATTCTTCACACCGCCGTCTATCGCACTGTTATATATCAGATAGTCAGCATCTATTGCTCCATTGTAGAAATCCTCTAGCTGCATATTCATGGTTGACCTGCCTGTATCGTCGTCATTTGACGCATCAAAAATATATTTTCCGCCGGCAAGCGAAATCATCTTTGGCACATAATCTGTGCTTTTGCGCACCTGAACCTGTCCATTTGATGTGATATAGAAAAATGCAACTGTATCACTTTTTGTGGCATCATCCGTATCGGTACCATCTGTCTTTGCGATGCGATTTACAATATCCACCTGCTCATTAAAGAGCTCATCGGCCTTTTCATCCTTGTCTGTGAGTGCTCCAAAAAACTTCACCCACTCTACTCTGCCGAGCGGCTCCTCCTCATAGCTTGAGTACTCTATTATTGAAGGGATATCAAAGCTTTTAAGCTTTTCAGTTACCTGCGGCGAATGGGTAATCATAGTATTTTCTATGGCAAGAGAACAGTTTTCTGACACCAAAAGCTCATAATCGGGCTTTGAATATTTGCCGGCATAAAGCATTCTGCCACTTTCAAGAGCCTTTCTTGCACTGTCAATGTACCAGCCATCACTGTCTAGCCCCGAAAATTTAATAGTGTCCACTGCATCAAGCTTGTCAAACATATCCATCACACCTGATGCGACCAGATACAAATCACTTACAGGCTCCTTCAATACAATGATATCCTTGTCAATATCCTTTGGAGTCTTTCTGCCCTTTGGCACGGTAAGTATTTTGGTACCGTCCTTTGTCGTAAGTATCTTGTATCCACCCTCATAATAGTCAACAGAAAAATTCTTTGCATATAAAAGCTTCATACTGCTCTTATATATAAGACCGTTTTGTGTCTCTGCCTCAGTCTTCGATTCAGGATTCCCTGAATCGGAAGAAGGACTGTCACAGCCTGACAGCCAGAACAGTCCTATAATTGATATCAATATATATATAATTATCTTTTTTCTTCCATGCATAGCTTAATTATTCTCCATCCTCACCAAGCACTTCTGTAGCAGAATCTGAATGGAAGGTGAGTGTGTACTCAACCTCGTGCGGCTTGCTCATAGCAACTGTATCTCCGATAACCTGCATAGGTGTATCAAGCTTAACCGGAATTTCAAATACAGAATTGCCGTCTGTATTTACAGGCATGTATTTCTGTCCGTCAACAATCATATAGTCATAGTTTGGACTGCTCCACTGCACTGTTGCAGTAGCGGCTCCACCGCTTATAGTCACCTCAGCCGGTGATGCAATGCTCGCCTTACCGCTTCCGCCCTCGAAATCGAGATTGATATTGTATGTTCCGTCAGGAAGCTCTTTTCCTGCACTCTCAGATACGCTTGCATCTGCGTCCGCAGGTGTAGCATTTGAGACCTTTACCTTGTGGTCATACCATTTGCCCTTTGTACCGATAAGTGCAAGGTCAAATTCCTCATCCAAAACAGGAACCGGTATATCAAACGCATTGACCTCCTCAGTTGTGCCATCGCCGCAATCGACAGTCTCTACAGTTGGCTCCAAAAGCTCAGCCTTGTCCTTTGAGGCATCCTTTGCTGTTCCCAAAAAGAGATTGACAATGTGTGTGGATGTGAGGGTAACATGTATTGTTGCCTTGCCATCCTTCACGGTGAGTGTACCTTTGTTGTCATATGCATCATTCACATGAAACATTGAGCTGTCTGTAGTAAACTCTGCTGTATATGTACCATCTGAAAGTGCTATCTTCTCTGTCGCGCTCTGCACTGCTTTTTTGCTTTCTGTTTCGGCTTTTGCATTCTTATTGCCGCAGGCTGCAAAGCTCATGGCACAAACCAGTGTCATTGCAACGATATAAGTAAACTTGTTTCTGAATAATTTTCTCATGTCTGATATACTGCTCCTGTTATTTTATAGCTTCCCCACTATACATTTAAGTAACTGCTACTTGCTCATGGCAGCCGCTGTATGCTCAACATAAAGCTTCTGGATACCCTCAATCTCACCAAGTCCGTTAATCTGTGTATCGATTTTATCGAACTTTCCTGATGCCTTAAACTGTGAAAGCCATGAATCATCATCACTTCCTGCCATATCATTGTTGGCATGGTCTCCTGCAACAACCATAAGCGGACGAAGAATGACGTTCTTGTAACCAGCGGCTGACACCTTCTCAATGACAGACTCACATGATGTATCCTCCGGCTCACCCTCTACAGTTCCGATAAATACGTTTTCATAACCCAAAGCTGTCATCTGGCTCTGCATCTGGCTGTATGAAATCTTTGCTGTATGGCTTGTTCCATGTCCCATAAATACAAATGCTGTGCCCTCTTCCTTTGCAGCATCAAGGCTGTCATAGCCTGCCTTTTCCACTGCTTCCTTTGTAAGAATTTCTGCAACGGCCTTTTTATCCTCATTTACAACTGTTGCATCACTTCCAACCTCACCGAGGAGTGGCTCTGCAATCTTTACAGACTCAAATTTGTCCTTATACTTCTCTACAGCCTCTGAAAGCTCGTCGTACTCTGCGCCATGCATCAGGTGTGTAGGCTGTACCACAAGATTCTTTACACCATTTTTGACTGCACGCTCAAGTGCCTGATCCATATTGTCAATCTTCTCGTCATCTCTTGCCTGTACATGATTGATGATAATCTGTGCTGTGAAGGCTCTTCTGACTGACCAGTCAGGATTTGCAGCTGCTATTGCATCCTCCACACCCTTGATATCAGCCACACGGCTGTCATTGAAGGATGTACCAAAGCTTACTACAAGAATCTCGTTCTCGCCGATATCATCCTGATTTCTCGGATCATCCTTTGAAGCATCGCCTGTATCTCTGCCGAAATAGTCAGGATCAGCATTTTCTCCCTCTACAAGCTCCTTCTGTGCGTCTGTGAGCTTGTCCCATGCCTCCTTAGCCTCCTTGCACTGCTTGTCTGTATCATCTGTTCTCTCCTGCACGTAGATTGCATCGATTAAATCTGCCACATGCATTGCTGCCTCCTGATCTGCGTTTGCGCTTGTCTCACTCTCTGAAGCCTTAGATGCCTGTGTACCATTCTTTGCATCATCTGCCTTGCTGCCACAGCCGGTCACTGCTGTCATAGCCATAACTGCTGCCATCAGTACTACTACTAATTTCTTTTTCATGTTTTCTCCTTTTCATTCTCCTTGCAGCTATTAAGCTGCACATGTTTTAAATATGTAAGACGAAAACATTTAAAGCGTCAAAAATAAAAGCTCTTCGTACTATTATGTCAAAGAGCTATACATGTCAAAATCCTTCTAACCCAGACTATACGGCTATCATAACCTTGTCTGTAATTATAATTATTTCATCACGTACAGCCAGTTACTCGTGGCTTGAAACACTATTGTTTCCGTACAACACAAAGGCAGGTCTCCCGGCTTATATATCATTGCTTCGGCCGTCTTCCCGGTTGCCCAGTGACCTATCGGCCGTCACTCCTTAATTACGGTGACGAGTTCGTACAGGATTTGCACCTGTTTCCCTTTTCACCGGAGCCAGCTTCACATCGCCTGTCATAAATCAGATTCAAATGCTTGTCTGCTCCGACACCTTTATGTTACATATTCAGTTTCTTCGTGCGTTGCTTACGCAATCGCTTGGATTATTATATTACAACTTGTAACATTATTCAACAGATTTTTATCAGACGCTTTACAGACACATTTACAAAAGCGGTGCAAAAAGCTGCAAAATACTCTGCAGCAGCCTGCCTGCAAATGAGATATCATTTGTGCTTTCCTCATACACCTCCTCTGAAACCGCAAACGTCTCTATCGCATCCTCTTTTATTTTTCCGATGCACTGAGTCCTGTACATGTATACAAAATCCTCAAAATTCCAGTACATGCTCCTGAAATCCAGATTGCATGTGCCAACTATCGCAGTATCATCATCTGCCACTATACACTTAGAGTGTATAAAGCCAGGTGTGTAAAGATATATCCTTGCCCCCGCCTCGATAAGAGGTCTGAAATTGGCTTTTGTCTGCAGATAAATGAGCTTTTTATCTGGAATCTTTGGTACAACAATACGCACATCAACACCTGACCTGGCTGCCGATATCATAGCATGTGACAGCTCCGTTCCAAGTATCAGATATGGTGTAAAAATATAAACATATTTTTTAGCTCTTGAGATGATACTCACATAAAGATTCTCTCCTACATCATCATGCTCAAGTGGAGAATCGCAAAACGGCTGGACAAAACCGCTTTTCTCTGACTGGCTGAAGGTATTGTGTGGATTCAGATATTCATCGTGCACAGCATTGTCCTTATTGATATAATTCCACATCTCAAGGAACATCGTCGTGAAACTGTTTACACACTCTCCCTCTACACGGATACCGGCATCCTTCCAGTATCCAAACCTGATTTTTTTGTTGATATACTCATCTGCGATATTGTAACCACCGGTATGCGCCACACGTCCGTCTATCACCAGTATCTTCCTATGGTCCCTGTCATTCATAATTACCGAAAGCATTGGCTTATATGGATTGAATCGTCTGGTCTGTATTCCGATGCTCTCCATCTCCTTTATAAAATGTGGCGGAATGGCATTTATGCTGCCAAAATCATCATATATGATTCTCACCACAACTCCATGCTTTACCTTTTCTTTGAGTATATCAAGTATCTGATCAAGCATAACGCCACTGCCGATTATGAAATACTCCATAAAGATAAACTTTTCAGCTGACCTTAAATCTTTTAAAATGCTTCCAAAAGCCTCCTCACCTGATTTAAAGTACTCTGTGCAGTCCTCCGCATACAGTGGATATTTCTGATTTTGAGTGATAAGCCTGCTTTGTCTGTATGCATCCATGTCTGTCAGTCTGAGTGTCTCATTTAGCAGCTCGTTTTCAGGCCGAAGCGGCGCATATGCTTCCACAATTCTTGCCATTCTTTTCTGTGTCTTTGACGTAAGCTCCGGTCTTCCGAAAAAGAAATAGCACGGAATACCAACGATTGGAACACTCAGTATCAAAAATATCCATGACATTTTTATATACATTTTCATCCGCCTGTTGACAATATAAAGCGAAAGCAATATGGCTGCCACATACAGCAGATCCTGAAACACCCTGCTGGCAACAGATGCCGTATAAAACAAAAAGAACCACCATATCATCTGTATGATTATTATTGTAGAAACTATAAAAAGCTTTGAAAGCAGTCTTTGTAATATTTTTCTCATATAAGCCCTACCACGAAATTACAATTATACAACCTAATATTTCCTATATTATCTATAATAAATCTCTAATACATATTATAATATTCCCACCAATTTATCAACATTTATAATCCCCCACGAGCCTTTATGACTATCCCCTGCCCTGTCACATGTATTATACAGGGCTAGCTTAACCGCCTCCGGTCTCATATTTGGATTTTTTTCCAGCAAAAGTGCTATTGCACCTGATACAATCGGTGTAGCCATTGAAGTACCTGTCTTTCTTACATATGTGCCATCCCTCGTTCCAAGGCTTATGATATCATGCCCGGGAGCCAGAATCTCAGGCTTTACAATACAGCAATCGGTCGGACCTTTGCCGCTTCTTATATCATCAAAGCTTCCGACTGTAATTATCTTTCTCGAAATTCCCGGCACAGTTACAGAAAACGGTGCCGGGCCGTAGTTGCCCGCTGCCGCAACAACTACCACTCCCATGTCCCACAATTCATCTATCAGCTTCAATATCTTAATACGCTCTGCTGTATCAGAACATGGCAGATATCCTACAGAGAAGTTGAGTATTTTTATATTAAGTCTGACGTAGTTTTCTTTTATATACTTAAGTGCACGAATTGAATCCGATGTCTGCCCCATGCCAAGATAATCAAGCACCTTAAACACATATAGTCCTGCCCCCGGAGCCATGCCTATATCTGCAGCCGATAATATACCGCACACATGTGTACCATGCCCGTTATCGTCATAACATGTCTCCTTTCCACCCACAAAATCCATAAAGTGCTTTATGCACCCATCAAGCTGTTTGTGTTTAAACACACCCGTATCAAGCACTGCTATATTGACATTTTTACCACTATATCCATTTTTATATACCAGATTTGCATTTATACTATATTTCGCATTTTTCATTATTATTTTATTTTTTAATTTAGTATATGATTCGTTTTCACAATATGTCACAGATGCACCTGTTTTGCCTTACATCATATCACCTTACTATAATTTCATATATTAAAAGGACTGCACCTGCGTGCAGCCCTTTACTTGGATATTATTGTCATACTTTAACGTATATTAATTAATCCTCTTTTACATCCTTCATAGAGAAGCTGATTCTTCCCATCTTGTCCTTGCCAAGGCAAACAACCTTTACCTTGTCTCCAAGTGTGAGTACATCCTCTACTCTGTTGATTCTCTCTTTTGCAATCTTAGAAATGTGAACCATTCCCTCTTTGCCAGGAGCAAATTCGATGAAAGCACCGAACTCCTTGATGCTTACAACTGTTCCCTCAAGGATCTGTCCCTGCTCAAAATCAGTTGTGATAATCTTAATCATGTCGATTGCCTTTGCAATCATCTCTTTATCTGTTCCGCAAACTGAAACAGCGCCATCATCTGTGATATCGATCTTGACACCGGTTCTGTCAATAATCTCGTTGATTGTCTTACCCTTCTGTCCGACAACATCACCAATCTTTGATGGATCGATTGTAATCTGCTCAATCTTTGGAGCCCACTCATTTACTTCTTTTCTAGGCTCAGCGATTGCCTTGCTCATGACCTCATCCATGATGTAGAGACGTGCCTCACGTGTTCTCGCGATTGCCTCCTCAACGATAGGTCTTGTAAGTCCGTGAATCTTGATATCCATCTGGATAGCTGTAATACCCTTATGTGTACCTGTTACCTTGAAATCCATATCTCCGAAGAAATCCTCAAGACCCTGGATATCTGTAAGTACAAGGAAATCATCATCTGTATCGCCTGTTACAAGTCCGCATGAGATTCCGGCAACCATAGCCTTAATCGGAACACCTGCAGCCATAAGTGACATACATGATGCACATGTTGAAGCCATTGATGTAGAGCCGTTTGACTCAAATGTCTCAGATACGGCACGGATAGTATATGGGAACTCCTCAATGCTTGGAAGTACAGGAACAAGTGCCTTCTCAGCAAGTGCTCCGTGTCCAATCTCACGACGTCCCGGTCCACGTGATACCTTTGTCTCTCCTACAGAGTATGCAGGGAAGTTATAGTGATGCATATATCTCTTTGTTGTGATATTTGCATCAAGTCCGTCGATTTTCTGAATCTCTGATAAAGGAGCAAGTGTTACAACATCACAAATCTGTGTCTGTCCACGGGTAAACATTGCAGAGCCGTGAACTCTAGGAATCAAATCAACCTCTGCTGCGAGTGGTCTGATCTGGTTGATTGCACGGCCGTCCGGACGCTTATGATCCTTTAAAATCATCTTTCTGACTGTCTTCTTCTGATACTGGTAAATAGCCTCACCAAGTACTGCAAGGTACTCCTCATTGTCAGCGAAGGCTTCCTCTAACTGCTCTGTGATAGCTCTTATATTTTCCTCACGCTTCTGCTTCTCATCTGTGAATACTGCCTCCTCCATCTGCTCAGGAGTAACAATTTTCTTGATATCCTCGAACATCTGCTCAGGAATAGCACAGCTCTCATACTCATGCTTTGGCTTGCCAATCTCATCACGGATCTGATCCATAAATGCGATAACTGTCTGGTTGATATCGTGGCACTTGTAGATTGCCTCAATCATCTGATCCTCAGGAATCTCATTGGCTCCTGCTTCAATCATGATAACCTTTTCCTTTGTAGAAGCAACTGTGAGCTGTAAATCGCCCTCATCCCACTGCTTCTGTGAAGGGTTTACGATAAACTCTCCATCAACAAGTCCCATCTGTGTCATGGCACATGGTCCGTCAAACGGAATATCTGATATATGAACAGCAAGAGCTGTACCGATCATTGCAACTATCTCAGGACGACACTCAGGATCCACTGACATGACAAGGTTGTTTAATGTAACATCATTTCTGTAATCCTTTGGGAAAAGAGGTCTCATAGGACGGTCAATTACACGATCTGTAAGGATGGCGTTCTCAGATGCCTTTCCCTCACGCTTGTTAAAACCACCCGGAATTTTTCCTACAGAGTACATCTTCTCCTCGAACTCAACGCTGAGTGGGAAGAAATCCACACCGTCACGTGGCTTGTCAGATGCTGTAGCTGTTGAAAGAACTGTTGTATCACCATACTTGATAAAAACAGCTCCGTTTGCCTGAGCTGCTACTCTTCCGATATCTACAGTAAGAGTCCTGCCGGCAAGTTCCATTGAATAACTTTTGTACATATTAATTCTCCTTAAAATTCTTTTGCAGAAGTGTATTCCTCTTCCGAAACTACTAAACAATACATGTACGCTCATGCACTCTTTAGTGGTCTCGGCTTACTTCTGCTTTTCAAAAAACAATAATAAAAACAATAATAGAGCGGAATAATAATTACTCCGCTCTAAAGAAAATACTATTTTCTGAGTCCTAAACGCTCGATAAGTGAACGATATCTCTCGATATCAATCTCCTTAAGGTATGCAAGTAATCCACGTCTCTGACCGATCATCTTTAACATTCCTCTTCTTGAGTGATGATCCTTTGGGTTCTGTTTGAAATGCTCAGTTAACTCTGCGATTCTTGCTGAAAGAATTGCAATCTGAACCTCTGGTGAACCTGTGTCATTTGGTGTTCTACCGTACTCTGCGATAATAGCCTGTTTCTTTTCCTTTGCGATCATTGTTGATCCTCCTTATATTATAATGCGCCCTGATAACTGTATGATGCTCAGCAATAGGTCGGAGTGTCCAACTACCGAACATGGGCAAAACCACACTTATGCAGTATAGCATAGTAAGCATTTGTTGTAAACTGTTTTTTTATTAATCCGGCAAATATCTTGCGACACAAATCGGATTTCTGTAATATGCATTTGAAACCTTGATTCCATCACGCTTGTTGCTGGCATGTACAATCTGTCCGTTTCCGATATAAATTGCGACATGTGAGATACTCCTTCCACCTCCGTAGAAGAATAAATCTCCCGGCTTTGCTTCAGATGCACTGATTTTTTTGCCGTATGAAGGCTGTGCTCTTGATGAATGCGGTAATGAGATTCCATACTTTCCAAGAATTCTCATTGTGAAGCCTGAGCAGTCAACTCCCTTCTCAAGGCTTGTACCACCCCACACATATCTGTTTCCGACAAACTGTAACGCATACGATACAACAGATGCCCTTACATCTGATACACCGTCACCATACTTCACCTGCTCTATTGTCTTTGCTGTAGGAAGTGCCTGTGCCAGTGTCACATAATCCTGTGATATATATCCTACCGAATCATCCACACTTATCTCAACCCAGCCGTCAGCGACAGAATTAACCGTGAATGCCTCTGAATTTCCAACCTGCGAAAGCACCGCAGCCTCTGTTGACTTCTCTGCACGCACATTCAGTGTTTCCGTATTTACTGTGGCAACCGTCTTAATCTCCTGTTCTGCAATAGACTCTGCCTCATCTCCTGTTACAAGATACTGCTTGCTTACATATCCTGTCACCTTGCCTGATGTGACCTTGTACCATTCTCCGGCATCCTCTAAAAGCTCACAGGCATTGTGATTGGTAAGGATACCTACCACTTCACTGTCTGTCGAAGCCTCCTGTCTTATATTTAAGTTTCCGCTGCTTATAACCGACATACCAAGATTTGTATAACCACAGGTCTGTGCGGCTGTCGGTGTCTGAGCTGCTTCATTTGCCTGCTCAGACTCCTGTGAAGCATCGTCTGTCTGCGGTGCGCCCTGTGCAGATGCTGTTACAACATTGCTGTCATTTTGCGCAACAGTAAGCTCAGCTCCGTAGTATGTGAGAGCAGATGTCGCTCCTGCTGTAAGAAGCTCCGTAGCATCTGCCGCCTCTGTCAGACCAAGGGCCACCCCCGCATTGACTGTTCTGTTTTCCTTTAATGATGCTCTGGCATCTACTGTGCTGCTTGAACTCATAGATACAGCACCTATAATAATAGCAAACGCTACAACGCCTGCTGCCTGTCCTAATTTTAATTTATTTTTCATATAGCCTCCAATTCATGCTATCCATAATCCCATGTTTACGAGTATATCACGAATTGTTAAAATGTCAATATATTCCGTAATATTTCCGTAATATTTGTCATTTTTTCGTTATTTTGGGTAATTTTGCAAAAAAACAGCCACACTAGAATGTGTGACTGCCTGCATAATTGATTGTATAATTGATATCTGCACTCATCTGGCTCTTTAACGCTTCTATTGAATCAAACTTCATCTCAGGTCTTACGAACTTATGAAGCTCTACCATGATATCCTGCCCATAAACATCCTGCCCAAAATCTATGATATATGTCTCTGCACCGATTGGATTTTTGCCCTCTATAGTAGGTTTGCATCCTATATTGGTTACACCAAGGTACCAGTTGTCCCTGACAAGAACTCTTGACATATACACTCCCTTTGGTGGAAGCAGCTTATCGTGCGGCACTGAAAGGTTGACTGTCGGAATGCCAATAGTCCTGCCCAGTGCTCTGCCATGCACCACTCTTCCTTTTATGAAAAAGGGGTATCCCAGCAGTTCATTCGCCTTTTTAATATGTCCTGCCGCAATCTCCTCGCGGATATAGGTACTGCTTATATCCCTGTCTCCATCCTTTATCTTGTCCACCACAATAAGCTGGTATCCAAGCTCTCCTGCCATCGCAGAAAGCAGTCTGTGGTCTCCTGCCCTGTTGTGCCCGAAACGGAAATCATCTCCGACAATGATACACTTGACATTAAGACTTTTAACTATCCATCTGACAAACGCATCCGCCTCCATCGTCATCACCTGTGGCACAAACGGACACTCTATCAGATAGTCAATACCTGATTTTTCAAACACATACTCTTTTTCATCGTTTGTGATTATAACCTTTGACTCAACGCCAAGTACCTCCGATTTTGGAGGAATGTCAAACGTAAATATGATGCGCTTGTAGCCATGCAGATTGCTCTGTTCAATTTGCTTTTCCATCAGAAATTCATGTCCTCTATGAAGCCCGTCAAACTTTCCAAACGAGATGACAGACGGCTCCTTGACATGAAAATCCAGAGTTTTGCTTATATATTCCATAATATCTGTATACTATTCTATTCCATAAAAATCTTAACCGGCTTAAACTCACCGGTCTCATCAAGATACGAATACACACCGACAAATATGCCCTCATAATTGTATACTCTGTATCTTATATCAGAGTCAGCACTGTGTTTTAAATAATCCGTAAGCACTGCCGGAATTTTATTTCCATTTCTGACAAGTTTATCAGCATCTGAAACAGTATGCACTGCCGGCAGATTTTCGAATACTCCGTCAACAGGCATCACCATATCAAAGCAGCCTTCATCCACCTTTGACTGAATCTGTGAAAGTGTAAGTGCATGCTCTAAGTCAAAGCCTGCCACCCTTACTCTAAGCAGTGACTTCATGCAGCCATGGCAGCCCAGCCTCTCTCCGATGTCATTGCACAGCGTCCTGATATATGTGCCCTTTGAACAGTGCACCGTCATCGTAACCTCAGGCAAATCAATGCTTTCAACCTTGATATCAAACACCTCGATATCCCTGGCTTTTCTCTCTATAACCTTGCCCTCCCTGGCAAGCTCATAGAGCTTTTTCCCATTGACCTTTAGAGCCGAATACATTGGCGGCACCTGCTTTTGTCTGCCAATAAACTGTGATATTGCATCATACACCGCCTGCTTGGTCACATTGACCTTAGCCTGATTTAAGACCTGCCCTGAAATATCCTGTGTATCTGTCTCCTGTCCTAAAAGCAGCACAGCTTTATAGACCTTATCCTTATCTGTCAAAAGGTCACACACTCTGGTTGCCTTTCCAAGGCAGACTGGAAGGACGCCCTCTGCATCAGGATCAAGTGTACCTGTATGACCAATCTTCTTCTGGTGAAATATGCCTCGAAGCTTTGCTACAACGTCAAAGCTTGTATAGCCCTTTTCCTTGTATACATTGATTATTCCATTAACCATCTGCCCAAGAATCTCTCCCTAAATATTATCCTTAATTGCCGTAAGAATGCGCTCTGTTGCCACCTCAAGCGGTCCTTCAATCGTAAATCCGGCGGCCTTTACATGTCCACCGCCGCCAAATACTGACGCAACCTTTGCCACATCGTAATCACCGTTTACGCGCAGGCTGCCCTTGTAGGTACCATCCTCATTTTCGTAGAGAAATACCGCAACCTTTATATCCTTTGTCACGCGCAGCTGATTTACAATACCGTCGAGATGCTTTGGAAGCACATCGTACTTCTCCATCTCAGCGCGCGATACTGCAGACAATATAACATCACCATTCAGATACAAAGCAGCATTCAAAAGTGCCTGCCCCATAATCTTGTTCTGGGCAAATGTCTTTGTATAAAATGTATCATCGATTATCCTTGAATAATCAATGCCCATCTCCATCAAAGAGCCTGCTATATCCATAGTCTTTTTTGAAGTGCATGAATACTGGAACACGCCTGTATCATGCACCATGCCTGTGTAAATACACTCTGCTATCTGTATTGTGATGCGCTCCTTCGGCAGAAGTTCAAACACAAGCTCACAAGTTGAGCTCGCATCCGGAAAGATGTAATTTGCGTCTGCAAAGGCCCCGTTTGTAACATGATGATCTATGCAAAGTGTCCTTTTTGCAGACTCAAAATACTTAGCTGCACTTCCCAGTCTGCCTGTGTCACTGCAGTCACATGCTATGAACAGATCGTATACTGTATCATCCGCATAGCTGCTGTCAATCTCATCTGCTCTTTGCATGAACTTAAAGATGTTTGGGCTTGGCTCTAAATAAAGCCTTGCCTTTATATCAGGATAATAATCCTTTATGTAGTTGTATACAGCAAGTGTTGAGCCGACACAGTCGCCGTCCGGTCTCACATGACCGGAAACAGCAACTGATTGTGCATCCTTTAAAATAGAATCAATCTCTGTCATAATCAATCCTCTTTGTTAATCCTCTTTGAGATTTTTTGTTACTTCATCAATCTTTTTAGACATCTCAACACCATACTCTATAGACTGGTCTATGATAAATGTAATGGCAGGTGTATTTCTTAAATTGATGTTCTTTGCGAGAGTTCTGCGTATATATCCCTCCGCTGACTTAAGTCCTGCAAGTGTATCAGCCTGTGATTTCTTGTCACCAAGCACACTGATATAAGCCTTTGCTGTCTTTAAATCAGGTGCCACCTCGACAGCAACAACACTTGTCATGGGATTGATACGCGGATCCTTTATCTCACCGCGTATGATATTTGACAGTTCACGCATTACCTCTTCGTTGATACGAATATTTTTTATGCTGTTCTTTCTCATATAATCCCGCTTTCTTTTTATATTAAACCGTAACTATCCGAATAGCTGCATTAATTCAAGATAACCAATATATGATTATCTCGGAACCTCTACCATCTTGTAAGCTTCAACTATATCGAATTCCTGAATATCATTAAATCCGTCAAATACAAGACCACACTCATAGCCTGTCTTGACCTCCTTGACGTCATCCTTGAATCTCTTGAGTGAAGCAAGGTCTCCCTCGAATATCTGCTCACCCTCTCTGCTAATTCTGACACGGCAGCCTCTCTCCATAAATCCGTCAAGCACATATGAACCTGCAATGTTTCCAACGCCTGAAGCCTTGAAAATCTGTCTGATTTCCGCATGTCCGATAACCTTCTCCTCAAATACAGGATCAAGCATACCCTTCATGGCAGCAGATACATCCTCGATTGCATTGTAGATGACCTTGTAAAGTCTGATATCTACGCCCTCACGGTCTGCTGTAGCCTTGGCAACAGGATCCGGTCTGACATTAAAGCCAATGATGATTGCATTTGATGCTGATGCAAGGATAACATCTGACTCGTTGATGGCACCAACGCCGCCATGGATGACCTTGACTACAACCTCCTCATTTGAAAGCTTGACAAGACTCTGCTTAACAGCTTCAACTGAACCCTGTACATCTGCCTTTACGATGATATCAAGCTCCTTCATGTTGCCTGACTGAATCTGTGAGAACAGATCATCAAGTGACATCTTTGCCTTTGTATCCTCGATGAGCTTATTCTTTTCCTCTGAAATATATGTGTCAGAGAATGCCTTTGCCTCCTTCTCTGAATCACATGCCACAAATGTCTCACCTGCTGATGGCACACTGTTAAGTCCAAGTATCTCTACAGGCGTAGAAGGCTTAGCCTCCTTTACTCTGCGGCCCTTGTCATCAATCATGGCTCTTACCTTACCATAGCTGCTTCCGCATGCGATAGGATCTCCGACATGGAGTGTTCCTTTTTGTACAAGCACTGTGGCAACCGCACCACGGCCCTTGTCAAGCTGCGCCTCGATTACGAGACCTCTTGCATTTCTGTCTGGATTAGCCTTGAGCTCAAGAACCTCTGCTGTGAGAAGAATCATCTCAAGGAGATTGTCGATACCCTCCTTAGTATGTGCAGATACAGGACAGAATATTGTGCTTCCACCCCAATCCTCCGGGATAAGCTCATACTCTGAGAGCTCCTGCTTAACCTTGTCGATATTGGCACTTGGCTTATCTATCTTGTTGACAGCAACGATAATCTCTACACCGGCTGCCTTTGCATGGTTTATTGCCTCAACAGTCTGTGGCATTACACCGTCATCTGCAGCAACAACAAGGATTGCGATATCAGTAGAGTTTGCACCACGCATACGCATTGCTGTAAATGCCTCATGTCCCGGTGTATCAAGGAATGTAATGTTCTGGTCATTGATTGATACAACAGATGCACCAATGTGCTGTGTGATACCACCTGCCTCACGGTCTGTAACACGTGTCTGTCTGATGGCATCAAGCAGTGATGTCTTACCATGATCTACGTGACCCATTACGCAGACTACAGGTGGACGAGGAACCATCTTGCTCTCATCCTCTTCATCCTCCTTGAGAAGCTCTGCAATCACATCGACCTTCTCCTCTTCCTCACATATGAAATTGAACTCTAAAGCAATCTCCTCAGCGGCTGCAAAATCAACCTCAGAGTTAACTGTTACCATCTCGCCCTTCATGAAAAGCTTCTTTACGATGGCTGAAGGCTGAACCTTCATCTTATCAGCTAAGTCCCTTATTGTAATCTTCTCCGGAAGAGAAATTGTCTTAATCTCGTTCTCATCCTCTTTTGGCTGTGCCTTCGGCTGCTGTGGCTTTTTCTTACCGCCGTGCTTCTCGAGATTGATGTAATTCTCCTGCTTCTTTCCGAGCTTATCCTGCTTCTGGCTCTGATTGTGATTGTGCTTATTCTTTCTGTCGTTGCCTCTGTCTCTGCTCTCCTTTCCTCTTACATCATCAGGAGCTGCAACTGCAACTGTTTCTTTTCTGAAACGGTTTCTGTCATCACCTCTGCTGCCTGTTCTATCGTTATTTCTGTCATTGCTCCTGCTTCTGTCGTTGCTTCTGCTTCTGTCATTATTTCTGTCAAAGCTTCTGCCACCCTCTGCAGGACGTTTGGAGTCATTTCTGAAGCCTCTGTTATTGTCTCTATTATTGTCTCTGCTGTTATCTCGGTTATTGTTGTCGCGATTGTTTGTTCTTCTATCGCTGTTTCTGTCAGTATTTCTGCTTCTGTCGGCATTTCTGTCAGTGTTTCTGTTGTTGATTCTGTCGCCATTGTCCTGACGTCTGTCGCTTCTTCTATCAGCGTCAGCCTGACGTGCCGGACGCGAATTGGCTGCCTTCATATCTGCATACGGATCCGCTGTACGCTCACTTATAGGGCGCATAGCTCTCTCTCCGACCGGTCTTGGCTTAATAATGCTGTGCTGCTCAGGACGTGATGACTGATTATCGCGTCTTCCATTGCCATTCCTGCGCTGCGAACTGCTATTTCCATTATTTCCGCTGCCGTTTCCACCATTTGTTTTCCTACCCTGCTTACTGTACTGGGCATTGAAAACTGCTGTGATGCTTGACTTTTTCTTTGGTCTGTCAGCTGCCTTAGCCTCATCCTTTTTAGGTTCTTCCTTCTTAGGTGCATCTTTTTTTACTTCTGTTTTTGCGTACTTCTTTCGTACAATTTGCTGTGCCTCATCCTCAAGACCGCTCTGCACATTTTTGACAGCAAACTGTGTGCCGTTTAATGTGTCTATGACGTCCTGCGACTTTATATTTAATTCTTTTGCAAGTTCATGAACTCTCATTTTTGCCATATATCTATTTTCCTCCATTATTCAGTTTTATTCGACTGCAGCTTTTTTATCACTGCATTTGCAAGGTTTTCATCCGTTACTGCAAGGGAAGCGCGAAACTCTTTGCCTATTGCATTCCCTAACCCCACCTTGTCACTATAAAAATAAATCGGAACCTCATAGAAAGCCGTCATATCCGAAAAATGCTTCTTTGTGTTGTCTGATGAATCATCTGCAACTATCACTAAAAATGCCTTTCCTGTCTTTACAGCTTTCTCTGTAGAAAACTCTCCGCTAACCACATTGCCTGACTTTGCTGCTAATCCCAGCATAGAAAGTACTCTATCTGTCAATTTGGTTCATCTCCTTTTCAAGCTCCTCATATACCTGTTCTGATACACTAACACCAAGGGAACGCTCAAGTGCCTTTGTCTTTTTAGCCTTTTTAAAGCATTCAAGGCTCTTACATATATAAGCTCCCCTGCCGTTTTTCTTGCCGGTGTCATCTAGAATTATGTCGCCCTCCGCAGTCTTTACCACGCGAATAAGTGACTTCTTTTCCTTCATCTCCTGACAGCCTACGCATTTGCGCATTGGAATCTTTTTATTTGCCATTACTGCTCATCACCACTATCTGCCGCATCATTTTCTGTACCTGCTGCTTCGTTCTCGTCAGCCTCTGTATCAAAAGCCTCTGCCTGTACATCTGCCTGTTCTGTATCAGCTAATCTCTCGTTCTCAGCAAGCTCCTCATCCGAATAATCATAATCGTCATCATAATCATCCTCTTCATAGTCATTCTCATAATCCATGAAGTCCCCTGACTCTCTGGCCTGTGTCTCGCTCTTGATATCAATCTTGAAGCCTGTAAGTCTTGCTGCAAGTCTTGCATTCTGTCCTTCCTTACCGATTGCAAGTGAAAGCTGATAATCCGGAACAACAACCTTTGCTGATTTCTCATCTGCATCTGCGATAACAGAGATAACCTTTGCAGGGCTAAGTGCGTTCTGGATAAGTATTGCCGGATTCTCATCCCATGTGATGATATCGATTTTCTCACCGCGAAGCTCATTTACGATAGCATTTACTCTGGCACCATTCATACCTACACATGCTCCTACAGGGTCTACGTTTGGATCATTTGACCATACAGCAATCTTTGTTCTGCTTCCGGCCTCACGTGAAATAGCCTTTATCTCAACTATGCCCTCTTTAACCTCTGTAACCTCTGACTCGAAAAGTCTCTTCACAAGCTCAGGGTGTGTTCTTGAAACAAGAATCTTTGGTCCCTTTGATGTGGACTTAACCTCAAGGATATATACCTTGATACGCTCTGTAGGCTTGAATACCTCACCCTTTATCTGCTCACTCTCAGTCAGAAGTGCATCTGCCTTGCCTAAGTTGATGCTGACATTCTTTCCGATGTATCTTTGAACAACACCTGTCACAACATCCTTTTCCTTGCTGTTGTACTCGTCAAATATTACCTTTCTCTCCTCCTCGCGGATTTTCTGAAGGATAACATTCTTTGCGTTCTGTGTAGCAATACGTCCAAATTCCTTTGACTTAACCTCAACTCTCACGATATCTCCAAGCTGATAGTTACCGTTTACCTTGTGCGCATCTGCTAAAGAAATCTCCTCAACCGGATCCTCAACCGTATCTACAACCGTCTTCTCCTGGTAACATGAGAAAGCACATGTCTCAGGATCTATTTCTACCTTTACATTGTCTGATTTACCAAAATGGTTCTTGCAGGCAGTCACAAGAGAGTTCTCAATTGCCTCAAGTAAAGTTTCTTTACTGATGTTTTTCTCCTGCTCTAATATATTTAACGCTTCTAATAACTCATTGCTCATTATTTTTTCCTCCTATTTGTGTTATCGTGCGCTTTAATTAAAAATCCAATGCCTGACGTATAAGCGCAATGTCACTCTTATTGAATGTAGTCTCATTGCCGTCTTCATCGGTTATTGTCACTGTATCCTTATCATAGGCTTTAAGCAGACCATAAAATTCCTTTGATTTGTTGATAGCCCTGTATGTGCGAATCTCTATCTCCTTATTCATATTGCGCACATAGTCCTTTTCCTTCTTGAGAGGTCTTCCAAGCCCCGGCGAGCTGACCTCGAAGGTGTACGAATCAGGAATATAGTCCTCTCTGTCGAGAATCTCATTCATCTGCCTTGCAACCACTTCACAGTCATCAACAGTTATGCCACCCTCCTTATCGATATATGCTCTCAGGTAGTTCATACCACCTTCCTTAACATACTCGACATCAACAAGCTCAAAATTCATGCTGTCAAGAATTGGTTGTATAAAGTTCTCCGTCTTTGCCTCATATACACTTGCCTTTGACATTTTATCACCTCTCTTTTTTATACTTGTAACTATTCATAATTGTTCCAAGTGGTTCTGAATAGCTGCCTGATGTTTATAAACGTGAATTGAGAGAGGACTTTTGCCCTCTCTCAATCTAGTCAACGTTGTTATCATAGGTATAATAGCACTATCAGAAAAAAAAATCAAGTTTTTTTAAAAAAGTACTTGCTTTTTTTAAAACTCCATGATAGTATAATATACGGTTCGTTGGTCAAGCGGTTAAGACGCCGCCCTCTCACGGCGGAAACACGGGTTCGATTCCCGTACGGACTGCTCACTGATATTTATTTAATTAAATACAGCCCAACCCGAAAGCATCGCATTTATGCGATGTTTTTTTATTTTTAGATTGTTGCTGACGCCGGACGCACCCGCAGCAGTAAAATACACCTTGCATGCGCTAACGCTCGCTGTCAAGATACTGTACGAATTATGCTTTTTAGGCTCACTTTGCTTGACGAAACCGTCGAAACGCGCCGTCCATGGCGCGGTTCTCCTTGACTTGCCTTCCATGGCAAGTCATTTCTGTGTTTCATGGGCATAATTCTACAGTATCTAAACAGCTTCGCTAGTCACGCATGCAAGGTGTATTTTACTGCTGCGGGTGCGTCCGGCGTCTATCCACGCTATGATAAATAAACGTTTCATATTTTATATCAATATCATGTAAAATGCCCGGAGTACAGTCTGTGATGCACAATACCCCGCATAAGCGACTAGCGGTGCTGTTTAGATACTGTAGAATTATGCTTCACAAATAGAAATGCCCCACCATGGACGGTGGGGCAAGGCGTTACGCACCACGGACGGTGCGTAAAAGCCGGTTTCGTCATTCTGTGAAACTCTATATGCATAATTCATACAGCATCTTAACTGCAAAGCGTTAGCGCATGCGAGGTATTGCGTGTCACAGAGTGTACTCCGGGCGCCAATATTTCTGATAATTAATCATCATATCCGTTAGGATTGTTCTTCTGCCATCTCCATGAGTCGGCACACATCTCCTTAATACCATACTGTGCTTCCCAGCCGAGTTCTCTCTTGGCCTTTGATGGGTCACAGTAGCATGTAGCAATATCGCCAGGTCTTCTAGGCTTTATTGTATAAGGAATCTTAACACCTGTTGCAGCCTCGAAATTCTTTACGATATCAAGCACGCTGTAGCCGTGTCCTGTTCCAAGATTGTAGATGCAAAGGCCTGCGTTCTCCTCAATTTTCTTTAAAGCCTTGACATGTCCAACCGCAAGGTCAACTACATGGATGTAATCTCTCACACCTGTTCCGTCAGGAGTATCATAGTCATCTCCGAATACTCCAAGCTCTTTGAGCTTGCCTACTGCCACCTGTGTGATGTAAGGCATGAGGTTGTTTGGAATACCGTTTGGATTCTCACCCATTGTACCACTCTTATGAGCTCCGATTGGATTGAAGTAACGAAGAAGAATAACGTTCCACTCATTATCTGCCTTATAGATGTCCATAAGTATCTGCTCAAGCATAGACTTTGTCCAGCCATATGGGTTTGTACACTGTCCCTTTGGACACTCCTCTGTAATAGGAATCTGAGCAGGATCTCCGTATACTGTAGCTGATGAAGAGAAAATGATGCTCTTGCAGCCATTCTGTCTCATCACATCAACAAGTGTAAGTGTTCCTGCAATATTATTGTTATAGTACTCCCAAGGCTTTGCCACAGACTCTCCTACTGCTTTGAGTCCTGCAAAGTGAATACAGCTATCTATCTTTTCTTCCTTAAAAATCTTATTTAAGATGTCTCTGTCAAGGATATCTCCCTTATAGAACTTTACTTCTTTGCCTGTAAGAGCCTTAACTCTGTCAAGTGACTTCTCAGATGAATTTGAAAGATTGTCAAGTACTACAACATCGTAGCCTGCATCAAGAAGCTCCACACATGTGTGGCTTCCGATATATCCAGCTCCACCAGTAACTAAAATTGCCATAATAAATATCTCCTTTTCATTTTTGTTAAATTTATTGTAGCGCATTTGCTCATTTTTGTATAGAATAAAATGTAGAAGAAATATGTAAAAATGTTGTAAAGGTAGGCAATATGAACAATAAATACAAAAATTCCTATATCGTAAAAGAAAAAGAGCTTGTATCTCTGTCCGTATATAACGTAGGCTTCCAGAGCTGTGATAGCCTGTATCAGTGGGGTCCCGGTATCAGAGACCATTATCTGATTCACTATATCATAAGCGGTAAAGGCCGCTACACTGTAAATGGCAGTGTTCACACATTAACTCCCGGCGATGCGTTTCTCGTATATCCAAATACCGAAGTGATTTATCAGGCTGATGCCGAAGATCCTTGGGAATATACCTGGGTAGGCTTTACCGGCAGCGATGCTGCAACCATTTTAAGAGCCACTGATTTCACAAAAGCGCATCCATACATACACAGTGTATCAAACGGAAACGAAATCAAAAGACAGCTCATGCATATATACGACGCCAGAGGCACAGAATTTGAAAATGCACTCGAAATGACCGGACGACTCTACACCACCCTCGCTCTTTTTGTCAGCGCCGCCACATCAAAGCCACCGCAAAACAGTGCAAACTCCTATGTACAAAAGGGCATCGAATACATCTCCGCCAACTATTCATACCCTATCACCGTTGAGGATATTGCATCATATATAGGCTTAAGCCGAAGTCACCTGTTCCGTTCCTTCCAGAGCATCCTAGGTGTATCGCCAAAGGAATATCTGACCGATTTCAGAATCAAACAGGCATGCTATCTGCTTAAACACTCCTCATTGTCCATCACAGCAATTGCAGGCTCTATAGGGTTTGATAACAGCCTTTATTTTTCAAAGACCTTTCATAAAATAAAAGGCCTTTCGCCTAAGGAGTATCGCAGTAAATACAAAAAAGCTCAAGAATAAAAAAGCTGCCGAGCTTCACATGAAGCCCGGCAGCTTTTTTCATATATCTCTTTATGCTAAACTAAGCAAGCTTAGATTTAGCAACCTCTACTAATTTAGCAAATCCTGCTGCATCTGTAACAGCCATATCAGCTAATACCTTACGGTTAAGGTCAACGTTTGCTAACTTTAAGCCGTGCATGAACTGGCTGTATGAAAGTCCGTTGAGACGAGCTGCTGCGTTGATACGAGCAATCCATAACTGACGGAACTGTCTCTTTCTCTCTTTACGTCCAGCGTATGAGCTTGTAAGTGCTCTCATAACTGACTGCTTTGCTACTCTATACTGCTTAGATCTAGCGCCTCTATAACCCTTTGCTAACTTTAATGTTCTGTTATGTCTTTTCTTAGCGCCTAAACCGCCTTTAACTCTTGCCATTTGTTGATTCCTCCTTAACTAATACTACCGATTACATGTATGGTAAAATCTTCTTCATATTCTTAACATTTGTCTCATCTGTCATTGTTGCTTTTCTGAGATTTCTCTTTGTCTTTGTTGTTTTCTTAGTTAAGATATGTCTCTTGTAGGCTTTATTTCTTTTTAACTTTCCTGTTCCTGTAACTTTGAAACGTTTTGCAGCTGCTCTGCTTGTTTTCATTTTTGGCATTGTGTGTTCCTCCTTAAATTGTTATCTCTTTTCTGCCAGCACCATACCGATGCTTCTTCCTTCAACCTTTGGTGCTTTCTCCACTACCGCTACATCTGAAAGATTCTCCGCTATATCATCAAGGATATGTTTGCTTGCATTCATATGAGCCATCTCACGTCCTCTGAATCTGAGTGTGATCTTTACCTTATTTCCTTTTGCAAGAAATTTCTTTGCAGCATTCATCTTGGTATTCAAGTCGTTAGCCTCAATGTTAGGTGAGAGACGAATCTCTTTCAATTCAACGGTCTTCTGCTTTTTCTTTGCATCCTTTTCCTTACGGGCCTGCTCATAACGATACTTACCATAATCAATCACCTTACATACAGGTGGCTTTGCATTTGGTGCTATCTTTACTAAATCAAGTCCTGCCTCGTCTGCAATCTTTTGAGCTTCTCTTGAAGAAACAATTCCTAACTGTTCTCCATCCGCTCCAATCAGTCGAACTTCTCTGTCTCTGATCTGTTCATTAATCATTAATTCGCTAATGGTCTTGTACCTCCATAAAAAATAGTGGATAGGCAGACTATCCACTATACAATCTTCAACACAAATGTTTGAAAATATTAACGCTAAGTCGCGCCATTGCGCTTAGGTGAGAGTGGATACTCTACTTTGTTTTCATACAACTATTAGAATATAGCACAGACAATTTCTGTTGTCAACACTTTTATCTAAATTTCTATCATCTAATATGTACCAAGAATCTTAAGGGCAATTGCCTCTTCCCTTATGCCTCTTAACGCATTCTGCACCGCTGTATCCGTAAAACGTCCTTCAAAATCAACAAAGAACCTGTACTCCCATGCCTTATCAGATATCGGACGAGACTGGATATTTAACATATTGATTCCATTGTATATAAAGTGTGCCAGCATATGATACAGTGCACCACTCTTGTGAGGTGTCTCAAAGCATATGCTTATCCTGTCCGCATCTCTGCGGCATACCCTTTTAGCCGACACAATTATAAACCTTGTTGCATTGTTTTTATTGTTCTGTATGCGGCTCTCAAGCACTTGAAGCCCGTATATATCAGCCGAGATATGGCTAGCTATGCCAGCCTGTGTGATATCTCCGTCATCCTTTACCTTCTTTGCAGAAAAAGCTGTATTCCTGACAGCCACCTGGTTAATATCCTTATGCTCATCAAAAAAATCTGAGCACTGCATAAGTGCCTGCGGATGTGAATACACAGTCCTGATATCAGAAATCTTTGCACCCGGGAGTCCCATCAGACTGTGGTCGATGCGTATAATCTGCTCCCCAACTATATAATTGTCGTATTCAACAAGCAGATCATAGTTTTCCGATACAATACCGGCTGAAGAATTCTCTATCGGAAGCACTGCATAATCAGCCTTTCCGCATTTGATATCCTCCATGGCATCCTTCCAGGAATCCACGTTGTAGCCATTACAGTTCTCGCCAAAGTATGTCTTCATGGCAAGCTGTGAGTATGCACCCTCAACTCCCTGAAACACAATCCTTGCATTGGAAAAATCCAGGCTGTCTACCTCAGTAAAGTTTTCCTTCTCCACTATGCCATGCTCAGTCATAAGCTGATACTGCTTCTTTCTACTGGTCGACATAATCTGTTCAAAAAGCTCAACTATACCGTGCTTCAAAAACTCATCATCTGCAAGAGACGATAATTTCTCAAGCTTTTCATCCTCTCTCGTCTTGTCAAAGACCTTTTTGCCGGTGGTTATCTTATACTCGGCAACGTGCTTTGAGATATCCATTCTTTCCTTATATAATCTAACTATTTCACTGTCTATCTCATCGATAGACGCTCTCAATTTCATTAAATCTTCCATTATTGTCTCCTAAAAAAGCTGTCTCTTATACACATCTCCGAGCCCACG